>ENA-UOOH01002258-UOOH01002258.1-fermentation-metagenome-genome-assembly--contig:-NODE-2258-length-17027-cov-5.524216_pt1 | contig 17027 bp, 13 predicted proteins | sample MGYA00245778_ERZ724025 | MGnify/ENA primary metagenome ERZ724025 (study PRJEB28704, sample SAMN03018313) | fermentation metagenome | biome: anthropogenic terrestrial biome; feature: soil; material... | reverse complement strand
TCGCTACAGCACTTCTTTAATTTCACTCGCAACAGCGGACGTACGCTATATAATTATCCGTCCCTATTTTCTATTGTTTTCTTTCTATTTTCTTTTCTCTGGGGGGCTGTATAAGCTTAGGTAGGAATAGAATAGTTCTTATCCGTCCCAGTTTTTTTTAGCTGTATTTGGAGATAAGGAAGAATACTTATCTGTCCCTTATTTTTGTTGACTTAAAATTAGTTTGGGCTATAATAAGATATAGAAAGCGCTTTCTGTATTTGGGTGTATTAAGTATAGTATTTTTAGGGGTGAAAAATTTGGCTGTTACGATTGAGGATGTAGCTAGGGAAGCAGGGGTATCAATAACAACTGTTTCAAGGGTGGTTAACGATAATTATCCGGTAAAAATTGAGACAAGGCAAAGAGTTGAGGAAGCAATAAAAAGGTTAAATTATAGGCCGAATCCAATTGCAGTAAGCCTTGTAAGAAAAACTACAAATATTATTGGGGTTATAGTTCCAGGCATATCAAATATGTATTTTTCAGATGTGGTTTCAGGAATTGAAAAATACTTAAAAGAATATGATTATGATGTTTTTCTTGTAAGCGAAGTAAAGGATGCAAAATCAGAGAAAAAATATGTCAACAAATTTATAGACAGGTTTGTGGATGGACTTATAGTTCTTGATCCTAAAACTGAAAATATTCTATCTGGCTTTTACAGTGATGTTTCAAAAAGAATACCCCTTGTACTTGTAAATGGATATAACGAAGGAATTGATTTAAATTTTGTCATAAGTATTCAAGAAAAAGGCTTTTGTGAAGCCATGGAATATTTAATAAATTTAGGTCATAAGAAAATTGCCTTTGTAAGAGGGGAAAAGAGTTATTCTTATGATTTAAAAGAAAACATTTATAAAGAATATATGAATAAGATAAAAAGTCCATATATAATTATCAATACTGATGATGGGAATACTATAGAAGTTGTAAAAAATACAGAAAATAAAATTGCTGAAATAAATGATAGATATAGAATAGGAAGGGATATTACAGCTTTTTGTGCCTGCAATGATCTTATGGCTTTTGGAATATTAAATGGATGCTCAAATTTAGGCCTTAGCGTTCCTAAAGATGTTTCGGTTGTAGGGTTTGACAATATAATGATTTCAGAAATGTCAAATCCAAAGCTTACTACTGTAGACCAAAATATGAAAACTTTAGGGAAAAAAGCTGCAGAGCTTATAGTTAAAACAATTAAAAATGAAAACAAAAAGCCACAGAAAGTTTTTGTGGACACTTTACTTATTAAAAGGGAAAGCTGTGCCTTAGTTAAATGATGGACTTATATGCGATTTGCTAAGCCTAAGTAGGAATTTTTAATTTACACTAAATTATATAAAAATAGAAAAGGCTTTCTATACAAGGAGGTAATAATATGTCATCAGAATTAAGATGGAATCCGCTTTTAAAGACATGGACAATGGTAGCAGCAAACAGGCAGGGAAGACCCAATTTGCCAAAGGATTGGTGCCCATTTTGCCCGGGTCCGGGGAAAAAGGTGCCGGAAAACTATGAGGTTTATGAATATGATAACGACTTTCCAGCATTAAGGCTTGATGCAGATGAGCCTGGAATTGAGGGGAATGATCTTTACAAGGTTCAAAAAAACTATGGTAAATGTGAAGTAATTCTTTATTCACCAGAGCATAATAAAACTCTTCCTGAGCTTCCAGTAGATCACATTTATAAGCTTGTTGAATTATGGACTGAAAGATTTAGGGAGCTTTCAAAGGATAAAAATATTAAATATATCTTTGAATTTGAAAATAGAGGAGAAGCAGTTGGAGTAACCATGCCTCATCCTCATGGACAGCTTTATGCTTATCCCTTTGTTCCTCTTAAATTAAAAGTTGAGCTTGACAGCACTAAGGAATACTGTGAAAAGAATGGAAAATGCATGATTTGCGAAATGAACAAGCTTGAAAAGGATTTTGAAAAAAGAGTTATATGTGAAAATGACAGTTTCATAGCTTATCTTCCATATTTTACTGATTATCCTTATGGGGTTTTTATTGTAAGCAAAAATCATAGGGGAAATTTCACAGAATTTGATGATAATGAAAAGCTCAATCTTGCAAAAATATTAAAAGAGGTTACAGGAACCTTTGATTCCTTGTTTGATAAAAAGTTTCCTTATATGATGTGTATTCATCAGACACCTGTTAATTCAGAGGAATACAAGGATGCTAAAGACTATTTCCATTTTCATATTGAGTTTTACCCACCGCTTAGAGCAGCAAATAGAATAAAATATTATGCTTCATCTGAAATGGGAGCTTGGGCAGCCTGCAACCCTCTTACTGTAGAAGAAACTGCACAGGAGTTAAGGGACGCTCATGAAAAGTTTCTCAAAAAGCAGGAAATAAAGTAATTAAGGTATGTATAGCTATCATTGTTGTCTAGCTAAGATAACCAAAAATATAGGATAAATGGCAAGTTGGCATACTAAAAGAATTTACGAGCTCAAAGCATTTTCCTTATGACATCAGTGATTTATTGGTTGTGCGTTTTGAGACTAAGTATAAATGGGTAGCCTAAAATAGTTTATGAAAAAAGCAAAAAATAGAGCATAGGTTGATATTTGATAATCACAAAAATAAGGGAGGAGTTTTAATGAAAAAAGAGGAACTTGTAAAGCTTTTTGAAGAAGAGTATGGAAAGGGTGGAGAAATACTATGCTTTTTTTCACCAGGGAGAGTAAACCTTATTGGTGAACATACTGACTATAATGGGGGTTATGTTTTTCCCGGGGCATTAAGCCTTGGAATTTATGGAGCCTTAAGATTTAACAACAAAAACATTATTACCTTAAAGTCTAAAAATGCAGAGGGAGAGGTAAAAGTTAATTTAAATGAAGAAATAGCTTATAAAGAAAAGGATGGATGGGGAAATTATCCAAAGGGTGTAATAAAGGCTGTTATTGAAAAAGGATATAAGATAAAAGGCTGCGATATATTATTTAAAGGAGATCTTCCTGATGGAGCAGGGCTTTCATCTTCCGCAGCTATTGAAGTTTTAACAGGCTACATGATGATGTATGATGGCAAGGATAATATTGACAGAGTAGAACTTGCGAAGATGTGCCAAAAGGTTGAAAACGAGTTTATAAAGGTTAACTGCGGCATAATGGATCAATTTTCAGTAGCAGCAGGGAAAAAAGATATGGCTATTCTTCTTGACTGCAACAACCTTAAATATGAGTATGTTCCTTTTAATTTAAAGGATTTAAGTTTAATTATAATGAATACAAATAAAAAAAGAGAGCTTGCAGATTCAAAGTACAATGAAAGAAGAGGAGAATGTGAAAAGGCTATAGAAATAATAAGAAAACATAAAAATGTAAATAGCCTTTGCGAAGCTGAAATTAAGGATATAGAGTATATTGAGGACGATGTAATAAAAAGACGTGCAAGACATGCCATAACTGAAAATGAAAGGACCTTAAAGGCAGTTGAGGTACTTAAAAAGAATGATTTAAAGGAATTTGGGCAATTGATGATAAAATCCCATGAATCCCTTAAAAATGACTATGAGGTTACCGGCTTTGAACTTGATACTATAGTAGGAGAAGCTTTAAAATGTGATGGCTGCATTGGTGCAAGAATGACAGGAGCAGGCTTTGGAGGATGTGCCATTGCACTGGTTAAAAATGATAAAATAAATGAGTTTAAGGAAAAAGTTTATAAAAACTATAAAGAAAAAACAGGGCTTTCCCCTGAGTTCTATGTAAGCGTTATAGGTGATGGGGTTAAAATCTTAAACTAAAGCGCAAAGTAGTTTATAAAAAGTGGTAGTGTAAAGTAGCATATTTAAAGTTATGGAGGTAAAAATTATGAATGTATTAGTTACAGGTGGTGCTGGATATATAGGTTCTCATACTGCCAGAGTTCTTGATAAACTTGGGAACAATGTGGTGGTTTACGATAATCTTTCAACAGGTCACAAGCAGGCAGTAAAAAATATTAAATTTGTTAAGGGAGATATTTTTGACAGTGAACTTTTAGAGGATACATTAAAAAGATATGAAATAGATGCAGTTGTTCATTTTGCAGCATTTAGTCTTGTTGGTGAATCAATGGTAGATCCTAAAAAGTATTATAAAAATAATATCTGTGGTACATTAAACCTTCTTGAAACTATGCTTAAAGCAGATGTTAAAAAACTTGTATTTTCATCTACTGCAGCAGTTTATGGGGAGCCTGAAAAAGTTCCAATAACAGAGGAAATATCAAAGTGTCCTACCAATGTATATGGAAAAACAAAGCTTGTTATGGAAGGAGCTATGGAGGACTACTCAAAATCCTATGGACTTAAATATATTGCTTTAAGATATTTTAATGCTTGCGGCGCAGATACATTAGGGGACATAGGAGAAGACCATAATCCCGAAAGCCATTTAATTCCTATAATACTTCAAACTTGTTTAAAACTCAGAGATAGTATAAAAATATTTGGCGATGATTATCCAACTAAAGATGGAACCTGTGTAAGAGACTATATACATGTAAACGATCTTGCCATGGCTCATGCTCTTGCTCTTCAAAGTTTGTATGAGGGCAGCGACTCAAATGTATATAACCTTGGAAACGGAAATGGTTTTACAGTAAAAGAAATAATTGAGGCTGCTGAAAAGGTTACAGGAATAAATATTAAAAAGGAAGTAGTAGGAAGGCGTGCAGGAGATCCAGCAGTGCTTATTGCAAGTTCTGACAAAATTAAAAAAGAGCTTAAATGGCAGCCGCAGTTTACGGATGTAGAAAAGGTCATCGAAACAGCATGGAAATGGCACAAAAATCACCCTAAGGGATATGAAGATTAAATTAGATTTGGTATAAATGCTCACTATATTTTTCTATTGCAAAGCACTTTACTGATTAATTAATTAAATATGAAGTTAAAAAGAGTTTTGGGTATTTGCATTAAATGGGGCTACTACCTAACGATTGAATAAATCGTTAGGGCGGTAGTCCCATTTTTTAGTGGCTGATATATCTAAAACTTGTACTTCTTATAAGTTTTGATATAATATTAATAGAAATTTAGACTAAAATAAAAAACAGGGGGCAAGCTTATGAATAAATATGCTATATATCATACACCAAATGTACCTTATGCTTATGCAAAAAACGATGATACTCTTACAGTTCGTTTAAGAGCTGGGAAGGGTGATTTGTCATGCTGCAGGGTTTATTATAAATGCAGATATAACTGGGATAATCAATTTAATGTGAAGGATATGAAACTTATGGCTCAAGATGAGCTATTTGATTATTATGAATCAGATTTACAGATAGAAAAAAACAGGTACAGATACTACTTTGAACTGATTGATATGAAAGGAAATAAGGTATACTTTGATGAAAGAGGTGTAAGGGAACAGGAGCTTAAAAGAAAAGAAGATAATGCATTTCAATATGCATATATTGGCAAGGCTGATGTCTATGATGAATCAAAATGGCTTCAGGAATCAATAGTATATCAGATTTTTCCTGACCGTTTCTATAATGGAGATAAGAGAAATGATCCTGAAAATACAAAGGCATGGGGCTGTGAAGTAGATAGAAGTTCCATGTTTGGAGGAGATATTAAGGGAATTATTGAAAAATTGGACTATCTTAAGGACCTCGGTATTAACCTTATATACCTAACTCCTGTATTTAAATCTGCATCAAACCACAAATATAATACTACAGATTATTTTGATATAGATCCCCAGTTTGGCACAATAGAAACAGCTAAAGAGCTTACAGCAGAATGCCATAAAAGGGGAATAAGGGTTTTGTTTGATGCTGTATTCAATCATTCGGGCAGCGATTTTTTTGCTTTCAAGGATTTATTGAAAAACCAAGAAAAATCTCAGTATAAGGACTGGTATTTTCCGTATGAATATCCTGTAAGTACAGATAAGATAAATTATTATACTTTTGCTAATGATGTGGCAAATATGCCTAAGCTGAATACCAGCAACCCTGAGGTCAAAGAATACCTTTTGAGAGTAGGAGAATACTGGGTTAAAGAAGTTGGAATAGATGGCTGGAGGCTGGATGTTGCTGATGAAGTGGATCATCATTTTTGGAAAGCATTCAGAGAAAGAATAAAAAAGGCAAATAAAGATGCCATAATCGTTGGGGAAATACATCATGAATCCTCATCCTTCCTAAGCGGAGACGAAATGGACAGTATAATGAATTATCCTTTTGAGGGTGCTGTAATTGACTTCTTTGCTAAAAGAACAATAGATGCTGTTGAATTTAACAATATTCTTACCCAGAATATGACCATATATATGGACAGCATTGTAAGACAAATGTGGAATCTCGTAGGAAGCCATGATACTAAGCGTTTCTTGACGGAATGCGGTGGGGATATTAAAAGAATGAAATTAGCTGTAGCTTTTCAATTTACGTATATTGGGGTTCCATATATTTATTATGGCGATGAGGTAGGAATGACAGGTGGGAATGATCCAGAATGCAGAGGCTGCATGATATGGGATGAAGAAAAGCAAAATAAAGATATGCTAAAGTTTTATAAAAAAATGGTTTCCATAAGGAAGGAAAACAAAGTACTTGTATATGGAAGTTACAGGAACTTATACCTTAAGGGTAATATAATTGTTTTTGAAAGGTATAATCAGTCAGAATCTGCAATAGTAGCTATAAACAACAGTGATAAAGAGGCAGAAATCAATATAGGCTGTACAGGAGAGGCTGTGGATCTTATATCAGGAGAAAAGATTGTGCTTGGCAGCAGCCTAAAATTAGCCCCTATGGAATTTAAAATAATCAAGCGCCATACTTCTAATAAATAACATCCCAAAATGATATGAAGATTAAATTAGATTTGGCATAAATGTTCATTAAACTTTTCCAATCGCAGAGCGATTTACTGATTAATTAAATACGAAGTTAAAGGGGAGGAAAAATTATCCTCCCTTTATTTAGTGTGCCCAGCATGGGCAGCAACTTGGTGGTAAAAGTCCACTACGAAGAAAAGAGCTTAACTGTCCCCATGATTTACCAGAACTTATAAAATTCAACATGATTTACCCTTAACCGTCCCTCAATTTATCAATTTACTCAATTTAGATCAACGAATTTAATGCAATTTATCAACTTAAAAGAAAGGTTCTTAACTGTCCCCCAAATTTACTGTTTGCTGCTACAAAAATTACTTATTTATATACCTCAGAGGCAGGGGAATCTTTTATTGTAAGGACGTATTGGAAGTAATCTGTGGTAACTCCGCCTAAGGGATTTTTTATTGAATATAGATATCTACTAAAAGGTGAATCTTTACTGTCAAGCTTATATAATGTAGCTATTGAGTTTGAAGTATCATAAAAAATAAGAGCATCATTTAAACTATTTGTAATGAAGTTGCTTCCACCATTATCGCTATTCTTATATTTGCAGTTGAAATATACATAAGGAATAGAAAGGACTTTTCCTTTAAAGGGTGATTCTTTTCCATTTAATCTTGCTGCAAAGTTTTCATTAGGTATATATTGGCTATTTATTTTTTTAAGATAAGTATGCTCCGCTCCAAACTGGCCATAATATTTTCCCTTTGGATAATGGGAATATACAAGATTAAAATTTTTATATATGGTGTCTTCTCTTCTACTATAACTATCTGACTTTGTGTCAATTAAATTTCTAATTGTCATTTCAAAATCAAAAAAATCCTTACCTAAAAAATTTTTATATATATCCCTCTTTTTTTGAATATCATCATAGATTGTTTGAGCAAGTTTTCTATCTTCAGCATAATTATGCGATCTATCTTTATTTTTAATAATATTTACAGCCCCAGTAATTTCTGATGGAACATCCTTACCATTTATTAAATATTTTAAACAGTTCCAAGTGGTATTTGGCTGAAATTCTATGTCAATTCCTATTACAGTAATTTTTTTATCCTCAGGGAGAGTTTTGTTATAGTTATAAAGTTTAACAAAGGTATCAAAATAGTTTTGATCATAGGCAAATGTTCCAACAAGTTCAGCATAAACCTTTCTTAAAAGGCTTTCATCTCCTGTTTTTAAATATTTATTTATTAAAACTCCTTGACTATAAGATTCTTCCAATAGATAATAATTAACTCCAGCATTTTTATTTAGATATTTAAGGAATTTTAACATGGCATCTGCATTATAAGCAGTAGCATGAGACTCACCTGTAAAAAATATTTCATAGTTTCTTATGTCATTATCAAGAACTTTAAATGAGCTTAAATCATCATTATCCCCTATATCAATATTATATTTATTATTATTTAAGTATTTTATAATATCTCTTTCGTCTTCATCCTTAAGGTTTGTAAGTTTTTCAGGCAGTTTTGGTTTTGCATTTTTTATAAGTATTGAATACTGAAAATAATCTAATGTCACACCTCCAGCAGCATAAGGAATAAGGTATGTAGTTTTTCTAAATGGAGAATTAAAACCATTTAACCTAAATAGTGTAACGTCTGATTTCGCAGCTTTATCAATTATATCAAAGCTGTCTATTTTACTGTCTATAGCGATAATATCACTGCATGCGACATTGGGCCCATATGCAGTAGGAATTTGGCAGTTTTTATATAAAAATTCAATAGATAATACTTTTTTATATACTGGGGAATCTGAACTTGCTAATAATTCACCAAAATATTTGCAATCATTTGAACCTGATACTATATGTTTTTGGCTTGCTGATAAAATGTTAAAACTTCCATAGTATTTACCGCCTAATTTTGCGTATAGTTTATTGAAATTTTTATATAATGTATTTTCACATAGTTTATTAACATCATCATCTTTGAATGTTTCAATAGGTTCTTTTATAAGTTCCATTTTCTCATCTATTACATATTTAAAATTTTCATAGTTTTTACCAAGACATTGTTTATAATCTTCAGTGTTTGCCAAAATATTATTATTTATTTTCTTAATAAATTCCCTATAACTATTTATATCATTTCCAATACTTGCATAGTTTTTTATATCATTAATTGTTTGTTCTATTGCCTTAGATGGTTTTTCGCCTTCATCTATAAGCATGTTTAAGTATATAAAATCATTCTCGTCACTACCTTCAACTCCAATACCGCATACTTTTATTTTCCTATCCTCATCTAAGGTTTTATTGTATTCATAAAGACTTGTCCATTTATTATATGGCCCAAGGTTGTAACTATCTACGGAATAAAGTTTTTTTATTAGGGATTCATCTCCAGTATCGAGATATTTATTTATAATTTCAGAAGCACTAAACTGTATATCGCTTAAATAGAACCTTACTTCAGCGTTTTTATTGAGGTATTTTAATAGTTGAAGATCTATTTTATCATTATCATCTAAACTGTATTCATATCCTGAAAGAAATACAACATTTTTATTTAAATCTGAATTTAAAAGTTCGAAGTTTGATTCATTAAAATTATCTTCATCAATTTGAGAGCTGTTTTTAGATAAGTATTTTAAAAGTTTATCATCATTTATATTTGAACCTCTGTTGCCCAAATAAAAAGTAAATATTATTATTACTGCTGTAACCACAGATAAAAAAGCAACAGCTTTTTTATTCCACACTTTTTCCATAATATATCACCCCCTATAATTGATATTATATATAATATTTTCATAAAGTTCAAAATAACGGGATGAACGTTTGAAAATATTAAAATTTCAAAGCAGAATAGCGCTTAACTGTCCCTCACATATTAGATGAATCATACTCGATTACGGAGTCAATATTATAATTGGACTATTACTTGCCTTTTTAAATATATGTTTTACACCATCAATAGTGATTGTAAAGCTATTATTTTTATAATTATAATTAATTTCTCGATTAATGAGCTTGCCACTGTTTATTACAAAAACATTATTATCCTTATAATAGTATTCTCCTCCATCCAGTTTTTGGCTACCATTATCATCTATATAATAAAAATAAAACTTACAGTTGTTTGACTCATTAAATGACATCGTAATAAATGGATCTATATCACTTTTATATGCGCCCTTAATAGTGCTTGGCTTATCAGATGTTTTTGGCAAGTTAAATATAAGTATGACTCCTAAAACCAAAATAGAAATTAATGCAACTAATAGTGGCTTTTTCACTTTCCATCAACTCATTTCACTATCTATATTTATGCATCTCTATTTTATTATTTACATATGTATCTAGTTATAATTTATAGTTTCAATAATGCCAAAGGACGTATTTTCTATAAAAATTTTCACTTTTTATAGAAATATTCTGATTAATTACTCTTCCCCCTTATAATTGATACATTCCAATCAATAAAAATGATACTGACTATTAAAGTCAATAAAAAAAATATAAAACCCCAGATATAAAATTTTTTGCAAATACAAAGATCATTAATATAAATAATTGTGATAAATAAAGCAACTCCATATCCCAATATTCTAATTAAATTTAAAAATAGTTTATCTTTAGTGTTAATTAAAAAATCAAGTATAAATATATCTATATGTTTTAAACGTGTTTTGCAAAATATTAAAAAAATAATGTGTAAAAATATGTAAATTAAAGCTAATAGGATACTTGCCAATATTCCGCCCCCAAGATACGCAACCGTATTATCAACATCTTTAAAATAATTATTAGGTAGGTCAAAAAATTCATAATAGTAAGCGAAATTAAGAGATATGCAAGAAAATAATGAGATAGCTAAACTACGTAACCAAAAAGTATATCGGTTAATTTTCACATATTTACCTCCCTCCACTTACATATTATAACATATGATGTTGAAGATATTAAAGCATTTATTGTAAATAACTTGTAGTTTTGTATGCAATCTCTTAAATATGTAATATAATGATTATTGTAATGATATCATTATTATTAATAGAAAATATTGAGGAGGGGGTAGATTATTAAAATGAAAAAAACTACGAGTTTAATATTAATTTTAATTATATTAAGTACCGTTTTAGGTTATAATTTATATACTACTAAAAAGAATTATAAAAACGCAAATCAGCTTGCTTTCTATAATTATTGCAACAGTTTATCTTTTATATTTAAAGATTTAAATGATGAAATATTTGAGGCGGGAAAAGAAAATGAAATAAATAGTCAATATATGAAACAAAGCATAGCTAAAAATATTGATAGATTTGTATCTGTAGAACAAATGATTTCACAACTATCTGAATCAGATGCTCGAATTAAAAAGGTTTATTCAAAAGGTAAATTTGCTTTGATAAGTAATTATTTTATGACATTAGGAGAAGTAAGTAGGACGAACAATTCATTAGATAATGAAGATATAAACATCTTACATCAAATATTAGATAAAGCAAAAATGTTCGGCATTTATGGGGAGTCAAGTAAAAATTATAAAGAAGAACTTGACCCTGAGCATAATCCGCTAGATAAAATAATTACTTTGTGCCAAGATATGGGAAACTTGTGTAACGAAGGATATGAAAGATTAAAAGGAAAACGATAAGAAAATAAATAATTGTTATACATCTTTAATGGTTAAAGAAATACTTAGGAAAATTTACATTTACTATAAATTATAAAGTTAAAAGGCATATCAAATAATGAGCAGGAGAAAAATTAGAATTTGGCGCTAAATCTCTATGCTTAGAGTGTATTGTTTTTACGCTATATTGATGGTATAATGAAATTACCTTATTTTTATAACTTTTGAAAGGAGTGGTGTATTATGATAAAGATAAAAGAATTATTTATAATAAAATATTTTAATACGGGCTGCTCCGAGGGAACTAATATTTTATAAATTTTAAATGTTAGACAATATGGTGATATAAACCTATATATATAAGTTAAATTATTGTATGATAGCGGATTTAATTATTCATAATAGGACAATATTTATGTATTATAGATGAATTTAATGTTTTCTTCATATTAATGATGTGTATAAACCTTGGAGTGGCTAAAAAGAAACTTCAAGGTATTTTTATGCCCAAAATTACACAATAATTTGTCTGGTTTAAAATTAAAAATTTTCAATACTTAAACTGGACTAATTTCATAGGTCGTTTTCATTATATATTTTTATTTTTAAAATAAGCGATCTATATTTTAATATGGAGGAATGGAATTGAGTAAATTTAATTTAAAAGAATTAGGATTAAAAGATAGTACGGCAAGGGAATTTGAAAGTTTATATAAAGATAAATATTTAGGAAGAGTGGTTTGTGAGCAGAAAAACTGCTATAGGGTAGTTACAGAAAGTGGGATTATAAATGCTAAAGTATCAGGTAAAATAATGTACGATGCTTGCAGCAGAGAAGATTATCCTGCAGTGGGAGACTGGGTAGCTGTGGATAGGGATGAAGATTTACAAGGAGATGCAATAATTCATGGGATATTGAAAAGATATAGTAAATTTTCAAGAAAAGTTGCTGGGGTTAAAAATGATGAGCAAATAATAGCTGTGAATATTGATATTGCATTTATTACCATGTCTCTTAATAGCAATTTCAATTTGAGAAGACTTGAAAGATATATAAGCACTGCATGGGAAAGTGGAGCAAAGCCAGTGGTAGTCCTTACTAAGGCAGATTTATGTGAGGATGTTGAGGAAAAGCTCTCAGAAGTTTTAGACATAGCTATTGGTGTAGATGTTTTGGCAGTAAGCAGTCTAACCAATGAGGGGATAGATAAGTTAAAGCAATATATTACAAAGGGGAAAACAGCAGCTTTCATTGGTTCCTCTGGTGTGGGAAAGTCTACTCTTATAAATAAACTTCTTGGAGATGAAAGGCTTAAAGTGGGAGAAGTGAGGCAAGGCGATGAAAAAGGAAAGCATACAACAACTTATAGGGAGCTTATACTAATTCCAAACGGAGGAGTTGTCATTGACACTCCCGGAATGAGGGAACTTCATATTATGGATATAAGTGAAGGAGTAGAAAATTCATTTAAGGATATAGAGGAGTTAGCCCTTAATTGTAAATTTAAAAATTGTACTCATAATGCTGAGCCAGGCTGTGCGGTGAAAAAAGCCATTCAGGATGGAATAATATCTGAAGATAGATATAAAAATTATATTAAGCTAAAAAAGGAAGCAGAATTTATGGCAAAAAAAGAAAAGACCAAGAGAATGAGAGATTCTAAAAAGGTTAAAGTGAAGAAAAATAATTGTAAAAAAGGTCTTGAAGAACTGGTGTAAAATGTAGTGGCTGTTGCACTAAATAGTAAGTGCGATGGTCCACTTTTTTTATGCAAAAAATACGATTCCCGGGCCCAAAAGGCTCGGGAAAAGGTGTAAAATTTATGTATGATAAACCTCAAATTAACATAGAAAGATTATACCATTGGCGGGTAAGGTTATTATTAAAACTTCCGCAATTTTTTTTGCTTCTATACTTCAGAGGAGGGGAGTCCTTTGAAAAACACTAAAACTCATATATAATGCCATCACAAAATACCTTCCTTATTTTGTTATTATTCATATATAAATTAACAGTCATATCTTTTTTAGCATATATAATCGCTGGCAGCTCTGTTTTTGTTGTGAAATTTCCTGACAGTAAATTTAAAGAAGTACAATGTGTATGATTTCTGCCCCCGAAATCCGAAAAATCCGCTCCCAAAATTAATCCTTCGCCTATCCCCATTATATTTGTTGTAATTATAGGATAATCTATTATTTTTGCATATATAGGAGCATCTTTATCTGGTTTGGTATCAGAAATATAATCTATGGTTTCATCCATGACTGCTGTGCCATTTTTAAAATGTAATTTATCTATATCTACAAGTACATACCCGCTGATATTTTCTTTATCGTATTTTATAAATTTCTCAATGTCCCGCAAACTCTTAAGTGATAGAAATTTCAGAAAATCAGTACTGCTTAAATTTTTATAGTATGAATAATTTCCCTCAAGTAGCATTGTAATTGCCCTTTGAAGCTTTTCATCATTAATTTTACCAATCATGTTTTTGCATCCATATATTTCAGCTAATTTATTCTTTATAGCATTTATATCCACTTGATCATCATCGATTTTTTGTTCAGTTACTGCAACCATGAACACATTAAAATATTCTGGGTATTGAGCTGCTATAAACCCTATGTGATTTCCATTTTTATCGCATACATTAAATGGCATAAATAATCCCCCCTAATTCATATTTATAATTTTAAAAGTAAAATAATGCGGCGCATTTTTTATAATTGGGTTTAGGATACATTTTTCTTATTTAACCTGATACTTAGGAATATTATACCACATATAACTAAGCTGCTGGTGCTAACTGCTAATTACTTTTTTTGAAGAACTGGTCTGTTTATAACCACAACGGATAAGGAATCTTTCACTTATTCATACTATGAATAATTCTATAGCACAGCTGGGAAAAATAAAATAATAAATAAATATTATAGTGTTTGATTCATAGGAAGGAGAGGATATTATGGCAATAACTGCAGCAATTCCCCATGATAAGGGTATAGATAACACACTATCTTTGTCCCAGGATGGATATATATTTATTAAAAAAAGGGTTGATAAGTATCAGTCTAATTTATTTGAGACCTGTTTGCTTGGACAAAAGGTAATTTGCATAAGCGGAGAAGAAGCAGCAAAGATATTTTATGATGAGCAGTATTTTAAGCGAAATGGTGCCATACCTAAATGGGTGCAAAAAACACTGTTTGGAATAAATGCAATTCATACTATGGATGGTGAGGCACATGCTAATCGGAAGCTTCTTTTTATGTCACTTATGACTCCAGCTCATCAAAAACGTCTTTCAGAACTTGTAATGGAAGGATGGCAAGCTTCTATCAGTAAATGGGAAAGCGCTAAGGAGATCATACTTTTTAATGAAGCAAGGAATATTTTATGTCGGGCAGCATGCCAATTTGCCGGAGTCCCTTTGTCAGAATTTGAAGTAAAAGATTGGGCAGAGGACTTTAGTGCAATGGTTGATGCTTTTGGGGCAGTTGGACCGCGACACTTTAAAGGGAGAAAAGCCAGAAAAAGGGTTGAAGAATGGATAAGCGATGTTATAAAGGATGTTCGTGATGGTAAGCTAAAAGTAGAGGAGGACTCGGCGCTTTATGCTATGGCATTTCACAGGGAGATAGATGGCAGACAGCTGGATACTCAAACGGCTGCTGTGGAACTCATTAATGTAATACGACCTATTATTGCTGTTTCATTTTTTATTACATTTACAGCTTTAGCACTAAATGAGCATCCAAAATGTAAAGAAAAAATGCTATCAGGGGACAGCGATGAACTTGATATGTTTGTACAAGAAGTTAGGCGCTACTATCCATTTGTACCTTATTTAGGTGCAAGAGTAAGAAAAGATTTTGTATGGAACCAATGTAAGTTTAAGGAAGGAATGCTCGTACTGCTTGATGTTTATGGTACTAATCATGATTCTCAAATATGGGAAAACCCTTATGAATTCAGGCCAGAACGTTTTAAGGAACGAAAAAGCAACTTATTTGATCTTATTCCCCAAGGTGGAGGCGATGCTGCCAAAGGACACCGCTGCCCCGGTGAAGATATTACCGTGGAAATTATGAAGGTAAGTCTAAATTTTCTTGTGAACAATATGGAGTATGAAGTTCCTGCTCAGGATTTAAGTTATAGTTTATCAAAAATGCCCACATTACCTAAAAGCGGATTCATTATGAGCAATATTAAGCCAAAATTTCAAACTACAGCTATATAAGTTAAATAATTAATGGTTCGAGCGTAATGCCCGAACCAATTTTAAATAAGATGCAATTGCCATATTTAAATTAACAATATAGGAAGAATGCATACTAACTAAATTAATCTTCTTTTAACTTGGCTCTAAATGTTATATTATCTTTGATAAAAAGTCAAATTGATAACGCAATAGAAATATTCCAAATCCCCAACTAGCAAGATTGGCTACAATTCCATAGGTAATGGAGCGTTTTTGGCTTTGCCCTTTTAGAAGTTTTTTAAATGCAATTGTTTCCGCTATTAAAATAATAAGTTCAACAGGGAATTGAATAATATATGTTGAAACTGTACCTGATTTTATTAAACTTATTCCTACTGTAATTGTTAAAAAAATCTGGGTAATTATATTAACTAACAAAAAGGCTTCCCAGTTCTTTTTTAGGCTGAAACCAAACAGAAGAAGTATTATACCTTCAATAACAAGTGTAGGTATGCAGGTTGTTAAAAATTGAAGTATATAAGCTGCTGCTAAGTTAGGAGTGGTAGCTTTTTTTGTTGCATAATTATATGTTATGCTGCTTTGTAATGCTTTTCTTTTGAATGTATCAGATACAGATACTGTGCCGCTTTTAGTAACAATTATAATCCTGTAGGTATCTGGTAAACCAACATATCCAAAAATATGAACTCTTTCACCATTGTTTGACGTGCCCGTCAAATCCCCCCACATTGGACGCCCTGTACCTTCCACAAAAGCTGGCTTCCATCCTTCGTTCTCATAACTGTACAATAATTTAACCATATCTTGATTTAATTCTTCCCGCTTATCACTGCTTAGGTTGTCATACTTGCTGGTTTCTTGTGTGAGTAAATCTAAATAGTACAATTCATCAGGTGGATTTTGAACATGAACGGTAAGTTTATCCTTTGGACCCATATCGGCATAAGCTATTGCTGGAAACAAGCCTATCATGAAAATAAGGATTATAAGAGGACAAATAAAGTTTTTCTTTTTCATAAGTTTACATATGCCTCCTTAATACTTTAAATAATCTTTATTTCATTAATGGGTGAGCATGGGAAGCTACCACTGCAAAAGAATGTATTTTAATATCATTACGGATATGATCATTGGAATTTATTGTTTGTATAATTAAATTATATTGTCTTTTAAATCATAATTCAATCAGGAATTGAAAGCACAAATAATGGTTGTGCCGTATTTTTTTACTGCTGCGATGCAAAATAAAACTTATATTCAAATAAGTAATTATATGTTTTCTAACTTGCCACATGCCAT
>ENA-UOOH01002255-UOOH01002255.1-fermentation-metagenome-genome-assembly--contig:-NODE-2255-length-17031-cov-3.269675_pt1 | contig 17031 bp, 14 predicted proteins | sample MGYA00245778_ERZ724025 | MGnify/ENA primary metagenome ERZ724025 (study PRJEB28704, sample SAMN03018313) | fermentation metagenome | biome: anthropogenic terrestrial biome; feature: soil; material... | reverse complement strand
CTGTTTGAAGGAACGACCATAGCGCGAATCGCTTTTTTCAGCAGGCCCTATTTATATATGAAGCAAAAAAATTTGTAATCCCGGAAGCATAAGGGACGAAAGGGTGCCGTTTTCAGCATGTTATCGCAAGTACGGCATATTATTTGCATCCAATTTGTCTGTCCCGGCTATACGCCCGTTCAGATTGTCACCATCCCGATTTCGTTTCCGTGCTCCCGGATGATGGAAACCAGGTCCTCTGTCTTGAGCCATACCGTCGCTGTGTTGTCGTTCGGATGCACACCAATCAGCCCCGGGGGTGCCAGAAAATCCCGATCCAGAAATACTTTGACCATGCGCTCCTGGTCGTTGAGCACACCAAGCGGCGTCACCGCCCCGGCCATCAGCGACAGGACGCGGTTCAAATCCTCCTCCGTCGCAAAACTCAACGGACGGGTCCCGTTAGCCCTTCTAAATCCCTTCAAATCAACGCGCTTGTCGCCCTTGACGGTGATGAGATAGAAGTTGCGCTTTTTGTCATCACATACAAACAGATTCTTCCCGTCGGCATCGGGGTATGGCGCATCGATTTCAGACAGCTCCGCCATGTTGAAGACGGCCTTATGCTCCGTCACCTCATACCATATGCCGCGGCGATTCAGATAATCGTATATCTCTTCCTTTTTCACGGGGTTGCCTCACAAATCGCGATTGGATGGACAGATAGCGGTTGTTAAACCGAAGCGGCTTCCACCATGATGGCGCAGGCCTCGGGCTGTTGGGACAGCCAGGCCAGCACATCCGCGAGGGGCATCAGGTGGGTCAGCCAACCGGGACCCAGCGGTTGCTTCGTGGGAAAGGCATCCGCGCCCTGTCCCCGCAGATAGAATCGGGCCTTCTGCTGGCCGCCCAGGGAAACAAGCCGCGCGCTGCCCAGCGGGCTGGTGCGGGGCTGGCGGTCCAGCAGCGCGTCCACCAGGTCGTTCACCATGGCGTGCGCGGTGGGCAGACGGCCTGCGCCCGGCCCCATAAAGCCCACGCGGCCCAGGTACTCCGCGTCGATGTCCACATAGTTGCCCGCGCCGCCGATGGCCGCCAACACATCCCCATGGGGCAGCACCCAGGGAAACACACTGGCCGCCACCCGATCCTCCGCGCGGCTGGCGCTGCCCAGCAGCTTGACAGTGTATCCCTTTTCCCCCAGCGCCCGAATGTCCGCCAGCGTGACGCGGCTGATGCCCACACAGGGGATGTCCTCCTCCAGCACCGTGCCGCCCATCGCCAGTGTGGCCAGTATGCGCAGCTTGCGCCGGGCATCCCAGCCCAGCAGGTCGCTGTCGGCATCGGCCTCCAGGTAGCCCAGCGCTCGGGCTTCGGCTATCACATCGTCATAGGCCCGGCCTTCGCCGCCCATGGCGCTGAGGATATGGTTGCACGAGCCGTTGATGATGCCGCGCAGGGTGTGTACCCGGCCCAGCATCGCCAAATCCTTCAGCGGCTTGATGACCGGCGTGCCCCCGGCCACGCTGGCCTCGTACAGAAAGTGGACGCCCTGCTCTTCAGCCAGCGCGCTCAATTCTTCCATATATTGGCTGACCAGCGCCTTGCCCGCGGTGACCACGTGCACGCCCCGCGCCATGGCCTGCCGCGCCAGCGTGTACCCCAGCGCGGTGTCGCCGGTGGCCTCCAGCAGCACATCGACGGCACCATCCGCCAGCAGCCGCTGCGGGTCATCGGTCAGCAGCCCGGCTGGCACGGCCACATCCCGCGCCCGGCCAATATCGCGCACCAGAATGGCCGCCACCTCGGGCGCCTGGCCCAGCGCATGCGCCAGGCGCTCCCGCTGCTCCTGCAATATCTGCCAGATGCCCTGGCCTACCGTGCCAAAGCCCGCGATGGCGACGCGCTTCACGCCTGCGCCTCCAGCACGCGCTGGGCAATCTGCACGGCGTTGACCGCGGCGCCCTTGCGCACATTGTCGGCCACCACCCACAGGTTGACGCCGTTCTCCACGCTGTCATCGCGCCGGATGCGGCCCACAAACACCTCATCGTGCCCTTCTGCCGTAATCGGCATGGGGTACAGACTGCTTGCCGGGTCGTCCTGCACCACCAGGCCCTGCTGACCGGCCAGGGCGGCGCGCAGCTCGCTCAATTCATATGGCTTAGCCAACTGCACGTTGATGCTCACCCCATGGCCATAGCGCACCGGCACGCGCACGGTGGTGGCGGTGACCGCCAGCTCCGGCAGGTGGAGGATTTTGCGCGTCTCGTCCATCATCTTGCGCTCCTCCTTGGTGTAGCCGTCCTCCAGAAAGCTGTCGATGTGGGGCAGCACGTTGCCGGTGATGGGGTAGGGATAAAAATCCTGCCGCCCCTCATCCAAATCCGTCAGCCCGCGCTGACCCGAGCCCGACACCGCCTGGTAGCTGCTATACACCACGCGCTTGATGCCCCAGCGCTTGAGCGGGTTGAGCGCCACCACGCTCTGGATGGTGGAGCAGTTGGGGTTGGCGATGATGCCCGTCCGCCGCACATCGCCCGGGTTCACCTCGGGCACCACCAGCGGGATGTCCCGCTCCATGCGGAACACGCTGCTGTTATCCACCACCAGCGCGCCCAGGCCCGCCGCCACGGGGGCCCACTGCTTGCTCACTGCGCGGCCGGCCGCGAAAAATACCACGTCCGCCCCGGCCAATGCCGCTTCGCTGATTTCCTGCACGGTGTAAGGCCGGCCGCCAAAGGCAATCTCTTTGCCCGCCGAGCGCGCCGAGGCCAGCGGCACCAGCTTGCCCACGGGGAAGTTCCGGCTCTCCAACACGCTTAAAATGGTGCCGCCCACCAGCCCGGTGGCGCCGACCACGGCTACGGTGTATGTCTTCATTCTTTCTCTCCTTGTACAAAGGTGTTGTAGATGGCCATCACGGTGCGCTCAAAGTCCTTGTTCTCCACGCCGACCAGAATGTTCATCTCGCTGGAGCCCTGGGATATCATGCGGATGTTGACCCCCTGCCTGGCCAACGCCCCAAACACGCGGGCCGCCACGCCGGTCTCGTGGTTCATGCCCTGGCCCACCACCGCCACCAGCGCCATGGAGGGCATGCTGGTCAAGGCGTCCGGCTGGCAGTAGATGCGAATCTCCTCCAGTATCTTCTTTTCCTTGTTCTGGATCGCCGCCTGGGACACGATGACCGAGATGCTGTCGATGCTGGAGGGCATGTTTTCAATGGGCACTTCGTTGCTTTCAAACACGCTGATGAGCTTGCGCAAAAAGTCCGATTCCTCGCGCAGGCGCGCCTTTTCCACTGAAATAACGCGGAAATCCTTGCGCCCGGCGATGCCGGTCACGATGGTGGCCTTTTTCTCGGTCTGCTGGGGCACAATCAGCGTGCCCGGGTCCTCGGGCCGCTGCGTGTTCTTGATATGGATGGGGATGCCGGCCTCGCGCACCGGGAAGACCGCCTCCTCGTGCAGCACCTGCGCCCCCATGTAGGACAGTTCGCGCAGCTCCTTGTAGGTGATGCTGCGGATGGGCCGCGGGTCGGGCACAATGGCCGGGTCGGCCATCAGAAAGCCGGATACGTCCGTCCAGTTCTCGTACAGCCCGGCCTCCACGCCGCGGGCCACCAGCGCACCGGTGATGTCGCTGCCGCCGCGGGAGAAGGTGACGATGTTGCCCTCCCCATCCTGTCCGTAAAAGCCGGGGATAACCGCGCGCTCCACCCCGGACAGGTGTTGGCGGATGAGGCGGTAGGTGGCCTTGTCGTCCAGACGGCCGCCGCCAAAGCGTATCATCTGCGCGCTGTCCACAAAGGGCCAGCCCAGGTATTCCGCCAACAGCAGGCCGCTGACATGCTCGCCCCGGCTGGCGCAGTAGTCGCAGCTGGCACCGCCGCGGATGTTCTGCTCAATTTCATCCAGCACTGGGCTCAACGCCTGCTTGAGCCCCAGCCCCCGGTGAATTTCCTCAAAACGGGCGCGGATGATGGCGAACACATCCTCAAAGCGCAGCTGGTGGCTGGCCAGCTGGTAGCACATCAGCAGCATGTCAGTGATCTTGTGGTCCTTGCCGTTGCGCTTGCCGGGCGCGGATACCACCACATAGCGCCTGTCGGTATTCTGGCGCACAATCTCCGCCACATGGCGGAAGCTGTCCGCGTCCGCCAGCGAAGTACCGCCGAATTTCGCCGTGATTGTCTGCATGTCACCCCTCCGTTCCCCGGCCAATCGGCCGATACAGGCCATCATATCCAGCGAAATATGGCAAGTCAATCAATCCACAGGTCCTGCGCTTCACAGAAACGAAAAAAATACCAAGCGTCCGCATTTGACAGCCCCCGCCGCCAATCCTATAATCCAGACAAATACCAAATATATTCGGAAGGGATGTTCATCATCATGACCAATCCGCAGAAATCCTTCATTGATACCGCCCGCCGGCGCACCGCCTACTACCGGCTGGAGAACCCGGGCAAACCCAAGCTGATGCTGGTGCACGGCAACGCCTCCTCGGCCGCCTTTTTCTTCCCCACCATCCAGGCCCTCGCCAAACACTTTGACATCGCGGCGCCCGACCTCAACGGCTTTGGTGACACGCAGGCCACCCCCATCCACGCCCCCACCGCGCTGTGCGACTGGGCGGACGATGTGGACGCCCTGGCCGACAGCCTGGGCTGGCAGCGCTTCGCCCTGCTGGGCTGGTCGCTGGGCGGCGGCGTGGCCTGGCGCTATGCCGTCAACCACCCGCAGCGCCTGACGCACCTCATTTTGCTCTCCCCCATGTCGCCCTACGGCTTTGGCGGCACCAAAGGCGAAGGGGGCCAAATGTACGACGAGCGCGGCTGGGGTTCGCCCGGCGGCTTCGCCAACCCGGCCTTCCTGCAAAAGCTCAAGGACCAGGACCGCGGCGACGACCCCATGTCCGCCCGCGCGGTGCTGGCAAAGTCGCTCTTCGCCGCCGGCTGGCCCTTTGACAAGGCCTGGCAGGATTTGTTTGTGGACGAGCTGCTCAAGATTCACCTGGGCGAGGACCACTACCCGGGCGACTATCAGCCGCTGGCGGAGTTCCCCTACGTATTGCCGGGAACGCGGGGCATCTCAAACTCTTTGGCGCCCCAGTACGCCAATGTATCGGCCTTTGCCAACATCGATCCCAAGCCCCCGGTGCTGTGGATACGCGGCGCCAAGGATACCTTGGTCAGCGACCAGAGCTATTCCGACCTGGCAACCCTGGGCCAATTGGGCGTGGTGCCCGGCTACCCCGGCGCCGAGGCCTTCCCGCCCCAGCCGATGGTGGCCCAGACCCGTGCCGTGCTGGAGCAGTACCGCAAAAACGGCGGCCACTACCGCGAGGCCGTCTTTGAAAACAGCGCCCACGCCAGCCACCTGGAGGAACCGGAGCGGTTTGTGGACGAGCTGACAGGGTTCATCAAGGGGTGAAACAACCCAATCACTTGAATAAAATATTTCATTTATGGTATAAGTGGTTCAATCAGTGAACCCTCTGTGCGAAATCATTGGGAATTTCTGCCACAGTTTGCTTGCTGAGCCGGCCGGCGGCTTGTGAGCCGCCTTTCCAACGCCGTAAAATAAAGACAAATACGGCGGATTCGCTCTGCCTCATCTGGAGGAAGCAAATGAAAATTGGATTTATCGGCTTAGGCATCATGGGCAAGCCCATGGCAAAGAACCTGCTGAAGGCGGGCTATTCCCTGGTGGTCAGCGACCTGAACAAGGCTGCCGTAGACGAGGTGGTGGCCGCCGGCGCGCAGGTTGCTAACAGCACGGCAGACCTGACCGGTCAGTGCCAGGTCATCCTGACCATGCTGCCCAACTCCCCCCAGGTGCGCCAGGTGGCACTGGGTGTGGGCGGCCTGATTGAGAGCATTAAACCCGGCACCGTGTTCATCGACATGAGCAGCATCAACCCCATCGCCTCCCGCGAGATCAGCGAAGCGCTGTCCGCCAAGGGCGTGGAGATGCTGGACGCCCCAGTCTCCGGCGGCGAGCCCAAGGCCATTGACGGCACGCTGGCCTTCATGGTGGGCGGCAAGCCCGAGGTGTTTGAGCAGCACAAGGATTTGCTGGGCAAGATGGGCGCCTCCGTGGTCTACTGCGGCACCATCGGCGCGGGCAATGTGACCAAACTCTGCAACCAGATTATCGTGGCCGTCAACATCGCCGCCGTCAGCGAGGCGCTGATGCTGGGCCAGAAAGCCGGCGTATCGCCCAATCTGATTTATCAGGCCATCCGCGGCGGCCTGGCCGGCAGCACGGTGCTGGACGCCAAGGCGCCCATGATGATGGACCGCAACTTCAAGCCCGGCTTCAAGATTGACCTGCACATCAAGGACCTCAACAACGTGCTGGACACCGCCAAGTCGCTGGACTCCCCCACCTTCATGAGCAGCATGGTGATGGAGATGATGAAATCCCTGCACGCCTCCGGCGATGGGCAGAGCGACCATAGCGCCGTGGCCAAGTTCTACGAGAAGGTGGCTGGCTGCGAAATCTGCCGCTGATTCACCAACCACAGGCCCGCGCTGTTAGCCGGGCCTTTTGTTTTCCCATAACACCCACAAGGAGGCCATCCGTGAGCAAACTGCTGTTGATGATGCCCACCCAACGCATGTACGAACAGGCGCAAAGGCTGATACCCACCCTGGGGGTGGAGGCCGAGGCGCTGCTGGCCAGCTCCCGCAATGTGGTGCAGCAGGTGACGCAGGCGCAGGAGCGGGGGGCCTTGGTGGCCGTCGCGCGCGGCAACCAGGCCTATCTGATTCAGCGCCACACCAGCCTGCCGGTGGTGGAGGTGGTGCTCTCCGGCCAGGCCATTGTGGACCTCATTGCCGCCGCCAAGGCGCGCCTCAAAACGCCGCACCCCAACCTCGCTTTTGTTGGTTTTCGCAACATGTTCACCGACACCAGCCCCTTTGAGGCGCCGCTGGACGTATCCATCCACAACTATTATGTGGAAGACAGCGCGCAAATTCCCCTGGCGGTAGATCAGGCCAGGGAGGACAGCATGGACCTGGTCATCGGCGGCGAAATCGCCATGCAGCGCGCGCGTGAAGCCGGGCTGCCCTCCCTGTTTGTGGAGTCCACCGAGGATTCCATCCGCGAAGCCATCGAGGAGGCACTGCGCATCCTGCGCGCGGTGGAGCTGGAGCGCCAGAACACCACCGAAGTGATGACCATCCTCAACTATTCCTTTAACGGCGTGCTGCGCCTGGACCAGCACGGCATCATCACGCTGGCCAACCATCTGGCGGAAAAGGTATTCCGCCAGAACCGTCAGGCGCTGATTGGCCGCCCCGTCAGCGACCTGCTGGACGTGCAACCCGGCGACCCCATCGACCGCGCCCTGCGCGAGGGGCACAACAGCTATGCCACCATCCTGCGCTACAAAAACCTGGCGCTGGTGGCCAACGTGGCCGCCATCGCGCCGCAGGGGCAGGTAGAGGGCGTCATCTTTTCGTTTCAGGAGTTTGGGGCGATTGATGAGCTGGAGGAGGGCATCCGCCAGGAGCGCTATGACATGGGCTACAAGGCCGATTTGCACTTCGGCGACCTGTCCGTCGCCTCCCCGGCCATGCGCCGCCTGCGGGCAACGGCCGAAAAATACGCCAAGCTGGACCTGCCCGTGATGATTCGCGGGGAGCTGGGCACCGGCAAGCGCATGCTGGCCCAGTGTGTGCACAATGCCAGCCTGCGCAGCCACAGCCCCTTTGTCTCCATGGATTGCCGCGGCCTGCCGGCGCAGGTGCAGCAAAGCATGCTGATGGGCGGCCGGGCCGGCCGGGAGAGCGGCATCGCCCAGAAGGGTTTTTTGGAAATCGCCCACAAGGGCACGCTGTTCCTCACCGGCGTGGAAGAGCTGGACCCCTTCTGCCAGTACCAGCTGCTGCGCGTGCTGCGCGAAAAATGCATCATGATTGACAACAGCACCAAGGTGCTGCCGCTGGATGTGCGCATCCTGTGTGCCTCGGACCGCGATTTGAGACAATGTGTGCAGGATGGCCGCCTGAATGAAACGCTGTACTGCCTGCTGACCCAGCTGGAGCTGTATGTGCCGCCGCTACGCGAGCGGCCGGAGGACCTACGCCTGGCCGTTGACCGCAGCCTGGACAGCTACAACAAGCTCTATCACAAGTATGTCACCCTGACCGACGCAGCCAGGGCGGTGATTGCCGCCCACCCATGGATGGGCAACATGCTGCAGCTGGAGCTTTTCCTGGAAAAACTGGTCATATTGGCCGATGTCGCGTTGCTGGACGAAACGTTTGTCGCGGCGCAGCTGCCGCTTCAGTTTGAGGCGCCGCAGACAGTAGGCAAACGGGCTATGCCCCAGCCCGTGGTCTACCAAACGCCCGAGCGCGATGAGTTGCTGCGCCTGCTGGATGAGCACCAGGGCCGCCGCTCCGAGGTGGCCAAGGCGATGAACATCAGCAAGTCCACCCTGTGGCGTCGCATGAAACGGTACGGCATTGCGCAACGCTACGAAAGCAATCTTTCATCCGACTGAAACACATATTTCACCTCCGCACAATACATTTCATTTTCTGCGTTATGCGGTCCGGATTGGCCAAAGTAGGCCCTGTTTTTCCTGCCTCTTTTGTCGGATTCGGCTTGTTTCCCGCCGATACCACGGCTAAACTGCTATCAATAACACTAAAGCGTTCTGCAAAAAAGCTTGGAAGGAAGGCTGCACATGGCCCCCAAAATCACCGAGATGTTGGTCTACCCCGTTGCCGGCCGCGACAGCATGCTGCTGAACCTCAGCGGCGCGCACGCGCCATTTTTCACCCGCAACGTCGTCATCCTCAAGGATTCATCCGGCCATACCGGCGTGGGCGAGGTGCCCGGTGGGCAAAAAATCACCCAGACGCTGGAGGATGCCCGTTCGCTGGTCGTGGGCCAATCGGTGGCCAACTACAAGGCCGTCAAGCAGCAGATTTTCAAGACCTTTGAAAGCCGCGACAGCGGCGGGCGCGGCCTGCAAACCTTTGACCTGCGCATCGCCATCCACGCGGTAACCGCGGTGGAAGCCGCCATGCTGGACCTGCTGGGTCAATACCTGGAGCTGCCGGTGGCCGCCCTGCTGGGCGACGGCCAGCAGCGCGACCGCGTGAAGATGCTGGGCTACCTGTTTTACGTGGCCGACCGCAATAAGACAGATTTAAAATACTACGCCATGCCCGATGCCGACTGCGACTGGTACCGCCTGCGCAGCGAGGAAGCCATGACGCCCGACGCCATTGTGCGCCTGGCCGAGGCGGCCGCCGACAAATACGGCTTTGACGATTTCAAGCTCAAAGGCGGCGTACTAGAGGGCAAGGAAGAAATCAAGGCCATCCGCGCCCTCAAGGAGCGCTTCCCCAAGGCGCGCATCACACTGGACCCCAACGGCGGCTGGCTGCTGAAGGACGCCATTGAGCTGTGCCGGGACATGCACGGCATCCTCACCTACTGCGAGGACCCCTGCGGCGCCGAGGCCGGCTTCTCCGGCCGGGAAATCCTCAGCGAGTTCCGCCGCGCCACCGGCCTGCCCACCGCCACCAACATGGTCGCCACGGACTGGCGGCAGATGTGCCACTCGGTCGCCCTGCAATCGGTGGATATCCCCCTGGCCGACCCACACTTCTGGACGATGGAGGGCTCGGTCGCCGTGGCGCAGATGTGCCACCACTTCGGCCTCACCTGGGGCAGCCATTCCAACAATCACTTCGATATTTCGCTGGCCATGTTCTCCCACGCGGCGGCCGCCGCGCCTGGCAACATCACCGCCATCGACACCCACTGGATCTGGCAGGAGGGCAATGACCGCCTGTGCGTGAAGTCGCCTGAGATCGTTGACAGCTACGTACAGATTCCGGACGCGCCGGGCCTGGGCATCGCGCCCGACATGGCGCAGATCGAGCAGGCGCACCAGCTGTACCTGTCCGAGTGCCTGGGCGCGCGCGATGACGCCGTGGGCATGCAGTACCTGATTCCCGGCTGGACCTTTGACCCAAAACGACCCGCGCTGGTGCGCTGACATGACGTTCTGAAGGAGGATTTGAACCCATGACTTTCGTACCACGCGGCATTGTATTGCCGGTTGTGACCCCCACGGACGAGCACGGCAACTTCAGCGAAAACAACTACCGCAGCCTGTTGCGCTACTGGATTGCAAACGGCGTACACGGTGTGTTTCCCTTTGGTACCACGGGCGAGTTTTACGCCTTTGGCGATGATGTGCTGCGCCGCATGATTGAAATATCGTTGGAAGAGGGCGAAGGCAAGCTAACCGTATACGCCGGCGCCAACCATATCACCCCCGGCGGCGCGCTCAAGCTGGCCCGTCTGGCTGAAAACGCGGGCGCCCACGCCCTGTCTGTGCTGACGCCCATGTTTGTCTCCCAGACACAGGACGAAGTCTACCACTACTATAAGACCATCGCAGAAGGCACGCCGCTGCCCATCATCATCTACGACAACAAGGCAAAGACAAATGTGCACGTGATGCCCGAGACCGTGGCGCGCCTGGCCGAGCTGCCCAATATCGTGGCTCTGAAGGACTCCACCGGCGACATGACCAACACCGAGGAGTGCATCCGCCTGACCCGCCACCGCAACGACTTCCATGTGGTGATGGGCCGCGATACCACCATCTATGCCGGGCTTCACTACGGCTGCACCGGCGCCATCACCTCCTGCGGCAATGTGGCCCCGCGCATCGCGGTGGACATTTACGAGCGCTATATGAAGGGCGACATGAAGGGCGCGCTGGAGGCGCAGTTCCTGCTCTCCCGCCTGCGCATCGCCACCAACCTGGGCACCTTCCCCGTGGTCATCAAGGAAGGGCTGCGCCTCATCGGCCACGAGGCGGGCGACTGCCAGGCCCCCATTTTGCCGCTCAATGACGCGCAGCGTGACAAGCTCAAAATCGTGCTGCAGGAGATTGGCCTGATGCCCGCCTGATCCCGTTCGACCATTTGATGTCCGACCATCCCTGTCCGACACCCCATCCCCATGAACCAAATGGATTCGGCGGTTTTCGCCGGGCCATGAAGGGAAAATCCCATACAAATATAGGAGGTACCCCGCATGAAACGTATCCTGTCCTGCCTGTTGGTGGCCATCATGCTGCTGACGGCCATGCCTGTCCTGGCCCAGGAGGAAGCCGTGTTTGTCTTCGCGGCCCCCTTCAAGGTAACCCAGTGGGATCCCCAAAACGAAAACAAGACCATGATGTATTCCCTGTCCAAACTGACCTACAACTCCCTGGCCGCGCTAACCCCTGAAAACAAGATTGTGCCCGAGCTGGCCACGGAGTGGAGCACCTCGGAAGACGGCCTGACCTGGACTTTCAAGCTGCGCGAAGGCGTCAAGTTCCACAATGGTGAGGACTTCAACGCCGAAAGCGTCATCGCCACCATGACCCGCATGATCGACCGCCCCGAGCTGGTGCAGGCTTCCTTCTGGAAGACCCTGAAGGCCGTGGAAAAGGTTGACGACTATGAAGTCAACTTTGTCCTCAGCGAGCCCTGGGGCGCCCTGATGACCCAGCTGTGCGACACCCCCATGCTGCCCGCTAAGGCGCTGGGTGAGATGGGCGACCAGTTCTTTGTGGTGGATGGCGGTCATGTGCCCGCCGGCACCGGCCCCTGGAAGGTTGACAAGTGGCTGGCGACCAGCGGCGACGCCGAGTTTGTCCGCAATGAAGAATATTGGGATTGGGGCGACCAGAAGAGCAACATCGATCGCGTCATCTACAAGGCCGTCATCGAAGATACCTCCCGCGTCAACGGCCTGAAGGCCGGCGACCTGCAGATGATCGATGCCGTGCCCGTGGAAGAAGCCGAAGCCCTCAAGAACGAGCAGGGCATCACCGTGCAGGACATCCTGGGCACCTCTATCATCCACATGGGCTTCCGTACCAAGCCCCTGACCGACGAATACCGTGTGTTTGAGGACATCAACGCCCGCCTGGCCGTGCATCACGCCATCGACCGCGCCGGCATTGTGGAGTTTGTCGCCGGCGGCGGCAAGCCCTCCGATTGGCCCTGCCCGGACACCGTGCTTGGCTATGACGCTGAAAAGGCTGCCGTGCCCGAGTGGACCGAGGACTACAAGCTGGCCAAGGAATACCTGGCCAAGACCAATTACCAGGGCCAGACCATCCGCTTCATCGTGCCCACCGGCGTATTCGCCCGCAGCAAGGAAGTAGCCCAGGTTATCGAATCCAACCTGACCGAAGCCGGCTTCAAGGTGAACATGGAAATCATGGAGAACGCCACCTTCCAGTCCGAGCGCGCCAGCGGCAACTATGACCTGTACCTGCAGCGCTACCCCTTCCCCGGCGGCGATCCCGACAGCGTGGTCACCCTGCGCTGGCTCAACGACGCCCACAAGTCCGGCTACGTCAATGAGGAGCTCAACGCCAAGATTCTGGAAGCAAAGCGCGAATCCGACCCCGTGAAGCGCGAGCAGCTGCTCAAGGAAATGTTTGCCATTGCCTGGGAAGTGCAGGCGCCCCACATGGCCGTGTACCAGCAGGTAACCACCGTGGCCTACCGCAGCGATGTGCAGGGCCTGCGCATGCGCGCTGACAACGTGTTTGACTACTCCCGCGTGTACTACGCGAAATAATCGCCCAAACCCTATTGCCGGGGAGGCGCCGCGGCGCCTCCCCGGGCAATTCGAAGCTACCCGCGTAAGGAGGGGATCCTGCTTTGCTGAAGTTCATCGCGAAGCGCCTGTGGCACACCGTCTTTGTGCTGATTGGCGTAACCATCCTGACCTTTCTGCTGCTCAAGCTCACCTCGGGCTCGCCCGCGCGGCTGCTGCTGGCGGACACCGCCACCGAAGCCCAGGTGCTGGCCAAGGAGCAGGAAATGGGCCTGCACGATCCGCTGTACATTCAATACTTCCGGTATATCTGGGGCGTACTGCAGGGGGATCTGGGCACCTCGTACTTCTTTAAGGTGCCCAACGCTCAGCTGATATTTGCCAGCTTGCCGGCAACCGGCTACCTGACGCTGGTGGCCATGCTGATTGCGCTGGTCATTTCCATCCCGCTGGGCATCATCGCAGGCATGAAACGCGGGTCATTCACCGACTTGATTGCCATGTTCTTCGCGCTGCTGGGCCAGTCCATTTCGGGCGTGGTGCTGGGGTTGATTTTCATGCTGGTGTTCGCGGTCAACCTCAAGTGGCTCCCCTCCATGGGCTATGGCGGGCTGGCGTTTGTCATCATGCCCGCCACCTCACTGGCCATGCAGATGGCGGCGCTCATCACCCGTATGCTGCGCTCGGGCATGGTGGATGTGCTGCAGGAGGACTACATCACCGCCACCTATGCCAAGGGCATCAGTCGGCGCGAGATTGTGACCAAGTACGCGCTGCGCAACGCCATCCTGCCGGTCATCACCATCGTTGGCCTGCAGGTGGGCACCTTCCTGGGCGGCGCCATCGTCACCGAGCAGATTTTCACCTGGCCGGGCATCGGGTCTCTGACTGTTCAGGCTATTGGCAACCGCGATTTCTCGCTGGTTCAGTCCATACTCCTGATTATTTCCGCGCTCTTTGTGGGCATCAACCTGCTGGTGGACATCATCTACACGCTGGTTGACCCGCGGATGAGCTTCAATTAAGGAGGCAAGCTATGAGCAGACAAGAACTATGGCGGCGTATGAAACGGTCCAAATTCTTCATGATTGGCGCCGTGCTGGTCATCCTGATTATTCTGTTGTCGGTCTTCGCCAACCAGATTTCGCCCTTTGACCCGCTTCGGCAGAACCTGCGCAGCCGTCTGAAGGCGCCCACCGGCGAGTGGAGCAACTACCTGTTTGGCGGCGACGCCATGGGCCGGGACATCTTTTCCCGCCTGCTGGTCGGCAGCCAGGTATCGCTGCAGATTTCCTTCACGGTGGTGTTCCTCACGGCCGCTATCGGCACCATTCTGGGCATCGTGGCCGGCTACTTCGGCGGCTGGGTGGATACCGTTATCATGCGGTTCTCAGACATCCAGGTGTCCATCCCCCCGATGGTGTTGGCCATCGCGGTCATGGCGGTGCTGGGCAACAGCATCATCAACCTGATTGCCGTGTTGGTCTTTACCAGGTGGGTGCAATACGCGCGTGTGGTACGCGGCAGCGTGATGATGATCCGCAATACCGATTTCATCCGCGCCTCCACGGTGCTGGGCAGCAGCAAGCTGCGCATCATGTTCACGCAGATACTGCCCAACGTGCTGACCTCGCTGATCATTGTGATGAGTCAGGAGTTCGGCCGCACCATCATGACCGAGAGCGCGCTGTCGTTCCTTGGCCTGGGCGTTCCGCCGCCCGCCCCCAGCTGGGGTGTGATGATTGCCGAGGGCCGCGAATACCTGTCCACCGCCCCCTGGGTGGTGCTGGTGCCCGCCATGGCCCTGATGATCGCGGTGCTCGCGTTCAACTTCCTGGGGGACGGCGTGCGCGACGTGCTCGACCCCAAGAACAAGAACTGACGGCCGGGTGAAAGGAGCATTGACTTTGCAGCCATTATTAGAAGTAAAGGATCTACATGTCAAATACGAAACCGGCCGTGCCGTGGCCCATGCCCTCAACGGGGTCAACCTGACCATCGCCCGCGGCGAAGCGCTGGGCCTTGTGGGTGAATCAGGCGCCGGCAAGACCACCACTGCGTTGGCCACCCTCAACCTCATCGCCCAGCCTGCGGGCAAGCGCACCGGCGGTGACGTGCTGTTTGAAGGCAAAAGCGTGTTTGAGATGAGCACCAAGGAACTCATGTCCATGCGCGGGTCCAAAATCGCCATGATATTCCAAAACCCGCTCACTTCGCTCAACCCGGTGTTCACCGTGGGCGAGCAGATTGGCATGGTACTGCGCAAGCACCGCAATGCCTCCAACAAGGAGGCGCTGGCCGAAGCCGGCAAGCTGCTGGAGGTCGTCGGCATCCCCGCAGCCCGTGTGAACGAGTATCCGCACCAGTTTTCCGGCGGCATGCGCCAGCGCGTGGGCATCGCCGCGGCATTGGCGTGCAACCCCGCCCTGCTGATCGCGGACGAACCCACCACAGCGCTGGACGTCACCATCCAGGCCCAGATTCTGGAGCTGATCAAGGAGCTGCTGACCAAGTACTCCAGCTCCCTGCTGATGATTACCCACAACCTGGGCATCATCGCCGAAATCTGCCAGAATGTTGCCGTCATGTACGCCGGGCGCATCGTGGAATACGGCACGGTGGAAGAGGTGTTCAACACCCCGCTGCACCCTTATACCATCGGCTTGTTCGGCTCCATCCCCAAGCTGGAAGGCGAGCGGGAGCGCCTGGTCTCCATCCCCGGGATGGTGGCCAACCCCGAGCACCTGCCCAGCGGGTGTGCCTTCCACACGCGGTGCGACCGCTGCATGGAGGTGTGCAAATCCGAGGTTCCGCAGATGGTGCGCATCAACGACCACCATTACGTAGCCTGTCATGCTGTTACAGGAGGGCAAGCCAGTGACAACAGCTGAGAGAAAGCCCCTAATTCGAATCAAGAACCTCAAAAAGCACTTCAAGCTAAAGAGCGGGGCCAAGCTGCACGCCGTGGACGGCCTCAACTTTGATATCTTCCCCGGCGAGACGCTGGGGCTGGTGGGTGAGTCGGGCTGCGGCAAGAGCACGGTCGGTAATGTGCTGATGCGCCTGCTGCCCGCCACGGAAGGCGAAATGCACTTTGAAGGCAAGAACGTGTTTGCTGCCACCGGCAAGGAGAAGCTGGCGTTCTGCCGCAAAATGCAGCTCATTTTCCAGGATCCCTATTCCTCGCTCAACCCACGCAAGACCGTGCGCTCCATTTTGATGGAGGCCTACAAAATCCACGACCTGGCCAGCGGCGAGGAGCTGGACCGCATCATCCGCGAGCTGTGCGAGGATACCGGCATCTCCGAGGATATGCTGAGCAAGTATCCCCACGAGCTGGACGGCGGCAAGCGCCAGATTGTGGGCATCGCACGCGCGCTGTCGCTGTCGCCCAAGTTCATCGTGTGTGACGAGCCGGTGTCGGCGCTGGACGTATCCATCCAGGCCACCATCATCAACCTGCTGATGGACCTGCAAAAGAAGCGCGACCTGAGCTACCTGTTCATCTCCCACGACCTGAGTGTCGTGCGGCATATCTCCAACCGCATCGCCGTGATGTACCTGGGGCAGATCATTGAGCTGGCCGAGACTGACAAAATCTTCAGCAACGCCCTGCATCCCTACACCATCGCGCTGCTCAGCGCCGTACCCAAGGTCAAAATCGGCAAAAAGGTCAAGCGCATCGTGCTCAAGGGCGATGTGCCCAGCCCCGTCAACCCCAGCAATGTGTGCCGCTTCGCGCCGCGCTGCTGGATGGCCAAAGACATCTGCTCCCAGCAGGCGCCCGAATACCGCGAGGTGGAACCCGGCCACTATGTCGCCTGCCACTTCTATGAGGAAAGCCACGCCAAGGCGGCGGAGATTCAGGGCAGCGTATAGCGCGCCGCCATGACCCAAGGAGGATACATGAACACCACCCCCATCATCACCGAGATGCAGGTCATCCCGGTAGCGGGCTACGACAGCCTGCTGCTGTCCCTGTCCGGCGCGCACGCGCCGATGTTTGCACGCAACTTGGTTGTCCTCAAGGATAGCTCAGGCCATACCGGTATCGGCGAAACCCACGGAGGTGACCGCATTACTCAGCGCCTGAAGGACTGGCGCGAACTGGTCATCGGCCAGCACATTGGTCAGTACCGCAGCATTGTGCACCGCCTGGGCAGCATGCATACCGTGCGCTCTGCCAAGGATGGCGAAGGCCTGGCTCAATTGGACCTCAAAAAAATGCTCTCCTTTGTGGTACACGCGGAAGGCGCGGTGGAAGCGGCGCTGCTGGACCTGATGGGACAGCACCTGGGCATGCCGGTGTGCGACCTGCTGGGCAACGGCCGTCAGCGCCAGGATGTTACGGCGTTGGGCTACCTGTTCTATGTGGAGGACACGGCCAAATCCCGTGAAGCCTATCGCGACGAGCGCAACGCTGCCGCCCGCTGGCACCGCG
>ENA-UOOH01002254-UOOH01002254.1-fermentation-metagenome-genome-assembly--contig:-NODE-2254-length-17035-cov-11.722968_pt1 | contig 17035 bp, 11 predicted proteins | sample MGYA00245778_ERZ724025 | MGnify/ENA primary metagenome ERZ724025 (study PRJEB28704, sample SAMN03018313) | fermentation metagenome | biome: anthropogenic terrestrial biome; feature: soil... | reverse complement strand
TTAATAAGGATGCAGTTGATTTCAAGCCGAACTTTGATGACCATGAAGTGGAGCCGGTCGTTCTTCCGTCCAGATTTCCCAATTTGCTGGTCAATGGTTCTTCGGGAATTGCTGTTGGTATGGCCACAAATATTCCTCCCCACAATCTTACCGAAACCATTAACGGTATAATACAAACAATTGATAACCCGGACATTGATGTTTCAGAACTAAATGAGTATATAAAGGGTCCGGACTTTCCCACCGGGGGAATTATATTGGGTAAAAGAGGAATAAGGGATGCTTATTCCACCGGAAAAGGACGGATTGTTGTCAGAGCAGTCACCGAAATAGAGTCTTACGGTTCAAATCGTCAGCGTATTGTTGTTACGGAGCTGCCTTATCAGGTAAATAAAGCAAGGCTTTTGGAAAAAATCGCTTATCTTGTAAAGGAAAAAAGAATTGATGGCATTTCAGATCTGCGGGACGAATCAGACAGACGTGGAATGCGCATGGTTATCGAGCTGAAAAGAGATGCAAATGCCAATGTGGTACTAAATCAATTATTTAAGAATACCCAGCTGCAGGATTCATTTAATGTTAATATGCTGGCAGTTGTAGAAGGCCCTGATGGTAAGTTTGAGCCAAAGATAGTCACACTGAAGGATGCAATAAGGTATTATATTCTTCATCAGGAAGAAGTAATTCGCCGCAGAACTAAATATGACCTTGAAAAAGCGGAAGCCAGAGCTCATATTTTGGAAGGCTTAAAAATAGCTATTGACAATTTAGACGAGATTATCAGCATAATCCGCCATTCTCACACTGAGACTGAGGCTAAGGAAAGAATGATAGAGCGTTTTAACCTTAGCGAAAAACAATCCCAAGCCATTGTGGATATGCGTCTTGGCCGGCTCACAGGCTTAGAGCGTGAAAAGCTTGAAGCTGAGTATCAGGAAGTGCTTACCAAAATCGCTTGGTATAGGGATATACTTTCAAAGCCGGAGCTTGTTGATAATATTATAAAGGAAGAGCTTACCGACATAAAAAATCGATATGGTGATGAGAGGCGCACAAAGATAACCTTTGACGCCGATGATATAGATATGGAGGATCTTATCCAGGAAGAGGATATTGTTATAACGCACACCCATTTTGGATATATAAAAAGAACCTCTGCAGATGCATATAAGAGCCAAAGGCGCGGAGGAAAAGGTGTCACAGGTCTCACAACCAGGGAAGACGACTTTGTCATCGATATATACACGACAACAACGCATAACTATATTCTTTTCTTCACAAATATGGGTAAGGTATATAAGCTTCGGGCATGGAACGTACCTGAGGCCGGAAGACAAGCCAAGGGTACGGCTATTGTAAATCTTCTTGAGCTTGATCCAGGCGAAAAGATAAACGCTGTCATCACAATCACAGGTCAAGAAGAGAACATGCACCTGTTTATGGCGACACGGAAGGGTATAGTTAAAAAAACGCCTCTTGAGCAATATGCGAATATCCGCCGAAGTGGTCTTTTGGCTGTAACCCTTAAGGAAGATGACGAGCTTATAGAGACACGTTTAACCGATGGCACACGCGATATTCTTCTTATAACTAAAAACGGTATGTCCATACGCTTTAATGAAAAGGATGTCAGACCCACGGGCAGAACATCCCAAGGCGTTATCGGAATCAGGCTTGATGAAGACGACGAAGTGATTTCCATGCTTAGATACAAGGAGGACACATCCCTTCTGGTTGTTGCAGAGAATGGCTTTGGAAAACGCACGGAGCTTGAAGAGTATAAGGTTCAAACCCGAGGCGGCAAGGGAATCCTTACTTACAGGGTTACGGAAAAAACGGGGATCCTCGTAGGTGCCAAGCTTGTTGAAGAAGAGGATGACATAATGCTTATCAATACCGACAGCAATATTATAAGAATGCATGTTGACGAAATAACAGTATTAAGCCGTGTAACCCAAGGCGTTACCCTAATGCGAAGCAACGATGGCAATAAGGTTGTAGCCATAGCGCGCATTACGAATGAAGACGAAGACGAGGACAACGACAGCGACAGCGATAATGACAATGAAGATAGCGACAACAATTGTGATAATGGCAACAACAGCAACAGCAACGGCAATGGCAATGGCAATAATGGCAACAACAACAACGAAGACAACGATGGCAATAATGGCAACAGCAGCAACGAAGACAACGATGGCAATAATGGCAACAGCAGCAACGAAGACAACGATGGCAATAATGGCAACAGCAACAACGAAGACAACGATGGCAATAATGGCAACAGCAACAACGAAGACAACGATAACAACAACGGCCACAGCAACAGCAGCGAAAAAGACGAAAACAATAGCGCTAGCAATGCCAATAAAAATCACGATAGCAATGACGATATTGATATCGACGACAATAAATGACAAAATAAACAAACGCATGTAAAGACGAAGAAGCACCTGTCCAATTACAATCTGGACAGGTGCTTTTGTCAATTCTAGCAACCGGGTGTAAGTTCTGTCATTCTTTTACCCTCTTTAGCCAGTACTTCCATTCTTTCAAGTCATCCAGCTCTTCCTCTGATAATTTATCCTTATTAAGTAATGTATTCTCTATCAATCCACCATACTTCTTTTCGTAAAAGGCTATTTCCTTTAGTACGGATTGTTTTTCTTCTTCAGGTGTTATATTTTCGTATTTCGCATAATTCTTATTCCAGTCCTCGATGATTTTTTTAACTGAGATCATAAATTACAACTAAACTACAAGCAAATTTAAAATAAACTACAACCAATATATATTATGCTTCAGTTTTTTCAAAATACTCATTTCCAGAAATTTTGCGGTTTGTACACGGTACCTGTTCCGAACTATTATACTTTACCGCTAAAACAAATTAATATGAAAACAAGAGAATTAGCGAGAAATAGTTAGTTATTTTAACCAGATGGGTGTTATCCGGGTCTAATGGTCAAAGATAGTCAAAATCAAAACTTGATCTCAACAAGAATATCCTATAAAATAGTAGCAGAAGGTCAAAGATAGTCAAAGATTAAGATGTAAAAAATATATGGAGGTGTTTTTATGTTCGGACTAGTACCATTTGTAAGACGAAATACTGATTTAAGCAAAAGAGATGACTTTTGGGGTGTAGACAGATTTATTGATGATTTCTTTAAAAATCCCGTTTTTAAAGGGTTTGATGACACCACTCTAAGAGCAGATATACGCGAGACAGACAAGGAATGGCTTATTGATGCAGAGCTTCCCGGCGTAGATAAAAAGGATATTGAAATTGACTTAAATGATGGCTGCTTAACAATTTCAGCAACACAGAACCAGGAAGTAAATGAGGAAAATGAAAATTACATCAGAAGAGAACGCAAATACGGCAGTTATAAGAGAAGCTTCTATGTTGACAACATTAAAGAAGACGACATCAAGGCTACCTATAAGGATGGCATTCTTTCTTTGGCATTACCAAAAGCAGAACCTGATAAAAAGAAGAAAGTAAACATTCAAATTCAGTAAGTCACAATACGCATTTGTATGGAATGAAAGCCGTACAGACGAATATACTACGCCTGTACGGCATTAATTTCAACGATAACTAAACTTAAAGAAACATTTGCAAAAGCATTTGTAAATATTGAAAATTAAATAGTGTACTTGGATAAATGAAAGGCATTCCATGTCCGGTACACTATTTGTTAATATATAGAAGAGCCGTTTCAGTTTTCTGAGCGGCTCTTTTTGGCTAAAAACAGCATAGTCCCAAAGCCCATTTAAATTCTTATATTTTTTTTATAAGCCGTTTTTAGTTATGTTGCGTTAAAAGCCACAAAATTACTTTTGCAGTGATATCAAGTCTGGATTTCTGGCAAACATAGCGTACATAGTACATTATGTTAACTTTCTTGTATAAACGGTTCTTTTTCATGTATAAACGGTCACAAAAACTTTTTACGCTAAAAAAAAGGTGTTGAACCGTTTATTCGCAACACATCAGTTTTGGATATATGGAGCGCTGACTTTTTCAAACAAATTACATAGGAATAATTAGTTGCAAATGAGATTTTAGATCTGATGAAATACGGTAATGTTTCTCCGCAGTCCTCACATTATAAGATCACACTTTCCTTACTAATTATAAGCATATTCAACCTATCCTCACAGCCGGCCGGCTAATAAAATATTGGTAGCCATAATAAAAATATCGGCACTTTGGCTGGAAAGGAGCGTTCATATGGGCGGCAAAACGAAAGATCAGCTGCTTGAGGAGCTGTCGGAAGTACAAAAAATGTTGGGGGAAAGAACAGGGACTCAAAGTCAAATAATTAAAAGATTTCAGACGCTTATCGAAAATGAGGGGCAGCGTGATTGTGCTTATGCCTTGAGCGGGCGGGATTCAAGTCAAACCGCATGATAAGTATTAGTAAAAAGATAGTGTAAAGTAGCCTAAGAACAATTTGATTCACCCGGCGGAGTATTGGAATGGCACGGCTAGTTTTACAACTTATAAGGAAAATTTTAGTGCATCAAATCTGGATGAACTGATTCAGCAGGTAAAGCCGGGGTGAAGTGTGAGTATGTGCTTTTTTGTTTAGGCAAAGATGTTTATTCAATCGTCTTTCAAGGTATTAGCGGCGATTTTGATAAGCTTGCCGGGGATTTTGAGAAAATACTGGGGTCTATAAGTTTTAATTAAATAACAGGTATTACTCCTGCTGAATACAGACAAAAGTCAAAAGCTAATATTGTAATAGCTGATAATAATTCAAAATCCGGGAATAACGCCGTTGAATAATTTATCCATTACAATGGCGATAGAGCCGATAATTGGGGATTTGTCACCAAAGGCTGAAATTTCTACCGGAACGCTCTTATATCTGCTGCTTATTGTTTTGTCCTTAAGGTATGACTGCAGCCTTTCTGTAACAAGATTTCCCGCAAGTGCAATATCATGGCCGAGATATATTATTTGAGGGTCGAACATGTTTATAAGATTTACGAGCCCTATTGAAATGTAAAGGCAAAGTCTGTCAATCAGATTAAGAGCAAGTTTATCGCCTGCCCCGGCATATTTTATAATATCCGTCCAAACAATCTCATCGAGCTCGGAAAGCCCCGAATCCATTCCCAGGATGATTGATTTTCCAGCCTGCGATACTATTTCGGGTATGTTGGCGTAGAGCTCAAGGCATCCTGCATTACCGCAGGCGCATTTAGGACCTTCAAAGTTGATCGAAGTGTGGCCAATTTCTCCGCTGAAGCCCATATCGCCTGCAAATAGTGTATTATCTGCAATGATGCCGGAGCCGATACCATTTGTTACGCCAACATAGGCAAAGTCACTGATATTTACCGCCTTGCCGTAAAGCTTCTCAGCCAAGGCAGCCGCATTCATGTCGTTATCCGTGTAGACTGCGCATTTGAATTCCTTTTCAAGTATATTACCTATTGGAATGCTTTTTAGCTTGTGAAAATTCGGAGGCTCAAGAATAATTCCGTTTTCGATATCCAGAGGGCCTATGGAAGCTACTCCGATACCGATTATTTTCTTATCTGATGCCACACCTGTATCAAGAACCGAATGAACAAGTGACTTTATTTTATCGGTAAAGGAGATTTCAGATTCTTCGAATTCAAAAGCACATCTCTTTTCGCACAGTATTTCGCATTTTAAATTTGAAAGGGTTGCAGTTGCATGGTCCCTTGATATATATAACCCTATTGCCAGGTGACGGTCCGCACCGGGAGACAGAAACACCGGCTTCCTGCCTATGGAACCGTTTTTTGCAGCAGTTTGCCCGGTCTGCTCAACAACCAGGCCATCGCTTATCAGTTCACTGACAATGTTTGTTATGGACATTTTACTTAGCCCTGTCTGCCTTGCAATATCTATTCTTGAAACATTGGTTCTGGTGCATATTATTTTCAGTACCAGCGATCTGTTCTGCAATTTTGTGGAATGGTGATTAGATCCTAACATTCTGTTTTTTTCTCCTGCTAAGATATATTTTCATAATGTAACGGTACAAGATGTTAGTAAAGCGCTTGTACAATAATAATATTTTACTATTTATAAACATGCAATGTCAATCTCAGTATAAATAATTTACTATTGCAAGCTGATTGATATTGAATTACAATATAATTGGTAAACTAATTTTACTATATAAATGTTGAATGAACAGACTTATGTTTACTGTAATAGTCGCTCTGATTTGGGTACACGAATAGTAATGTGAATAAAGGGGAGGGAAGAGAATGTTTGATGTGACCTGTGTAGGGATACTGGTTGCTGATGTGATTGCAAGGACTGTCGATGGTCTCCCTGAGAGCGGCAAGCTTCAGCTGGTTAATAATATTGAACTATTTTCGGGCGGCTGTGCGGCTAACTCTGCTATTGATATGGCTATACTTGGGCTAAACGTGGCTGTCATCGGAAAGGTCGGCAAGGATGGCTTCGGGAAATTCATGACCGCTGCCTTAAAGGATGAAAAGCTAAATGTAGAAGGCCTTAAAGCTGATGATACCGCAGGAACCTCCGCATCAATCGTAACGGTTGATGCAGGCGGAGAAAGGTCGTTTCTACACTGCCTGGGGGCTAATGCTGAATTTGGTATTGATGATATCGATTTTAGCATTATAGAAAATTCCAAAATTGTGTTTGTGGCAGGTACGATGCTGATGCCAAAGTTTGATGGGCTGCAATGTGCGGATTTTCTTATAAAGGCAAAAGAATCGGGAAAGTATACTGCTCTGGATACTGCATGGGATTCCGGGGGAAGGTGGATGAACGTACTTGAACCATGCATGAAGCACATTGACCTTTTTATACCCAGTATTGAAGAAGCTGCTATGCTCAGCGGAAAAGAAGAGCCCGAAGAGGTAGCCGATGCTTTTTTGGCGATGGGCGTAAAAACTTCCGTCATAAAGCTTGGGAAAAGAGGCTGCTTCATTAAGAATCGGGACGGGGAAAAACATCTCATACCGACATACTCAAAATATAAAGCCGTAGATACAACCGGCGCGGGAGATTCATTCGCAGCAGGCTTCTTAACAGGCCTGACGAAAGGCTGGAGTTTGTATGAGTGCGGTAAGTTTGCAAATGCGGTAGGTACTCACTGTGTTATGGCTGCAGGGGCATCCACAGGCATTAAGAGCTTTGAAGAAACTCTGACATTTATGGTGAATAACGAAATAGGATGATAAATAGATGGACAAAAGGTAGCAGCAATAAATGATAAATAATGCGGGAGGATAAGTAATGTTAACCAAAAAGCAATATGAGGCTGCTAGAACCAAAGCATTGGAGTATTTTAAAAAAGCGGGAATTGTGCTTACTGAAGATGAAATGAATAATCTGGAGGTTGCCGATTTTGGACTAAATGAACTTGAGAACATCGGGCTGGAGCTGGTTACATATGTGAATACAGCTAGGTGCTGCGCAAAGGAAATGGTATTGTTCCCGCATCAGACATGCCCTGAACACTGCCATCCGCCCATAAATGGCGAGCCTGGCAAGGAAGAGACCTTCCGCTGCAGATGGGGTGAGGTTTACCTGTATGTAGAAGGAGAGTCGGCAAAATCGCCAAAGGCCAAAGCACCCAAGGGCAGAGAAAAGACTTATACTGTATGGCATGAAATAATATTGAAACCGGGCCAGCAATATACTCTTCATCCGAATACAAAGCATTGGTTCCAGGCGGGCCCGGAGGGCTGCGTAATTTCGGAATTTTCAACGAAAAGCAGGGACGAAGCGGATATTTTCACAGACGAAGATATTCAAAGAATGCCGCAAATTAAGGAGCAGCAGATCTCATAGCTTACGTGGCAAGTGAGTGTTTGCACCAATATCAGTGCCGGCTTGCAGCGGCGGAATGGGGTTATTATGAAAAAGGCTGTTATGTATGGTGCGGGTAATATCGGACGGGGTTTTATAGGTCAATTGTTTTCGGAGTCAGGCTATGAAGTGGCTTTTATTGATGTGAATATGGACATCATTAATAAGCTTAATAGTGATGGAGAATACCCGGTTGGTGTATTATCAGATACCGGCAGTCAGGAAATTACAGTCACGAATGTAAGAGGGGTTAATGGAGCCGATATTGAAAAAGTGGCTGTGGCGATAGCTGAGGCTGATATTATGGCAACAGCTGTGGGAGTGAATATTCTACCCAAAATAGCGAAGCCCATAGCCAAAGGACTTAAAAAGCGATGGCAGTCGAATAGAATGGACCCGCTTAACATCATTATCTGTGAAAACCTCCTTGATGCAAATCTTTATCTTGCGAAATTAATTAAACATGAGCTTGATGAGGTTCAAAATGGTTATTTTGATAAACTGGTCGGGCTGGTGGAAGCATCTATAGGGAGAATGGTTCCGGTAATGACTCCTGAACTGCAGCAAGGCAATATACTGAGAATTTGTGTTGAAGAATATGCAGAGCTTCCTGTTGACAGGGACGGTTTCAAGGGCAGGATACCGGACATCAAAAATATGCAGCTGGCAAGCCCTTTTGCTTTTTATATCCGGAGGAAGCTGTTCATACACAATATGGGCCATGCGTTAACGGCATATTTGGGAAAACTCAAGGGCTGCGAATATATTTGGGAGGCTATGAAGGATCCATTCATAAAACTTGCAGTTTTAAGAGCAATGCAGGATTCGGCAAGAGCTCTGTCAGGAGAACACGGCGTAGAGCTTGGAGTTATACTGGATCATGCGGACGACCTGATTTACAGGTTTGGAAATAAACAACTCGGCGATACGGTAAACCGGGTAGGTAATGACGTTGTAAGAAAGCTTTCCCCGAATGACAGGCTTGCAGGGGCGGCAAGTTTATGTATTGCGCATGGTATTAATCCTGCAAGTATTTGTTTGGGTATTGCTGCAGCGATGAGTTTTGATTCAAAGGACGCAGGTCTTAAGGGAGTTAACGGAATCATAACGGAAAAAGGCCCTGAGGCAGTATTAAAAGAAATATGCCGGCTTTCTGAGAACAGTATGATATATGAAATGACACTTGAGCTTTACAGCCTGCTGGATGATTTTTCAATTAATGCAGCAATTGAAAAAACAGCGGAGCTGAAAAGAAGGAAGGTGGGTTAAATATGGCTAATATTTATGGCAGGGAATATACACGGAAGGAACTGATGAAGAGGGTGGGAGATATCTCCCAGCTATCGTATGCCCGGCGGTGTACGCTCGAGTCAGGCTTGTCGGGAGGCGTTCGAGCTGTTGATGTGAAAACCGGGGGCGGGTTAAGCTTTACTATATTGCCTGACAGGGGCATGGATATTGCCTGGGCTGATTATAAAGGCATGGCACTCAGCTTTGTTTCAAAGACCGGGGTAGTTTCTCCGGCTTATTATGAACCTTCAGGTAACGGCTTTTTAAGAAGTTTTTTCAGCGGACTGCTTACAACCTGCGGACTTACATATATGGGAGCTGCCTGTGAAGATGAAGGAAAACCGCTGGGGATGCACGGCAGGGCATCGAATATTCCGGCAGAGGATGTCTGTATATCAAACGAGTGGCACGGTGACGATTTTGTCATGAAGGCACGCGGCAGAATCAGGGAAAGTGCCGTTTTTGCGGAAAACATTACACTAACTAGAGAAATTGAAACAAGACTTGGGGAGAACAGGCTGATTATCCGGGATTGCATCGAAAACTGCGGCTTTGACAGCCAACCTCTCATGCTTTTATATCACTGTAATTTTGGTTACCCGCTGCTTGATAAAGAAACAAGACTTATACTTCCGGACAATACTGCAACCAGAGCACGAGATACTGACGCCGCAAAGGGACTTGGCAGCTGGGACAGATTTGATGAACCACAGCATGGGTATAGAGAACAGGTCTTTTATCATGATTTTACTCCGCAGGCAGATGGAATGGTAACAGTTAAGCTGTACAACAGAAATCTGGGTGAATCAGGTTTGGGCATTTATATGAAATTTAATAAAAACCAGCTGCCATATTTTATAGAGTGGAAGCAGGTGGGGGAAGGGGATTATGTTGTCGGTCTGGAGCCTGCGACATGGTATCCTGAAGGCAGAGGCGAGGCAAGAAAAAGAGGAGAGCTGAAGCTCCTTGAACCTGGTGCAAGTAAAGAGGTTGAAATTGAAATCGGCATTCTGGAACAGAATCAGGTATGATGGCAATAAGGTAAAACCATATAAAATATATGTAAGGGTGGGTTGATAATTATGTCTATTGATTTCGACAAGCTGAATATGCTCAAAAGTAAATGCAGCGGATACTGGCCTGAGAGGATCATATCACAGCTTGACTATGCTTCAAAGCTTTCAATGGTAAACGAAGACGGATTTGGCAAGCCGGTCGGGGATGCTGTCCTATTCCTCTATGAAACGTATATTGATGAAGGTGCTGTAACAAAAGCTTCAGCACAGCATGCTGAAAACATGATCATGGAATTATCACCAGCTGCAAAGAACTTCAATTTGATATGTGCAGCCCATGCACATATAGATATGAACTGGTTGTGGGGATATGCCGAGACCGCAGCAATCGTGCTTGACACCTTCAGGACCATGTTGAACCTGATGAAGGAATATCCTGATTTTACATTTTCACAATCTCAGGCGTCAGTATACCGGATTGTGGAAGAGAATGACCCTGCGATGCTTGAAGAGATAAAGGCAAGGGTAAAGGAAGGACGGTGGGAGGTTACTGCTTCCGCATGGGTTGAAGCAGACAAGAATATGCCTAATGGCGAAAGCCTTGCAAGGCATATCCTCTATAGCAAAAAATATCTTTCAAAACTGCTGGATATTGATCCTAACTCGTTGAGGCTTGACTTTGAGCCCGATACCTTCGGACATAGCCGCAATGTGCCTGAGATACTCTCAAACGGAGGAGTAAGCCATTATTACCACTGCAGGGGTTTCGACGGACATAATATTTACCGCTGGGAAGCACCTTCGGGAAAATCTGTCATTGTTTACAGGGAGCCTTTTTGGTACAATGCATCAATAAATTCCGATATAGCAGTCTGCATTCCTGAATTTTGCACGAAGTACGGTATTGATACTATGCTCAAAGTGTACGGAGTCGGGGATCATGGCGGGGGACCGACAAGGAGGGATATTGAGAAGCTGATGGAAATGTCTTCGTGGCCTGTATTCCCCTCCATAAGGTTCGGAACTTTTGCAGAATATTTCAATCTGCTGGATAAGGCTGCCGGCAAGCTGCCGGTAGTAAAGCAAGAACTCAATTTTATTTTTACAGGCTGTTATACGACTCATACGAGGATAAAGCTTGCCAACAGGATAAGCGAGGCCAAAATGAATGAAGCCGAAGCATTCAGTACCCTGTCATCTGTATTTTCAAACGGCGAATATCCCGGCTGCAGATATGAGAAAGCATGGGAAAAGGTGCTTTTCAACCATTTCCATGATATACTGCCCGGTTCGGGTGTGATAGAAACCAGGGAATATGCCATGGGGCAGTTCCAGCAGGTGCTTGCGGCTGCGAATACAGGTATCAGCCAGGCTTTTAGAAATATTGCATCCAGAATAGATACTTCAAACTTAATTAAAGAAGATTGCAGAGAGAATTGCACGGAAAGCGGCAAGGAAACTATGTCCGAAGGTGCAGGAGCCGGTTATGCAATATATGATTATGGTGTGCCCCAGACGGAAAGGGGCAGGGGTAAAAACAGAATAATACACTTCTTTAACCCTTCAGCCCATGACAGAAATGAAGCTGTTGAAGTAACTATCTGGGATTGGCCCGGAGATACGGGAAGGCTGATAATTAACGATACGGAGGGTAATAGTGCAAAATATCAGATTATCGGCGGGCAGACGCAACAATTCCATCAACCGGGTGAATATTGGGGGCACAAGTATACAAAGCTTCTGGCAGATGTTAAGGTGCCTGCATATGGCTACAGCACCTACATACTGGGGGAAAAGCATATGACATGCACTTCGGCCCTTGATTTTTCAACGGACTTGAGGGTAGAGAAAGCTGATAGCTTTGTACTTGAAAATGACTGCATCAAGGTTGTATTTGATACAAAAAGCATGTCAATTATTTCTTGCTATGATAAATTGAAGAGAATGGAAATGGCCGACCCGCAGAAGCCGGCAGGTATTTTCAGGCTGGTAGAAGAAGATGATGCCAAAGGAATGACTGCCTGGACTGTCGGCAAGCATATGAATATCACAGATCTTAACCGTGATGTAAAGGTACATAATTCGCATATGGATAGAAATGCTTTAAGACAGTGGGTTAATTATGATGTTGAGTTCAGAAATTCAAAATTGTGTGTGAACATATCATTGGATAATAACAGCCCGAGGCTTGATTTCAACGTTGAATGCGATTGGCAGGAGACAGCCCGCAAAGGCAAATATATTCCGCAGCTGAATTTTCATATGCCTTTCGCTTATAATTGCAGCTCTTACAGGTATGATATTCCCTTCGGTACAATCGTGAGGGAGCCCATGGATATGGATGTCCCTGCCAACAGCTGGGCTCTTGGAATACCGGAGGATAGCCGTAATGCGGCAGTTATGGTAGTAACCAATAGTAAGTATGGCTTCAGAGGAATTAATAATTCGATTTCTGTAACACTGATACGCAGTTCCTATGACCCTGATCCGTATCCGGAAAACGGCATCCATAAATTCAGGTTTGCAGTCATGCCGGTTGAGAAACCGGATATTTTATCGTTGATAAACAAGGCTTATGACTATAACCACCCCATAAGTTTTACATCGGGCTTGAAGCATGGCGGAACACTCCCGCCAGTTGGCAGCTTTATTTCCCTTGAAAGCGGAAGCGTTGCAGTTTCTGCAGTAAAAATGCCCGAAGAACAGGGAAGCGGAAGCAACAGAATAATCATACGGTCGTATGAAGTTTCGGGTTTCGCGACTGAAGCCGTATTCAGGTTTGGACGCAATGTATCGAAAGCCTGGTATGTGGATATCAATGAAAATGCGGCGGATAATGGGCTTGACATTAATGTGGAGAGCGATAAGGTAAGGTTCGGTGTTGAAGCAAACAGCATAGCAAGCATCTGTGTAGAGTTTTAAGAATAGCGGCGGCCAATATCGAATAATTATTCTTTCTTCGGTGGGGGTAGAGTACCAAACTGAAGCCCATTGCGTATTTTACTGCGTAAAAACGCATGATGTTCAGCCTTAGCTGAACGAGTTCACTACACTTATGGCTCTCGGGTTCTCCGCTGCTTACAAAAAGCAAATTTAGAGCATCGAGACATACCATACATAGCACATCATGTCAATCCCTTTTGCGTAAACAGCCCGTTTTCTTGTATAAACGGTCACAAAAACTTTTTATGCTATAAAACGGGCTGTTTACGCAATTCATATTTACAGAAGCAAAATAATACCAGTATAATGATTTAAAAAAGATTAACTCAAATCATTACATTATATTTTGTTTTACATTTTTCAGGATAAATGTGAATAATGATGAAACTAAGATTAGTGTGAGGCCGCTTCCATTTAAGCGGTTCGCAGGCGAATGCGAATTATGATTAAACTAAGATGGATAAAATCCATGACAAATATTTATTTTTAGCCCTGTGGACAAAAAAACAAGAATGGGCGAGTATAAACCAATTTCTGTTTCAGCGGCGGGTTCAATCTCACACTGAGGAGGCATTTAAAAACGAAGAATTATAAAGGTATCGAGAGACTATCAATGGAGGATTAGTGTTATGAAAAAATTTAGAAATTTACTGGTGAAAATTTTGTTATCAGCTATTATACTTACGGGAATATCACCAACATGGGTAACGGGCGCAGGAGAGAATGCAATTAGCTTTCCCGATGTCCCCCAAACTGCATGGTATTTAGGGGATCTTCAATATATCCTAAAAGATTCAAGACAAATTTTTGCAGGCTATCCCGATGGAACCTTTAAACCAAATGATACTCTCACGGCAGATATGTATATAAAGCTTATAGTTACAGTTATGGGGCATAAGGTTGAAAACGGTAAGGACTACTGGGCTTCAACATATATTCAAAAGGCTATTGAGGAAGGGTATGTTGATCCTTCGGTTGATTCTTGGTTTACTCGAAAAAAACCGGATGATCAATATTTTGGATATAAGCAACCAATCAGAAGAGTAGACATGGCACAGGTTACAGGAAGGGCTCTCGACAAGCTGACTGATGATTCAGAATATCGGGATCCACTGGCGGTTTGTGAATTGATTAAGGACTACAAAGAAATATATGTTGGTTGTAAAAGCAATGTTGTAAAGTGTTATGATCTTGGAATATTAACAGGCTTTCCAGATGGCGAATTCAAGCCAAGCAATGAATTAACCAGAGCTGAAGCTGTTGCTGTTATAAGACGTCTTATTGACAAATCAGCAAGAAAAAGATCAGAACTTCCTGTCTTTCCAAATCCAAGCCCTACGCCAATTCCTGTGGCTGAACTAAACCGTCCAGAGAAAAAGGATTTAGGTAATGGTGTGATTGAAGTTGAAGGGATTAGCTTCAACCCAGAAACGGACATAGTGAACAAATCCAACAACTCAATGGGAATACTAAAAGTAGAAGAATTTGTTGGTGTTTTTCTTCAGCACCTAAAATTCTATGAACATGAGGGAAAAGTCAGAGTTAGAGGATATATTCCGGATTTGCCAGAAGGATATGAATGGAATATAGCTATAAATACATCTTTGCACGGCTCAGATGACAGGGGGCTTTCTGGAAATAATCTATATACAAAAGACGGAAATAGACCAGAGCAAATTCTACCTAAGCCGGGAAACTCATTCGATAGAAGTTTATATACAAATAAGGAAAATATAAAGTCTATATATTTAAATTTTGACATTAGAACGCCAAGAAACGCCCGTAGTGGTAACTTCTATATATCCTTAACTTTAAAAAAATACAGCAGGTACGATGAAGACGGGGGGCATTCCTTAGTTGAAGAATTTGATCCAAGGGGGTTCATTGAATGGTAAAGAAAGTTATTATATTCTCATTACTTTTAATAGCCATTTTTATACTGAACTATATTCCAAGCCCTGTTAATGCAGATTCTTTCAATGAATTGATTATTGGTACTCCAACTGATGATGTAGGTGAGTATATTGCATCAAAAGGCGGGTTTAAAATGATTGAATTCTGGCATTACTCTGGCGGTTACTGGAAAGCAACAATGATGACGGAATATGGCGATAAAGTAATTACAATTAGTGATAGTGATGCGGACGATGGAGCTTGGACAAACCCAGACTTTTTAACTGAAAAAATTTATGAAAACTCCTTTGTATTGGAATACAAGGTTTGGCATCCACAGGAAGTACTTGATGCATTGACTTTAGGTAAAGAAATAACACCTGTTATGAATATTGATACAGATACTCTCTGTTACTCCGATGAATACACGATACCAACAAGGTTCTTTAATTTTGAGCCATTACCAATGGGATTGGCTTCGGGTTTACCTGAAAAACCCGAATATGCTTTGTTTGACAGCTATATTCAATTACGTGCCTCACCAAAATTGAATTGCCAAAACCAGCTTATAGGTGATAATGTACATTTCGACTACCCGCACAGAATCCCTCTCGTACAGCCTGGTTTTGGCAGCTTATCATACGCTATGTATCACCATGATGGTTCTTATACTGGTGTGGGTTATTCACCAGATCCTTTTTATAGTGACATGAACACAATTGGGTATGACATAATACAAGATATCCAAGGCAGGCTCGCACCGGGCTTCCCGGTAACCACAGCCACAAACCCGGAACGTAAAGACGAAGAAAGTGGAGAGCTGCGCATTGGTTATGGCACTTTCCAAAATGCCGGTGCTGTTTCGATACGCTTCTGGTATCCAATCCGCATTGATTATTACGCCAAAGGCACGGATGAAACAACGCCAACACCCACACCAACTTCAAGTACAACCACCCCAACCCCATCACCAATTCCTGAGCCTGAAGGCGAATCAATCACAGAAGACCTTCAAGATGAAAATATCAGTTCAAATGAAACATTATCTAACTGTGTAGTTAAAGCAGATGAAAGAGGAAATGAGCAGTTTGACGTAAGCCTAGGTATTCCTGTTCGAGAAAACCTGTATGTAAATGTTGTGGCAAAGGAGTATTTATATAATTACGGTTTTACCGAGCATACATATACGGGAAGCGAAACAATCCGGGTTAAGAAAACATATAATCTTAAGTGGGAGGAAGACGAAGGAACCTCGGAAACAGAGCATTGCGGCACGGGAACAATGTATCACATTGCAGGCACTTTCTGTGCAGATGCTGATGGAGACGGAATAAATGACAGCTGCCCGGGGCATCCATATAGCGGCTGTAAAGACACTGATGGAGATTATATAAGCGATTATTGCCCGGGGCATGATGTATGGACCTCAAACTGGGTTGAAAAAACAGATACACAAACGGTGTATTCGGATCCGCACACTGTAAACAGAAGCTATTCGTATCGCACAATTAATAATTTAGAAGTGTTTGTACCGGAAAGTGTAAAGGTTCAAAATGCTGCCCTTCCCGGAGGAAACGTTTCAATAGCAGCAACCGGCGTACCCATACCTGTAATAAGCTTATCCCACAGCGATGACCTGTCGGAGCATGTTTTAAGTGATCCTTTCCAGCTTGCAAAAGACAATGATAAAATAAAATATGACTCTGTGAATGGCTTTTATGTTATTGAGCTTGAAAGTGAGACACTTAATGGTGGCACATCAAAGCCTGATGTACCTGCAATAACCGATTATGTCTCTAAAGCTGAAAATGCCATATCAAGCTATCATGTTAAAAATGACAGTCTTGTTTTTAATGGCAGTATAATACTCGACAATACAATTTCAGAAACAGGAACTGCAAAAGCACCTGAAAGCATTCCTGAGGCTTGGCTATGTAATAATAATGTTTTTTATAAAAATCAGCTGCTGATTCCTGTACAGGTTTTAAACGGAACCCATGAAAGCAGCGGCAGTATTACATATAAGAGGCTTACAGGAGCTGTAAACCCA
>ENA-UOOH01002247-UOOH01002247.1-fermentation-metagenome-genome-assembly--contig:-NODE-2247-length-17060-cov-14.299206_pt1 | contig 17060 bp, 11 predicted proteins | sample MGYA00245778_ERZ724025 | MGnify/ENA primary metagenome ERZ724025 (study PRJEB28704, sample SAMN03018313) | fermentation metagenome | biome: anthropogenic terrestrial biome; feature: soil... | reverse complement strand
GGACAACAGCTCCTGTGCCGCACTCTCCCTCATTGTTGTAATATGCCAGATGGGGATAAATACCCGAGACTGAAACATGATCTTGAGTCGATTTTTTTTGAGATGAACATGCAACGGCAAAGGATATAATGCTCAAGACTAGAACCTGTATTGATAATTTCATATTTTGTTCGCTTTTGTTTTAAACATCACTTTTATCAGTTACTGACTTTTTACATGTTTATCTGTTGTAGTCAGTTAACATGTTGAACATGAATTAATTATATTCCAGCAAGGTGCTTGCTACGCAATCATCACCAGGAGTGAAACGAATCCAGCGCGCTTGAAAACCTGCCGGGAACGGATGTTTAAATGTTTCTCCCCCGGGGATATTCACATTTTTATAAGTCATCCAGGTCCCGTTTCCGGTAGGATCTATTTCAATAGAAAATGAAACGGATTCTGGTGAATCGTGTGAAATTTCTAAAGTGCGATTATCGTAGAAACCGATTAAATAGGGATCAGACGGTTCCCCTGCTTTTACTTTGGTTTTTTTCCAGGGTCCGCCTTTGCCGACCGGTTTGCCAAGCTTCCACAAATCATCAATGGTCCCTGCCCAGACTGCCGCTTTTCCGTCTTTTGAACGAATAATGTGGTCGGTTTGCTTTGCATCGGGTTTTATCCCCGTCATTACCAGTAGTCCCCGGTAAGATGCATAATCATTAATGCGGAAATTATGAGACGAGACCGGCCTGATTTTGGCATAACCATCAGCACTTTCTGCAGGTAGCTCATAAAAGGTTCCGTGGCAGTTAAAAAGATCGCGTTCCGTGACTACCTCGCGACATATCCGCATCGTTGCATGATTTGTCAAACCGGTGAAAGCGTTGTCTCCTAATGGTAACCTCCAGCGGCGCCCCATATCATCAATTATCAAAACAGAAGATTCTTCAACCTGAACCGCCTTTTTGACCACTTCTTCAGGAAGAGTAAAGTTCTTTTTTATGAATGTATGTGTTTCCGGATCATCTTTTTTCTCCAGAGTCATGTATTCATCCAATTCATAATATCCTGTTTCCTGCAAATTCGTATCCTGATAGGTTTGAACTGCAATGCCTAACTTACGTTTATCGTCTCCGAGTCCATAAAGCAATCCCCCTATTGACTGCTTATCGCTTACTTTCGATAATCCTGTAAACAGATCGTTGTTGCTGTTTATACCGTTCTCGCCGGTATACGAAAAAGTAACCGTTGCCGTAGAATTTGAATTGGTTTTCACGCGTATCCATTCTCCTTCTTCACCAGGTTTGAAATCAACAAAAGCTGTTTCTCCGGGCTCAACTGGAATTGTTTTATATGATTTCCAATCTCCCTTGCCGTTCGTATCGATTTCAAAAGTGAAATCTACTTTAGATCTACCGTTGTTTTGTATCCAGGCACATCTCGTGTTCCATCCGGCAAACAGGAACGGGTCGGACAGTTGTCCCGCCACGATCTCCTCGTTTATCCAGACGGAGCCGGTTGCAGTGGTGCTGCCCAGGTCATCGGGTTTATCTATTGAGGTAAACCACAAATTGGAGTTTGATTGTCCGGGTCCCTGACTATTCCCTTTTGCTAACCGTTTATTGTCAAATTCTCTGTGGGGTGAATCATCTGTGCCGAAGACGATCTTGTCGTTCCACCGGGCATAGTCGCCGATAATTTTTAAGTAGGCGGAACGCGGCCTAATCCCTGCACTGTTTGATGCTGTGAAATTCTGCGGGAATCGCCAGAACATTCCATGCATGGTCATCAAATAATCGGGTTTTTCTGGTGTGCCAATATCCCTGATCCGGGGCCATTCTGTGAAATGACCGTGAAGCCCGTCATAACTGTGACTTGCTTTCGGGAGCCTGTAAAAACTCCATCCGATGTTATGATCCCGGACTCCCAGCAAGAGAGATTTATGGTCCCATCCGGTTGCCCAGATAGGATCGGTTTCTGGATTAGTGTTTCCATAAATTCCTCCCGGTCCGGTTACTTCACAAAATTGATTTCTCCTGATTAATTTCCATTGACCTCCGTTCCATTCTGATAGAGAGCCGGCATCGGTATCTAGAGGTTTTCCGGCTGCGCGCTCCCCATTGTTTGAATAGACAAGAACCCCTTGACCTGAATACATGCCTTTTCCATGATCCCCTAACAATTCGTCCCACCCTTTGGGTGTTCCGGATAGTTTTTGGTTCATATCCTTAATGACTTGTGGAGCATGGTTGTATGTGAGGCTGGCATCTCTATAAAGAAGAGTAACATCCAAATTCTCAACACCCACCTCATAAAATCCGCCTTCCATGGCTCCGTAATAGATTTTCTTTTCAGGGTCGGACAGATGACGGGCATTGGCGGTGATTCGCCCGGGCATCTCTTCGTATGGAATCACCCGCACGTTACCCAGAGAGTCAATGGCATAATAACCCATAAAAAGTTGATTGCTTTCTCTGTGAATCAATCTATTGGCGTGAGTTCCTCCATTGCTTTCCGGACGAGTAATCACATTTAAATCGGAGCTGATTTCATATAATTTGTCAGATGAACCGTACGGATTTGATGCTCCATAGGTAATAACCCAGAGCCTATTAGCCCATGGAACCACCGCTCCAACTCCGCATTCACTGCCTTCGTTGTTATAAAATGCCAAGTGTGGATAAATACCACTTATCTGACGGAAGCCATCAGGCGATTTTTCGGTTGAAGTACAAGAGAGAAGTACAAACATCAATAAGGTGTAAGACAATAATATATTCCTCATTTTTTATAGTTTTATTGTTAATGATTTCTGGAGGTTCTTATTTTAGTTGTAAATGATCATGGCGGTTGCTTTACAAGATTTATTGATCTTGAGGCGCATCCAGTTGGCAGAATAGGCATCCGGGAATTCGAAGTGAAAGTATTCATCCGGTTTTACAGTTATGGTTTTATAATCTTTAAAATCTCCATTTCCCATAAAGTCAGTTTGAATGGTAAAATCAACCGGTTCGCGAGCGTCATGATAAAGGTGAACGGACTTTTTATCAAATCCTGTCATCAGATATGGGTCCGATAACTCATCACGCTTTACTTCTGTTTGGTACCAGACGCCTCCGTGACCCGTTGGTTTCCCAAAACGCCAAAGATCATCCGTTTTGCCAAACCATAATCCGGCCTGTGACTGTCCTGCCAACGGGTTTCTGTCTTGAGGGCCAAACTTCATTGGAGTTGCCTGGTTCCCTCCAAAAATAAGCATCCCCCTCCAGGAACAGAAGTCAGGAATAACCCTTAAATGACTTGCAACGGGGCGAATGGCCCAAAGTTCATTCCCATAGGTGTGCATGCCTATTTCATAAAATAACCCGTGGCAATCCATCAACGCTCGTTCGGTTTCCACTTCTCGTATACGCATCCATTCCGTACAGCTGGTTTCGTCAAAAGTGCGACTGCCTTTGGGGAGCCTGTATCGTTTCCATTCTCCATTTATATAAGCGCGTAAAATAACGGAGATGTTATCCCAGCCTGTTGATAGCATGGGGCGTCCGAAAGAACCGGCAGCCCATACTTCGGTAAATGCTGTTTCTTCAATTATTTTCCAATCTCCTGTTCCGGTCCATTCTGCCAACCTGCCGGCTTTCCATTCGCCGTTATAATCTTTCACGTTATAGCTGTTATTACAAACCACTACCCTGCCATGAGCCGTGAAGCCACTTTTGAAGTGTGGTTTTGACCCTTTGGGTTCTTTTAGTTCATCCATCAACTGAAAGAGTTGCTTGACTTCCAACGTGTGCACGTCAACTTCAAAAAACTCTCCTTCCATCGCCAGGTAATAGAGTTTATTTTCCGGATCGGTGAGGTGAGTCATCGTTGCGGCGAGGCGATGATTCCTAAACTCTTCAATCAGCCGAACATTTGCCAACGTATCGATCAGGTAGGGGCCAATAGCCAGTTGCATGCTTTCTGTATGGATCAAACGATTTGCATACGTTCCCACAATACTCGCCGGATGCTTTTTTAATACCAGATCGTTACTTATTTCATATAATCCAGTGCCACTACCGGTTGGAGCGAGGTGAGCCACATACGTAATTGCCCAAAGTCGATTAGCCCATGGCATTAATGCTCCGATTCCTGCTTCTGTTCGAGGCGAATGATCGGCTACCATTGCCAATTCTGGAAAAATGCCGTCTACATTTGTCAAATTCTGAGAGAGGCACAGGTACTGAATGCTCAGTAATGTAATGATTATCAGTTGTTTCATTTTTAATTTTAATGGTACATAAACCTTGCTTTTTTACAAAAGCAAGGTTTATATTCATTTAATAATTTGGATTTTGTTCCAGGTTACTGTTAATGAGGATATCTTTAGCGGGAATAGGCCAAAGGTATTGTCTGTTTTTATCAAACGAGCGTTGAGTGACCTTTTTAATTAACCCCTTGTTATACATAATTGAAAAATCTGCTGCTCCGTCTTCATCAATGGGCGGTGTCTCGGGGAAGAACCACAAACCTTTATTCACAATCTTTGTACGTAGTTCGGCAGGATCCAACATCCCGTAGTTGGGTAAATTCAATACTTTTTCAGCAATACGCCAACGAATGATGTCCATATAGCGTCTTCCTTCAAACGCAAATTCCATTCGACGTTCAAAGCGTATAATGCTGCGTAGTTTTGCTTGGTCCATTGTGGTAACAGCCGGATATTTGCCCGTCTCCGTGTATGAAACACCATACGCCCGGGCGCGTACCTTATTGATTGCGTCCAGTACGGATTGATCGATGCTGTTCTGTTCAATTTTTGCTTCTGCATACATGAGCAATACATCTGCATACCGGAGCAAAATTTTTGCAGGGTCGGCCCGCCAGCCGTTCTGGAGCCAGGTGATATCCACACCTTTTTTCCACAATAGTCCATTGAAAGAGGCGAATTGTGCATTCGAGCGTGTATCGTTATTTTTCTGCTTACGTCCTGTGTTAAAATTCATTATTTCCAGCGTGTCAGGATGTGGCTGGTAAGTATATCCGAGATGTGGAATGCCAAATTCAAGAATGGTTTCTGTACAACGGGGATCGCGGTTTTTAAATGGTTCCTGCGGATTGTATAGCGGAGACTCATCAATTGGTAACCCGTCCGTACACAAAAACGAAGAAAACAAATCCCATGTGGGACTCCATGCACCCCATCCACCAGCGTTCCTCGGAACAGCATCCTGAATGGTTATGGTTAATTTAAATTCTACAGAGCGGGGCAAAGCAAGAATAAATTCACTCGATTGCTTTGTCGAAGTGAGGAAAAGCGAAGCAAAATCCGGATGCAGGTTATAGACATCCAAATCGATACAGGCTTTGGCAGATTCCATTGCCGTCTTATAGTCCCCTTCGCATAGTGCTGTGCGGGCTTTCATCCCTAACGCGGCACCTTTCGTGGCGCGTTGTAGGGCTGAACTGCTGTATGTGGCAGGCAGATGTTCGGCAGCAAAATCAAAATCTTTGTATACCTCAGGTAATACGGTGGCTTTGCTTGTCCTTCCCATAGCGAAAGCTTCGTTGATGTCGGTCAGCGGTTCGGTATAATACACCACGTCTCCAAAATAGAAGATTAACCTGGCATATTGACAAGCTCTGACGAAGCGTACTTCCGCCTCGTAACGGGTAAGAATCTGCTCCGGAATTTTATCGGCAGAACGACTTAAGTTACTCAAGATAGTGTTGCATCGCGTGATTGCTTTATAGGAGTTCAGCCAGTATTCAGTGTTAGCTACATTCCATTCACTGGTAATGGTTGCACCTGTTATCGGTGTCAGAGCTTCACGATACATCCAATCGTCTGTCCAAGCATCATTTCCTCCGTCCCCATTCCTATGCGTCAACGGCCAGAACGGGTCTCGGTACAAATCATTGATAGACATGACCAACTCGGTCTCACTGGAAAACCATGTTTCAGTTGAACCCTCTGCCAGTGGATTTAGATCCATTTCGTGGCACGAAACAAGGAGTAATATTCCAAGTATATATAGTATTCTTTTCATCGTCGAGAATATTATGCGTTAAAAATTAATTGCTGCACCAAAAATTACTGTTGTAGTAATTGGATAATTGTTAATTCCGCTTTCGGGATCGTAGCCTTGCGGATATTTGCTCAGGCAGAACAGATCAGAAATGCTGGTATAAATCCTTATGTTTTGGATTTTTGCCATGTTGATCCATGTTCTTGGAATCGTATATCCAAAATTGATGTTTTTCAACCTGAGGTAACGTCCGTTAAACATCCAGAAGTCAGACATTGTATAATTGTTCCCTGGATTAGAATAGGTCAGTCGTGGATATTTTGCAGCAAGATTCTGTTCAGGTGTATTGTACCGGCTGTAATAGTTCCCATCCAGTAAAGTAGTTATATTAAACCAATTCTGAAGAAGCGGTGCAACCCAGTCACCTTCAATCCGTACATTCTGTTTTCCAACACCTTGTAAAGTTATTCCTAAATCGAAACCTTTATAATCCAATTGGATATTACTTCCATAGGTAAATCGAGGAAGTGATCCGCCCAGCAATACACGGTCGTACTCAGGCGAGATCCTGCCGTCAGGTGCACCTTCTGCACCACTTACGTCTCTGTACCGGATGTCTCCAGGTTTCGTGCTTACGCTTATCAAGGCGGCGCCGTTCAGGTCTTCGGCAGTCTGGAAAAGGCCATCGGTGCGGTATCCGTACCATTCATTAAACTCACTCCCCTCAATTTTGATCTGGTCACCCAAAAATTGTGTGCCGCCCAAATCACCCATTACAGATTTAAAGTCATCAATATGAAAATCAATGCTGTATCCGAAATCTCCAATTTTATCGTTCCATCCTAAATTTATTTCGTATCCGGTTGTGTGCATTTTTCCTGTATTCTGATCCGGATTGTCGAACCCCATGTATGTAGGAATCTGAAGTGCAAGCAGCATGTCTTTTGTATTCTTCTTGTAATAATCTCCCGAGAAACGCAACCTGCTATCCAATAAATAAGCATCTACCCCTACGTTGTAGCTTTCGGTTGTTTCCCACGAAATATCTCTGATTGCATAACGTGGTTGAGCGGCTCCTTGCCGGGATACAACATCACCTCCCTGGAAAAACAGGGCATCATCGAACGACATGGTCGCTTGATAGGGATAGTATCCGATACGCTCATTCCCAAGTGTTCCGTAGGAGAAACGCAGTTTTAGAAACGAAAGGGTCGGAATATTTTTCATAAATTCTTCCTGAGAAATTACCCATCCGGCAGAAACAGACGGGAAAACTCCCCAGCGGTAATCTTTTGCGAATCTTGATGATCCGTCATATCGGATATTGGCTTGCAACAGGTATTTATTGTTGTATCCGTACATAACACGGCCAAAGAAAGATTGTCTTGCATATTCGTAAGCCAAGCCGCTGTTATCCCTTTGTTCAAGCGGTCCAATATTTAAATAGGGATAAGTATCCAATTCATAATTATCCCGGGAAGCTCCCAGATTCTCGTCAAACTCATACCGATCTTCGTAACCCGCCATCAGGTTGAGCGAATGGTTGTCGAATGTTTTGTCAAAGTGGGCAAGTAATTGAGAGGTGATGCGGTAATTATCGTTTCGTTCTTCCCACAACGTTGTGGGCTGTTGGATGTATCCGCCCAGAACGGTAGGATCATTGGATAAATACCAGGGGATTGTCTTCCTGAAATTCTTTTGCTTAATTCCGTTAAATACCGGTGCCACAATTGCCTGGATTTTCAACCCCTCAAAAGGGGTAAAATCGATGCCAATCTTTGCATTCAACTGATTGCTCCATGCTTTCCGGGATCCTCCGTCTTTAATCTGGGCATAAAGGTTATCCCCTGTTTTTCCCTCTGCAAAACGGCCATCTGCCCAGGTAGCTGCATAAACCGGCGGTGAAAAACGTCCAATACGCATGATTCCCAATGTCGTATAGGGATTCTCGTCTATTGTCCTTTTCATACTGATGTCGAGATATGCCGCCAAAAAATCATTGATTTTTAAGTCGTTGTTTATTCGTGAAGTAATCCGTTCGTAGTTTCTTCCTTCGTAAATAGCGCCGATATTGTCGTATGCCAGCGTAGCTGAAGTTCTCACACGTTCACTACCTCCTTGTATCTTTAGTATGTGGCTCTGCCGGGGAGCATACGATTTGAAAATTAATTTGTTCCAATCTGTATTGGGATATCTGTCAGGATTTTCGCTGTTTAATTGAAAGTAGTTGTCGATAAGGTCTTTAGCGTAAGTCGGATATTCGTTAGTTCCGTTTCCAGCATCGTTCCAACGCGTTTCATTGGTCATCTGCATGTAGCGAATCACGTCAACAAATTCAGGAGCTTCCGTAGGGATTTCCATCCCAAATTCATAGTTGTACTCTATCCCGAATTTATTGGCCTGTGCACGTTTAGTAGTAATGAGGATGACGCCAGCCGCCGCTTGAGAGCCGTAGATAGATGCTGATGCAGCATCTTTCAAGACGGATATGCCTTCAATGTCGTTTGGGTTGATGTCGTTAATGTTGTCAACCTGCATGCCATCGACAATTATAAGAGGGCTTGAATCGCCTATGGTGGTTACCCCCCTCACCCGGATTGTTGCTGATGAACCGGGTGCATTTTCGTTCCTTGTCACTAAAACGCCCGACATAGCTCCTTGCAAAGCTTGAGACACCTGTGTCGTTTTCCGATTGGCGATATCACTGCCCACCACAGATCCGACAGCTCCAGTCAGATCACTCTTTCTCACAGTCCCATAACCAATAACAACCAGTTCATCCAAAGCTTTTGTATCTTCCAACAGTGTAATGTCAAAGCTGGTTTTTCTCTCAGTATGGATATCCTGTTCCAAATATCCTATGTAGGAAATATGAATAGAAGCATTGTCATCCACACTAAGCGAAAATCGTCCGTCCACGTCGGTAACGGTTCCGTTGGAAGTTCCGGCTTCAATAATATTTGCTCCGATAACAGGCGCACCTGCCGCATCAACAACTGTTCCGGTAATTGTCTTTTTCTGCTGTTGTACATTGGCCGTGTTCGTTTCGTTTACTGGTGCGCTTGTATTTTCAATCGCTGAAAGGATAATGTGGTTTCCTTCCATGGAATAATCCACATCTTTACCTTTCAATAAGCTAATCAGCACAGTGGCCACAGCTTCCTGCCTGGATTTTACCGATACTTTCTCATTGGTATTTACCTCATTGCTGTAAATGAAAAGATAATCGGTTTGCTTCTCAATTTCGTTCAATACTTCTCTGAGAGTTACATTTCGTTTATTGATCGTTACCCTGGCGTTTTGTGTGAAACTCATCTCGGCCATGGAGCAAAAAGCACAGGTAAACAATAGAAAAAAGGTTGTTCGCATAATCAATAAAAAATGTTTAATGGGTACTTTTTCGGTTAAATGATTACCCAATGAATTGTTTTTCTTCATACATTTGTAATTGTTTTAAGTTAATACATTGAATTTTTCTTGGTTGTGTTGACGAAAACGTATTAATCGGTGAGCGTTGCAGCGCTTGCCGATTTTTGTTTTGGGTGTTTTTGTAAAAAGTTTCATCTCATAGGCAGACCTGTTTTTGTACGTTTTACTTGATATAAATTGTTCCCGTCTCTTCGTCTCTTTCATAATCGAAACGGATACTTCGCTGCAGTACACGTAAAGCATAATCCACACCGTCCGATTGTCGGAATTTCCCGGTATACGAATGCATCGGCAATTTTTCCGAATCGACCTGTATATGTATATCAAAGTATTTTTCGAGAGATAAAAGGATGTCTTTCAGCTGCTTGTTGTTGAATGCGATCAGGCCGTTTCTCCAAAGGTACTCGTCGGTATCTTCTATGTTTGACACAACCAGTTTGTTCTTGGACAGTACCGCTTTCTCGTTTGGTCTCAATGCAGCGAGTTTGACTTCATTCTTGTAGATCTCCACGCCTCCTTCAAAGAGGCTTGTTTCGAAAGAATCAAACCGGGAGTACGCTTCGACGTTAAATGATGTTCCGGTAACCTGTATGTCTCCCTGGTCGGTTTTCACGATAAACGGTTTTTTCTCGTTTTTGCTTACATCGAAATAGGCTTCACCGTCCAGGTACACCGTCCGGTTTTTCTTTGAAAATGTGTTCGGGTATCGGAATTCAGTATTTGAGTTGAGCCATACATTGGAGTGATCGGCAAGAATAAGATTGATGCGCTGACCGGGGGGGACAAATATTGTGTTGTATTGCTCTTTTGAATCTTGTCTGCTAAACATATACAACCCGCTAAAAATAAGTAATAATGCAACTGCTGCAGCCGTACTTATTTTCCATAGCAAAGGTGTATTCTTACTTCTTTGTTTCAATGAGGTACCAGACCGGGTTAATAAAATCGCATCATATACTTTTCGTTCCTGAAAGAATGTACGGTGACTAGCATCCGATGCATCCAGCCACTGCTTTATTTGCTTTTCTTCGTTGACAGAAGCATTCCCCGAAAAAAAACGGTACAAGAGTTCCCTATTCATTCGATTATTTTCTTTATCCTACTTATATAACAGTTAGAAAGGAAACAACCCTAACAAAAAATGTGTTTTTTTAGAAAAAATAAAGCAAAAAAGGAGATAGGGCCAGGAAGTCTTTTAACGAAAAACGAAGCCGGCACAAGGCTTTAGAAATGTGAAATTCAATTGTTTTAACGCTGAGGTTCATTTTTTCCGCAATCTCCTTATACGTTAAGCCTTGATAACGGTTCAAAATAAATATTTGGCGTGTCTTTTTGGGCAATTTATCGAGCGCAGAATTTACTATCTGTTTTATTTCGTCAGAAAAAATGAAATCGGGGTCGCACGCTTCCAGCGTATTTATGCTCACGGATAAAAGCCATTCTGCATGTTTATTTAATTCTTTCTCTGCCCGTTGGCGGATTTGAACATGTTGAAGATGATTAAGGCACTTGTTTTTAATGATGGTTAAGATGTAGGCTTGTGGGTTTGTGTTTGGTAAAAGCTGATCCCGATTTTCCCAAAAAGCAGTGAATGCTTCCGAAACAAAATCTTCAGCTATCTGCGTTTCTTTCACATAACCCAATGCAAAAAGAATAAAACAGTCGTAATATTCGTTAAATAAATTATTGAAATCATGTATGGGAGAGGAAGAATTCATTTTGCATCAGTTTTCGAAACAAATATAGATACAAAACACAAAGAATTGAAATATTTTAATTAAAATATTGTTTTAAAAACATATGAGCGGTCTTTTGGTCATAATAGAAAACCATAAACGAAACCTTTTGAATTTCGTTTATGATTTTACTTGACACAACCGGTTACTTTTGCGGTGAAATGGTAAATCCACCCAGTCCCATTTGTTTGTAATCGATATGGAGTTCCATTTTGTCTCCTCGTTTCAGGGTGTGTGTTGTCTTTGACTCATTTAACGCTTCGTCCGAAAATTTCGAGGCCTTTCCATGCGTCGGGAACGAAAGGCGGGTTAGGTTCAAACGGATACTTGATGTTGGTGAAGACAGGCGGATCGTACTTGTCACTCTGTAATTGCCAGTTGCCAGGTACCTGAATATCGTCCCAATCCCGTATGTTTGTCGTGCGGTAAAAATTGGACGGTGCCAGCGACGGGTTATTGTAATGGCTAAATTTCCACGTTCCGTTCAGAAGCTGAACGAGCGGAGAATGCTGTAACTCGTTATTTTCCTAGTCGTTGACCTGTGCAGGGCCCGAACGGATAAAGATGAATAGCGATACAAAAAGAATAAATACTTTGTGAGTCATGTTGTTATCTGTTTTTCTCGATTTTTTCATCGGGATATTCTTTCCGAAATCCTATCCAATAATCTTTTATCGTCGATTTCACCTCCCTGTGCAATACCAACAGGCCGAAAAGGTTGGGAATGGCCATAAACGCTACCGTGAGTAGCGACACATTCCAGATGATAGTAGTATCGGTAAATGACGCAAAAAAGAAGGCGATCACGAAAACTATGCGGTAAGTCAGCACATAATTGGCTCCGAACAGGTAGGTTACGGCCCTGTCTCCATAATAGGACCAGGCAATGGACGTGGAAAAGGCAAACAAAAGAAGGCCGATTGAGACGATGTATTTTCCGAAATCGCCGAAAAAGCTTTTACTGAACGCGGCTGTTGTAAGTGGTGCGCTGTGAATGAGTGAGTTTCCCCGGAACGTTAGATTGCCTGGAGTAGTGGTCACTTTACCGTTCACGACATCGATCCGGCCCGTGAAAGGTTGATCCGATTCCAGAATCCTCACATCCCCAGCCAATGAACGGGCGTGGATAATGGATATATTTTCCTGCAGCTGACCGTTTTCAACGTTCAGTATCCCGGTAAAAAGGGGAAGCCTGGCTGTCTGGTTGAGGTGATTCTCCAGACGCGAGACATCGGACGGTTTATTTTCACTGTAATGCGCTGTCAAGACTTCAATATCCGTTTTCTGAAACTGGTTGGGCAGTTTCTCTTTCCACACCCCAGATGACAACAATACCAGTCCCGTCAAGAAACATATAATGATCGTGTCGATAAAGGGTTCCAGAATAGCCACCATCCCTTCGGAAACGGGTTCATGCGCTTTGGCAGCAGCGTGGGCAATGGGTGCCGAGCCTTGTCCGGATTCGTTGGAAAACAACCCCCTGTTTACTCCCTGGTTGAAAGCAAAAGCAAATCCCGCACCTAAGAATCCTCCCGTAGCAGCTGTTCCCGTGAACAGGTCAAGAAAGATAGAGGCGAAGGAGGGGATTATATTCTGGTAATTAAACAAGATAACAGCTAATGCTCCCACAAAGTAAAAGATGGCCATAAACGGAACCAACCGTTCGGTAACCTTGGCAATCCGTTTGATCCCACCAATAATGATCAGGGCAAGGAAAAAAGCCATGATGGCTCCCGTAATGACGTGCTTGATGCCGAAAGTAGCGAAAACGGAGTTGGATATGCTGTTTATCTGCGGTAAACTTCCCGACCCAAAGGATGAAAGGACAGTTGCTACGGCAAAAAAGCCGCCCATCCAGTAACCGGTTTTTATCCGGTATCCGTTTTTTATGGAAATGTTAAGCCGTTTTTTCATGTAATACATCGGGCCTCCGGCTACCATGCCTTTTTCGTCGAAATCACGGTACTTATGAGACAGCGTTACCTCCACGAATTTCGTACACATCCCAAGAAAAGCCGTAAGCAGCATCCAGAAGATGGCGGCGGGCCCTCCCAGGTGAACGGCGAGAGCTACTCCTGCAATGTTTCCCGTTCCCACGGTTCCGGATAATGCTGTCGCCAGTGCCTGAAAATGGGAGGTGTCTCCTTTGTCTGTTGATTTATCGTACTTGCCTTTTACTATTTTAATGGCATGGCGGAAATACCTGATCTGGGGAAACCGGAGGTAAACAGTAAAAAAGGTACCCGTTCCCAACAGGAGAAAAATAAACCAGTAGTTTCCTCCGATGTAGTTATGCAGGGTAATCAAGAAGTCGTTTATTTGTTGCATATGATAAGGTGGTTTTTAATAGCCATCTTTCGCGAGTATAATGTTACCCTGCTAACCGTCTTTCACGGCAACCGGTTTAGTGAGTGACGCCAAATGTTTCGCAAATATACATATTTCATTAAAAGACCGGCCAAAAGACTTAAGAAAATATAAAGAAATTTTGGATCATTATAAACCAAAGTTTTTATCTTTGCAAGAGTAATCGTACTTGTATTTTTCCTTGCTTGCAAAATGAAGACCTTTGTTAAAATCCTGATGTTGATTGCACTTACAAGTGTAATGTATTGCTGTTCTTCGCTTTATCGTCTTCCTGTTTCTACGGAAATTCCCGTTAATAACCAGTCGTATCAGGTTGATTATTTGTTCGAGCACGATGGCTGTAAGGTTTATAGGTTTTACGACAGGGGGCAGTACGTGTATTTTACCAATTGCCAGGGAGAGGTGACAAGCATAAAAAACGATTCCACAGCTGTCAGAGTGACTAATTCGGTAAGGATTACATACGATGATTATGACAAAACACGAAAAAATTAACAAAACATAATGGAGAAACAACAACCGGAAAGACTGAAATCATTGGATGCCCTTCGCGGGTTTGATATGTTCTGGATCATGGGTGCGGAGGAGATTTTTGTTTTGCTTGGATCGCTGACCGGCCTCCCTGCATTACAATGGTGGGCCAACCAAATGACACATGTGGAATGGCACGGATTTCATGCATACGATATGATTTTCCCGTTGTTTCTGTTTATTGCCGGGGTTTCTTTTCCGTTTTCGGCTAAGAAACGCTTGAGTATCGATGGGGGACGGAAGTCGCTTTACAGGCATGTCTTTAAAAGGGGATTGCTTTTGGTCCTGATCGGGATTATCTACAATAACGGGTTGAATTTTGATGTGGCAAATTTGCGCTACGCGAGCGTGCTTGGCCGGATCGGACTGGCCTGGATGTTTGCCGCTCTGCTGTTTATGAATACCAGAAATGTGAAAATCCGCTTGCTGTGGTTTAGCGGGATCCTGATTTTCTATTGGTTGTTGTTTGTGTTTTTCAAAGCGCCCGATCTGGGAGATCCCGATCCTTATTCCATGCGAGGAAATATTTCGAGTTATGTCGACCGGATTTTGTTGCCGGGTAGATTTTGTTGTTATGGGGTAGGTGACAACGAAGGGTTGTTGCCGACCGTTGCAGCTGTTGGTACAGCACTTCTGGGGATGCTTACTGGCGAGTTTTTAATGACTAAGCTGAAGCCTGCAAAAAAAGTAGTATACCTTGTAATAGCAGCTGTTCTTCTGATGATTGTAGGACAGGTATGGAACCTTGCTTTTCCGATTAACAAGAACCTCTGGTCGAGTTCATTCGTTTGCTGGGTGGGCGGGTTGAGTATGTTGCTGCTCGCAATTTTCTATCTGGTGATCGACGTGTGGAAATTCCAGAAATGGGCTTTTTTCTTTGTAGTTATAGGGATGAATCCCATAACCATCTACCTGGCAAACCGGGTAATAGGATGGGGCAATGCCAATAAATTTTTCTTCGATGGGTTAGCCGGCTTGTTTCCCGATGCATGGGCGCCGTTTATCATGGCTGTGGGTTATGTGGTCATCGGTTGGCTGTTTTTATACGTGCTTTACAAAAAGAAAGTGTTTTTGAAAGTTTAACAGAGACGATCTTTATGAAACGAATAAAACCGCTTTTGGTGACAGGGGTGTTTTCTTTTGGAGGAATCTTGTTTGCTCAGCAAAAACCTAATGTAGTATTTATTATTACAGACGACCTCGGTTACGGTGATTTAAGTTGTTTCGGGCAAGAGAGGTTCCTGACGCCAAACATTGACCGGTTGGCGTTTAATGGAACCCGTTTCACACGAAGCTATTCCGGTACAACCGTGAGTGCCCCGTCACGTGCCAGCCTGATGACCGGATTGCATACCGGCCATGCGCCTATCCGTGGCAACAAAGAGATGGAGCCGGAAGGTCAATTTCCGTTACCGGAAGATGCTTACACTCTTTTTCATCTGTTTAAAAATGCCGGCTACAAAACAGGTGCTTTCGGGAAATGGGGGTTGGGATATCCCGGCTCAACCGGCGATCCCACGCACCAGGGGGTGGATGAATTTTTCGGCTATAACTGCCAGCGATTGGCTCATAACTACTATCCAAGCCATCTGTGGCACAACGAAAAAAAAATAGAGTTGCCCGAAAACGATAACGGGCAATCCGGAGCTTACGCCCAAGACCTTATTCAAAAGGAAACGTTGAATTTTATCAGCAACAACAAGGAGAGACCGTTCTTTCTTTATGCTCCCATAGTGCTTCCGCATGCGGAATTGATTGTTCCCGAAGATTCCATCATTCAGCAGTTACGTGGAAAATTTCCGGAAACACCATACAAGGGAATCGACGAAGGTCCTTCGTTCCGGAAAGGAGGATATGCTTCACAGGAATATCCCCGTGCTACTCACGCTGCTATGGTAACGCGAATTGATGTGTATGTGGGACAGATTATTGAAAGGCTCAAGGCCGAGGGTATTTACGAGAATACGTTGATTGTTTTTACAAGCGACAACGGACCGCATCGGGAAGGAGGGGGGGATCCCGATTTCTTCAACAGCAACGGTATCTACCGTGGTTACAAGCGCGATCTCTACGAAGGAGGGATCCGTGTGCCGACCGTTGTATCGTGGAAAAACCGTGTCCCCGCCGGAAAAGAAAACAACTATGCGTTTGCATTTTGGGACTACATGGCTACTTTTGCCGAACTGCTGGGTGCAGAACACCCAAAATATACCGATGGAGTGAGTATTCTTCCCACACTCCTGAATGAAGAGGGACAGAAGAGCCGCGATTTCTTCTATTTCGAGTTCCTGGAAATGAATGGTAAACAGGCTGTTATTCAAGGCGATTGGAAATTGATTCATCAAAATATTCGAAAAAATCCTGCCTTTGAACTTTATAACCTGGCTGCCGATCCGTCGGAAAACCACAACGTTGTTTTACTGTATCCCGGGAAAGCAGAAGAGTTGAAAAAAATTATGCAGTGCGCCAGAACAGGTGATCCTGTCTGGAAATTATTTGATGACTAGCTTATCGTAGAACGGCATAGTGGATTTGGACAATTGTTGCATAAATTCTCGTGAAAATTTGGATATCCAAGCTTCCCGGTTAAGTGAAAATCGATTATCGGAAAAGGAGTCAGTTCGCTTCTAACCATCAGCCTTTAAGGATGATAGGCGGTGTTGTCTGCCTGAAGAGTTTTTGCTCCTTTTTGTTGCCTCCTTTTTTTATGGGAAAAAGTTTTTTTAAAATTAAGTGTCACATATATAGCTATTTGTGTGATGGTTGTGCTTGTGTAGTTATAATTTAACATTAAAATTAATCCGAAAATACAAAAAAATGTTCATTCAGTCCTAACATCTCTGTCCTGTACCGCATTATTTTTACCGTCGAAAAATGCTGCACGCATTGTATGTTTAACATCGGCATTTTGCTTCATCGCTTTCTTTCGAAAAAGAAGTAGCGTTAAGGTTATATCGCTCGTTTTTGTTACGAAGAAAATTTAATGTTTAATTATTTTACAAAT
>ENA-UOOH01002245-UOOH01002245.1-fermentation-metagenome-genome-assembly--contig:-NODE-2245-length-17065-cov-59.856908_pt1 | contig 17065 bp, 14 predicted proteins | sample MGYA00245778_ERZ724025 | MGnify/ENA primary metagenome ERZ724025 (study PRJEB28704, sample SAMN03018313) | fermentation metagenome | biome: anthropogenic terrestrial biome; feature: soil... | reverse complement strand
GCTTTACCAGAGCCCGATAACGGAAATTTTCGGTCGGATCCACCGAGATCGATTAGCAGTTCTCTGCTGAAGCACTACCAGCAATCCCCCTCGGGAGAACAGGGTGCCGAAACCTTAACGCTTCAGCCCGCCGACCTTTTTCCTCATGTGGCAGGCGCTGGATATCGGGACCTGGATCGCCGGACGGCGGTCGGATCTCGACCGGGTGAAGGGACCGGTCTCAGAGATCATCGAGAGGGTGCGGGCAGAGGGCGACGATGCCCTGATCGACCTGACGAAGCGGTTCGACGGCATCGACCTTACTGAGATCGCCGTCTCCGACGAGGAGCGGGAGGCGGCCTACGATCTGGTGGACGCACAACTGGTCGAGAGCCTTGTGCAGGCGGAGGCGCGGATCAGCCGGTTCCACGAGCTGCAGCGCGGGCGTGACCTCTGGCTGCAGGAGATGGAACCCGGGATCACCCTCGGCGTCAAGACGACACCGCTTTCCCGTGTCGGGGCATACGTCCCCGGCGGGCGGGCGGCATACCCCTCGACGGCGCTGATGTGCACAATCCCTGCGATGGTCGCCGGTGTTGGGGAGATCTGCTGCTGCACCCCGCCGCCGGTCAACCCGATCACGCTTGTGGCGCTCGATATAGCCGGTGTCGGTGAGGTCTACCGGGTCGGTGGCGCCCAGGCGATTGCGGCCATGGCGATAGGAACCGATACGATTCCGAGGGTGGAGAAGATCGTCGGTCCGGGCAACGTCTACGTCACCGCCGCGAAGATGCTTCTCCGGGATGAGGCCGAGATTGACTTCCCGGCTGGCCCGAGCGAGATCGCGATCCTCGCAGATAGCACGGCGAACCCGGTCTTCGTCGCGGCAGATATCCTTGCCCAGGCGGAGCACGACCCGAACGCCGCCTGCGTCCTCGTCACGACCGACGCGGCCCTCGCCGATGCGGTCACTGAGCAGGTGAAGCGGATGGCGGCGGGTGCGGAGCGGCGGGATATCATACAGAAAGCGCTCGACCACTCCGGCTACATCGTGGCCGGTGACATCGATGAGGCGATAGAGACGGTCAACGGCATCGCCCCCGAGCACCTCTCGGTCCAGGTGGCCGACCCGCTTTCCGTCCTCAACCGAATCAGGAGCGCCGGGTCGATATTCGTCGGCCCCTACTCGGCGGTGGCCTGTGGCGACTACGCGTCGGGAACAAACCACGTCCTCCCGACGGCAGGCTACGCCAGTCTCTACTCAGGGCTTGATGTGAACCACTTCTGCCGGCGCTCAACGGTCCAGGTGATCACGCGGGAGGGCCTTGAGGCGATCGGCGATGTGGTGGAGACGATCGCCGACGCGGAGGGGCTCCACGCCCACGCGGAGTCGGTGAGGGTAAGGAGAAGGGGATAAGGGAAACCAGAGGTCTTCGAGACCGGAGCGGGACCGCTCCGGTCGTTCCGGACAAAAGTAAGATGGATTATCGTGAGGTCGGCGGTGAGGGCTCCGGCGCGGCCTCTCCGTGGACCATCCGTATCTTCTCGATCGCGTCCTCCGCGACGCTTCTCTCCTCCGTATCCCCGCTCCGGGCGAGCTCCTGCAACGCATCGATCGCCCGCGAGTTGCCGATGTACTTGAGCGCCCCTGCCGCATAGAGCCGGACGTTCCGGTCGGCGTCCTTCGTCGCCGCGATCAGCGGCTCGACCGCGGCATCGCCTATCCGGAAGAGGGCGCCTCCCGCCGCACCCCGGACGTCGGGGTTCCTGTCGCGGAGCGCCGCGACGAGGGGCTCCACCGCAGCCGGATCGCCGGTATCGCCGAGGACGCCGGCCGCGACGATCCGGACCTCCGGGTCGGGGTCAGCAAGCATCGCTGCAAGCGGTTCTACCGCCCTGCGCCCGAACTTCGCGAGCGCTCCCGATGCCTGGCACCGGAGATCGTCGTTCCTGTCATGAAGCGCCCGGACGAGGGGCTCCACCGCCGCGGGATCGGCGATCTCGCCGAGGATGGCGGCCGCATAAACCCGCCGGAGGTCTCTTCGGGTCTCGACCTCCCATCTCCGGCCGCCGGATCCGGTTACCTTCATCGTGCCTTCTGCAGCCTCCGGCTCTTCGTAGTTCTCCGATGCCTCCGGGTGCTCGATGAGTTCGACGAGCGGCCCGACCGCCGGGTTCCCGAGCAGGGCCAGCGAGTCTGCCGCCGCTTCCCGCACCGCCGTCAGCGGATCACCGAGCGCCCGGATGAGGGGCTCCGCCGCCTTCACCCCGCCTATGTCCCCCAGTGCCAGGGCGGCTCGCTGGCGGGTCAGGCCGTCATTGCTCCCCAGCGCCTCGACCAGGCCGTCAATGTCCTCCTCCGCCCTCAGGATACCGATGTTGAATCGCCTCTCTTCCATGGGAATACTCTCCCTCTGCAACCTCTTCGCCTCCGAATTTCGCGTATAACGATCGTTTTGATATAATAACCCTGTCTATGCACCGGCCCAACTCTGCCCCGGCACCATGATGCCGCCATCTATGGGCACGCGGCATGCCGCATCCACGACACCGGGAAAAAAGATAGCCTGCCCCGGGCATCAGCGGGGCGCCGGCGGGGCGGACGTAGCCGCACCCTGCCTCTTCCGGAACCGTGCCAGCCCATCCTCGGCTGCCCTCCGGACGGCGGGGTCGCTGTCGGAGAGCGACCGGGTGAGGACCCCCTCTGCCCGCGGGTCGGCGATCTCGCCGAGGATGACGGCGGCATAGGCCCGGCGCAGCCCCGGCTTCATGCCGGGGGGGACACCCTCCGTCACGACGCCGGCCTTCCTCCCTTCCGGGAAGAGCGCCTCGTGTTCCCTCACGCCTTCGGGGCCGGCAAGGAGATCGTGCTGTGCAAGTTCCCGGTGCTGGAGGGTCTTCTTTCCGGGAGGTATGCCCTCCGGGCCCGCGAGGAGGTCGTGCTGGGTGATCCCTTCCTCCTCATGTTCGAGGGCTCTTCTGCCGCCTGCTCTCTTAAGGTCCTCCGGGCCGCCGAGCGCATCGTGCTGGGTGAGCCCTTCCTCCTCATGCTCGAGCGCTTTCCGGCCTCCGGCCATTTTGAGGGCCTCCGGACCACCGAGCGCGTCGTGCTGCGTAATACCCCCCCTGTGCCGGAGCGTCCTCTTTGCGGGCGGTATGCCCTCGGGGCCCGCGAGGAGGTCGAACTGGGTAAGCCCCTCCCCGGACTCTTCCCGCGGCACGCCGTATACCATTGCAATATCGGGGCGCTCGAGGAGATCGATCAGCGGCTCGACCGCCGGTGTCCCGACCATGGTGAGCGCGTTCGCCGCCCCCTCCCGGACTGATTGGACCGGATCGGCGAGCGCACGGATGAGGGGGTCTGTTGCCCTCCATTCACCGAGCGCGCCAAGGGCGAGAGCGGCGCTCCGGCGAACTTCGGGATCGCTGCTCTGCAGCGCTTCCGTCAGACTGCCAATATCCCGCTTCGACGCCATAGGACCAACATCATGCCGCTCCTCCTCTGCTGTAACATCCCTTCTCTGCACCACAATCACCTCTGGATTGGGCGTTTATAACCGGCCCGGAGTATAATAATCTTACGTATAATAATTGCCACATAGTATGACGGGGATCCGGGCCGCTCCCGGGGTGGTTACGCCGGGAAACGCGAGCCAGGAGTTACAGGTATTTAACTCCGCGCGGCAAGGAGAGTATCATGCCAGAGGAGAAGAGGAAGGCGGAACTGAAGATCTCCGGGATGCACTGCGCATCCTGCGCCCTCAATATAGAACACGCTCTCCAGGGCCGGGACGACGTCTACGATGCCCGGGTTAACCTCGCGGCCGAGACCGCCATCGTCGAGTACGACCCGACGAAGGCCAGCCTCGCAGACCTCGAGCGGACGGTCGTCGACGCCGGCTACGAGGTCGTGCACAACGAGGTCACCGTCCGTATAGGCGGGATGGTCTGCGCAAGTTGCGCCCAGGTGATCGAGGCCTCGCTCACCGCTCTCGATGGGGTCTACGATGCCCGGGTCAACCTTGCCACTGAGGCCGCGCATATCGTCTACAACCCCGCGCTCGTCACCGTATCCGACATCCGGGCCGCCGTCGAGGATGCCGGCTACCAATACCTGGGACTTCTGGAGGAGGTCTCCGAAGATGTTGAGGCCCGGATGCGGGAGGAGGACCTCCGGGACAAGTTCCGGCGGTTCACCATCGGGTTCGCGGTGAGTATACCGCTCTTCCTCATCATGCTCTTCCGGGTGCCGGAGATGGTCGCCCTCCCGGTCTCGGCGAACCTCATCATGCTCATCATCACCGCCCCGGTCTTCCTCTACGTCAGCGCCCCCATCTTCAGGGCGGCCGCCGCCGCGCTCCGGAACCGGGCGCTGACCATGGACGTCATGTACGCGATGGGCATCGGCGTCGCATACGGTGCAAGCATCCTCGGGACGTTTGAGGTCGTCCTCACACCGGAGTTCAACTTCTATGACACAGCGGTGATGCTCGCGGCGTTCCTGACACTCGGGAGGTACCTTGAGGCCCGGGCCAAAGGAAGGACGTCGGAGGCGATCAAGAACCTGATCGGTCTCCGGCCCCGGACCGCGACGGTGATCCGGGACGGGCGGGAGGTCGAGGTCGCTATCGATGACGTGGTCGTCGGCGACGTCCTCCTGGTCAGGCCGGGGGAGAAGGTGCCGGTGGACGGGGTGGTCGTGGGCGGCGAGAGTTCGGTCGATGAATCGATGATCACCGGCGAGCCCATCCCGGCCGACAAACAGGAGGGCGACGAGGTTGTCGGCGGCACCCTGAACGTGAACGGTGTCCTCCGTGTCAGGGCCGAGAAGATCGGGAAGGATATGGTGCTTGCGCAGATCATCAGGCTCGTCCGGGACGCCCAGGGTTCAAAGCCGCCGGTGGAGCGGATCGCCGACGTCGCGGTCTCCTACTTCATACCGGTCGTCCTCGCGATAGCAACCGCCGCCTTCCTCGTCTGGTACGTGGTCCTCGGCGCCCCTCTCCTTTTTGCGCTCACGGTGCTCATCTCCATCCTGGTCGTCGCCTGCCCCTGTGCGCTCGGGCTCGCCACCCCGACCGCTGTGACCGTCGGGATTGGCCGGGGGGCTGAACTCGGGGTGCTGATCCGGAACGGTGAAGCGCTCGAGATCTCCGAGAGACTGACCGCGGTCGTCTTCGACAAGACCGGGACGCTCACCCGGGGGAGACCGGACGTCACCGATGTCGTCGCGTTCGGGATGCCGGAGGATCGGCTTCTTTCCGTTGCGGCGGCGGTCGAGCGGAACTCGGAGCACCCGCTCGGGGCAGCGGTCGTGCGGCGGGCGGAGAGCGCCGGCGTTGCGGTCTCGGCGTCGGAGCGGTTCACGGCCTTCGGCGGCAGGGGGGTGAGCGCCGTGGTGGAGGGGGGGGAGGTCCTGATCGGGAACCGGTCCTTCCTCGATGAGTATCACATCCGCATCCCGTCCGAGGCGGAAGGCCGGATTACCGCCCTCCAGGACGCGGGGAAGACCGTGGTCTTCATCGCCGCCTCCGGCGGGTTTGCCGGTATCATCGCCGTCGCCGACACCCTGAAACCGACGACGAAGGGGGCCGTCGCGGAGCTGAAACGGATGGGGCTCTCCGTTACGATGATCACCGGCGACAACGAGCGGACGGCAAACGCCATCGCGCGGGAGGTCGGCATCGATGATGTCCATGCCGGGGTGCTGCCGCAGGATAAGGCCCGGGAGGTCCGGACCCTCCAGGAACGGGGCGAGGTCGTGGCGTTCGTGGGCGACGGGATCAACGACGCCCCGGCGCTCGCGCAGGCGGACGTCGGTATCGCTATCGGGAGCGGGACCGATGTCGCGATCGAGAGCGGAGATATCGTCCTTATCCGCGACGACCTGACTGATGCCGTCGCGGCCATCGAGCTTTCCCGGAAGGTGATGAGCCGGATCAAGCAGAACCTCTTCTGGGCGTTCGCCTACAACGCAGCTCTCATCCCTCTCGCCGCGGGCGTGCTCTACCCATCTTTCGGCATAACGTTCCGGCCGGAGCTTGCGGCGCTCGCCATGGCGCTCTCTTCGGTGACGGTCGTCTCGCTCTCCCTGCTGCTCAAGACATATATACCCCCGGCGAAGAGAGGTCTCCTGTCAGAGGTTGATGCACATGGCAGTTGATCCGGTATGCAAGATGAACGTCGACGAGGCGACCGCGAAGCTCACGTCCGAGTATAAGGGCAAGACCTACTACTTCTGCGCCCCGGGGTGCAAGAAACTCTTTGAGAAGAACCCTGAGGCGTACCTGAAGGGGTTGTAACCCCTTTTTGCAGCGAGGTGCCCCGGACGGGCACACCTCTCCCGGGAGGATACCGGAAAGGGCATATACTCTCTCGATAATACAGTATTCTTGAAACAGGGCAATATCTGCCGGCATTTTTGATATAGCACTATACGGTTTACACCCTGGTTCCCTGTCGTTCCTCAAATCCGCTCTGAAGACCGCCTTGCTGCGCTCCCGGAGGTTATCCGGTGGGAAAATGGAAGGAAGAGAGCCCTATCAGAACCGGTAGACCGGCTGCCGCGTCCGTGCTCCCTGCCGCTCTTCTCCCGGTCTAAGACCGGTGACATCGTCACAGATGCTCCGGAGGGTGGCGCTTGCGTTGTCGGCGAAGTGGACCCCCCAGGCCTCGGGGGTCCGGGGCTGGACCTCGCCGTGGGGGCCGTGGTGCGACATCAGGATGTGGAGGATATGCGCGAACCGCGAGGGGTTGACGTCGGCAGAGTGCCGGAGGAGGGCGGCGGCCCCGATCGCCGTATGCCCGACGAGGGTGTACTCGGGGAGCGCGACGAACGAGAAGCCCCGGCGGCGGAAGCAGGATGCCTTCCCTATGTCGTGGAGAAGGGCTCCCGCGAGCAGCACATCGGTGTCCATCTCCGCCCGGCAGATGGTGCCCGCGAGGTTCGCCGCAATCTCCGCGGTCTCGAGGGTGTGTTCCGCGAGGCCGCCGGTGTAGGCGTGGTGCCGGTGTTTGGCCGCGGGCACTTCAAAGAATCCGGGCGTGTCGTTCATCACTCTTGAAACGAGAGAGGATATGCCGGAATCCTCAATCTGGGCGGCCATACGCCCGAGTCCCCGCCTGACGCCGTCGCCGTCGGCGGGTGCATAAACAAACCAGGACGGATCGAGAAGATCCTCCTGGACCGGGTCTGCCAGGTGGGTGATCCCGTCGTTCACGTTCACCTCGCAGGTGCCGTTGAACTCCTTCGCGTATCCCTGGATGCGATAGACCTCGCCGGGCTGGATTGCATGGCAGAACGCCTCGATCTGCCTCACATCGTGGCTGGATGTCCCCCACACCTTGCAGGTCCCCCGGCCGGTCTTATCGGAGATGTTGAGCAGAATGTACTTGCCGTCCCGCTTCTCGCGCAACTCCACGGCATCCACCACGAACGGTGCGTCGACCTGCACGCCCCCGCTGATCTCCTCCACAAAGACCGTCTTCTCAAACACCGGATCACCGCTCTTACAAAATCCGTCCACCCAGGAAGCCTTAAATCCCGGGGTTTTGTTCCCGAGGAGCGACGTTCCGATGGGAACGGAGCTCGAGCACCGTTAAGATGCGAATTGCGACGGACGGAACGTCCAGAGTTCAAGCACTCGAAGAGCGCGAACCGCGAAGGTAAGCCTACCCCGTGGAACGTTTCACCCGAACCTGAGCCGGATCATACCGAGAAGCATCTCCTTCGCGTCCGACGCCCCCACTTTCGACTCGTCCCGGTTCTCCCAGGTGATCGGGACCTCCTCCACCCGGCAGCCGCTCCGCCGCAGCCGCCAGAGGAGTTCGACGTCAAACTCGAACCCCGTTGACCGGATGGAAGGGAGAACCCGGTCAAGCGCCTCCCGCCGGAAGGCCTTAGCGCCGCACTGGGTGTCCCGGTAATCAAGCCCGAAGAGCAGCCGGACGAGGAGGTTGAAGAAGCGGCTCTCGGCCCGGCGCCGGAGGCCCTGTCTCACCGTCAGGACTGAGCCGGGGAGCCAGCGCGAACCAATGGCGCCGTCTGCGTTCGCGAGGCGGTCGAAGAGGCGCTCCATCTCCCATAACGACGTCGAGCCGTCCGCGTCCATATACCCGACGTAGGGGGTCGACGCTTCCCGGACTCCGGCAACGACGCCGCCTCCCTTACCGAGGCGGGCCGGGAATGTCAGGCACCGGATGGAGAGCGACGGGTGAGCGGTCGCAAAAGCGCCGATGACGGTGGGGGTGGCATCGGTCCCGTCGCAGACGAAGATCAGGTCGCCGGCAAACCCGGATATGTCCTCGAGGAGCGACCGTATCCGCCTCTCCTCGTTGTATGCGGGGATCACCAGGGTGCAGTCCGCCCGGTCCACTTCACCGCCTTCCGTATAGTTCAGCATTCCAGTTTCGTGATGATGGTATCGGCGAATTGGGCGGCAGCAGTGGGCCCGTTCGCGGTTACGATCTGCATATCCGCGACGACCGGGATATCGAGGAGGTTCGCTCCTCCCTTCTTCATCTCCGCGACAGCCGCAGGGCTTCGGTACACCGTGGCCTGCCGTCCGGCGAGGATGCCCGCCCGCGCGAGGACGACCGGCGCAAGGCAGATGGCGGCGACGACCTTGCCCTGCTCGAAGAATGCCCGGACAAGGGCCGAAAGCCTCTCGCTTCCCCAGAGATGGTCCTGGGAGCCGGCGCCGCCCACGACCACGATCCCGGCGTAGTCGTCGGGGTCCACGTCGTCAAACGTCATGGCCGCCTCTGTGGTGGCCCCGAGCATTCCTGTGCATCTGCCGGTGGTCGTCGAGGCGATATCGACGTCGATCCCCGCCTCCTCAAAGACCCTCCTCGGGGTCTCCAGTTCCTCGTCCCTGAACCGTTCCGGTGCAATCGCAAGCAAGAGTCTCATGCAGGTCTCCTATCAAGGGTTTGCTCATAAGTGTATTGATGGTTGTGGGGCATACTCGATGAGCCGTATCACCCCGGGCGGTCGCGGCAACTGGACGGAACCCTGGCCCAGGATGGCAACTGCAGCGGTTATCCGTGTGCCCCTCTTCCCGGGAGAGGGCCGCGGCATCTCGGGTCTGCGGGGTATGGCTGTTTTCGGGCCGTCATCCCACCTGTATTTTTAAATAAAGTTATTATAATAGTGGCTCTATTAAAGTGCAGACCCCATGATGCTGCGGGAGGCTCAACCTCCCCCCGATGGACCCGTGTTTCATGGCGGCCCGCCGGAGACCCCGGGAGACGGAGGGTATCGGCGGTCTCCGGCGCGGACTGCAGCACGTTTGCCGGGGTGAAGATGAGCAGAGGTAAACCATGCAACGCAGCACCTACTTCGGTATACTTTTCCTGTCGGCACTCGCGCTCATCGCAGCCGCGGGAGCGGGGGCAGGAGATCACACAGATATATGGAACCGGACGTATGGAGGGCCGGATGCCGACGATGCGGCGTACGCAATCGTCCCGGGCCCCGGAGGCGGATTCTTCCTTGCCGGAGAGGCCGTATCGTCCGGAGAGGGGAAGGCGGACGCCCGGGTGATCAGGCTGACGCCGGAGGGCGCCGAAGAGTGGAACAGGACCTACGGCGGGGAGGAGACCGACACCGCGCGCTCCATCATCCGGACCGGCGACGGCAATCTCCTCTTCGCCGGTAACCTCACCCTCGTCACGAACGTAACGCGGCTGGACACCGATGCCTGGATTGTGAAGATTGATCCGTCAGGCGGTGAGATCTGGAACCGGACCTACGGCGGTCCGGATGTCAACGCCTCGGCAAACGCCGTCACCCGGATCGATGACGGCGGTTACGTCTTCGTCGGCTCCACCACGGCCTGGGGGGGGAACGAGTCGGACGCCTGGGTGGTCAGGCTGAACGAATCGGGAGATGAGGTCTGGGAGAAGACGTTCGGCGGGGCCGGGAATGATACGGCGAACGCCGTCACCTGGCTTCCCGGCGGGGACTTCGTCGTTGCCGGCAGCACGGAATCGTCGGGAGCGGGCATGGCCGACGCCTGGGTGGTCAGGCTGAACGAATCGGGAGACGAGGTCTGGAACAGGACGTTCGGGAGTCCTGACGATGATGCCGGCCTCGCGGTGACGAACACCTCGGACGGCAACATCCTTGTCGCCGGCACGTTCACAGAGAGGCCCGACAACGCAACGGTTGATACCGATGCGCTTCTCATCAAACTCACGCCCGCCGGGGATATTCTATGGAACTGGATATATGGGGACTTCGGTGTGAATGAGTCGGCAGCGGCCGTCATCGAGACTGCGGACGGTGGCTATCTCTTCGCCGGGGAGACCGGGTTTTCCGGCGTGAAGGACACTGACGCCTGGATCGTCGGGACCGATGCAGGCGGTGCGGTAGTGTGGAGCAGAACCTTCGGCGGCAAGAACCCCGGTGACCGGGCCGCATCGATCCTGCAGCTCGCAAAAGACGAGTACATCTTCGCAGGAACGTTCAATGCCACGGAGAAGGGGGGACCGGTGAATACGGACGCCTGGGCGGTGAGACTGGGGCCCGCCCCCGAGCCGACGCCGACACCGGGGCCCACGGCAACGCCTATCAAACCCCCGAAAGCGCCGGCTGTGCACCAGAAGCCGCCGGTGACAGCGGGCCCGCTGCCGGCCCCGACGGCGGTGGTAACGACGCCGACGAAGGCAGCGACCCCGAAGCCGACCGTGACGGCAGTCCCGACGGAGACCTCGACGCCCGAACCAACCCGGACCGCTAAACCGACGAAAGAGCCGACGATGACTGCAACTCCGACGCCTACGCCGGAACCGACCCTGACACAGAAGCCGACAGAGAAGCCGGATGACCATGATGGGGATGACCAGGATAATGAGGGCGAGGATAAAGAGAAACCGAAGGACGATACTGGGGGCAGCGGGTCGCTGTCGGGAACGGTCTGGTACGACCTCGACGTTGACGGCAGTCACGACCCCGGCGAGCCGGGCATCCCCGGCATCAGCGTGCGGCTGATAGGCAAGCGAACCATGCTTGATTATGCAGTCACCGATCATGATGGGTCGTACCGGTTCTCAACCATCCCGACCGGGGACTACAGGGGCGCTGAATTCCTTCTGCCGGACGGCTACTCCTGCACCCTCCCGTGTCTCGGCAGCGATGCGATCCCCATGGAGGGGGTCGTGGCATTTGCGGAGAGGCAGACTGAACGGCAGACCCTGAACGCAGGTTTCGTCGGGAGTTACCTGCCCGGAACCCCGGCGGCGGCCTACGGGTGGATACTCGGGACGACCTGGAGCGACAGTGACCACAACGGTATCAGGGACGAGACGGTCGGCCTGACGGACGTCGAGGTCCGCCTCCTGGACGCAGGCGGGAACGTGGCGGCATCGGCCCGCACAGGATACCATGACCGTTTCACCTCCTTCTACCTCTTCGGTCCTCTCCTGCCCGGAGAGTACGCTCTCGCGTTCACCTCGCCGGACGGCTACATCTTCACAACCCCCGGCGGGGACAGCCATGCCGACCCGGTGACCGGCACGACGGCCTCATTCGTGGTCGGCGGGGGCGACATCGTCACCATGGATGCAGGGCTGATCCCCTCAGCGACACCGAACCCGGCCCGGACCGCGCTCCCGGGCGATGAGCCCGGAGAGCCGGCCGACAAAACCGCTGATGGTGTGACGGGCAGCGCTGGTAACGTAACGGGTGAGGTGCAGGGAGACCCGGAGAATGAGACTGTCGGGGGTGAGGAGACGGGTGGGACGGGGAACGTGACGGATGATGAGCCTGATGGGTCGGTCGTGCCCGATCCTCTCGTGGGGAGGCCGCAGGACCCGGAGGAGTAATCCACCGACTGTTGTGGGGGTGCGCGTTCGGCCCCACCACCTATCTTCCTGGAGAGCGCGTCACTGGTGTTTTTCAACGTGCTGCCGGAGCATCGTCCCGGGCCTGTAGCGGTCGGCTATATCGAGCGCCGTCGCGCGCAGGGCCGCGTGCTCGGCGATGCAGGTCTCCGGCGGAGCCGCCTTCCGGAGGATGGCGGAGGTGGTCTCAGTGATCTGGATGAGTTCGGTGGCTATCGTGGCGTTGAGCCAGATGAGGTCGCTGAGCATCTCTTTAAGTTCTTCGTCCTGGTGCATAGATGAGGGTGGGAAGTGCTCCCACATCAACCGTGCTGAACGGCCGTGGCCGAACAGAAGACTTGATTCCTCTCACCGGGAAATACTTCAGGAGACTATGGGTATGCAGTTTCTGGAGTTCGCCCGTATCTGCGAGCAGCTGGAAGGGATCTCCGGGCGCCTGGATATGATCGAGCAGGTCAGTGCCGTCCTGCCCCGGCTCGACGACGAGGAACTCCCCATCTTCGTCCGCTTCATCATGGGCAGGGTCTTTCCCGACTGGAGCCCCAGGAAACTCGGTGTGGGCCCTAACCTCCTCTACGATGCCGTGGCCTACGTCGTCGGCACGAAGAGGGAGACGGTCCGCGAGGCTATCAACGCGACCGGTGACGCAGGCATCGCCGTCGAGGGACTCCTTGCAAAGAAAGAACAGACATCCTTCTTCATCCAGGAACTTGACCTCATCGAGGTCTACCGGGAGCTCGAGCGGATGGCGGCCGCTGGGGGGCAGCGGTCGCAGCGGGAGAAACTCCGTGTGGCACAGGGTCTCTTCGGCAACGCCCGCCCGCTGGAAGGACGGTATCTCGCACGGCTGATGCTTGAAGAGCTCCGTATAGGCATGGGCGAGGGGAGCGTCCGCGACGCCGTTGCGCGGGCGTTCGATCTCGATGTCCATCTGGTCGAGCACGCCCACCAGGCGATGAACGACCTCGGGGAGGTGGCCCTCCTCGCCCGGCGGGACCCGGCCGCTCTCTCCCGCGTGACGATCGAGCCTTTCCGGCCGGTGAAGATGATGCTTGCGCAGGCGGGCACCGTCGCCGGGCAGCTCGGGGACCACGGCGAGGTGGCGGTCGAGTACAAATACGACGGGAGCAGGTTCCAGTTCCATAAGGTGGGCGATATCTGCCGGATCTACTCGCGGAGACTGGAGGAGGTCACGGAGAGCCTCCCCGACATCGCGAGCCACCTTGCAGAAGCCACCGGCCACGACGTGATCCTGGACGGTGAGGCGGTCGCTGTCCGGGACGGGAGGCCCATGCCGTTCCAGTACGTGATCCGGCGGTTCCGGCGGAAACACCAGGTGGACTCGATGATGGAGAAGATCGAACTTGTGCCGCGGGTCTTCGATATCCTCTACCTGGACGGCGAGACGCTGATGGACCGGCCTCTTTCGGAGCGGCGCACGATCCTCGAAGAGGTGCTCGGTGCACACGTCGCGGAGCAGTTCAGGGTCGACAATGCGGCTGGGGCGGAAGCGATCTACACCGAGGCCTTAAACCTCGGGCACGAGGGCGTGATGGTGAAGGTCCTCGATTCGCCCTACACCCCGGGTGTCCGGGGCCGCCTCTGGGTGAAGGTGAAACCCGGGGTCGAGACGCTTGACCTTGCGGTCGTCGGGGCCGAGTGGGGCGAAGGGCGACGGGCGAAGATGTTCGGCTCGTTCCTGCTCGCGGTGCAGGACCAGGGCCGGCTCCTCCCCGTGGGGAAAGTGGCGACCGGGATAACCGACGAGACGCTCGCCGATCTCTATAGCCTCTTCAAGGATAAGGTAATCGCCCGTTCGGGAAAGGAAGTCACGCTTGAGCCGGATGTGGTTTTTGAGGTTGGCTACTCTGAGATCCAGACGAGCCCGAACTACGAGAGCGGGTATGCGCTCCGGTTCCCGAGGTTTGTGCAGGTGCGTGAAGATAAGAGCGTCGACGAGGCCGAGACCCTCGACTCTCTTGCCGAGCGCTACGGCCAGCAGAAGAACGGGCAGGGGTCCGGCTCCCTCCCCGCTTAGAAGTCAAAGAGCGTTTTTTGCGTCACGAGTTCCGGGATGAGCCTGCTGTAGGGGCGCCAGTGGGAGAAGCCGATGAGGCGGGAGGCGAGTTCGATCCCCTCGTTGAGGTCGGCGCATGGTGTCTTCTGCCCTCTCATGGCATTCCGGGTCGCCTCCCGGACAACCCAGGTGCCGAGCGGCGCCCAGTAATCGCTCGTGACGTTCCGGAGCACGAGCACCCGCGCCGAGCGCCGTATGCTCTCCAGGTACTCCGTGACCGCTAGGCGGGCCGAGTAGTAGGCGCCCGCGAGCGGTGAGTAGCCGGATTTGGTGAGGCCTTCGCCGTCCCGGGCGATCGTCTCGCTCCCGTCACCCCAGAGCGACTGCTTCCCCCAGACTTCGATCATCTCGAACTTCCAGTCGCCCGGGACAAGGAGGCAGACGATATGGTTGCCGTAGAGCGAGGCGGAGAAGACCTGGATGCCGTCGAGCGGCGAATACCGGGCGATCCTCTTCTTGAGCCGGTTTGAGACCGTGTCGTCGACCGCCGTGATTGCCCACCGTGTGGGGACGACGTGACGTTTTCGCCCGAGGAGGCCGGCGGTGAGGAGCTGGGTGATCTGGTAGACGTCGGTGCCCGATGTGTGGAGGATGTCGCAGGCATCGGTGGCAGAGAGGTCGGTATCCGACGTTGCCCGGTCCACCGCCCGGTCCACCCGCGCGTTATCGAGGACATCCATCTTCCGGATGGCGCCGGTGAGCCCGACGGGGGCGATCGTCCCGTCGAACCGGAGATCGAAGGCGACCGGCTTTACAAAGCGCACCTCCACATCGAGCGGCTGGCTCGAGAGCGCAATCTCCTGGAGGTTCCCGGCGAGCCCCTTCACCTCGCCGGCGCCGCGTATCGTCCGGGCCCGCAGCCCCACGATATCGTCGATCCCGAGCCCCCGGGCGACCCAGTCCGGCGGATGGTCGGCGTCGTTGATCATCAGCGGGCCGCCTGCTACCTTCGGGTAGCCGTAGCTTCCGACGAAGACCGACGGAGCGGACCCCTGGTAATGATCGGTCGGCAGGACCGGGAGCTGGGCGTAGAACCTGCTCATGATCGGGCAGCGTGGGAGCCCGCAGAGTCCTTTTCCTTTACATTCGGCGCATCGCATCTCTTATCCTCCGCGGCGGTCGACGACAACCCGCACCCTTCCCGCAAGGGAGCGGAGCGTCTCTTCCACCCATTCCTCCCAGCAGAGTGGGTTGAGGTCCCGGGTGACCGCAAGTTCCCGTCCGAGATCGTCGTCCCGCCCGCGGACGACCTCGACCACCACCGACCCGGGCGCAAACCCGGGCTCCACGATGCAGTCGGCGTCCCCGTCGACCACGCCGAAGACGGGGATGCCGGCGTGGGAGCAGATGTGACCGCAGACGGCGGTGGTGTCGTCGCCGACGGCGAGGACGCCGCAGACTCCCTCTCCGATCTCCTGGTAGAGGGTGTGGCCGCAGTGGTCAATGACCGCAATCCTGCCCGCACGGGTGGTGCGCTCTCCCTGCCGGGGAGGGGCAGTCCGCACCGTCCCGCTCTTGCACCAGGCCGCATCGAGGTCCGGCAGGCCCTCCCGCAGGAGTTTCTCAAGCCCGTGAGGCTTCGGCTCAAGCCCGGAGACGGCTCTCACGGTCCCGCCCTCTCCGGAGAGGACGACCGTCTCCTCTGTTGCGGTCCCGATAACGATCCCGTTGACGAAGACCGCCTCCCCCGGGAGGCACCCGCGGATCTCCCGCACGCCATTCCTTCGGGCTCCGATGCTCGTCCCGGGAACGAGGGCATACCCGGTCAGCCCTGCGATCTCCTCTGCGAGGACGCTGTCGGCATGGTTCCAGCAGTAGACGGTGCGGCTCGAAGCCTCAACGTGGACGAGCCCCTGCCCGTCCCCGAGGCGGCCGGCGACGAGCTCGCCGAATATCTGTCCCGACTCCGGTGTCTTTCCCCGGTTGACCAGACACGTCCGCCCGGAGAGGGCGGCGAGGACCACACTCGGGCGCTCGTCCGTGCAGGTCACCGGGAGCCCCGACTCTTCAGCGGCAGTCCGGGCCATCACCCCGGCGACGAGCACCTGCTGTGGGGAGAGGAGCCCGATCAGCCGCTCCACGTCGCCGGCATCGAAGACCTCGGGGCCGTGCACCACCATGACGAGGTTCATCAGGTACTCCTCTGTCCTCGCGGAGTATCAGGTTACCGTCCTGACGAGTTGTGCTGGATGGGGAGGTAGGGCATCAGGGCGGTGGCGAGTTTTGCTATGTCCATGGACTGCAGGATGACGCGGCCCGGGCCGGTCAGCGTCGTCAGGAAGAGCCCCTCGCCGCCGAAGAAGACGGTCTTCACGCCGCCGGCAAGCGCGATGCTGTAGTCGACGGTGCTCTCGAACCCGACGACGAGGCCCGTCTCCACCCTGACCACCTCTTCGGGCTTAAGCGTCATCTCCATGATGTCGCCGCAACAGTGGAGGAACGCCGTCCCCCTGCCGGAGAGCCGTTGCAGGATGAACCCCTCACCGCCGAAGGCGCCCGACCGGAGCTTCTTCGTGAACGCTATATCGAGGTCGATGCCCTGCTTGGAGCAGAGGAACGCATCCTTCTGGGCGATGAACTCGTTTCCGGCAAGGTCTAGCGTGAAGATCTTCCCGGGGACGTTCCCGGCAAAGGAGACGAACCCCTCCCCTCCCTGCGGGGTGAACTCGGTCATGAAGAGGCTCTCGCCGGTCACCATCCGCTTGAGTCCCTTGAAGAGCCCGCCCTTCATGTTGGTGGTCATCTGCATGTTCCCGCTCATGTTGACCATGGCGCCGGCCTCGGCGCAGGCGCTCTCCCCCTGGGAGAGGCGGAGGGTCACCATCTGCAGGTTGTCTCCAGTGATCTCATAGTGCATGCTGATGATTTTTTTGTCGCGAGAGAATAGGTTTTCCCTTTATTCCGCGGAAAAACCCCGGATCCTGCGCCCTCCCCTCCATACCGGGAACATCTCCTCCGGCACGCTTCGAGCCGCCGGGGGATCCGATAGTGCGCTACGAAACAACTGATACTCAACTTTGTTGAGATCTCATCTGGGTGTTCCCGCTTGATTGCAATCCGGGGCACGGCTTTCCCTGGGGTATCGCCATGACTGCCCCCGCCCCCCCGGGGGGGCGGGGGCAGTCATGGCGATACCCCAGGGAAAGCCGTGCCCCGGATTGCAAT
>ENA-UOOH01002243-UOOH01002243.1-fermentation-metagenome-genome-assembly--contig:-NODE-2243-length-17069-cov-5.486247_pt1 | contig 17069 bp, 14 predicted proteins | sample MGYA00245778_ERZ724025 | MGnify/ENA primary metagenome ERZ724025 (study PRJEB28704, sample SAMN03018313) | fermentation metagenome | biome: anthropogenic terrestrial biome; feature: soil; material... | reverse complement strand
TGGAATTCATAATAGGCTTTCCATCATCAGAAAATCCAACTGCTCCAGCTTCCTTTAGATTCTCCATATTAACAAGCTTAGTGCCATTAAGTCCCTTAGTAACAGATGCAACTTGAAGTATCTCAATTTTTGAATCTTTTGCCTTATCTAATATATAGTTTAAAGTTTCTTCGTTATCCACAACAGGATTGGTGTTTGCCATACAAACAACAGTAGTATACCCTCCTCTTGCAGCAGCTCTTGAGCCGCTTAAAATATCCTCTTTATAAGTAAATCCAGGATCCCTAAAATGGCTGTGAACATCTATAAGACCAGGTACCACTACTAAATCCGCTGCATCAATTATTTTCATATCGCTATTTAGGGCGCTAATATTTTTGTCCATTTTTATAATTTTTTCATCATCAATAAGAATATCCAATATTTCATCTGTTTTAGAACTGGGATCAATAACCCTTCCATTTTTAATTAAAAGCATAAAATCCACTCTTAACTCCAATCATATATTTTCTATGTGACATACTCCACACAACCTACGCTACGCTTAGAGGTTGAGACTTCTTGTGAGTTATATTAAATTATATAAGATAATCAAATTCTTCTTAAACCAGATTTTATAGAAATAGCGGCTAAAACCCTTATATAAGTTAAAGCCGCATTAAGTTTATATTTATTATTTTATCATACTATTAAGTCTTTCAATAACCTTTCCAAGCATTTCTTTATATTTTTCACCCTTTTGTCTTTCTTCTTCAACAATATTTGCAGGTGCTTTAGCTACAAACCCTTTATTGCCTAATTTTTTCTCAACCCTTTCAACTTCCTTTTCAAGCCTTTCCTTTTCCTTCGAAAGTCTCTCAATTTCCTTATCCCTGTCAATTAAATCTTCGAGAGGAAGAAATATTTCTCCTCCAGGAATGACAGCTGAAACTGAATCCTTTGAAATGTCTTTTCTTTCAGGGAAAACAATTTCTGATGCACTTGCAAGCCTTTCAAAATAAATTTTTCCTTCTTCAAAAGCCCTCTTTGAATCCTCATCAGATGGGATAATCATAACCTTTGCCTTTCTTGAATTTGGCACATTCATATCTGCTCTAATATTCCTTATAGATTTAATAGCATCAATAATATGCCCCATATTCTTTTCATCCTGCTCAAAATTCATATTTTTATCGTATTCAGGCCATTTTGAAATTGTAATAGAAGGAGATTCATCAGAAATATGTGTATATATTTCTTCTGTTATAAATGGCATAAATGGATGAAGAAGCTTTAAACTTGAAATAAGCACTTCTTTTAAAGTTGCATCTGCAGCTGCCTTATCCTCCTCATTATCTCCATAAAGCCTTACTTTTACAAGCTCAATATACCAATCACAAAACTCTGACCAAATAAAATCATATATCTTTTGGGCAGCAATACCAAGCTCAAACTTTTCCATATTATCAGTTACTTCTTTTATAGTGCTGTTCATTCTTGAAAGAATCCATTTATCTGCTGAATTTCTTAATGAATTTATTTTCCCTTCATACTTTTTAACAAGTTCTTCATCATAATTCATAAGAACAAACCTTGAAGCATTCCATATCTTGTTTGCAAAGTTTCTTGAAGCTTCAACTTTTTCCATATAAAATCTAATATCGTTTCCAGGAGCATTTCCAGTTACTAAAGTAAATCTTAAGGCATCTGCTCCATACTTATCTATAACCTCCAAAGGATCAATTCCATTTCCAAGGGACTTAGACATCTTTCTTCCCTCATCATCCCTTACAATTCCATGCAAAAATACATATTTAAATGGAGGCATATTCATGTTTTCAATTCCTGAAAATATCATCCTTGCAACCCAAAAGAATATAATATCATAGCCAGTTACAAGAACATCTGTAGGGTAAAAATATTTTAAATCCTCAGTTTCATCAGGCCAGCCCAAAGTTGAAAATGGCCAAAGTGCTGAGCTGAACCAAGTATCAAGCACATCCTCATCCTGCTTTAAATTATGTGAACCGCATTTTGGACAAGTTTTTGGTTCATCTACAGCTGCAATTACCTCACTACAGTCACTGCAGTACCAAATAGGAATTCTGTGTCCCCACCAAAGCTGCCTTGATATACACCAGTCCTGAATATTTTCCATCCAATTATAATAAATTTTTGCAAATCTATCAGGTACAAATTTAACCTCGCCATTTTTTACAGCTTCAATAGCAGGTTTAGCTAAAGGCTTCATCTTTACAAACCACTGCTTTGAAAGGAGCGGCTCAACTGTAGTATTGCATCTGTCATGGCATCCAACATTGTGAGCATGCTTTTCTATTTTAACAAGAACTCCAAGCTCCTTTAGATCCTTAACAATCTGCTTTCTTGCTTCATACCTATCAAGTCCTTTATATTTTCCAGTATTATCAGCCATAGTTCCATCATCATTCATGATTATGATTTGCTCTAAATTATGTCTCTTTCCTACTTCAAAGTCATTTGGATCATGAGCTGGCGTAATTTTAACTGCTCCTGTTCCAAACTCCATATCAACATAAGAATCTTCAATTATAGGAATTTCTCTTCCAACTAGAGGAAGTATCAATGTCTTTCCAACTAAATCCTTATATCTTTCATCTTCAGGATTTACTGCAACAGCTACATCTCCAAGCATTGTCTCAGGCCTTGTAGTTGCAATAATTATATATTCGCTGCTGTCCTTTACAGAATATTTAATATACCAAAGGTTTCCTTCCTGTTCTTCATATTCAATTTCAGCATCTGAAAGAGCAGTTTTACATTTTGGGCACCAATTTATAATTCTGTTTCCCTGATAAATAAGTCCCTTATTATAAAGCCTTACAAATACCTCTCTTACTGCCCTGTCTAATCCTTCATCCATTGTAAAGCGTTCCCTGGTCCAATCGCAGGAAGCACCGGTTTTTTCAAGCTGTTCCCTAATTCTTGCTCTGTAAGTATTACTCCAGTCCCAAACAGCCTCCAAAAACTTTTCCCTACCCATTTCCTTTTTCTTAAGACCTTTTTTAGCTAGCTCATTTTCAACTTTAACTTCCGTTGCAATACTTGCATGATCTTCTCCAGGAAGCCAAAGAGTTTCATATCCCTGCATCCTTTTAAATCTTATAATAGCATCTTGAAGTGTGCAGTCAAGAGCATGACCTAAATGAAGCTGCCCAGTTATATTAGGCGGCGGCATAACTATTGTAAAAGGTTTTTTACTCTTATCAACTTTCGGAGTAAAGTATCCCTTTTCTACCCATTCCTTATAAAGTCTATCTTCAAATTCTTTAGGGTTATAAGTTTTTGAAATATTTTTTGCATCTTCCATTTCAATTCCTCCTCGTTTTTAAATTATCTCTAAAATTCTAAAAAAACCTATTCCAGCTATTATAAGCCCAATCAACTTCATTGCAATCATGACTTTATCATCATATTTTTTTATTTTTTTAAGTATAGGCTTTGCACCATATACCAAAATTGAACCTATAACTACAAGTACAATACTTAATAGATCTAAATGTTCCATATCCCTCTCCTTTTAAATCCTAAACATAGATAACTACTGCTCACTTTGACCTTTGCAAGGGTGTTAATGTAGGGAGCGGTCTTGACCGTTCCGCCCCACCAAATTCAGATCACCCTGCAAATACCACAGAATAAATTTGCTACCTGGGTATTGGCACCGTTTCACCCCCAAATTTCGCTCGTTCATCAACGGAACGGTCAAGACCGTTCCCTACCATTTTATTTTTAACATAAAAAAGTCCTTCATCCATGAAAGGGCGAAGGACCGCGGTACCACCTTTATTCCGAAAAATTCGGCACTTAACTTTTTAACGGTTATCCGTTTCAGCTTACTTATTTTCAGCTAAAAAGCTCCAAAGCTACCTTCTGCAGCCACTTAATTGAAAACCTTTCAGCCTTTGGGCTTTCATCTCTTTGAATGTTAACTGCATACTCCTCTTTATCACAGCTTTAATATTTAATTTATTCTTATTATAACTTATAAGAATATGATGTCAATATCTTTTATATAATATGCTGCTTGCGTATTTAAAGCAGCATTATTTCCCACTATTTCTAAAAAGAATATATAAACCTCCAAATATGAGAAGTACAGGGAAAAGGTAAGTCTTAATATATGAAATAATAAGATTATATACTTCATTACCAGCAAATGCTTTATTTAATATTACAATAAGACCTGCAATAATAAGAACAGCTGCTAAAACATTTTTTAATATAGCTATATTTTTATCGCTCATATTTACATTTTTATTAGGTTTCTTTATGTTAATAAAATCTGTATCCGGTACATATACTCCTAAATCTTGCTGTGTTGCAATTTCGTAGGTTGTAAAAAATGTATAAAGCCAAAATGGAAATCTTACAATATTTGTAAGCCAGCTTATCCCTATAAGCCTAAAGATAGGTCCAATAATCAAAAACAGTATTAATGCCTCAATTCCCTTTCTAATAAGCCCAAGATACATATAACCTACTCCTGGGATAATAGCTGAAATAAATAAAAGCCACTTGTCCCTTCTCATCATATCACTCCCCAATATAGCAAATTTTTATACACTCAAAACATATTCTTTATTATATCATTTTATTTTATAAGTTCAAAATGATTCATGAAACATTTAATTAATTACATAAATGCTCATTCTATAATCATTCCATATATTTTTCTTATTGCAGCAGTGTATTAAATCTAAATAACAAATTAAAGTTATATATTTTTCAAATCCGCATTGATGATGTAAGTTACTTTATAAGCGAGAAACGTACTGCCGCGAAATAGAAAAAAGGAATATACTACAACATATAATATATTCCTTCCATATAAGCAAAACCCACATGAGTCTAAGAATCACTTGATAAATCAATTAAATGTTTATAGTTATTTAATGTCATCAGTAGTTTCATTAACTTTTGCAGCAGTTTCAACATTTTCTGCATCAGCTTTTACATTTTCAGAGGTCTCAGCATTTTCTGCATCAGTTTCTACCTTTTCAGAAGTCTCAATATTTTCTGTATCAGTTTCTACCTTTTCTGAAGTCTCAACATTTTCTGCATCAGCAATATCTTTTTGAACACCATCTATAGCTTGAACATTTGTTGTTGGTACTAAACGTCTTGAAACTTTTTCATTGATCATACCAATTCCATATAAAATCAATGCAATACCACCATAAAGAGCAATTGGCTCACATATTCCCGGCATTAATTGTATTGCTTTTAATTGTCTAACAACCTCATCTTTAGGATACCCTTGTGCCACATATTGAGCAACATTTGCGTTGTATAACCTCACATTATTTACTAATAAGATAACTGCAATAATAGCTGCAATTAAAGAGCCAACATATAAGATAGTTGAGCCATCACATTCACATTTTTTTGACTTTTTAGGTTGATTTTTTTCATTTGATTTCATAAGTGCATATCTCCATTCCTGCCAAAAGGCTATAATTATTTTAAGTTCATTTTATTATATCATTTACTTTACCCTCTTATAAATAGCTTTTCTATTACTTTACAATTTGTTTTAAATTTGCTCATAAATTATAACAAAAAGTTTTCTATATCCTCTACAGATTTAATAATGTTGTGAGATAATTCCTCACATCCTGACTTTGTAACTAAAAGATCATCCTCAATTCTAACTCCAATGCCCTCTTCTGATATATATAGTCCTGGCTCATTTGTTATAACCGTTCCCTCAGCCATAGGAAGGTTCCTGTCACCTATGTCCCCTACATCATGCCCGTCAAGTCCTAAATAATGTCCTATGCTGTGGAAATAATATCTTGAAAGTTCACTGTCATCCTTAATTAATCCAAGTTGCCTGCATCCCTTTGATAAAATTTTTTTTGAAAGCTCATTTAATTCCATAACAGATATACCCGGCTTGCAGGCTTCCTTAATTGCTATATTAGTTTCTAAAACAGCATTATATACATCCTTCTGCCTCTGTGTAAATTTGGAAGACAGAGGGAATGTCCTGCTTATATCACCGTTATAATACTTATACTGTGCCCCAACGTCAAATAGTATAAGTGCATAATTAGGTGTCCTGCAATTGTTGCTAGAATAATGAAGCACTGTAGCATTCTTTCCTGATGAAATTATATTTTTAAATGCAGTATCTGTAACTCCATTTTTTTTCAATGTATAATCAAAATATGCCTCTATTTCATATTCCATCATTCCTGCTCTCATATGCTTGGCCATATTTTCTATTCCTTCTCCTGTAATATCTATGGCCTTTTTTATAAGTGCAATTTCTTCCTCATCCTTTACCACTCTTAAGCGGCATATATCATCATATATATTCTTTATTCTAATATAAGGATACCTTTCTAATATATTTCCTGCGAATTCCTGTGAAAATGTTTTAGGTATATTATATTCCTGTCTCTCCAAATCTAAATACACATTACTAATAGAATAATTGGATAGCAATGAAGCAATGCTTCCCTTAAAATTATCAATAATATCAACTATTTCTATACCAGAAATCTCTCTAGCTTCTTTTGCACTAAGCTTTTCTCCAACCCATCTTGCAAGTACAGGGTCTGGCCTTTCAACAAATATCTCTTCAGCAACCTCTCCTTTTCTCTTCATTAAGGCAATTATAATATTTGGTGCATCAATACCAGATAAGTAAAAAAAGTTCCTATTTGGTGTGAACTCATATGTTTCATCTGCTGATTTATATATTTCCCTTCCAGCAAAAAGTACCACCAAAGAATTATCCTCTATATTTTTTAAAAGCTTTCTTCTTCTCTCAATAAATCTGTTTCCCATGTTGTTACCTCCATTTTAAATTATAGTTATATTATAGCACTGTTATTATAGATAAATTTAATAAACATCTACCGGTCTAGCCGGTAGATGTTTATTTTATCATTTCCAGAAGCATAGCATCCGTTATTCCCCGCTTTAAGCGAGGCATTACGGATGGTAGCCATCTGAATAAATTGTGCTAAACTCTTTTTCTTATTGGCATTGTATGAATACCTGAACCATTAATTCCTAAAACAGCTTCATGGAATGTCTCTGAAAGTGTAGGATGTGCATGTATTATGCTTCCAACTTCACTAGCTTTCATGCCCATGCTTACAGCAATATTGCCCTCATTTATTAAATCTGAAGCATGAGGCCCCATTATATGAACGCCTATAATTGTATCATCCTCAGATGCAATTACCTTAACTAGCCCCTCAGGTTCACCAAGAGCCAATGCTTTTCCATTTCCACCAAACATGGATTTGCTTGTTTTATACTTTATCCCTTTTTCCTTAGCTTCATCCTCAGTTACACCAACTGAAGCTATTTCAGGAAAAACAAATATGCAGCTGGGTATAGGATTGTGTTTTCCCTTTGAATCAATGCCCATTATTTTTTCAGCAGTTTGAACTCCCTGATTGGATGCCGCATGGGCAAGCATTGAAATTCCATTTACATCGCCTATAGCATAAATATTCTCCACACTTGTCATATAGTTTTCATCAACTTTTATACCTTTTTTATCAAATTTAATTCCTACGCCCTCAATATTAAGCCCTTCAATTAGTGGGCTTCTTCCAGTTGCAATTAAAACATTGTCAGCTTCAAATACAGTTTCGCCCTTCTTGTTTTCAGTATGAACAAGGAAGCCATCTCCGCTTTTTTCAATTTTATTAACCCTAGTTGACACATAAACGTCTATTCCTTTTTTCTTTAAGAGCACTGAAAATCTTTTTGTAATATCAGTATCAGTTTGAAGAAGTATCCTTGGCATAAATTCAACTACAGTAACCTTTGATCCCATGCTGTTAAAGATTCCAGCAAACTCCATACCAATAACACCGCCGCCAACTATTAGAAGTTTCTTTGGTACGGCTTTAAAATTCAGCATATCCTCACTTGAATAAACATTTGGAAGATCTGCTCCTTCAATAGGCGGTAGGGATGGCTTTGAGCCTGTAGCTATTATTATATTCTTTGTGCTGATATCCTTAGCTCCATCATCCATAGAAACTTCCACTGTATTTTTACCCTTAATTTTCCCAAAGCCGTTATAAACCTCAACACCATTAGCTTTAAGAAGATTAGCAATTCCGTCCCTTAGCTGAACTACAACTAAATCCTTTCTCTCCTGCATTTTTTCCACATCTATGCTGAAACCATCTACATTTATACCAAAGCTGTCTACTTTTTTAAGTGTATTTAATATTTCAGCATCTCTATATAATGTTTTAGTAGGTATACACCCCCTATTAAGACATGTTCCGCCTAATTTATCCTTTTCAATAAGAGCAACTTTTGCACCAAGCTGTGCTGCTCTTATGGCGGCAACATATCCACCGGGGCCCCCTCCAATTACCACTATGTCCTTATCCAAGCCATACACCTGCCTTAATTTATTATATTTGAAATATTCTTATTCTTTGCTCCACTTCACAATTGGATGCCTTGCTGCTTTTACTTCATCTGGTCTTCTAACTGGTGTATCATGCGGTGCTTCCTGTAAGAGTTTTGGATTTTCTCTTGCTTCTTTAGATATTTTTATCATTGCATCTATGAAATTATCAAGAGTTTCCCTGCTTTCCGTTTCAGTTGGCTCTATCATAAGTGCATTATCTACAATAAGAGGAAAATATATTGTAGGTGGATGATAACCATAATCAATTATTCTCTTTGCAACATCAAGAGTCGATACATCATGAACATCATCCCCTAATCCTCCAAGGACAAGTTCATGCTTACATGCACCATCAATTGGAATATTGTAATAGCCCTTAAGTCGCGCCTTAATGTAATTTGCATTGAGTACAGCCACCTCACTTGCCTTTTTAAGTCCTTCTGCACCCATAGAAAGTATATATGCATATGCCTTTACCATTACGCCAAAATTGCCATAAAACGTCCTTACTTTTCCAATTGAATCTTTTCTGTCATAATCAAGGGCATATTTATCCCCTTCTTTTTTAATAACAGGCACAGGAAGGAATTTTAGAAGTTCCTCTTTAACTCCAACAGGACCGCTTCCAGGTCCACCGCCGCCATGCGGAGTTGAAAAAGTTTTATGAAGGTTTAAATGAACAACATCAAATCCCATATCTGCAGGTCTTGCTATACCCATTACAGCATTCATATTAGCTCCATCATAGTATAAAAGCCCGCCTGCTTCATGAACAAGTCTTGATATCTCAAGTATATCCTTTTCAAAAATCCCAAGAGTATTAGGATTCGTAATCATAAGACCTGCAATCTCGTCATTTAATACTTCCTTCAAGCTATCAAGATCTACTGTTCCATCTTTATTTGACTTTACCTCAACTACCTCAAAACCAACTGATGCAGCACTTGCAGGGTTTGTCCCATGAGCAGAATCAGGAACTATTATTTTCTTTCTCTTAAAATCTCCTCTGCTTTCATGGTAAGCCTTTATAATCATAAGGCCTGTTAATTCACCATGAGCACCAGCTGAGGGCTGAAGTGTAATTCCTTTCATCCCAGTTATTTCACATAGCTTTTCAGATAAATTATACATAAGTTCAAGAGCGCCTTGAACTTGTTCTTCATTTTGATATGGATGCAGCGATTTAAATCCAGGAAGTTCAGCCACATCCTCATTTATCTTAGGGCTATACTTCACAGTACATGAACCTAACGGGTAGAATCCTGTATCAGCGCCATAGTTTTTAGTTGACAGTGCAGTATAATGCCTTACAACATCTACTTCACTTACTTCTGGAAGATCTAAGCTCTTTTTCCTTTGAAGCTTCTCTGGAATAGTGCTATTTATATTTACGGATGGAACATCTAACTTTGGCAGAGAATATCCACATCTTCCCTCACTGGAAATCTCAAATATTAATTTATTATAATCCTTCATTTTATTCCCTCCAGTACACAGGCTAGATTATCAATTTCTTCTTTAGTCCTTTTTTCAGTTACACAAAGAAGCATTGTATTTTTGTATTCAGGATAATCCTTACCAAGATCATATCCGCCAATTATATTCTTTTGTAAAAGTTCCTCATTTACCTTATCAAAAGGCATATCCCCCTTAACTGCAAATTCCATAAAGAAAGGCTTTTTAAAAATGCCTTTATATTTACCAGACTTAGTTATTTCATTAAAGGCATAGTGAGATTTACTTACACATTGAAGTGCAACTTCTTTAAGCCCACTCTTGCCCATTAGTGCAAGATAAACAGCTGCAGCTAAAGCATTTAGCTGTTGATTTGAGCATATATTTGATGTTGCCTTTTGCCTTCTAATATGCTGCTCCCTTGCCTGAAGTGTTAATACAAATGCCCTTTTGCCATCTAAATCCTCTGTCTGACCTACTATTCTTCCAGGAAGTTTTCGCATAAGCTTTGAAGTTGAAGCCATAAACCCAAGATATGGGCCTCCAAAGTTTAAGTTGTTTCCAAGGCTTTGCCCCTCGCCAACTGCAATATCAGCACCTATTTCTCCTGGGCTCTTTAAAATAGCCAGGGATATAGGATCTACATTCATAATCAAAAGGCTTTTATTTTCATGAACTAATTTTTCAATTTCAGTTAAGTCCTCAACTGTCCCAAAAAAATTTGGATTTTGTATTATAACTCCTGCAGTATCCTTATCAACCAGATTTTTAAGTTTTTCAACATCAGTAACTCCATCTAATTCATCCACTTCTACAAGTTCTATTCCTCTAAACCTCATATATGTTTTAAGTACTCTTCTTACTTCAGGATGAACAGTTCTTGAAACTATAATCTTTTTTCTTTTTGTAGCTGCACAAGCTACAAATGCAGCTTCACAAGTTGCAGTACCTCCATCATACAAAGAAGCATTTGACACATCCATACCAGTTAAATTGCATATCATGGTTTGATATTCAAAAATTACCTGAAGCGTTCCTTGGCTTATCTCTGATTGATATGGCGTATATGCTGTATAAAATTCAGATCGTGATGTCATATGATGCACAACAGCAGGTATAAAATGATCGTATGCACCTGCCCCAAGGAAACATGGCGCATCCTCTGTTGATACATTTTTATTTGAAAGTTTTTTTAAATTCTTTGATACTTCCATCTCAGACATAGGTTCATTTATATTTAATCTGCCTTTGAATTTTATATCATCATTAACATCATTAAAAAGATCATCTACTGATGATACACCTATTGTCTTAAGCATTTTATCTTCATCTTTTGGTGTATTTGGTATATATGGAAACATATATATTATCCCTCCTTACTGCAGTATTCTTCGTATGTCTTATCGTCCATAAGTTTTCCTAATTCAGATTTATCTGAAAGCTCAATTTTCAAAAACCAGTTTTCATAAGCATCTTCATTCACAAGAGCAGGATTATCTACTATATCCTCATTTACCTCAACAACCTTGCCACTTACAGGGATGTATGCATCAGATGCTGCCTTAACAGATTCTATAGCTCCAAATGAATCCCCTGCTTTAAACTCTGAGCCTACCTCAGGAAGATCTACAAATACTATATCGCCAAGGGCATCTTGTGCAAAATCTGTAATACCAATATAGGCAAATTCCCCTTCAACTTTTGCCCATTCATGATCCTTTGTGTAAAGTAAATTTTTAACAACCTTCATTTTACATTCCTCCATCTCATTATTTTTTATATCTTTTTTCAAGGAACTTTCTGCTTATGACTTCAGCCTTAAGCGGTTTATTCCTTACCATTATATTGAATTCATCTCCAATATTCGAAAACTTTATATTAACCATGGCAAGTCCGATATTTTCCTTAAGGGTTGGTGAAAAATATCCTGTTGTTACAAAACCTATCTTATTTTCTCCTGAACGAACCTCATATCCTTGCCTTGGAACTCCCCTATCCTTCATCTCAAAACCTACTATTTTTCTTGTTAGACCCTCAGCTTTTTGTTTTTTAAGCGGCTCCTCACCTATAAATTCTTCCTTATCAAGTTTTACAGCAAAACCATACCCAGCCTCAAGGGGTGTTATATCCTTTGATAATTCATTCCCATAGAGTGGAAGGTTAGCTTCAAATCTTAATGTGTCCCTGCAGCCCAGTCCTGCTGGCTTTACGCCCAAATCCTTCCCAGCCTCAAGTATCTTGTCCCATATTTTCTTTATACCTTCAGTATCTGAATATATTTCGAAACCATCTTCTCCTGTATATCCTGTTCTTGAAACCACTGCCTTTACACCAGCTACATAAATATCTTGCTTAAAAGAGAAAAATTTAATCTCATTTAAATCTTCACTTACAAGTTTTTGAAGTACTTCCTGAGCTTTTGGTCCTTGAAAAGCAACCTCTCCTATAGTTTCTGATATATCATTTAATTCAACGTTAAAATTAGACTTGTTGTCAAGGAGCCATTTGTAATCCTTATCTTTATTGCTCGCATTTACAACAAGGATATAACGATCTTCATCAAATTTATAAGCTAAAAGGTCATCTACTATACCGCCATCTTCGTAGCACATCATAGTATAAATTGCCTTATTTTTCTGAAGCTTTCCTAAATTATTTGTTAAAACATACTGAAGATAATTAAAAGCCTCCTTCCCCTTAACTTCAATTTCACCCATATGTGATACGTCAAATAATCCTGCTGCATTTCTCACAGCATTATGCTCATCAATTATGCTATTGTACTGAATTGGGAGCTCATAACCTGCAAAATCCACCATCTTGCCGCCGCACTTTAAATGTCTTTCATAAAGCGTAGTCCTTTTTAAATTTTCCACATTAGCACCTCCATTTTATTTTTAAAAAGAGATATAGCAATACAAAATCCGTATTACCATACCTCTTTATTCCCACTAAAGTCTCATATTTCAAAAGATGTGTTGTTTCTACGGAATTGCCATGCTGCATATAGTATGCAATTTATTTTAATAGAATCCTATAGACACAAAATTCTGCACCTTTTAATGTATTAAGTGTTTATATGAACCATATAAACCATACATTTTATTAAGCAATATAATATTTCCTTTTCTACTATAATACTATCATTATACTTATATTGTTTCAAGAAGTATTCATGTTTTTTGTTAAATATTTAACCTATTTATTTTATAAATAATATGTGATATCCTTAATATAAACTCATTATAATTTTAAAAATATTAAATGGAGGCGTTTAGCTATGCTTTGTATATATAATAAAAATACTAATCCATACTTTAACCTTGCCTGTGAAGAGTACATACTTAAAGAGTTTAATGAGGAATGCTTCATGCTTTGGAGAAACTCCCCATGTATTGTTGTAGGGAAAAATCAAAATACTCTGTCAGAAATCAATAAGGATTATGTTGATAAAAACAACATTACAATTGTTAGAAGATTATCAGGCGGCGGAGCTGTATTCCATGATTTAGGGAACATTAATTTTACATTTATAAGCAACCAAAAAGAAACCTTCAATGATTTTAAAAGATTTACAGTTCCAATAATAGATGCGCTTAAACAGCTAAATGTAAATGCAGAATTTTCTGGGAGAAATGACTTGACCATTGATGGCAAAAAATTCTCAGGCAATGCTCAATATTGCTATAAAAATAGGGTTCTTCATCATGGGACACTTCTTTTTTCAGCAAACGTTAAAGATATTTCACAGTCCCTAAATGTAAAAGAAAAAAAGTTTGAAGGCAAGGCAGTTAAATCTGTAAAAAGCAGAGTAACAAATATAAGCAGCCACTTAAAATCTCCAATGAAAGTTGAAGAATTTATAGAATTTCTTATGAATTATGTTGTAAATAATTATGCGGAAAGCAAATTATACACACTAACAGAAGAAGATATTAAAAATATTGGCAAGCTTGCTGATGAAAAATATAGTACATGGGAATGGAATTATGGAAGTTCACCTAAATATAGCTATAAAAATGAAATGAAATGTAAAGGTGGTTTAATAGAATTTAATTGCAATATTGAAAAAGGCTACATAAAAGATGCTAAATTTTTTGGGGATTTCTTCGGAATATATGATGTATCTGATATTGAAACGGCCCTTAAAGGTACTAAATATACCGAAGATGCCGTAAGAAACACCCTTTCAAAATTCAATATAGAAAATTACTTCTCTAGCATAAGCCTTGAACAGATTTTAAAACTAATGTTTTAGGAAGCACTGGCAGGGAGGCCTCTTTTTTCCTACAGTAACTTGACACTATTGGTAGCAATAAAGCCAAATACATATTATTATACTATAACAGATTGTATTAAATAAGTGGCAAAATACAATCATAGTATTGGAGGGATATATCATGGTAACTAGAAAACCGGATTGGTTAAGAATAAAGGTATGCGGTGGTCCAGAGACAAATACTGTAAAGGGGATTTTAAATAGGCTTTCCCTACATACGGTATGTCAAGAAGCTAATTGTCCTAATTTAATGGAATGCTTTAGTAAAAAAACTGCTACTTTTATGATTTTAGGTAACCGATGTACTAGAAACTGTAGATTTTGTAATGTAACAATGGGAAAACCTGAACCTGTTGATGAAGAAGAACCTATGAATGTTGCTAATGCTGTTAAAGAATTAGGGCTAAAATATGTAGTAATAACATCTGTGACCAGGGATGATTTAGATGACGGTGGTGCAGGTCATTTTGTCAAGGTAATAGAAAATATAAAGGAAATAAATCCAAGTACGATTGTTGAGGTTCTTATACCAGATTTCAAGGGAGATGAATTAGCACTAAAAAAGGTAGTAGAAGCCAAGCCAGAGGTAATAAATCACAATGTAGAAACTATACCGAGACTTTATCCAACAGTTATGCCGACAGCTGTATATAAAAGATCATTAAAATTGCTTGAGAATGTTAAAAAAATGGACAAAAATATTTTAACAAAGTCAGGAATTATGTTGGGACTTGGAGAAACGGAAGATGAAGTAGTAGAACTTATGAAGGATTTATTAGAGGTAGGTTGTGATATGTTAACTATCGGGCAGTATCTTCAACCTTCTAAGAAGCATCCTCCTGTTATTGAATATATTCATCCGGATCAATTTGAAAGATATAAGAAAATTGGAATGGATTTAGGATTTAAATATGTTGCATCAGCACCTCTAGTTAGAAGTTCTTATCATGCAGGGGAGGCAACCAAAGCAGCATTAAAACAAGATTAATTTATGATTTAAAAATGGGTGAGCCTCTGAAAAAGGCTATTTTTCAGACGTTTTACTATTTTGCCTTCTGCAAATCTTCAAGGCTTTTAGTAGTATATAAAAAAGTTAATTCATTAGAACCTAAAGCTTCATCGTCTGATTTGACATAAATGAGCTTATTTTTTTCAATTTTAAACTCATATGTACCCAAATCATCTGTTTTGAAATAGAGCTTATTGCCATCAACTTCATATTCACCTTCAGGCCGATAGCTCAATCCTGCACCTCTATGAAAAATGAACTTATTATCATCATCTATCTTTATCCAAGACCAAGCAGGTTCACCATTTTTTTCACAAACATATAATCCTGTTTTAACTTGATTTTTGTTTTGTGCTTTTGACGCATTATTCTTACATCCATAAAGCAGTACACATAATAGGCAAATGGTGATTAATAGCAAGCTGTGTTTGATTGACTTTTTCATAACTAATCCTCACCTCTAAATTCTTAAAACTTTACCTAATCATTAAAGCATTTCTCAATTATAAAAAATATGCAGCATTATCCTACCTTTCTATCACATCCTTTTCTTTTTTATATTTTATGAAATATATACTTGTAAGCAAAAGATCAGGAACTAAAATTAACAATGATATGCAAAGGAAAAGTATATTTATTTCAATCCTATCGGTACCAAAACCAACTAGATACATAAAAAGAGCTGTAGAAATTTTTGTTAGTGCATGCTGTTCGGACATAAGCGTAGCTCTGTTTTCAGACGTAGCAACACTATTTATAATTATTGTATTGCTTATATAATATATTCCAAATAAAAAACTTATTATCATAAATATAACAGCAAATACTATTATATTTTTTATGTACAACATTCCAAATGCTATTATAATTAAAACTCCGGATAAGAAATGAGCTTTTTCACAGCCTAATTTACCAATAACAAAATTGCTTAGTTTTGAACCTAAAGCTTCAGATAATGCTGATACAGCATAAAATGTACCAAAAAACATAGTAGGTATACTTATATCTTCCATATATACCTGAAGATAAATACTTAATATATGGTTTAATGGAAATATTAGAATTGTAGAGCATGTTACCCATAAGAAAAGTTTATTTTCCTTTAATACATTAAATCCATCTAATACAAGTTTTGAAGTATGTTTTTTCAACATAACCTTTTTTTCATCATGCACATTAAGCATTAATAAGAAAGCAATAATATTACATATCACTGTAGCAATAAATGGAATTTTAATGTTTACATTACCTAATATAGAACCTATCATAACTACTAAAGAACCTAAAATAAGGGATATACTTTTTATTGTACCTATTAAATAATTAAACATCTCTTTTTTATTTTGTTCTTCTAACTTATTATAAAGCAATGCTATATCTGCTCCGCTTTTCGCTGCAACGCTCAGTGCAATAAAAATTATTGCACTAAAAATTATTATGTAACTCTTACCAATAATAAGTAAACTTTCTCCCAGAATAAGAATTAATATGCTACTTGTATATATCTTTTTAGGACCATATTGATCTGCCCATATACCCGTAATATACTCAAAAATTATTACTGCTATTGAATAAGCAGCCATCATAGTTCCAACCTGAGTATTTGAAAGTGACTGCTCTTGATAATATATCATTAATATGGATGATTCAAATTGAAGACTTCCCAAGATCATTGAAGCAATAATAAACTTTATTTGAACAGGAAATTTGTATTTTCTCATATTACACCCCCAATGTTTTTCTCGTCATACCTTATTAATTCCGCAAATTCCCTTATTATCCTTCTTTTCTTATTCGTCTCTTTATTGCATTTTTTTATCTATTTAATTTACACACAAAAAGCCTGTACAAAATAAGTGCAGGCTTTAAATTAATATTGTTATTTTATTCTTCATTAGTATCAATATCAA
>ENA-UOOH01002241-UOOH01002241.1-fermentation-metagenome-genome-assembly--contig:-NODE-2241-length-17079-cov-3.992070_pt1 | contig 17079 bp, 18 predicted proteins | sample MGYA00245778_ERZ724025 | MGnify/ENA primary metagenome ERZ724025 (study PRJEB28704, sample SAMN03018313) | fermentation metagenome | biome: anthropogenic terrestrial biome; feature: soil; material... | reverse complement strand
CAATGCCGACGCTGTTATAGAACTCAATCGGTATGGTTATCTGGCGTTTCTGAGATACCGAGATACGTTTTTTTATCATAGGATATTCTCCTTTAGTTTTAACTTGAGACACTAGTATTCCTCCTTTGGTAGTATATGCTGATTCAACGAAAAACATACAAAGAATCTTTGATTAAATGATAACAAAGAAACAAAGAACACTCAAGGGGAGGGGGAGGAAAATCCTTGTTTCTTTGCGCCTGGAAAACGGGCGGCCCCCTTCGCGCGTAAAAATTACGGTTCAAACGGGGGATTAAACCACGCCACAGTAAGGAGGTGAAGGCTTGTGGCAAAAGACGGAACCAATAGGGGCGGCCGTCGGGTTCGCGCCGGTGACAAGCCGCAGCCCCTGGCTGACAAAATCTCGGCCGGAAAGGCCGCAAAAGTTTTAGCCGCCCCGGAACTGCATCCCGAGTCGATGCTTGAAGCGGACGACCTTGACGATGCGGCCGATTTATATGGAGAAGATATGCCAACGCCCAGCGATTACCTCAGCGCGAGACAGAGAGATGGTAAGCCGCTGGGCGCTGACGATCTGTTCAGAGAAACTTGGAAATGGCTTAAAGAGCGCGGGTGTGAGAAATTCGTTAACCCAAGATTGATTGAAGCCTATGCTCAGGCTTTCACTCGCTACATCCAGTGTGAGGAAGCCATCAGCACCTATGGGCTTTTGGGCAAACATCCGACTACGGGTGGCGCTATAGCCAGCCCCTTCGTACAGATGAGTCAATCTTTTCAGAAGCAGGCCAACCTCATCTGGTACGAGATTTTTGACATTGTAAAACAGAATTGCACTACAGCCTTCGTCGGCAACCCGCAGGATGATATTATGGAAGCCCTGCTGTCAGGCAGGAAAGGACGGTAGGTATAGATGAACACAACCGGGCGTTTTGAAAAAGTTAATATCGATCGGTTAGTACCTTATGCTCGCAATGCCCGCACCCACAGCAAGGAGCAAATACTTCAGCTTCGAGCATCACTCAGGGAGTTTGGCTTCGTCAACCCGGTCATCGTAGATAAAGACCTTAATGTTATCGCGGGACACGGGCGCATCCTAGCTGCCAAGGAGGAAGGTATTACTGAAGTACCTTGTGTGTTCGCAGAACACCTGACTGAAGCCCAGAAGCGGGCCTATATTATAGCCGATAACCGCCTTGCCCTGAACGCTGGCTGGGACGCGGAGATGCTCTCGGTAGAGCTTGCGGATTTGCAGGCTGCCGATTTTGACGTATCTCTTCTCGGCTTTGATGACACGGAACTGAACAAACTATTGGGCGGTGCCGAGGACGTTAAAGAAGACGACTTTGATGTAGAAGGCGAACTAGCCAAGCCCGCTATAACTAAGGCGGGTGACCTCTGGTTACTGGGGCAGCATCGCTTGGTCTGCGGTGATAGTACCAAAGCGGAGACCTTTTCCCTGCTTATGGACGGTAAACTTGCCAACCTGGTGGTGACAGACCCTCCCTATAACGTCAATTATGAGGGTACAGCAGGCAAAATTAAAAACGACAACATGGCGGACCAAAAGTTCTATCAGTTTCTGCTGGAAGCTTTCACCCTGACCGAAAAGGCGATGGCCAAGGACGCAAGTATCTATGTGTTCCACGCCGATACCGAAGGACTGAATTTCCGCAAAGCCTTTTTAGAAGCAGGATTCTATCTCTCGGGAACGTGTATCTGGAAAAAGCAGTCGCTGGTACTGGGGCGCTCGCCATACCAGTGGCAGCACGAGCCGATCCTGTTTGGCTGGAAGAAAGCGGGCAAACACGCCTGGTACTCCGACCGTAAGCAGTCTACCATCTGGGAGTTTGACAAACCCAGGAAGAATACTGACCACCCGACTATGAAACCCGTGCCGCTGGTAGCTTACCCGATACTCAACTCCAGCATGACAGGGTGTATTGTTCTTGATCCGTTCGGTGGTTCGGGCAGCACCCTGATCGCCTGTGAGCAGACCGGCCGGATTTGCTACACTGTGGAACTGGATGAGAAGTTCTGTGATGTTATTGTGAATAGGTACATTGAGTTTAAGGGTTCCGACATTGATGTTTTTCTTATGCGCGATGGTCAGAAAATACCCTTTAACAGTGTGCCAAAACTGGTATAAAGGCTTGCTATTCCACAGCTTAAGAGTGATGTATATGACTACCAAAACAGAAAGGTGGTCGATCTCATGGAATTTAAGTTTAACGTTACCGGCGCTAGGCGTAAAGAACTGGTTCAGGTGATCAGCGAAATCCTGAATACTGCATCGGAATACAAAGGCGCTCCCACATTTGCTTATGTCATCGGCGGGTTTACCGTCAACAAAGAAGGCACTCTCAGCGCCAGTGAAAACAACAGTGAGGAAGATCTTGAGCAACTATTAAACGAGCTTGACCAGCGCGGATTTCAATTTGAAGCGCCGAGCGAACTGGTTATTGAGATGCCCAGGGAAGGTTTTACCGAATCCGCCATTGCCAATCTGGAGCGACTGGTTAAGAGCAAGGAAACCCTTATTAAGAAAGCCTTGGACACAGACAGGTTGCCAATTGAACTGACCGAGGACAGGCTGCGTTTCCCTTGGTTCTCCAGAAGCCTTGCAGCGGAAGAAGTCAACGCCTATGCCCGCTTCATCGGGGCGCTCTGCGCCATGGCCAAGAACCAGCATCGGGTAACCGCCACTGAAAAGGCTTATGACAACGAAAAATACACTTTTCGCTGCTTCCTGCTGCGCCTAGGCTTTATCGGGCCGGAATACAAAACGGAACGGAAAATCCTGCTCTCCAGGCTGACCGGCAGCGCCGCTTTCAAAAACGGCCAGCGCAATTCGGAGGAGGAGACTGAAGCATGAAGCAGATTCATCCTGAAATGTTAAAGGCGCTCAGGTCATATTTTTCCCCGGGTACGCGGGTCGAATTGGTCCGTATGGAGGACCCGTACACCAGGCTGAAACCTGGCGACCAAGGCACTGTATCATTTATAGATGATACCGGCACCGTATTTGTCAGCTGGGACTCCGGTAGTGGGTTGGGGGTAGTATTTGGCGAGGATGAAATAAGAAAACTTGATGATACCCTGCGCCGCCAAGTCGGCAGAAATGGAGGAGACCAAATGAACGAAACCATTCGGTTGCAGATTTTAGCCATCAGGGAAAGCGGCGTCACGAATATGTTTGACATCCACCGCGTTAGGCAGGAAGCATACTCCCGAGGCTTTCACGAACTGGTTAATTACCTTAATGACCACAAGACCGAGTACGCGCGCTTTATCCTGACGGGCGAGGAAGATGAGAGCAAATAACTGAAGGCCAAAAAATATACGGTTAACAGAGCTTCTTAATGAGGCTCTTTTCTTTTATTCGCTTTAAGAAAGGAGGCGGCAATCGTACGCAAACTCAAGAAATATAAACCGACACAGTTTATGGCACCGGATTCAAAATACAGCAAAGATGCCGCCGACTATGCTGTGGCGTTCATCCAAGCCCTGTGCCACACCAAAGGCTCCTGGGCTGGCAAGCCCTTTGAACTTATCGACTGGCAGGAACAGATTATACGCGATATTTTTGGGATACTGAAACCAAACGGCTATAGGCAATTCAATACGGCTTATGTGGAAATTCCAAAGAAAATGGGTAAGTCTGAACTGGCGGCCGCCATTGCCTTGCTTCTTACTTGCGGGGACAACGAGGAGCGTGCCGAGGTTTACGGCTGTGCCGCTGACCGCCAGCAGGCGTCCATCGTGTTTGAGGTTGCCGCCGATATGGTGCGGATGTGTCCCGCACTGAACAAACGGGTTAAGATCCTGGCTTCCACCAAGCGGCTTATTTACCTGCCGACCAATAGTTTTTATCAAGTGCTGTCGGCTGAAGCCTACTCGAAGCATGGTTTCAACATCCACGGCGTGGTGTTTGACGAGCTGCATACCCAGCCTAACCGGAAATTGTTTGACGTCATGACCAAAGGCTCCGGGGATGCCAGGATGCAGCCGCTCTACTTCCTCATCACGACAGCGGGCGATAACGTCAACAGTATTTGCTATGAGGTGCATCAAAAAGCCAAAGATCTGCTAGCCGGTCGTAAGCATGATGCGACGTTTTATCCTGTAATCTATGGAGCAGAGGAAGATGACGACTGGACTGATCCTAAAGTGTGGAAAAAAGTTAATCCGTCGCTGGGAATAACCGTAAGTATCGACAAGATTAAAGCTGCCTGTGAAAGTGCGAAACAAAACCCTGCTGAGGAAAACAGCTTCCGGCAGCTTAGGCTCAACCAATGGGTCAAACAGGCAGTACGCTGGATGCCCATGGAGAAATGGGATAAGTGTGCTTTCAAGGTTGACCCGGGAAAATTAAAAGGCCGAGTTTGCTATGGCGGGTTAGACTTATCCAGCACTACCGATATAACGGCTTTTGTATTGGTTTTTCCTCCGGTTGATGAGGACGATAAATTTCATATTCTCCCCTACTTCTGGATACCGGAAGAAAACCTCGACCTCAGGGTACGACGCGATCACGTAAACTACGACCTGTGGCAAAAACAAAGTTTTCTGAAAACCACCGAAGGCAACGTGGTCCACTACGGATTCATTGAAAGCTTCATCGAGGAACTTGGGACCCAGTATAACATCAAAGAAATCGCCTTTGACCGCTGGGGCGCGGTCCAAATGACGCAAAACTTGGAAGGGCTTGGTTTTACAGTGGTGCCGTTTGGCCAGGGGTTTAAGGATATGTCCCCTCCTACCAAGGAACTAATGAAACTGACCCTGGAAGAAAAGATCGCCCATGGCGGCCATCCGGTTCTGCGCTGGATGATGGATAATATCTTTATCCGAACTGATCCGGCAGGCAATATCAAGCCCGATAAAGAGAAAAGCACCGAACGGATTGATGGAGCTGTTGCACTGATTATGGCGTTGGATAGGGCTATTCGACATGAGGGTAACGATGGTAGTGTATATGATCAAAGAGGAATAATTATCATTTAATGTAAAATTAAAAAAAACCAGACTCCGTTGACTTTCGCCCTCATTAAACATATAATTAATATGCAGGTAGAAATACGCTGTATACTCGTGTAACCGAATTAGCGTTTAAGCGACATGTAATGTCGTCGGTCACGAGGCCGCCAATTGGCGGTTTTTTTGTTTTGAGGGTTTCATATGAATATTTATATTTATTCTGATGAATCTGGAGTGTTTGACAAAGTACATAATGATATCTTTGTTTTCGGCGGCTTGATAATCTTAGGTACCCTTTCTAAGGAGGAATGGTCACACAGATATGCTGCTGCTGAAAAAGCAATCCGGACCGCAAGAAACTTGCCAAAAGAATTTGAACTTAAGGCAACTAATTTATCGAATAAGGATAAAGGTAAGCTATTTCGTTCCCTTAATAACTGTTACAAATTCGGGGCAGTAATTGATCAAAAGTCGGTCTTGGATAGGATTTTTGAAAGCAAGAAAGATAAACAAAGATATCTTGATTACGCATACAAGATTGGAGTTAAAAGAGCTTTTGAAAACTTGATTCGCAAGAATGTGATTGCTCCAGATAATATAGAGCGGCTGTACTTTTACATCGATGAACATACAACCGCAACCAATGGATATTATGAATTAAAAGAGGGGCTTGAACAAGAATTTAGAAATGGAACATATAATTACAGTTACAATGCCTTTTATCCACCAATTTTTCCCAGACTGTTAGATGTACAATTACAATTGTGCAATTCCAAATCAAAACTACTTGTAAGAGCAGCGGACATAGTTGCGAACAGAATTTATTTCGAAGCACAAAAAGGGAATAATCTTAATAGATGGCATAATAAGCTAAACATAATTCGATTACCATAGTTACATAATATTTGAGCATCTCCTCGGAGGTGCTTTTTTCATGCCCATTTTCAGGAGGAACGATTTATGAAAATACCTTTTCTTTCGGGCTTGCTGAAACCCCGAGCAAGTCCTAAAAATCGTCTGTATGGCAGCACATACAGCTTTTTCTTCGGCGGAACCGCCAGCGGCAAAACCGTCAATGAAAGAACGGCCATGCAGACCACCGCGGTATATGCTTGCGTCCGAATTCTGGCGGAAACCATAGCCAGTCTGCCACTCAATATTTACCGATCCACGGACAATGGCAAGGAGAAAGCCACAGACCACCAGCTATATTATCTGCTCCATGATGAGCCTAATCCGGAGATGACTTCATTTGTGTTTCGAGAAACACTGATGAGTCATCTTTTATTATGGGGCAACGCCTATGCCCAGATAATTAGAGACGGTAGGGGCCGAATCTTAGCTCTTTATCCCTTGCTGCCCGACCGTATGACAGTGGATCGGACAACTGATGGGCAGCTCTATTTCGAATACCGCAAGAACACCGGATATGTGATCTTAAGGCCAGAAGATATCCTGCATATTCCCGGGCTTGGTTTTGACGGACTGGTGGGCTACTCCCCCATCGCCATGGCCAAGAACGCCATCGGCATGGCAATCGCCACCGAAGAGTACGGGGGCAAATTCTTTGCCAATGGAGCCAGTCCAGGCGGAGTTTTAGAGCATCCCGGGGTAGTCAAAGACCCGGCCCGAATCCGGGAAAGCTGGAACGCGGTCTACCAGGGCAGCGGCAACGCCCATCGGGTAGCAGTTCTGGAAGAAGGCATGAAGTTCCAGCCCATCGGTATTCCGCCGGAACAGGCGCAGTTTCTGGAGACCAGAAAGTTTCAGACTGAGGAGATATGCCGGATCTTTCGGGTGCCGCCCCATCTGGTGGCCAATTTGGATAAAGCCACTTTCAGCAACATCGAGCATCAATCTATCAGTTTTGTAGTCCATACCATCCGGCCCTGGCTGGTAAGGCTTGAGCAAGGAATGAACAAGGCTCTGCTCAGCCAATCCGAAAAAGGTCAGTATTTTGTGGGTTTTGTGGTGGACGGACTATTGCGGGGCGACTATTCTTCGAGAATGCAAGGCTACGCCATAGGTATTCAAAACGGTTTCTTAAGCCCCAACGATGTAAGAACCTTAGAAAACATGAACACCATCGAGCATGGCGATATTTATGCCATGAACGGCAACATGCTGAAGCTTGAAGATGTGGGCGCGTATGCCAATACCAAAAGAAAGGAGGTCGGCAAATGAGCAGAAAGTTTTGGAACTGGCTCAAAAACGAGCAGGATCGAACCCTCTTTTTAGATGGGTATATTGCTGAGGACAGCTGGTTCGAGGACGATATTACCCCCAAGCAGTTTAAAAATGAGCTGTACGCTGAGGATGGGGATGTGGTGGTGATGCTCAACTCCCCAGGTGGCGATGTATTTGCCGCCAGTCAAATCTACACCATGTTAAAAGAGTATCCGGGACACATTACCGTCAAAATCGAGGGGCTTGCTGCCAGTGCGGCTTCGGTAATCGCCATGGCGGCGGACGAGGTTCACATGTCTCCGGTAGCCATGATGATGATCCATAACCCCGCCACCGTCATATTCGGGGAAATATCTGACCTTAAAAGCGGTATTGCCATGCTGTCAGAGGTTAAAGAAAGCATCATCAATGCCTACGAGCAGAAAACCGGTTTATCAAGAGCCAAAATTTCGCACATGATGGATGCCGAAAGCTGGTTTAATGCCTGGAAAGCAGTGGAGCTGGGCTTTGCCGACAAAGTCTTATACACAACCGAAGAACACCTAAACGAGCCGCCCAGTGCGGCTTATCTTTTTGACAAAATGACGGTTACCAACGCGCTGGTAAGAAAGTTTCCGCTGCCCCAGGTTAATAACCCTAAACCGCCGACCGGCACCCCGCTCAGCTACCTGGAAAAGCGGCTCAGCCTATTAAAACATTAGAATGGGAGGAATAACCATGAGCAAAATCTTAGAACTGCGTGAGAAAAGAGCCAAAGCCTGGGATGCCGCTAAAGCCTTTCTGGACAGCAAGCGCGGCGCTGACGGGCTCCTTTCCGCCGAGGACGTTGCCACCTATGAAAAGATGGAAGCCGATGTGGTGAATCTCGGCAAAGAAATCGATCGGCTGGAGCGTCAGCAGGCATTGGACGCGGAGCTTAACAAGCCCGTCAATACACCTATTACCGGTAAGCCCGGGCAGCCCAACCCTGAGAATAAAACCGGCCGGGCCAGTGACGAGTACAAACGAGCCTTCTGGAACGCCATGCGTAGCAAGACAGCGGGCTACGAAGTATTAAACGCGCTGCAGGTGGGAACCGATTCCGAGGGAGGCTACCTGGTGCCGGACGAGTTCGAGCGTACCCTGGTCGAAGCTCTGCAAGAAGAAAACATCTTCCGCACCATGGCCAAGATCATCCAAACTGCCAGCGGCGACCGCAAAATACCGGTCGTAGCATCCAAAGGAACCGCCTCCTGGGTGGATGAAGAAGGTGCTATCCCGGAATCAGACGATGCCTTTGGGCAGGTTTCCATAGGGGCGTACAAGCTGGCCACCATGATCAAGGTATCCGAGGAATTGTTAAATGACAGCGTCTTTAATCTGGAGTCATATATCGCCCGGGAATTTGCCCGCAGAATCGGTGCCAAGGAAGAGGAATCCTTCTTCATCGGTAACGGAACCGGCAAGCCGACCGGGATTTTCAATGCTACCGGCGGAGCGGAACTGGGTGTAACTGCCGCTTCAGCAACGGCAATTACGGTGGATGAGATCATGGATCTGTTCTACAGCCTTAAGTCCCCTTACCGCAAAAACGCCGTATTCGTGATGAATGATTCCACTGTCAAAGCCATCAGAAAATTAAAGGACGGCAATGGCCAGTACCTGTGGCAGCCCTCCATTTCTGCCGGACAACCGGATACGATTTTAAATCGTCCGGTCAAGACTTCAGCCTATGTACCGACAATTGCGGCAGGGGCTAAAACTATCGCTTTCGGCGATTTCGGCTACTACTGGATTGCTGATCGGCAAGGCCGCTCCTTCCAAAGGCTGAACGAGCTTTATGCGGCAACCGGTCAGGTAGGATTTAAGGCAACCCAGCGGGTGGACGGCAAGCTGATTCTCTCTGAAGCCATCAAGGTACTTAAGATGAAAGCGTAGGTGTGAGTTATGAGCAATGTAAAAAACTACACTGAGCAAGGCGGCGAGAAAACCGTCATTGGCGGATCGCTTGAGATTGCGGCCAGCGGCAAGCTGACAATTGCGGAAGGTGCAACAATTGAAGGTATCTTATCCGTCCCGGTGGTTGATGCCCTTGACTCAACCTCAGCGACCAGCGCCCTGTCGGCTAAACAGGGCAAGGTTTTAAATGATGCTATAGCTGCCAAGACCGCTGCCAATCAGGCCGACAGTATTGCAGCCGAGGTGGCCGAACTGGTGACCGACTTCAATGCCCTCCTCGCTAAGCTTAAAGCTGCAGGACTTATGGCAGCCGAGTAATGAAAGGCGGTGGGCGTATTGGTGCTTTCTTTGGAGGAAGTAAAACTGTATCTAAAAGTAGACGGTGATGAAGACAATACGCTCATCACCAATCTCATAGGTGCCGCCGAGGAGCTCTGCCAGGACATTCTGCGCTTTCCCCTGACCGAATTTACCGAGGTGCCGGAAACAGTTAAACAAGCCCTACTCTATGCTATCGGCAATCTTTATGAACTACGGGAAGCAGTCGACATGAAAGCATTAATTGAGTTTATGACCAGGCTCCTATTCGCCTACCGCCGAGAAGGGTGGTAATTATGAAGAAGCGCGATTTAATGGGTCAGATGCGGCAGCGTATTACCTTGCAGGCCAAGACTATCACCAAATCAGAAGGCATCCCCCTGGAAAACTGGACTACAGTAGCCACAGTGTGGGCAGCAGTGTCGGACATATCGGGTAAAGAATATTTCCAGGCGGGAGCCTTGCAGTCGGAAGTCACCACCCGGATTAAAATCCGCTACCGAACCGGGCTAACTACTTCCATGCGGGTACTATATGGCTCCCGGGTATTTCAAATTCTGTCGGTAATCGATAAGGATGAGCGGCACCATGTAATAGAACTGATGTGCAAGGAGGTGATCCCCGGTGGCGGGTAATCTGACCCTGGAAGGTATGGATGAGATTTTAGATAGGCTAAAGGAACTGGGGCAAAGAGCCGCTCCGGTAGAGAACCAAGCCCTCTATGCCGGGGCCAAGATCGTCCAGGAAAACGCCAGCCAAAAAGCGCCGCGCAGTTTAGAGGCAAAGGAGCATCTGGCCGACAATATCGTGATTTGCGAACCAAAGCAGGATGAAAGCGGCAAATACGTGGAGGTGGGGCCAAAGGCTCCCTTTTTTTATGGCAAATTTCTGGAGTACGGCACCTCCAAGATGACCGCCCGCCCTTTCATGGGTCCGGCCCAAGCCGAAAGCAAAAAACAGGTGCTGGAAACCATCAGGCAGACCCTGAAAGCGGGGCTTGACCTATGATCAATGTCAAACCGGAAGTCCTGGCGGCTTTGGAGGAAAACACAGATTTACTGGCTTTATTGGGCGGGGCTCATATCTACCAGCTGAAAGCACCGGAGGGCTTAGATAAATACATTACTTTGTTTGAGTTAACTAATTTCGATTCCGCCTGGGCAGACGGCACTGCTTTTGTGGCTGAGGTGCACCTGCAAGTGGATGTGTGGGTAAAAGCAGCCAGCACCTCCCCTATTGCCGCCGAGGTGGACAAAATCATGAAATCATTAGGCTTTAAAAGAACTAGCAGCGCTGATCTTTATGAAGACGATACCGGAATTTATCATAAAGCGCTCAGGTATGTGACTGAGCGGGAAGTTGAAGGAGGTTAAAAAATGGCAGGGGTACAAGTAGGCTTAAACAGCCTGTATTACGCGGTTCTTACCAGCGATACGCCTTTAGCAACGACATATAACAGCCCGGTGGCCATAGCCGGGGCTATCAACGCCAAAATAAGTCCCAAGAGCAACACAGAAACCCTGTACTGCGACGACGGGCCTGATGAAACCGTTACCTCGCTGGGAGAAATCGATGTGGAGTTTGAGACTAAAGATATTGACCTCAACACCCAGGCGGTCCTTTTGGGACACAGTGTCACTGGCGGGGGGCTGATCAAAAAGTCAACCGATACCGCGCCTTATGTGGCTTTGGGGTTCAAGTCCAAAAAGAGCAACGGCAGCTACCGCTATGTATGGCTGTATAAAGGGAAATTCGCCCTGCAGGAGCAAGAGTACCAGACTGCGGAGGATAAGCCCAAATTTCAGACCCCCAAAATCAAGGGGACATTTATCAAACGCACCTTTGACAACGCCTGGCAGAAGATCGGCGATGAGGATCATCCCGATTGGACAGCTTCAACCGGCACAAATTGGTTCACGGCGGTGGACGGAGCGGCCCCCGCCCCTTTGACGGTGACAATAAGTCCGGTGGATGGTTCCAGCGGAGTGGCAGCAGACGCTAACCTGACCTGGACCTTTGCCAACGCCATCCAGGCTACCGATGTAACCGCCGCTAATTTTATCTTATTAAAGGCTGATGATGGGTCCTTAGTTGCCGGAGTCCTTGGTATCGATTCAGAACACAAGGTGGTGACTTTCAATCCGGCCAGCAATTTGGTCCCGGGCGCGGATTACATCATGGTATGCACGCAGGGTGTCAGAGATATTTACGGCCAAAACCTGGCCAATGCTTCAATCGGCAGCTTCACCACCGCCGATTAAACCAATCGGGGCGGTTTTTGTACCGCTATCACACAGGGAGGGATATCGATGGAGAACCCCAAGATTACTCTTAAAGGAAAGACATACACCGCACCGCCGCCCAAGGTCAAACTCTGGCGCGAAGTGACCAAATTCAAGGATAAATTCGGCGATAAAGAGCAAGGCGATGAGGAAGCTCTAAGCGAGATGGAACGCCTGATCGCTGCTGCCTTTAATCACCCGGAAATTACCGCTGAGGTTATTGAAGAAGAACTGGACCTGGATGAGTTTGTCCCTCTCTTTTACCAGATTGCCAGTTGGGTGGCCGAGGCCGTAAGCCGCAAGATGACAGAACTCCCAAAGTAAATCCCGCCGACGGACCTGACCTAAGCCAGCTGTCGGCTTATCAAATGGTGGTGTATTTCTATTTGAGCTTGGCCCAAAGCTACCACTGGCTCCCGGAACAGATTGACGCCATGACGCTCGATATGTTCTGGGATCTGCTCATTGTTGGCTCTGTAGTTAACGAAGCTGAAAACAATCCAAGCGGGTACATTGATGATATTTGGTAAGGGGGTGAAAACAGTTGGCTGAAACCATCGGTGAACTGCTGGTCAAAGTTGGTCTGGACAACACCGGCTTTAATCAGGGCATGAAAGAATTGGATCAGTCGCTTAAGCTGGCCAGAGCTGAATTTCAGGCAGCCGCCGCCAAGATGGGCGATATGGGCAGCGCCGCCGACCAACTTAAATTAAAAGTTGAATACTTAAACAAGCAGGCTGAGGTGCAAAGGCAAAAAGTTGCCGCCTTAAAAGATGCCTATGACAAAGCGGCGGGCAGTACCGAGCAGGATGCGGTCGCGGTGGAAAAACTGCAGATTAAAATGCTGCAGGCCGAAAAGGTTCTGGCCAATATGGAACACTCCCTAAAAAATACGGCCAAGGAACTGGAACTGCAAGCTTCCGCCTGGACCAAGCTCTCTAAAAAGGCCGAAGAAGCAAGCCAGAAATTAAAAGCAGCGGGCAGCAGCATCACCAGTGCCGGTCAGGGAATGTCCCTGGCGGTTACCGCACCGCTTGCAGCCGCCGGAACCGCTGCGGTGAAACTGGCCTCAGATACCAATGAAGCTCTAAACAAGGTGGAAGTAGCTTTTCAGGATAACGCTGAAGGCGTTAAGAACTGGAGCGATACCACCCTGGAACGCTATGGCATCGCCAGGGGCACTGCCCTGGATATGGCTGCTACCTACGGGGACATGGCTACCAGCTTGGGGCTTAACACTGCGCAGGCAGAAGAAATGAGCAAGACTCTGGTGGGCTTGGCCGGAGATCTGTCCAGTTTTAAGAACATCAGCATCGACATAGCGGATACCGCTTTAAAGTCGGTATTTACCGGCGAGACCGAATCTTTGAAAGAATTAGGCATTGTTATGACCCAGGCCAACCTGCAGGAATACGCCTACAGCCAGGGGATTAAAAAGAAGATCCAGGATATGAATCAGGCGGAGCAGACCCAACTCAGGTACAACTATGTCCTGGCCATGACCAAGAACGCCCAGGGGGATTTCGAGAGAACCGGGGCGGGAACGGCTAACCAGATGCGGGTTTTCTCCGAAAGCATAAAAGAGCTAGGGGCTACCATGGGACAGCATATCCTGCCGGTTATAACCCCATTAATCCAGAGATTAAATGAACTGGTGCAAAGATTCGGTGCTTTAAGTCCCAGCGCCCAAAAAACCATTCTGGTTGTGGCCGGGGTGGCTGCCGCCATAGGCCCGGTTGTCCTCATTATCGGTCAGCTGGTCACCGCCGCCGGGGCCATCTCCGGGGTAGTTGGTACAGCTGCAGCCGCTATCGCCAGCGCCGGTGGGGTTACCGCAGCTTTGGGGGCGTCTTTTTCCGCCTTAACCGGTCCTATTGGTATCGCCGCAGCCGTTATTGCCGGGCTAATCTTAGCTATCAAAGAGCTTTGGCAGAACAATGAAGGATTTCGTAACATGGTCAAGGAAATCTGGGCGGATATTGGGAACATTATCGCCAAAGCCGGAACCGCCATTAAAGTGTTCTGGGACAATTGGGGTAAAGATATCACTGTGGTATTTACCAATATCTGGAACATTATCAAGGCGGTATTTCAGACTGCGGCGGAAGTGATTGTAAACGCCTTCGGCTTTTTCCTGGATGTCTTGCAGGGAGACTGGCAAGGGGCCTGGGAGCATATCAAAGACATTTTTATCTCCCTGTGGAATGGGATTAAGACAGTGGTGGTCAACGCTTTCGAGGGTCTAAGAACCTTGCACAACACTCTGCTGGAAATCGGAGCTCATATTATTCAGGGCCTTATTGACGGGATTAAAGGCCGGATTGAGAGAGTCAGGGAGATCGCCGGAGAAGTTGCCGAAACCGTAAAAAACAGGATCAAAGAAGCCCTCTCCATCCGCTCCCCCTCCCAGGTGATGCGCGAATACGGCCTTAATATCAGCGAAGGCTTGAGTACAGGTATGCAAGACGGATTGTCCTTTGTAGAAGGATCGGTATCCGACATTATTGCCACCTTGGTCGATATGAAGAACAGCCTGGAAAAAATAACGGCTGAAACCAATGCCAAGCTGCTGGAAGCGGAAAAAGAGTACGCCGACCAGTGCCGCGAAATCAAAAGCAAACTGGCCCAGGATGAAATCGCTTTGCAGCAGGAACTGTCCGATAAATTAGCCGCTATTACGGCAGCAGGCTTAGAGAAAGAAGCCCAGGCCATCGAAGCTTTTGAGCAGAGCTATGCAGCCAAGGTGGAGTCCATCAAAAACCAGATCGGGCTTTTTGATGAAGTGAAGCCACAAAAAGTATCAGGCAAGTCCTTGCTTGGTAATCTGGAGGACCAGGTTAGTCAGTTCGACAGCTGGCAGGCCAACTTAAAGTCACTGGCCGCCAAGGGAGTCGACGAAGGACTGATTGACGAGCTTCGGCAGATGGGGGTCAAGGCGGCTCCTCAGGTCGCGGCGTTAAATACCTTGACAACTGATGAGCTGAATAAATATGTAGGCCTTTGGAAAACCAAAAACGCCCAGGCCCGGGCGGAAGCCAATATCGAGATGCGCCAGGCCCGGGTTGAACTAGGCCAGCGCTTAAGTGAGATCAGGCAGGAAACCCAGAATCAACTGGCCCAGCAGACTATCGAAATGCAGAACAAACTCATGGAAATGAAAGCCAAGGCCGATGAGGAGCTGGCCAAGTACAAAAAGGCCTGGGAGGAAAAGAACGGAGAAATTAAAAAGAACGCCGCCGAAACCATCGCCACCATCGAAAAGAAGTATGAGGAAATAGTCAAGAAATCGGCCGGGTACGGCATCCAGGCCATGAGTGAGTTAATCCGAGGCATAAGGTCCAGGATGAGTGCCTTGCAAAGTGTCATGGATGAAGTGCGAAGCATAATGGGCTCAGGCATGGACCCCAATCAGCGCAACTCCCCCTCTTTAGTAGACAAGATAAAAATCGGGGTGGCTGATATAACGGCCGCCTATAGCAGCTTAAAAAATAATTTAAGAGGTCTTGACTTTAAGAGTGCTTTAGCAGGAGTTGCCCCTTTAGCCTTGGGTACGGTTGCCGCTAATACAACCAGTAACAGCTCGACCACCATCAACAAAATCAATATAACGTTCAATGGCGGCACCGCCGATGTGGGCGAACAGATTTACCGGACGCTCTTGGCCAAGGGGGTGCGTTTCAGTGGCTAAAAGCCTTAAGATTGCCGGGATGGAGCGCTGGCCGGACTATCGCCGGGGGAGCCTTAATATCAGCCAAATCCTTACCAGTCAGGTAGACAGCTGCTCGTTTTTGGTTAAGGGATCAAAACCTTTTGAGGGCAGTGAAGTCATCATCGAGGATAGCGGTCTTACAGAGCCTCGGCTCTTTGCCGGGACCATCGACCGGGTGGAACTGATGAACTATAAGGCTCCGCTGGTGTGGCAAGTGGACTGCCAGGACTATACCCTGCAGATGGATAAAAAGCTGGTGGTGGAAACTTATCTGGGCTTAAATGCCGACACCATTGTACGCGACATCCTGCTTAAATATTGTCCAGGTTTTTCGGCGGCGGGGGTAGCCAGCGGCGCACCGGTAATCGAGTCTACCGGCACCGAATTCAACTACAAAATGCCGTCGGAATGTATGAAATGGCTGTGCGACTATATCGGCTGGCAGTGGTATGTGGACTACTACAAGGTGGTCCATTTTTTTGATCCTGCCCAAATGGGAACTTCTGCTCCCATGACCTTGCAGCCCGGGGGTCGGTTTAGCAATTTTAAAGTAAGTATCGACCACCAGGGACTGCGCAACCGCATATATGTCCTGGGCGGCAGCATGCTGTCCGATCCGCAGACCATCGAATGGAAGGCAGACGGTGCGGCTCGCATCTGGGTGCTCCCCTGGCTTCCTAATGAATGTAGCTTGCAGGTGGGCGGTACTGTGAAAAGCGTCGGTGTTGAGGGTGTGGATGAAGAAGATGCCAAGGATTATCTGGTAAACCTCGGCGACGGCTACCTGCGCTGTTCAGCTGATACTGATACGCCCGAGAGTGGCGTGACCATTTCGCTTACCGCCCGGCAAAGCATTGATGTTATTACCGTGGTAGATGATTTGGCCAGCCAGGCTTCCATTGCCGTCCTGGAAGGCGGTGACGGAGTGTATGAGCACTATATCAAAGACGATACCCTGATCACCATTGAAGCAGCTGAAGCGGCCGGAAATGCCGACCTTAGGGAATGGGCTAATCCTAAGACCAGAGGCAGTTTCATCACCGCTGTGCCGGAATGGGAACCGGGACAGTTAGTAAACATTGAGCTTCCTGAACGAGGTGTGAACGCAGTTTTCCTAGTCCAAAAGGTGACCATCTCCTTAAGTGAAGCCGGTCTTTGGATATACACCATAGAATACGGCGGACGCCTCTTAGGGATAGCCGATTTTCTTAAAGCCCTGGTCTCCGCCCAGCAGAAGAAAAAAATGAACGACACCAAACTGATCCATAAGTTCGTTTATGGAATTGAAGCCATCGCGATAAAAGACGCGCTGCTTACAACGGGCAGAAACCGGCCCTGGCTGGTCGAGAGCTGTGCAAGCAGCGCGGTGATGATAGGAGGTTGATATAATGGCTGGCGGATATATTCAAGTCCCGCCCGACAGCACCGGCAAAAAGCTAAACGCTCGCTACCGGGCGATTGAAGGCACGGCGGGCTATGAGCAATATGTGGCCCTGCAGGGTCTTCCTACCTTTTATTGTTTAGCGCCCAGCGTGGCCCTGGCACAGAACAAGCACTTATTTTCCATATATAACGATGCGGGCAGCGGGTATTTAATCCGGGTACCCCGGCTGTCCATTGTCAACATGTCACTGACATCGGTTTCCGGCGTAGGGGTGGAACTGGATT
>ENA-UOOH01002240-UOOH01002240.1-fermentation-metagenome-genome-assembly--contig:-NODE-2240-length-17085-cov-7.433001_pt1 | contig 17085 bp, 15 predicted proteins | sample MGYA00245778_ERZ724025 | MGnify/ENA primary metagenome ERZ724025 (study PRJEB28704, sample SAMN03018313) | fermentation metagenome | biome: anthropogenic terrestrial biome; feature: soil; material... | reverse complement strand
GTACCTCTCTTCACTCAATAGATTGGCTTGCAGAAGGAACCATCTCCGGCCCCTGCACCGTGGGACCGGTCTTGCGCGCAGGATAAAGCCCGACAAGAAGTCAAAGCAGGACTATCTCCGGCCCCTGCACCGTGGGACCGGTCTTGCGCGTGCTGGACGACATCAGAACCCTGATAGGCTATTGCGATGAGAGATCGTGCATCTTTCGGCAACGGAGGGTTCCCCACCGGAATGGAACGACCCCTCCTTTTCCAGAGGTAATAAAGAGAGGATTCCCCACGTACGTGGGATGAACCGAACTTATTGTATCGAGATGGCAGTGTTCTCCGACGAAGATCAGGTTCAGGCGACGAAGATGCAACCAACCACATGACCAGCCGTTCAGACATCTCTTCATACCATCCTTGAATGGACCGGCGAGCATCCGCATCTGACCGTACTCCTGAACCGTCATATCGACGCAACGGGGGGAGTCTGGGAGGACGATCTGGACCGGTTCATCAGCGTGATCTTGGCGGATCTGGAGGACCGTCTCAGCGTTCGCCTGCTCAGGGAGACCCAGACTCGGGAGCCTGAAGAAATCGTCCACGCTGTGATCGAGGAGATGGTTCAGGAGACTGCTGTAGCAGTTCAGCTGAGTGATCACTCTTCCTCGTGATCAAAAATGTCTATGAGGTCATCCCAAAAAGATCTATGAACCTTCCATACATCCTGATCGGAACACTCACCTCTGAGGTTTCTACCCTCTGAACTATATCCTGGGCAAGGAGGGTGAAACGGCTTCCCATCGGGAGTCTCCTGCTATCTTCCTGCGGAAGACAGCATATCGCCACGGGGGGAGGGATCGGGGAGGTGCACCCGGCAGAAGGGTGCGACGGGCCAGAGGGCTGGAGCATGAGAAGACCTTTGGTCTTCGATTGGGTGTCCCCCTCACGGCATAGGGGGTTTTGGGACAACCTCTATCAGATAATAGGAGTGGAACCAAATTCTATGGAGAAAACATTACTGAGGCCCAGGATCTAGTGCGTCACCGCCGTGCCCGTGCACGGCCGCAATTATCACTCCATCAATCGCTTTCTATTAGAATGCTGTCCTGGGAAGAGTTCATACAGACCCCGAAACCAGATAATCTCAACCTGACATCGTGCCGGTTTAACGCTCCAGAAACAACAGATCAGCAAAAGATGGCCGTATACCATCGATGTTGAGAAGCCGCGCAGGGGCCCTGACTGGCGGAGTTCCCCCTGCCCGTATGGATTACCACACGCCAAGGGTATCCTTGGCCTCAAAAACAATCGTTCGAACGTGAAAAAGAGCAAATATCCAATAAACCTCTTCACTTTCGCCCCGCGGTAAGGTACTTTATATATGTAAAGACTGATCGAAGATCAACGAAATATCTTACCATCATCTCAGGAAATGAAACCCATGGGACCTCATAACCCGCCCTATCTCCAATACTGGGGTAAAAAAAGTAGAGATAGACATCCCCCGACATTCCACCTGCTTCCATACCATGCCCTTGATGTATCCAGCGTCGGTAGACTCCTGCTCAAGAACGACCCGATGCTGCAAGAACGCCTCAGCACAATCGGTCTTGAAGAACAGGACCTGGAATCTCTTCTATGTTTTCTCCTTGCCCTTCATGACACAGGCAAATTTTCAACACCGGCATTCCAGAGGATGGGCTCGGATCTTCCGGCAAATGAGGTGATGAGGGGACACCATGCCGACCTCGGATACCGGCTCTGGAGGGAATACCTCTGGAAAAAGGCAACAGATGAAGGCTGGCTCAGGTTCAAAGACGGTACCGACGCGGATGACGGATGGCGCATCGTAGATCCGCTCCTCAAACCCTCCTGCGGACATCACGGCAGACCGCCGGAGGAAGAAGGGACGTCGATCGGCGAGTGGTTCACCGACGAAGATAAGCGTGCAGCAGCGGAGTTCGTCAGAGATTGCGCAACGCTCTTCCTCAACGACGGGCTCCTCCCCCTCTCGGGAGGACGGGAAACGATCCGGGCAATCAAAAGGGTGTCGTGGCTTATCGCCGGCCTCTGCGTGCTCGCGGACTGGATAGGATCTGACGAGCGCTATTTCCCCTTCAGAGATGATATCGTCGATCTCTCGCGGTACCTGACGGACGTCGCCCAACCGAATACAGTGATAGCCGTCAGAGAAAAAGGCGCCATTCCATCCATGCCGTCACCGGAGCACAGGATCGAGGACCTCTTTCCGGAGGTATTCTCCGAACATACACCAACTCCCCTTCAGGCCTACGTCTCTTGCTGCCCGATAGGGGAGGGGCCGCACCTCTTCATCATCGAAGACGCCACCGGCAGTGGAAAGACCGAAGCCGCCATCACCCTCGCACACCGGCTCATGGCGGCCGGAGAAGGGCAGGGAATCTACATTGCGCTTCCTACCATGGCAACCGCCAACGCTATGTACGGCAGGATTGAGAAAGTAGCGGACAGACTCTTTCTGGACAACACATACTCAACGGTCCTTGCTCACTCGGCGAGCCGGCTCTACGGCGTGATCCGGGCCTACCTCGAAGGAAAAGCGGAAGAGAAAAGTGACCGTTCATCCGGAACAGCCTGGCTCGCAGACAACAGAAAAAAGGCCCTCCTCGCCCAGGTGGGGGTGGGAACTATCGACCAAGCACTCCTCGGCATTCTCCCGGTTCGTCATCAGTCACTCCGACTCCTCGGCCTCTCGCGAAACATTCTCATCGTCGACGAAGTGCATGCCTGCGATCCGTACATGCATGAACTCCTACAGCGGCTTCTAGAGTTTCATGGCGCCTTGGGAGGGAGCGCTATCCTTCTCTCCGCCACACTCCCCGCAAACCAGAGGAGACAACTCGCCGAAAGTTTCGCCCGCCGTATCCCGGGCATGGATGCTGAACTCCAGGCAGACGGCTATCCTCTCCTCACGCACATCTCACGGTTGGCTCCTCCGGAGGAACAGGTCTTCCCTATGGTACAACAGCGGCGGATCGCTGTTTCTCTGACTACGTCACCTGATGACGCAGATGCAGCGGTCGTCGCTGCCGCACAGGAAGGAATGTGTGTCTGCCGGATCAGAAACACCGTCGACGATGCCGTCGCAACGTGGCAGCACCTCTCCAAGCTCCTGCCCCGGGGCACGGTACGTCTCTTTCACGCCCGGTTCACGCTCGGGGATCGCCTGAAGATTGAAAAAGAGGTCGAAGATCGCTTCGGCAAAAGCAGCACTCCGGAGATCAGGAGGGGACAGGTGCTCGTCGCAACGCAGGTGGTTGAGCAATCTCTCGACCTCGACTTTGACTTCATGGTCAGCGATCTTGCTCCTATCGACCGGATCATCCAGCGAGCGGGGAGGATCCACCGGCATGATCGTGGAGAACGAGGAACACCGCGGATCATGGTGCTCGCTCCACCAATACAGGAGAACCCCGACGAACGATGGTTTTCAAGGCTATTTCCCGGTGGAGCGGCAGTCTACCCGGACCACGCACGCCTCTGGCTGACTGCAAAGCTCCTCTCTCAAGGCGAGATCAGGATTCCCGGTGATGCGCACCCATTTATCGAAGTTGTATTCGGTGACGAGAGCGAAGGGACGATCCCTGTGACTCTCCGCATGCTGGCCGCGAAGGTACGCGGAACCGAGTCTGCAGACGCATCGTTCGCAGCAGAGAACGCCCTCAAACTGAAACCCGGCTACTCTGCAACCGGAGAGGGATGGAAAAATGATGTCAGGACACCGACCCGTCTTGGAGAACCGTCGGTGACGCTCAGGCTTGCCCGATGGAACGGCAAAGAGATCACACCCTGGGCTGAAGATCCCGATCCCCGGATTGCATGGGACCTTAGCCAGGTGAGCGTTCGCGAGAGCCAAGTCGCGGCCGCAGCAGAGTACCCTGACCTACTTGCCGGGGCAGTGGAGAGAGCAATCGCATCAATGCAGGACCGGGGGCGGAATGTCATTCTCGTCCCTCTTGTTATCGAGAGCGGTGCATGGACTGGTTTTGCAGCGAGCAGATCAGGAGAGAGGGTTAGATTGAGGTATGACGATGAACAGGGGCTTGCAATTGCCCGGAACGAATCGAAAGACCTTTAATAAATGATGTTCTATGGAACAAAGAGGGAATTAAAAAATGATAAAGTTAGGTGATATCCATCACTAACCTGCTTAGCGGCCAGTGGATTCCGATCCGGCGCAAGGAGGGAGACCTGGAGACCATCGCGCCGTGGCAGATCACCGATCGGCACGAGAGTGATAACCCGATTGTAGCAGTTGTAGCCCTGCGACCGGATTTTGACGGCGCCCTGATGCAGTTCCTCGTTGGCATATGTCAGACCGTCCTCACGCCGAAAGATACTGATGAATGGGAGGATTATCTGCTTCACCCTCCGGCTCCGGATGAACTAAGAGCGAAATTCAAGCCAATTTCCCCGGCATTCAACCTTGATGGTGACGGTCCCCGGTTCATGCAGGATCTCGACATTGAAGACGGCGCCCGCTGGACCATCGACAACCTCATGATCGGGATGCCCGAAGACACAAAAATCAGCGAGAATACCGATTGGTTCATAAAGCGGGGAACTATTAGAGGGCTTTGTCCAGAGTGCGCTGCGATGGCGCTCTTCACCCTCCAGACGAACGCTCCCAGCGGAGGACGCGGCCACATGACCTCACTCCGGGGCGGAGGACCGATGACCAGCATCATTCTCGGCCCCACGCTCTGGCAGACTGTCTGGGCCAATGTCATCGACCGGGAACACGGGGACGACGAGGAAAGCCCTGCGGTCGCCGGAGATTCGCGCAGGTTCCCCTGGATGGGGACGCTCAGAACCAGTGAAGCAGGGATGCCGACAACGCCCCGGGATGCTCATCCCGACCAGGCGTTCTGGGCAATGCCGCGGAGGCTCCTCCTCGACTTCGAGACAGCCTGCCCGGGAACCTGCGACCTCTGCGGTGCGAAGACCGACCGCAGGATAACCCATTACCGGACAAAACCCTACGGGGTAAAGTACGCCGGCTGGGTCCACCCGCTCAGCCCATACTACCGGAAGGACAAGGACTCGACGGATCTGCTGCCCTTGCACCCGCAGCCGGATGGGATCACCTACCAGAACTGGCTCGGTGCGGTCATCAACGACAAAGCGAAAGGGACAATAGTTTCTCGGAATGTGGCGTTATTTCCGGGTCGCACGCCTCCGGGAAAGGTCAGGCGGATCTACGCCGGCCATGGTGGCAGGCCGCGCCTCTGGCTCTTCGGCTACGACATGAACAACAAAAAACCCCGTTGCTATTACCAGGGCACGATGCCGATCATCACCGTCGGGGAAGAGTGGACAGCCTCGTTCGAGGACATCGCTGCAGGTATGGTCAGGGCAGCCGGTGAGGCGGCGCACAACGTCCGGTGGTGTGTGAAAGTCGCCCTCTTTGACAACCCTGCCGATATTAAAGGAGATCTCTCGGTGATCACCGCACGGTTTTATCGGGGAACTGAAGGAGCATTCTACCAGAGCCTTGAGGATGCTGCCTCTGCCCTGAGCAGCGACAACGATACCTTCGAGATCAGAAAACGGTGGTTTACGACGCTGAGTGAGACCGAAAAGCAACTCTTCGATGAGTATTCGCAGATCGACTATATCGACTCAATCGATGCGCAAAGGGCGGTCAATGCCCGCAGACTGCTGACCAATCCGTTTTCGAAAGCGAACAAAGCGATCCGGGGCCACCTCGGCATTCCTGATCCGAAGAAACGCAAGACGTGATCAATGATCAAGGTAGAACCATGACTGAAACTGCAACACAGACTCAAAACTCCTGGCAGGAGATCACCCATGCAGTGGTTGCCTGGTGGGAGACGGTGAATGATAATCACGGCGATCGGGCAGAACTCCGGCGATGCCGTAGCCCTGCCGAGGTGGCGTTCGTGCCGGCATTCTATCGCCTGAAGATAACTACACTTCAGAAACTCGATCCCAAGAGGCTTGCGGCCGTCGCCGGAGTCCTCTCCCACGTCGAGATCACACCCGGAGCAGGCGAGAGAGTGACGATAGCCGAACTCTTCGCCCGCCCGGATGAGGGCGGATCGGTTCCCCGGATAAGTGAACCCCGATTCCGCCGCCTCCTGAGGGTAGCCGACGATGACTACACCGAACTCTACCCGATGCTGACGCGTATGATCCGCCAGATCAAACGAAAGGTTCCTATCCCGGCGATCCCGAGCCTTATCTGGGGAGTCTACCGATGGGACCAGAAAACAAAAAGGGCCTGGGCAGAAGCGTATTACGAACACATTCCACAGAAAAAAGATTGAGGTGAAAAAATGACAGATTTTATCCAGTTGCATATTCTTGCATCGTATCCGCCGTCGAACCTGAACCGCGACGACCTTGGAACACCAAAGACCGCCATGATGGGAGGGGTGCGGAGACTCCGAGTATCCTCGCAGAGTCTCAAGAGAGCGTGGCGCGAATCAGCGTACTTCAAAGAAGCATTTTCCGGCCATCTCGGGATAAGAACAAAGGAGATGGGATGGCAGGTGTATCTCGCCCTCACAACAGGACGAACGCTCGCCGATGTCATTGCCGAGAAGGAGATGGAGCCGGTAAACCCGAAAGTCGACGACAAGAAGGCTGTCGAATGGGCCAAGGCAATCGCTGGCAGGTTCGGCAAACTTAAGACTGCTGAAAAGCAGAAGAAGGAGTCGCTCTGTGTCGAACAGATGGTCCACTTCAGTCCCGAAGAGATCGCGGCGATCGACGATCTAATTGCAAGGATCTCCAAAGAGGGAGAGGCACCGACCGACGAGGACCTCGCCCTCCTCCGGGAGCAGAGCACCGCCGTAGACATTGCTATGTTCGGCAGGATGCTCGCCTCATATCCATCGTTCAATAAAGAAGCCGCCGTACAGGTCGCTCACGCCATCACGGTCCACAAGGTAGCAGTGGAGGATGACTACTTCACGGCGGTGGATGATCTCAACCGGGGCGTGGAAGATGTCGGCGCAGGGCACGTGGGTCAGGCAGAGTTTGCGGCCGGACTATTTTATGCATATGTCTGTATCAACCGCGATCTCCTCATCGAAAACCTGAACGGAGAGACCGATCTTGCCGATGCCGCAATCCGGGCTCTCGTGGAGACGGCGGCGAAGGTCGGGCCGAAAGGAAAGCAGAACAGTTTCGCCTCGCGGGTGTACGCCTCCTACCTCCTTGCCGAACGAGGAGGCCAGCAGCCGAGATCACTCGCAGCGGCATTCCTAAAGCCCGTTGACGGAGCGGACTATCTGGACAGTGCAATAAAGGCACTGGAAAAGACCCGGGAGAACATGGAAGCGATTTACGGGCCGTGCGCCGACGGTTACAAAGAGATGAATGCCCTGACCGGAGAGGGAAAGCTCGAAGACATCCTCACCTTCGCTGCTGGTAACCATGCCTGAGTATCTTATATTCCGACTCTACGGTCCGATGGCATCGTGGGGCGGGATTGCTGTGGGAGAATTCCGACCGGGCGAGAAAAGCCCGACGAAGTCGGCGATCCTCGGGCTGATCGGTGCCGCTCTTGGGATCCGCCGTGACGATGCCGCCGCTCAGGCACGCCTGCAAGGCGGCTACCTGATGGCGACGATCGCTCACACTCCCGGCAGCCTGCTACGGGACTACCACACCACACAGGTCGCGCCGGAGATCGCACGGAAGCGGAACTGGAGGTTTGCCACGCGGGGAGAGGAACTCAGCCTCCCCCGGGAGACACTCAACACCACCCTCTCGACGCGCGAGTATCTCTGCGACGCCCTCTATACGGTCTGTCTATGGGAAGCAACTGCCGAACCACCCTATCCACTTGCCGAGATTGCCGAACGGCTGAGAAAACCGGTCTTTGCTCTTTACCTTGGGCGGAAGTCCTGCCCACTCGCCCTCCCTGTGCAATCGCAGATAGTTACCGGGGTAAACCTGCACGAGGCTCTGACAACGGCATCCTTTCAGGATCAGAAACTGTTGACGTGGCTTCCTGGAAGAGGTTCCGAAGGGACGCTCTTCTGGGAGGGGAGTGACGAAGTCGGTTTTCCTGCAGGTCCTGCCTACGCGACACCGCGGCGCGACCATCCCACCAATCGGTCGAAGTGGCTCTTTGAGGAGAGGATCGAACGTGAGGCACGAGTTAAGATCCCGGAGATGGTGCAGTAATGCAGCGTCTCTATCGGATCCGTCTGCGAGAGGGGGCCGGGACGTCGGCAGGGTTCTGGCAGGCGATCAGGAACCCCTACGATGTGCACGCCATGGTCTGGCGTATCTTCTCCGACGGGTCGAAGAAGGAGCGGGACTTCCTTTATCGGCTGGATCTGCAGGAGCGCTCCCCGTTGATTTACGCCGTCTCCAAGTCTGATCCCGTCGATCTTGAGGGGATCTGGCACGTCGAACAGAAGAACTATCAACCCGTTCTCAAAACGGGACAACATCTTGGTTTTTCACTCAGGGCAAATCCCATTCGAACAAAGTGGGATGAGAAAGGTTGTCAAAAGCGGCACGATGTCGTGATGGATGCAAAGACGTTGCTCGAAGCGTCGGGATGTCCGCCTGATGCCTGCCCTCCCGAACTGGTGCTGGTTCAAAAAGAAGGATTTTCCTGGCTTGCATCACGGTGCGAGAGGCTCGGTTTCGCGGTGGAGGAGGGAATGGTCAGGGCTGACGGGTACCAGCAACATCGGTTCAGGAAGTGGAACGGGAAGATGAATGTCACCATCAGCACGATCGACTTCACGGGCGTGTTGACCGTGACTGATCCTGACCGGTTTGAGGAGACGTTGTATACGGGTGTAGGGCCGGCGAAGAGTTTCGGCTGTGGGCTACTCCTCGTCCGCCCCTTATGAGGCCCCATGCTTCCGCACCCCCGGGCTATCCCGGTGAAGGAACGCCTCTCCCTCGTTTTTCTGGAGCGGGGGGAACTTGATGTCATTGACGGTGCCTTCGTTCTTGTGGATGTGAACGGCATACGAACACAAATTCCGATCGGCGGGGTGGTCTGCCTCATGCTTGAGCCGGGAACACGGGTATCTCATGCCGCAGTCGTGCTTGCCGCCCGTGTCCGATGTCTTCTCGTCTGGGTCGGGGAGGCAGGCGTGAGGTTATACTCGTCCGGCAGGCCCGGAGGTGCGCGCTCCGACCGGCTCCTCTACCAGGCGAAACTCGCCCTTGACGAAGACGCCCGGCTCCGTGTGGTCCGGAAGATGTATGAACTTCGTTTCGGCACGGAGATACCTGAGGGCTATACCGTCAACCAGCTCCGCGGAATGGAAGGAGCACGCGTTCGGCGGATGTATGAAAACCTTGCTAGGCAACATGGGGTGAACTGGAAGAGGCGCAATTACGATGCCACCGATTGGGGAAGTGGGGATATTCCGAACCGCTGTCTCAGTTCGGCAACCGCATGCCTGTATGGAATATGCGAAGCTGCGGTGCTTGCAGCCGGGTATTCACCTGCGATCGGGTTCATCCACACCGGAAAGCCGCTCTCGTTCGTCTACGATATTGCTGATCTTGTGAAGTTTAATTCGGTCGTCCCTGCGGCGTTTCGGGTGGCTTCACGTCACCCATCTGATCCGGAGCGGGAGACGCGGATCGCCTGCCGCGATGCTTTCAGATCAACCCGGCTCCTGGAGAAGATCATTCCTATGATCGACGACGTGCTTGCTGCTGGCGGCTTGTCCATCCCCACAGCGCCGGAGGGTACTCTGCCCCCAGTGATACCCGAGGAGGATCCATGGGATCCCTGATGGTCGTCTGCGTTGAGAACGTGCCTCCCCGCCTGCGGGGGAGGCTGGCTCTCTGGCTTGTCGAGGTGCGTTCTGGTGTTTATGTCGGGAACTACTCAGTGCGCGTGCGTGGTATGGTCTGGGAGACTGTCCTTGAAGGCCTTGAAGATGGAAATGCTGTTATGGTCTGGGGTGAGCCGAACGATGCAGGTTATGACTTTGTAACCGCCGGGACGAACCGGCGTATCCCGCGGGAGATGGACGGCGTAAAGTTCATCTCTTTTCTGCCCGAATGTGAGAGTGACCATGCAGGATCCTAGGTTACAACACTCTTTACCTCAGGCAGGCGCCCATGGAAGTTCGGGAGGGCGATCCCACGTGTGGCAATATCCTGCTGGTGGATAGAAGGACTTTTCTTTCTCGGAGTAATAATATGAAGAGAGTTCCCCACATGCGTGGGGATGAACCGATCAGGCCGCGCCGGCACGGAGCGGACGGCCCGAGTTCCCCACATGCGTGGGGATGAACCGTTCCATGAGTAGGGCCTCGGGTTTCTCCACAGGAGTTCCCCACATGCGTGGGGATGAACCGCCGAGGCAGTCGATCAGGTCCTGCCGGACCGCGAGTTCCCCACATGCGTGGGGATGAACCGAAGGGCTGGACGTTGCGGACGTATGTATCGGGGAGTTCCCCACATGCGTGGGGATGAACCGATGTGGGACGCCGAGGCGCAGAAGATCGTTTTGAGTTCCCCACATGCGTGGGGATGAACCGGGGAATATCCCGCTGACCTACGAGCCGAAGATGAGTTCCCCACATGCGTGGGGATGAACCGTCGGCGTTCGTCATGCGGGACTGGTAGAGGATGAGTTCCCCACATGCGTGGGGATGAACCGCCGAGGGTCCTCGGAGGCTGTCGGAACGTGATGAGTTCCCCACATGCGTGGGGATGAACCGAACATCACGAACGTTGGGCAGTTTTCGGCAAAGAGTTCCCCACATGCGTGGGGATGAACCGAACATCACGAACGTTGGGCAGTTTTCGGCAAAGAGTTCCCCACATGCGTGGGGATGAACCGTGACCTTAGAGATCGACCGGATCTATTGCGGGGAGTTCCCCACATGCGTGGGGATGAACCGAGGAGTTCGACCGCTGGATGTCGTGCGACGCCGAGTTCCCCACATGCGTGGGGATGAACCGGTCGTCGCGGCAACGGCCCGGTTCCGGTCGGAGAGTTCCCCACATGCGTGGGGATGAACCGCTGTCGGCCCCGGTGAGCAGCCCGGCATACTTGAGTTCCCCACATGCGTGGGGATGAACCGACACATATTGATAACTTCTTCATCATTCTCTCGAGTTCCCCACATGCGTGGGGATGAACCGTAACGAGCATTTTCTTTAACAAATTCACTCGTGAGTTCCCCACATGCGTGGGGATGAACCGGCACATTTGCCGCGCATATCTCATTAAATCAAGAGTTCCCCACATGCGTGGGGATGAACCGGTATCGCTGCCTGCATCCCGCCGATTGGGGGCGAGTTCCCCACATGCGTGGGGATGAACCGTTACCTTTGAATTAATCCGTAATGGAACATTCGAGTTCCCCACATGCGTGGGGATGAACCGTTGTTAATCGTAGTGATTTCTGTTTTGGTGCTGAGTTCCCCACATGCGTGGGGATGAACCGATCCCCGCACGACGTGCGGCCCGCTCGATAACGAGTTCCCCACATGCGTGGGGATGAACCGGTAGCAAACAACTGAAATGTGGTAAGCATTATGAGTTCCCCACATGCGTGGGGATGAACCGTAACAACTGAAAAGGCACTGGAAGAACTTGAAGAGTTCCCCACATGCGTGGGGATGAACCGCGGCCGAGGCGTACGAGACTGGGAACCGCCTGGAGTTCCCCACATGCGTGGGGATGAACCGAGGAGACGGGAAGCCTGCAGAACGCGCTCAAAGAGTTCCCCACATGCGTGGGGATGAACCGCAAACGGCCCGCCTCATCAGAACAGCCGAGCGGAGTTCCCCACATGCGTGGGGATGAACCGTGATTGCCGAGCGGAATCGCTACAAAGAGCTGGAGTTCCCCACATGCGTGGGGATGAACCGAAAAATGATAAGATGTATTGTCATTTGACTGAGAGTTCCCCACATGCGTGGGGATGAACCGTATGACGAAAAGGAATAACTATGTCGGCCCCTGAGTTCCCCACATGCGTGGGGATGAACCGATCCAGGGTACCGTGCCCGCCTCATGGCGCTGGAGTTCCCCACATGCGTGGGGATGAACCGGGAAGGATGCCGGAAGGTACCGGGAAGCCCCCGAGTTCCCCACATGCGTGGGGATGAACCGTCAAAACGAGTAGGTTTTAGAGGGCGCTACTTGAGTTCCCCACATGCGTGGGGATGAACCGATCCTCATAACTTACATAGAGTTTCTTACCGTGAGTTCCCCACATGCGTGGGGATGAACCGGTATATTTACTCATCTGAAAAAAGATAGGGTGGAGTTCCCCACATGCGTGGGGATGAACCGATAAAATGGCAAAAGAAACAAAATACGACTATGAGTTCCCCACATGCGTGGGGATGAACCGGTACGCAACGGTCCCGGCGGGGCCGTTGCACCGAGTTCCCCACATGCGTGGGGATGAACCGACCTGGAAAGCCACCGCCGACCTTGCCGATGCGAGTTCCCCACATGCGTGGGGATGAACCGTGACCGCCAACAACATCATCAACGCGCTCACGGAGTTCCCCACATGCGTGGGGATGAACCGGACGAATTGGTCTGCTTCGTTTGAGGTACTCCAGAGTTCCCCACATGCGTGGGGATGAACCGAACTCGGCGAGTCGTTCGGGCAGGAACTCCTGGAGTTCCCCACATGCGTGGGGATGAACCGTAGAGCCGCCGATCGTCCCACGACCATCGGCCGAGTTCCCCACATGCGTGGGGATGAACCGAGCAGATCGAAAACGGCGAACCGCAGGAGATGGAGTTCCCCACATGCGTGGGGATGAACCGGAGGCATGTGCCCTCGCGGAGCGGATCGGCACGAGTTCCCCACATGCGTGGGGATGAACCGAAATAAACCGCAATATATATCTCCTCTAAGAGGAGTTCCCCACATGCGTGGGGATGAACCGGGGGCAGCCGGAAAAATCAGAGGAATGTCTATGAGTTCCCCACATGCGTGGGGATGAACCGATGGCGCAACCGCCCGATTATACCTCCGCGGAGGAGTTCCCCACATGCGTGGGGATGAACCGTCGTGGGCGGGGAAGCGGGTCGCGGTGATCCTGAGTTCCCCACATGCGTGGGGATGAACCGTACCAGCTCGACCCGTTCGCGCGGCAGATATGGAGTTCCCCACATGCGTGGGGATGAACCCCCCCGGCCCCCGGTCGGGGAGCAGGGAGAAACGAGTTCCCCACATGCGTGGGGATGAACCGGGGCGGATCGTGCGGGTCCGGCCCCGGATAGAGAGTTCCCCACATGCGTGGGGATGAACCACGTGATCCCCTGGCGGCTGCTCGCCGGTCGGCGAGTTCCCCACATGCGTGGGGATGAACCGACCACACTTATGGCAGCGCAGCGGGATCCCCCGAGTTCCCCACATGCGTGGGGATGAACCGGCGTCCGGGTCCCGCTCGGCCCGCTCCCGGACGAGTTCCCCACATGCGTGGGGATGAACCGTGGATCCCCGGCCCCCGCGCCCCCGTGTAGGGGAGTTCCCCACATGCGTGGGGATGAACCGGTCGCCAAGCCCTCGGGGACGACGGCCCGGGTGAGTTCCCCACATGCGTGGGGATGAACCGGCGACACGGGGCACATCCATATCGACTACAACGAGTTCCCCACATGCGTGGGGATGAACCGTTGCTGCTCTGTGAGCAAGTCGGGGTCGTAGTGAGTTCCCCACATGCGTGGGGATGAACCTCGATCGCCTGGGATATGGCCGGCGCTGCGTTCGAGTTCCCCACATGCGTGGGGATGAACCGATCCCGTACGCCCAATGGATCGGGCGGTGGGCGAGTTCCCCACATGCGTGGGGATGAACCGCGATCTCGCTCGGGGGGCACAATGCTGCTGAAGAGTTCCCCACATGCGTGGGGATGAACCCTCCCGGGTACACCCAGCCACCGCCCTCCCCGCGAGTTCCCCACATGCGTGGGGATGAACCGGCACTCGCCCCGAAGCAGCAGCCGATCGCGGCGAGTTCCCCACATGCGTGGGGATGAACCGAAAAAGCAGTACTACGAGGAGAACCTCGGAGAGAGTTCCCCACATGCGTGGGGATGAACCGGATCTGATCGACGAGTACGCAGATCTCTACGAGAGTTCCCCACATGCGTGGGGATGAACCGAAAATAGCATACGCCCGGACCTCTCAAGACAGGAGTTCCCCACATGCGTGGGGATGAACCGGTTGAGAATGTCTACTTTAATCTTGTAGATTAGAGTTCCCCACATGCGTGGGGATGAACCGGTAAGAAAGTAGAGAGCGTGAAACATAAACGAGAGTTCCCCACATGCGTGGGGATGAACCGGGGATATTCAGGGAATTGAACTCCCGTAAGCGGAGTTCCCCACATGCGTGGGGATGAACCGATCTCCGCGAGGAATTTCTCCTCGATGATGTTGAGTTCCCCACATGCGTGGGGATGAACCGTCCCGGTAACGATCGCCACGGACCAGCCCCCGGAGTTCCCCACATGCGTGGGGATGAACCGACCGACGGGATGCCGACCTCGATGCGGCGGATGAGTTCCCCACATGCGTGGGGATGAACCGGAGCTCAAAGCGGCCGCAGAGGAGCGCAAGAAGAGTTCCCCACATGCGTGGGGATGAACCGGCCTGGGAACACATCACCGACGGGGAACTCTCGAGTTCCCCACATGCGTGGGGATGAACCGCAGACGGCCCGCCTCATCAGAACAGCCGAGCGGAGTTCCCCACATGCGTGGGGATGAACCGTTCCATTCTCACACCTCTATACCCATATTAGAGAGTTCCCCACATGCGTGGGGATGAACCGGAGATTCTTGAGGGTGGAAGTATCTACTCTACGAGTTCCCCACATGCGTGGGGATGAACCTGGGATATCCCGCTTGCGTACTCCCTGGGCCTCGAGTTCCCCACATGCGTGGGGATGAACCATCAGAATCAATCTTCTGTGCATGGAGAAGTTCGAGTTCCCCACATGCGTGGGGATGAACCGGTTACACTGGTTGGTATGCTAATGGAGCAGGAGAGTTCCCCACATGCGTGGGGATGAACCGGAGATCGCAGACGCGATCCTGCACAACAATGAGGAGTTCCCCACATGCGTGGGGATGAACCACAAAACGTTCAGGGTCATAGATCTCCGGCCCTGAGTTCCCCACATGCGTGGGGATGAACCGATAGAATATCAGGGTGATTTTCCTACAATAGAGAGTTCCCCACATGCGTGGGGATGAACCGGTAATCGCTACTGAGCTTCATTTTTCTACCATGAGTTCCCCACATGCGTGGGGATGAACCTCCAGCGTGAGCCCTCGGCGGTCTGGTGGATCGGAGTTCCCCACATGCGTGGGGATGAACCGATGCGGATCTGCCAGCCGTATGGCGACGACCGAGTTCCCCACATGCGTGGGGATGAACCGGCCACAGCCCCTATGATCATGTGGGTGCCCGGGAGTTCCCCACATGCGTGGGGATGAACCGATGACCGCCACAACTGCCGTGGAGTTCGATATGAGTTCCCCACATGCGTGGGGATGAACCGTCGCCATCATCGACCCCGATCGAGCATCCTCGGAGTTCCCCACATGCGTGGGGATGAACCTGATCGACGTCGCTGTGACGATGGCGATCGGGCGAGTTCCCCACATGCGTGGGGATGAACCGTAACCAAGAGCACACCGTCATATCTCGATTTCGAGTTCCCCACATGCGTGGGGATGAACCGAAATACGACAAAATTTTTTCAAAATCCAGGGAGAGTTCCCCACATGCGTGGGGATGAACCGCTGAAAAAGCGATTCAGGGCCTTGGAAAAGTGGAGTTCCCCACATGCGTGGGGATGAACCGTAAAGTGCGGTCAAGTGCTTGACAACTTCGTCGAGTTCCCCACATGCGTGGGGATGAACCGATGCATCCGATCCGAGTCATACCCTCGTCGTAGAGTTCCCCACATGCGTGGGGATGAACCGAGCATCGAAGCGGGAAACACGGGATCGGATCAGAGTTCCCCACATGCGTGGGGATGAACCGCGGTCCTGGTGGGACCGGCTCCGGGGGCGGTAGAGTTCCCCACATGCGTGGGGATGAACCGCGGTCCTGGTGGGACCGGCTCCGGGGGCGGTAGAGTTCCCCACATGCGTGGGGATGAACCGATGCGGGTCAGGATGGTAACCATCTTTTCAATGAGTTCCCCACATGCGTGGGGATGAACCGAATCCGCTGTTACGGAGGGTTGAAGACGCCGTGAGTTCCCCACATGCGTGGGGATGAACCGACGGGGTTCGTCAGAGCCGAACTTCGCACCCCGAGTTCCCCACATGCGTGGGGATGAACCGATGCCTTGTCGTTTCGGGGCAGGCGACACAGGGAGTTCCCCACATGCGTGGGGATGAACCGACCGGATCGCCCTTCTCGCCCTTGCTGCCGAGGAGTTCCCCACATGCGTGGGGATGAACCTGTGCCGAGAGTTCATCGCGATCCTCCCACTATGAGTTCCCCACATGCGTGGGGATGAACCGAGAGCTCGGGAGGAGGGTAGAGCAATGACGAGGAGTTCCCCACATGCGTGGGGATGAACCGTATAACCTATTAATAATAATTACTAATGGGTAGAGTTCCCCACATGCGTGGGGATGAACCGATATGACGATGCGGTTGTTCCATGACAGCGTTGAGTTCCCCACATGCGTGGGGATGAACCGACAGAGGGAACGCCTGAACGATGTCGGAGAGGGAGTTCCCCACATGCGTGGGGATGAACCGCACAACAGAGTCGCCAATACGCTAAGGATGAAGAGTTCCCCACATGCGTGGGGATGAACCGTGACCCTTACAAAGTGGAACTTTATGACTCAAGAGTTCCCCACATGCGTGGGGATGAACCGTCGTCTATTGTATTCGGCCTAACAATTATTTGGAGTTCCCCACATGCGTGGGGATGAACCGAGCGATCTGGAACGAGAATCATATTTTGGGGGGAGTTCCCCACATGCGTGGGGATGAACCGTGGGGATGAACCGTGGGGATGAACCGTGGGGATGAACCGTGGGGATGAACCGTGGGGATGAACCGTGGGGATGAACCGTGGGGATGAACCGT
>ENA-UOOH01002239-UOOH01002239.1-fermentation-metagenome-genome-assembly--contig:-NODE-2239-length-17094-cov-4.806679_pt1 | contig 17094 bp, 10 predicted proteins | sample MGYA00245778_ERZ724025 | MGnify/ENA primary metagenome ERZ724025 (study PRJEB28704, sample SAMN03018313) | fermentation metagenome | biome: anthropogenic terrestrial biome; feature: soil; material... | reverse complement strand
ATCCTGATGGAGTCGCTGTTCGGGCGCTGGGGCAAGGTTGAAGCGGGGCGGGTATGGGTCTGTGGCCGGGAGTTGCGGCGGTTCGGACCGCGCCATTCGCTGCGGCAGGGGTTGGCGCTGCTGACCAATGACCGGAAGGCATCGGGGCTGGTGTTGCCGATGTCGGTCCTGCACAACATGACGATCGCGTCCCTGCGCAGCATGCTGCGGCGCGGCTGGTTGAACGGCGGGGCGGAACGTGAGGCGGCGGGGCCGTTGGTCGAGCGGCTGCGGATACGGATCCGAGATTTGGAGCAGGAGGTGGCGACGCTGAGTGGTGGCAATCAGCAGAAGGTCCTGCTTGCACGGTGGCTGTTGACCAATCCGCGGGTGTTCATGTTGGATGAGCCGACGCGCGGGGTGGACGTGGGTGCCAAGAGTGAGATTTACGAGTTGATGAACCAGTGGACATCCGAGGGCCGGGGGATCTTGATGATCACATCGGAGCTGCCGGAGCTGATGGCGATGAGCGACCGGATCGTCGTCATGCATCGTGGTCGGATCACGGGGACTTTTGAGGCGGGTGCAGCCACGGAGGCGGCGGTGATGTCGGCGGCGATGGGGGAGACGTTGGCTGAGAAGGAGGCGGGACTTTGAGCAATCGAGTGGAGCGTTGGAAACAGTTTCTGAAATTCCTGGACCCTTACCGAGGGGTATTGGCGCTGCTTGCGGTCTTTATCCTTGGGATCGTCGCCTCCCCGTATGATCTGGCCGGCCGGAACGTCTTTTTAAAGTCGGACGTGCAGTGGGCGTTGCTGCGGATGGTAGCGGAGTACGGGATTCTGGCGGCCGGGATGACGCTGGTGATCCTGACCGGCGGAATCGACCTGAGCGTCGGTTCGGTCTTGGGGATGTCGGGGATGGTCTTTTCGCATCTTCTGATTGTCGCCGAGTGGTCGGCGCCGGCGGCGCTGGCGGTCGGAGTGTTGGCGGGCGGCGCGATGGGCGCTGTGAACGGGGTATTGATCAGCCGGTTCGGGATGCAGCCGTTCGTGGCGACGCTGGCGTCGATGGTGGCGGCGCGTGGGCTCGCGAAATGGGTTTCGGACAGCAAGAAGATCATGACGGAGCTGGAGCTGTTGCCGAACGGCGTGGCGGTGCGGAAGGTGCCGGAGATGTTCGAGGTCTTGGGCGGACGCGTCGGTTCCTCGCCGGTCTTCGTGGTCACGCTGATCATGGTATCGGTGATGGTGCTGGGCTGGTGGCTGCTGCGCAAGACGATGTACGGGCGGTCGCTCTATGCGATCGGCGGGAATGAGGAGGCGGCGAAGTTGTCGGGGCTGCGGGTGGCGTTGAACAAGACGATCGCGTATGCGCTCTGTGGCGGGCTCGCCGGGCTGGCGGGTGTGTTGCACGCGTGCCAGGCGAAGCAGGGCGATCCGGATGCCGGCTCGATGTACGAGCTGGATGCGATCGCGGCGGTGGTGATCGGCGGCACGACGCTGACGGGTGGACGCGGCGGGATGATCTTGACCTTGATCGGCGTGCTGATCATTGGTTACATCGATACGGTATTGAGCATCAACAACGTCCAGTATCCGAAACGCCTGGTCATCAAGGGCACGATCATTGTGATCGCGGTCCTGATTCAGCAGCGCAGACGTCATTGATTGGGGCTGATCCGGATGGGCTGGTTCGAAACGAGAACGGTAGGCGAGCAGGGGGTGCAGTGATGAGTAAGCGGCAATGGAATAGCGGGCTCCGGCGTTGGGGCATGGTGCTGGGATTGGTGGGGGCGCTCGGTCTGCTCTCCGGCTGTGGCCGGAAGGATGGTGTGGATGCCGGCCCGCGGGGGACGGCGGAGAACCCGTGGGTATTCGGGTTCAGCCAGTGCACCCTGAACGAGCCGTGGCGTGTGGAGATGAACCGGCAGGTGCAGTTGGCGGCGGAGAAATATCCGGAGGTCAAGCTGCTGATGGCGAACGCGGAGGACAAGAGCGAGCGCCAGGTGAACGACGTGGAGAATTTTTTGGCGCAGGGCGTGGATCTGATCATCATCAGTCCAAAGGAGGCGGCGCCGCTGACGGATATCGTGGCGAAGGCGTACAAGCAGGGGACGCCGGTGGTGGTCTTGGACCGCAAGGTGCTGGGCGAGGACTACTCCTGCTTCATTGGCGCGAACAACCAGAAGATCGGATATCAGGCCGGGTTGAAGGTGAAGGCATTGTTGGCGGAGGGCGGCAAGGTGGTGGAGCTGACCGGCAACATGAGCTCGACGCCGGGCGAGGAGCGCCAGCGGGGGTTCCGGGAGGCGATCGCGGAGGAGCTGGCCTCGGGGAAGATCGAGATTCTGCATGATGCGGACTGCGACTGGAAGGAAGAGCGTGCGCGTTCGGAGATGGAGGCGGCGCTGGCGGCGAATGAGCGGATTGACCTGGTTTACGGGCACAACGACCCGATGGCGCATGGCGCGTGGTTGGCTGCCTCGCAACAGGACCGGGCGGAGGGGATTCATTTCGTGGGGATCGACGGCCTACCGAACGAGGGTGTGAGCTACGTGCGCGAGGGGATTTTAACCGCGACCTTCGAGTACCCGACGGGGGGAGCGGAGGCGATCGATGCGGGGCTGGCGTTGATGAAGGGGGAGCCGGTGGAGAAGGTAATCACTCTGGGTACAAGGATTTACACCAAGGAGAACGTGTCCGCCGGCGGCGAGGCGATCGATTGATCGTAAGACGGAGGCGACTGGGGTGGGTGAAGAAAAATTTTTTTGCTGATTTTGAAAATTGTCCGGTCCATTTTTCTTGACTGATCACAAATGACTTTCGTAAGACGGTGAGGATGCAATGATTCTTGGAACACCTCTGGTTTCTGAATGGAGCGCAACCGGCTCGGGCCGGAGTGCGGGAGGAGAAGTGTTCGATGCGATGGAATCCAAACGGGGAACAGGATTGGGCGTGAATGGAAGACCGGTGGGCAAAAAAAGAGAAGTTTTTTCTCAAATCGATTGCGAATAGGTGTTGACACACCGGATACTTCCTGAGAGGATTCTATCAAGTTGGCCACACAGTTCGGAAATTTGGAGGCGAGTGGCGAACCAACAGCGTAAGGAGAGGAAATGATGCAGAAAAGTTGGAAATTGGCAATGGGCTGCATCGCAGCGGTAGCTATCATGGCTACCAACGTTCGTGCGCAGGACGAGATTGCCAGCAACGTAGTTGGCTACGTGAAGGTCGCCTTGGAAGCAGGGCAACTATCCCTGCTTGCTCAGCCTTTTGATCAGGTTGATGGGTCGGCCAACACGGTTAATAACGTGCTGGGAACGCAAGTCGGCATTGGAACGAGCGTCTATGTTTATGATGCAGAGGCTGGGACCTATGCGAATGCAGGTCGTAGTGCTCTCGGGTGGACCGCGGCCCTGCCCCTCACCCGGGGATATGGTTTCTGGATTAATTCACCGGCCGCAGTGGAAATCTTGCTCATGGGGCAAGTTCCAGAGGAAGACTCGGTGATGGACGTTGAAGCCGGGTTGGCTCTTTATGGAAACCCTGTGCCAGTTGAGCAGACCATTGCAGACAGTGGTCTTAACGCCGCTCCCATGGGTACATCCATCAACTTCTGGGATGGATCTGGATATGTGAATGTTGGCAAGTCTGCCTTTGGTTGGCCTGCTGGGACAAGCATTGGGATGGCAGAGGGCTTCTGGATGATTGCTCCTTCGGCCTTCCAGTGGACCGAACCTGCTCCCTGAGTTGGACCGGAACCTAGCTCAATAAAGGGGGGAGTGATTGGTGCTTGCCTAAGTGTAATCTTTCGCCCTAATAAAAATCTTGGGGGGAGGATATCCCCATAAAGGCTATGTCCCCCCCTAGGATAATAGAGCGTGGTTCAAGAATCCTTCTCTTTTTCAAAAAAAACAAAGTTCGTGGTTGCGTCGGGAATAAGATCAAGGAATATTTTTATTCGTTCGATTCCGATTCAATCTCGATCTTAATCAAACCGTAATGACTCGTAAGGAGGACTAGTAGTCGTGAAGAAATTATTGCTTCCTGTTATGGCTCTGCTGGTCACAGCCTCGGTCAGCAACGCGGCAATCAACCTGGTATGGAAGTCAGACTTCGGTGTTTTCACTGAAGCCGGTGTTGGTGATGGACTCACCAATATGCTTCCCGCCGGTTCGATCGTGCAGCTGGTGCATGCCGGTGCTGATGGCGTCGCGAATGATCTGAATGCTGGCTCTGCCGATCTGGTTGGTGGAGATGATATGGTCCTTGATCAGCTCACCATTTTACCCACCGATATCGGTGGCGTAATCTATGGTGGAGTTTTCACCAAGGGCCCGATCGTCTATGATACCGTTGGCGCGACCGATTATCTGTTCATCCGTGCCTTCAATGGTTCTGATCTTGCCGCTTTCTCCACCACCGGTGGTTACTATGGCAATGGGCCGTTGCAGACCGGTTGGAATACGGAGTTGGCACCTAACCCGATTCCTCCGCTTCCTGATGAGCTCCGGATGGACAATGGCGTCACCGACATCTACTTCGCTGGTGGCGGCGGATCTGTCATTCCTGAGCCGAGCACTGTCATGCTGGCACTTGCCGGCGCCCTCATGGTTCTCCGCAAACTGCGCAAGTAATTTGTGGAGCACTTGAATTGAGTGCTGAAGCCGGTCGCCTTTCGAGGCGGCCGGCTCTTTTTTTGCCTTGAAGTGTTCATGCCCTTGGCCAAGTCTTGAGCGCATTGAATCGGATGGCGAGCGTCCGCATCCCGTCTTTGTTCACCCTTGCCCATGGAGCGTCGGCCGAAGATGAAGACCTGGACCCCGAGGACCGCGTTGTTGATCACGATGTTGGGGAGCATGCTCTGCACGATCGAGGGTACAGAAGCCGAAGCCGATTCGGCTGAATCGTCTCCCCTGAGGTTCGTCTCATTCGAGCATGTACGGATGGACGACGTGATCTGGCGGCCGCGCATCCGGCAGCTGGTTGATAAGACGCTGCCGCACGCCTTTAAGAACACGGAGGAGGCGCAGACGCGCCTTCGGCTATGCGCCGAGTTCCTGGAGAACGGGACGGGTGAGAAGCCGCGGCCGCACCGGTTCAATACCTCCGACCTCTACAAGGTCATGGAGGGTGCGGCATTGATGATCCAGGCCGAGCCGAACCCGGTCATCGAGGCGGAGATGGACCGGATCATCGACATCATCGCCCGGGCGCAGAAGCCGGACGGCTACCTTTACGTGCCGCACATCACAGGTTCGATCCATGTCGGCGAGATGGGTCTGCGCCCGTACAGCTACGTCATCCACAGTCATGAGCTCTACAACATCGGCCACCTCTACGAGGCGGCGGTGGCCTACGCACGCGCCACCGGCAAAACGAAGCTTCTGGAGGTGGCGGAAAAGAGCGCACAACACGTGAATCGCGCCTTTTTCATCGGCGACCCGGACTACAACGACGGCAACCCGGTGAACCAGGCGCCGGGGCACCAGCAGATCGAGCTCGGCCTGACCAAGCTCTACCTTTACACCGGCAACCGGCTCTATCTCGATATGGCGAAGCGCTTCCTCGATATACGCGGGATCACCTTTATTCCGGACGGGAGCGGGGTCAGCTCGCCGACCTACGCACAGCAGCACAAGCCGGTCGCGGAGCAGACCGAGGCGGTCGGACATGCGGTACGTGCTGCGTACCAGTACGCCGCGATGGCGGAGGTAGACGGACTCCTAGGCACGACCGATTACACCGGTGCGCTGAACGCGATCTGGCACGACATCGTCGATACCAAGATGCACATCACCGGCGGACTCGGTGCTGTGCATGGGATTGAGGGGTTCGGGCCATCGTACGTGTTACCGAACAAGGAGACCTATCTGGAGACGTGTGCCGCGGTCGGGAACGTGTTGTTCAACATGCGGATGTTCCTGAAGTACAGGGACGCGCGCTATGTGGATGTCGCGGAGGTGGCGCTGCTCAACAATTGCCTTTCCGGGATCGGACTCGATGGAACGAGCTTCTTCTATCCGAACCCGCTGGAGGCGGATGCGGGGCATCAGCTGCGCTCCGGCTGGTTTGGGACTGCGTGTTGTCCCTCGAACCTCTCGCGGCTCATTCCACAGGTGTCGGGCTACATGTACGCCGCCACCGGGTCCGATCTCTTTTGTGCGCTTTACGGGAGCAACGAGTCCGAGCTCGCGCTGGAGCGGGGTCGCGTCTCGATCCGGCAGACCACGGAGTATCCTTTTGATGGACGGATTGAGTTGGAATTGAAGCCGGACCAGGAGATGCCGTTTCGGTTGCATGTGCGCATCCCGACCTGGAGCGGGGCGCGATTGGTCCCGGGCGAGCTCTATGCTTACAACAAACCGTCTGAACCGGGGCGGATATCGGTGAATGGCGAGGAGATCACGCCTGTCATGCAGAAGGGATTCGCGGTATTGGAGCGGACCTGGAAGGCGGGGGATCGTGTGGTCTTGGAACTGCCGATGCCAGTGAAAGCGAGCCTGTGTGATGCGCGGGTCGAGGCGAATCGTGGGCGGGTTGCGTTTTCCCGCGGCCCCCTGGTGTTGTGTGCCGAGGGTGCGGATAACGGAGAGCCGGTGCAGCGGTTTCAGGTTGATCCCTCCGCGGCGGCGGCGGAAGCTAAACAGGATTGGTTTGAGTCGGGTGGGCTGACCGGGATTCCGCGGGTCACGCTGACCGCGTTCGAACAGGTCGAGGGCGGACTCCAACCCGCCCGGGTCGTGATGATCCCCTATTATGCGTGGAGCAATCGGGATCAAGGCTCGATGCTGACCTGGATTCCTGTGGTCAATGAGGCGGGTAGCTAGAGGTCGTCCGAAAAGGTAGTCGCTTTTCCAACCTGACCTCCCCATCCCCATCCGGAGAGCCTCCCGCAGAGGGCGCGGTGGCGTTTTCGACCTGGCCAAGGACGTGGGTAGGGTCCATGCTCTGCTCCCTACCGTTTGGGGAATTTTTAGAAATTCCGTTTATGCAAACCAAGGCAGTTACAGAAAACAGCTTCGATGTAGCTGTATTCCCCCCTCCCAATATTCCTCTGCGCCCTCTGCGATCTCTGCGGGAGACTCTCCGGTTGGAAAGCGTTCTGCCGCGGGCAATCCACCGATTAGTCATTGACCTTCTTGAGTGCTTGATCGAGTTGGGTCTGCTGGTCAGAGTCGAGGAATTGGCGCACCTCATTGGCGTTGTTGAGTGCGGCCTTGGCTTCGAGCAGGCGGACCGGATCGTCGCTGCGTGCGAGGAGGGTCCCGAGGTGGTAGTAGAGGGTGGCCTGGGTTTGGGGCGGGAGTGACTCGGCCCCTTCGCACGCCTTACGGAATGCGCTCAGGGCGTCTTCCGGTTTGCCGGATCGATCCAGGATGGAGCCGAGGGTATCGAGCAGGAAGGGATCCTCGGGGGCGAGCTTGAGGCCTTCTCGTGCGGTGACTTCAGCCAGGGGCAGGTCACCCCGTTCGAGGTAGAGGTAGGCGAGGTTGTTCAGGGTACCGGGCTCCTTCTGGAGCAGCACGGCCCGTTGATAGTACTGAATGGCGTCCGCACGTTGGCCGTTCATGAGTGCGATCAGGCCGAGGGCGCGGTAGCCGGTGGGTGAGTTCTTATTGAGGCTGACGAGTTTTTCGGCCCAGGTGCGTGCCTCATCGGTCTGACCTTGGTTCATGCTGAGGGTAACCTTGAGATCGAGGACCCGAGTATCGTTGGGAGCGGCTTGGAGCAAGCGCTCGACCAGCTTGGATGCGCGTTCAGCTTCATCCGGGGTGCCTTTAGCCAGGGCGATCCGTGTGTCGAAGATATCGGCTTCGAAGGGTGCGTAGCCTGCGCGTTTAGCCTTGGCCATGTGGCTGCGCGCCTTGGCGTATTCTTCAGCGGTGAAGGCCATCTGCGCGAGAATCACTTGTGGCAGGGGATCTTGCGGGCGTTCTTCGGCCAACTGGTTGATGGCGGTCAACGAGGCTTCGAAATCGCCCTGTTCCTGGAGCTGCATGGCCTTTGCCAATGTGCGGAGCACGGGTGCGGTGCCGGCTTCGATCCCGGCGAGCACCTCTTCGACCTGGGTGTAGTCGCCGAGGCCGAGGTAGGCACCGGCGAGGCGGATTCGCAGCTGAAGGTTATCGGGGTTGGTTTCGAGGAGGCGTTCCCATTCCTGTCTGGCCTCGTCGGGTGCGCCGGAGACCATGAGGAAGTCGCCGAGCATTGCGGAGAAGTTGTCCTTGCCGAGCTTCGAGACATTGCGTGCGAGTCTGGACGCTGCGATGGCACGGTCTGTATTCCCGAACCGCCGGAAATAGAAACCGGCCATGTGTGCAAAGAGGGTAGGGTCTGAGATGAAGCCGAAGTTGCCGGGCAAGACGAATATGAGGTCCTTCCGTTCGAAGCCGGGCCACCGTTTGAGTTCGCGCTCGAGGGTGTTGCTGAAGCGAAGTCTCAGCGCGGTGAACGCGGCGGAGCCGGCCTTGGGTGTGGAAGTACCAGGCTCGAGTTGGGCGGAGTCATCGGCGGCCTCCAGCATGGCGAGGTTGCCAACGGGCGATGGGTTATCGGGGTAGATCTGGAGCGCCAACTCGAAGGCTTGTTTGGCCTCGGCGATCTTACCGTCCTGGTGGAGAAGGAATCCGATATCGTTGTATGCACGCGAGATATGGCGCAGTGCAGGGAGCCCTACGCCGAGTCCGGCGTAGCGTGCGCGGAGGAGCGGATATCGCTTCTCGGGGAGGCGTGAACGTGGGTTCTCGAGGGTGCCGTCGACCATGGCCTGGGTGACTGAATCGAGCAGGTGATGATTCTGCTGGTAGAGCGTGTTTGCGGCGTGCCAGGCATCAAGGAGTTGTTCTGAGTTGGGTGTTTCCTCGGCCAGGAAGAAGCAGGGGAGGGCGCGGAAATCGAGGCCGGCGGAGAGGATCGCCTCAGGGTCGGCCAGGATGGCGACCGATTGCCGCGTGGGCTCCCGATCGAAGAGGGTCTGGAGCCATTCATCGGGGAGGGTGATCTGATCCTGGGGCCAGTTCACATCGGGGAAACGGCGTCGGAGGAACTCCTGGAAATAGGGGGTATTGAGGTGGTTGATGTTGATGACGTAGGTGTCTTTGCCGGCTGCGAGCAGGGCGTATTGCAGGTAGGTATCGTTCCAGTACGGCGTTGGATCCACCCAGAGGAATTGGGTGGAATCCGGAATGTTCTCCTGCAGACTTTTGGCGAGGTATTCCGCGGCTGAGCAGTGCCTTCTATGGACCCATGGGAAGAATATGCCGAGCATGACCAGCGGCAGGAGAATGCCGAGAAGCATTGGTGCGTAGGCGAAGGCTGCGAGGCGATCGCCGAGCTGCCATTTTCTGCTAATGCCCATGATCCAGTCGGCGATGAGAAATCCGAACCAGATGCTGGTGATCATGATTGGAAAGACCACGACATAGGAGGCGCCGTAGAGGGTCTGCAGGTCAACGGGCCAGGCGAGGAGAAAGAAAGCGCCGATGAGGGTGAAGATACCGCGCAGCACGACCCCGCCGAGCTTGGTCCACGCCTCGGAGGAGGACCGCGGCAGGGCGATGAAGATCCCGAAGGGCAGCAGACAGAAGATGGTGGGCAGGATCCCCATGAACGAGAAGAGCGCGATCTTGATGACGATCCACTGGCCTTGAAGTCCGAAGCGCATGGCTTCGGCGAAGCTCGCCAACAGGTGTGCGTCACGGTAGGGGCTCAGCCAGAGGAAGAGGGGGATGATCAGGAAGCCGGTGCTGCCGAGGGCACCGAAGAAGACGCACTTGAGCAGCTCAGCCCCACGCGTCTCCTCCCATTGTGTGGAGAGGAGCAGCACGAGGACCCCGAATATCGGGAAGAGGCAGAGCATGGTGGGGTAGGAGGACATGCCGAGTCCGTAGAGAAAACAGAAGAGGTATAGCTTGGGCCGACTCTGCCTGCGCATGGCGGAGCGTATGAGGTGCATGCAGACGAGCAGGAAGACGATATGCAGTGCGGTGGGGGTAGCCCGAATCACGTCGAGCCAGAAGGGCGGGTAGAGGCCGAAGCTGAGACCTGCAATGGCGCCGGCGACGAGCATGGGGACTGAAACCACGTTGGCGCCCGCGCCATCCTGCAGCGCGGTCGACTGGTAGCGGATGCTCTCGTAATTGGGTGGGCGCAGACCGGCGGTGAACGCGGCGACGAGTCCGCCGGCGAGTGCGCCGCAGGTGATGGAGACCCAGTGAAGTACAGGCAGGACAGCGGCGACAGATGACTTCCCGACCAGGAATGCGATTCCGAACCAGAGCGGCGCCTTCCTTGGTATTCGCCAATCGAGATGAACGGCGGGGAGGAAGATATCGAAGCCGGCGGTCGGATCTCCGCCCCTCGTTGCAGAGAGGAAATAGACCAGCCAGAGCACCGCGAAAACGGCGCATCCGAGCAAGAGCGTGGGGGCGAGGATGGGCTTGTTGTGCCTGTTCATGTCAAGGTCCAAGAAAAGCGCCCGTTCCGATCCTGTAACCGAACAGGTTGGCCGGGCGCTGATACCATGGGAAGTTTGGGTTTTGATCCACGGCCTGCCGATTGAACAAGAGGGCATCTTGCAGGCAAGCCATGCCCTGCGTCAAGGATTCGATCGAGTAGGCGCTCGAAAATTGCCACGCCCCTTTCCTTGTCCTTGGCTGGAAGAGTCTGCTTCGGATGGCGATCCGCTTCAGTTCCTGGAGATGAGGACCCGATAGAAGCGGCTTGGCGCCTCATCGGCCTCGGAGTAGTGGGCGTCCTGCCCGTCGCCGGGTCGCGCGACGAAGTTGGCGTCGTTGACGTTCTGCCAGGTGGGATCGGAGAGGTCGTTTTTGTATTGAAGGGTGTAGGTTCTGCCCTGGACAGTGGAGAACGAGACGACCGAGTTCTCGACGGGATCGATAAGCAGTGCGAAGACGCTCGCGGACGAGTTGGGATCGGTCCCTGCGACGACCTCTTTGCCGTCGATCATGCCGTCGCCGTCGGAATCGGGATTCTCGGGATCGGTATCGTGCAGCTTGACCTCATCGAGGTCATTGAGGATGTCATCATCGCTGTCCTGGGTGAGCCCGACTTCTGTGATGGACCATGCGTCGAGATAACTGGTGCCTTCGGAGACCTGCTTGAAACCGTTGAGCTGGTTGATGTCGTTGTTCTTGAACCCGAGCGCTTCGGCTTGGCTCTTGCCGTTCAGGAAGAGGTTCCACGATTTGGTCGCGTAATCCTGCTGAATGGAGACGCGGAGCCATTCCGACGCATTGGCTGGCAACTCGGTCGACACCCAGGTCCCTGCTCCGGTGCCGTTGCCATCCAAGGCTTGTACGGCGGAGGAGCCGAAGAAGACCAGGGAACTGCGGGGCGGCATATTATCCAGAGGCGGTGGTGCATCGGACCCGGCGGTTTTGACCCAGCCGTCGATCCAGACCTCGGTGTGCGACGCGGACAAGGCGATATCGATGGCCGAGTTCTCCCCGATCTCGACGGCCTGGACCCCTTCGAAAGCAACGGCGGACTGCACGGCGGCGGATCCCTCGACGGCCCAGCTGTTTTGGCCGTTCAGGTTCCCCAGGGTGTAGTCAGGGGCCTCAAAACCGGTTATATAGGGAGAGGACTGTGCCGCCTGAAGAGGGAGGCTTGAGGTGATGCCGCCCAGACAAACGGCGAGCATAAGCGCACCGGCGGAGCGCTTGATATTGGATTCGCTCTTCATTTGCGGTAGTTTCCTTATCTTTTGGACCCGGTGAATAATCCGGATGGGTGAGAACTGATTGGACTCCGTTTGGACAACGGCATCCCATCGGACGTATTTCCAGGGGGGAACGGCCCTCGACTGGGCGTCCATCCCAAATCCGAGATCCGACCTCTCTCATCATTCCTTTATGGGCAGGGGCAGTCAAGCAGAAATTGAAGGAGCGCATGCTGTGAGCAGTTTTTTTGGGCGGATGTTTCGGATTTCGACCTGGGGAGAATCCCACGGTGGCGCGGTCGGTGTGGTCATTGACGGCTGTCCGCCGCGCATGCAGCTCGATCTCGAAGCGATTCAGCGCGATTTGGATCGGAGGCGTCCCGGCCAGAGCAAGATCACGACGCAGCGGCGGGAAAGCGATGAGGTCCAGATCCTGAGTGGTGTGTTCGAGGGAAAGACGCTGGGTACCCCGATCCTCATGCTGGTGCAGAATACGGATGCACGACCGCATGCGTATGACGAGATGAGGGACAAGTTCCGGCCATCGCATGCGGACTACACTTACATGGCCAAGTACGGCATTCGGAACTGGCAGGGCGGCGGGCGCTCGAGTGCGCGCGAGACGATTGCCAGGGTGGCTGCCGGAGCGGTTGCCAAGCAGTTGTTGCGGGAGTGGGCGGGTATCGAGGTCTTGGCGTGTGTGGAGCAGATCCACCACCTCAAGGCGGAGATCGATCCTGACGGTTTTACGAGTGCGCAGGTGGAGTCGAACATTGTGCGCTGTCCTGTGCCTGCGATTGCCGAGGAGATGGTGACCGAGGTCGACAACGCCCGTCGGCGCGGCGATTCGGTGGGCGGGATCGTACTCTGCACCGCGCGCGGCGTGCCGGCGGGCTTGGGTGATCCGGTCTTCGACAAGCTAGATGCCACGTTGTCGCACGCCTGCATGTCGATCCCGGCCACCCGCGGCATCGAATTCGGTTCCGGGTTTTCCAGCATTTTGATGACCGGCATCGAGCACAACGACGCGTTTGAGATGCGGGAGGGCCGAATCCGGACCCGGACCAACCGATCCGGTGGGATTCAGGGTGGCATCAGCAACGGTGAGACGATCTATTTCCGGGTTGCGTTCAAGCCGACGGCCACGGTGATGGTACCGCAGGACACGGTCTCAGAGGCGATGGAGGAGACGGTGTTGCAGGGCCGTGGGCGCCACGACCCCTGTGTATTGCCGAGAGCGGTCCCGATCGTGGAAGCGATGACCGCGCTCACCCTGGCCGACCACCTCCTGATCGGGCGAGCCGGTGGCCAGTGGGGGCGGTAGCTCCGCAGATGAAGTGGGGAAATCGGGGTCGGGGTCGGTATCGGAATCGGGATCGATGGAAATCGAGGGAATCGATTAAATCGAATAAATCGAATAAATCGATTCAATCGAGATTCGGCGTGGGAAGCTCGTGTGCAAGCCTTCATGAGACCGACCCCAACCCCAACCCTGACCCCGGCCCCGATTCGCTGTCTACTTCTGCTGCGGAGGGGGCTACTCGGTGGCAGGGAGGGCTGATTCGTCGCCGCTGCCGAGCCATTCGACGATGTTTTGCTGGTCGGGCGGGGTCTGCAATTCGGTTTCGACACCGGTCTTGGGGATGCCGAAATTGGCTTCCATCTCCTTGGAGCGTGCTTGTGCGTCTTCCGGCGTCGCGATGATCCGTGGGGTGAGAAAGACCAGCAGGTTTGTCCGCTGCACATCCTCGATCTCTCTGCGGAACGCTTTGCCGATGATGGGGATGTCTCCGAAGAAGGGCACTTTCCGCACGCGTTTGATGCTGTTGTCGCGGATCAATCCACTGATGGCGAGGGTATCACCGTCCTTGATCGTGACGACGGTCTCGATGGTCCGCTTCGCGATCTTGGGTGTGAGGGCCATGCCGCCGGTGGACTCCTCGAGGATGGCTTCGACCTCGGGGTTGATTTTCAGGGTGACGTCGCCATTGAGGCTGACCCGGGGGGTGACCTTCAGTTTGATGCCGACATCGATGCGGGTGATGTTTTGGATCACGTCGCGCGAGGTACCTGCGCCGCCTTCGATGACCGACTCCAGGACGGGGATTTCCTCGACGACGTTGAAGCTGGCTTCCGAGTTGTCCTGGGTCCAGAGGGTGGGATTGGAGAGGATCCGGAAGTTGCTGTTATCGCGCAATGCATTCAGGAGGAAGGGTATCCGTGCCTGGACGTTTCCGCTTTGATCGACAAAGGTCCCTTTTGCGACGGCGAATCCGAAGCCATCGGGGACGACCGCGCCGGAGGCGACGTCTCCGAGCAGGTTACCGGAAGGATCGAGATTGGTCCGTCCCAGGACGGTGACGCTTCCATCATCGGGCAGGTCGATCGAGGCCCATTCCATACCGATGTCGGAGGTGTTCTTGGTGGTGATTTCCGCGACGACGACCTCGATCATCACCTGCTCCTGTTGGATATCGAGTTCGTCGACCAGGGAGGTGATCAGGCGCATTTCCTCGGGAGGTGCGCTGAGGATGAGGGCGTTGTTGGATGGATTGGCCTGGATGGAAACCGCGTTGGTGTTATCCGGGTCCTGACCGGAGCGCATGGCATAGACGTTGGTCAACTGTTCGGCGAGGGTGGTTGGGTCGAGGTATTTGAGGTGGAGCGCGGTGAGCCGCTCGCGTCCGATCGGCGCCTCGATATCGAGTTCGGTGACGTATTCCTCGACCTGGTTGACGTCCCGCTCCGGGCCGACGAGGAGCAGTGCATTGATTCTGGGTTGTGGAATGATCCGCACGCCTGTCGGCAGAGAGCCCATTCCGATGGCGGTATTGGAAAGCTGTTGTTGGAAGCGGCTTTCGGCGGAGGCGTCTTCTACGAAGGCCTGTTGCAGTTGACGCGCGAGTTCCTCGGCGCCTGCGTGCTTGAGATAGACGATCCTGAGCTCGCGTCCCGCCCCCGGGCGATCAACGGTCTTCAAGATATCCGCGATTCTGCGCACCGTGGATGCGGTTCCGGTGACGAGCAGGAGGTTGCTTGGTCCTATGGCTTGGAGGGCGCCCTTCTCCTTGGCTTGTGGGACGAGTGGCTCGAGCGCCTTAGCCAGGTCGGCGGAGGATACGTGTTCCAGGCGGAAGGAGTAGGTGCCGAAGCGATCGATTTCGCTGGAATTGCCATCGCGGAGGTCGCCGCCCATTCCCAGGGCGTCCTGGATCGGCACGATATACACGATCTGTCCCGCCTCCAGGCCGACCAAACCCTGTGCCTCCAAGGATTGCAGGAAGAAGGGTAGGAGATCTGCTGCGGGCACGGGACTACTGGAGATCAGGGTGAATGTCTGATCGGGATCGTCCTTGATGACGAATCGTTTGCCTGTGTGGCGGCTGACCAATTGTGCGGCCAGTTTGAGGGGGACCTGATCGAAATTGAGGATTACGGGCTGACCGCCGTTGCCGTTTTCGGTGGGGGCCGCGCTGATTGCTTCATCCGGCTCGACAACGGTCTCTTGTGCGGACACCGATCGTGGGGATGCGGCGGCGAGCAGCAGGCATGCGGAGCAGAGGCCGAGGATGGTCAGGTAGAAAGGGTGCACGTTGGTTGTGGATCGTCCCATTAAATTCGAACTCCTGGAGTGGGGGGCATCGATGGGGGGTCTGGAACAGAAATCGTGAGGGGATCATCGTCCGAGATACGGTTCGCGGTCAAAGCAGAAATGGGCGTTTCTCGAAGTCGTTTCCGGATCGGGCTCAACCGATCGGTGGCGGACCGAATCCACCGCCGCCTGGGGTATGGATCTGCAAGATATCTCCAACGTCGAGATCGACCGTGGTCTTTCCTTTGAGTTCAAGGGTGCCCCGTTCGCCGGCGCGCTGTAGGAGGTGCTGCCCGGCGGCACCGGGCAAGCCGCCGTTTGCGCCGTCGGGTCCGTGTGTCCGGCGCTCCGCGAACAGGGTCACTCTGCACGGGGCCAACGCCTGGTAGACCCGGACCAGGCCGTCTCCCCCCTGCATCCTGCCTTTGCCACCGGAGTCGGTGCGCAGGCCATACCGCAGGATCCTGAGCGGGTATTCGCGTTCGAGGGTCTCGATCGGGGTATTGAGGGTGTTGGTCATGGACGAATGCACGGCGCTGGCGCCGTGGTGATTCGCGGATGCGCCGGTGCCGCCACCGAGGGTTTCGTAGTATGCGAACCCGGGGCTTCCCGGGGCGGTATCTCTACCGATCAGGACGTTGTTCATGGTCCCCTGCGGGAGGGCCGGCAAGGTATCGGGTGGAAGGAGGCTGCGGAGTGCCTCCAGGATGGTATCGACGACTCGCTGACTGGTCTCGACGTTCCCGGCGGCGACGGGCGCGGGAAAGACGGCATCCAGGAGGCTGCCCTGCCTGGTCAGGACATGACAGGGTGGGTCCAGGATGGCGTCCGATGCCGGCGTATCTGCCGGGAGCAGGCAGCGAAGGACGAAGGCCACGGCGGAGAGGGTTACGGCGCGAACACAGTTGATGGGACCGCGTGCTTGGTCGTTGGTGGCTTGAAAGTCGAAGACGAGTCCGCCAGCAGGGTGATGGCTGAGGCGGAGCCGGATCAGATGCGCTCGGTCGTCGAAGCCGTCCCCTTCCATGGCCTGCGTGGCCTCGGCCTCCGCGTATGGCAGGTGCTTGAGCCAATCGTGGAGAAACCGTTGGGCGTATCGGCGCGCGTGCAGGCCGAAGGCCTCGACCGGCTCCAGGCCTTCGCTTTCGACCCATTCTTTTATGCGTTGAGCACCGAGCAGATTAGCGGCCAATTGTGCCCGGAGGTCGCCGAGACGTTCATTCGGACTGCGTGAGACGTTCATCAATCTTTGGACAAGGGCAGGGTCGAGTTCGGATTGGCGGGCTGCGAGGGTCGGGGGGATGCGGAGGCCTTCGCGATCGATATGGTCGACGATGGCGAAGGAGCCGGGGTTATCGCCGCCGACGTCTCCGTGGTGGGCGCGGCTGGCGACCAGGAATGCGTGCTCGGTATCAGGTCCTGCGAAGACCGGTGTGACGAGGGTCAAATCGGGCAAATGTGTCCCGCCCTGATACGGGTCATTGAGCAGAAAGGAGATGCCGGGCTGGATCGGCACAGCTTCGAGGCACGCGCGGACGGCGGTGGACATGCTGCCGAGGTGGACGGGGATATGGGCGGCCTGTGCGAAGAGGCTGCCGTTTCGATCGAAGAGTGCGCAGGAGAAGTCGCGGCGTTCTCTGATGTTCGGCGAATAGGCGGAGGTTTGGAGGACCGAGCCCATCTCTTCGGCCACGGCGTTGGCACGCGCCTGAAACAGTGCGAGTTGAATCGGGTTGATTTCGTGCGTGCTCATGAATGTCGGGTGTGGGGGTAGCCGGATCCTGTCCGAAAAGGCCATTGGGGCATAGCTGAAGGCACTGCGGCTCCGGATGGGG
>ENA-UOOH01002237-UOOH01002237.1-fermentation-metagenome-genome-assembly--contig:-NODE-2237-length-17101-cov-73.810102_pt1 | contig 17101 bp, 15 predicted proteins | sample MGYA00245778_ERZ724025 | MGnify/ENA primary metagenome ERZ724025 (study PRJEB28704, sample SAMN03018313) | fermentation metagenome | biome: anthropogenic terrestrial biome; feature: soil... | reverse complement strand
AAGAATATTGAATTCATGGATCGTTTCATTTTATTAATTCTCCTTTGAATTGTTTCTATTAATAGAAACGCTATTCGAGGGAGAAGTGTTTCACTTTTATCTGGGAAACGGTTTAGTTTTAAGAAAAGAGCAAATGAGTAGCCCGGTTCATTTTGAATGTAGCAATGGGGATGTTCGAAAGCAAATCAATTTAATGCTTGCCTGAGGTAAATTATCGATCCCAAATCAATTTGTCAAGCCATTAGCTATTCGGAGACATTCCTCTTTGGAAAGGGTTGTGCTGACCATAAAAATATGTTCTCCATCACTCCAGATCACACTTCCCACCCCCAACTTACTCTTATAGGCGGCTTGCATTCCGTTAACGGTTTCACTGCTCTGTTCTTCTAAATTCTCATTATCAACATTCATGCTTGAACCGGAACGCATGAGATCGATTGACACAAAGTTATCCGACACATCCTGATAATAGTAGGATACATCAGATACGTTGAACGCGAGTTGCATCAGTTTCATACCTTCTGGCACATACAATGGATAATAGGTCCCTTCCGGCAACAGTGCAGGCTGCGAGCTACCTTGATTTTTCCAAGTTATTTCATTGTCCGTATCCTGGCTCTGAAGATAATAAGTTACATATTTTGGATTCGATTCAATTACAAGTTTCGTCACCCAATCTCGAGCCACAGCCACATTCGGAATCGCTAATAAAAGTATGACCAATGCAAGAAGAATCCACGCAGTAGCCTTTGATAAATTAAGAGAAAACTTAATAGATCTATTGTGTGTTTTCGAGGTTTGCGTCTCGGCTTCTATTATCGCCTTAATTTGATGGTTGAACTCAGCAGAGGGAATGTAAGGATCTGCTTTTGCCTCTTGAAGGAAATGCCTCCCTTTGATGTATGCTGCCTCTTTGGTAGCTTCCTCAAAAAGGTTGTCTGACCTCTTTTCATCTGACTTGTTGGTCTTCATTTTTTCCTCTAGACAGTATCAATATTGCTTTTTTCTTAGCTCGAAATAAACGCGTTCGAACGGTATTTGCTTTTATACCCAGTACTTCAGCAATTTCAGAGTCACTCCAGCACTGAAGGTATTTTGCCTCCAATACGAATTGGTCCTGCTCGGGCAATTGCAATATCGCATTGGTTAGCTGTTCCACACATAGTGATTTTTCAGTCAAGCAATCCAGGTCAAAATCATCTACCACCGTCTCCTCAAAATCCTCGAAAAAGTCCGAAAAATTGGTTTCCTTCTCGATCTTCCTTTTTCGATAAATATCCATGGAACAGCTTCTATTTACATTAACGATATAAGCCGCCAAAATGTTTCGGTTGAGTTTTCTTATTGTTGGAAGATATTTAATAAGTTTTACAAAGGATTGTTGAACAACGTCTTCAATGTCTGCTTGGTTCTGGAAATATCTCCTTGCCTGGTTGAACATCAACCCATTGTAGTTATCATAGAGCATTTCAAGAAACAATCGGTCGCTTTCCGGACTGAAATCATGGTCTCGTGATGATGACAAGATTACTCCTTATCCAATCTGTTTTCAATTGTACATTGGAATGAAAAACACGGTTTCTCAGCCCTGCTTACAGCATTAAGTAGCTATTGATTATCGCTCTTTTCATTGTTTAAGAAACATTCTTCGTGTCTTTCGAGCATGTGTTTCTCAGAGTACAAGTTTGATAATGATTTGCTTTTTCACGATATGCAACTCTGGCAAAAAATTCTTGAGTGATGTTAATCATACAAGAACGAATTATGGTCTTAGCAAGCAAAGGAAGTGTATATACACATCCGCAAAAGGTACTCCGTTATATTGGTGAATAATTCTGGATTTGTTGAAGCGTTAGTGAAAGGGTTATTAGAAAAAGCATGAGAACAAGAAGGAACCTGATCATATTCTATGTCAACGACGATGAACTTCAACGGATTGAAAAGAAGCGAAAAAGTATTGGCATAAATTCACGCAGCACATATCTGCGAAAGGTTGCCATCGATGGTTATGTGATCCATATTGATTATGCTGATTTAAAGGAACACACCCGACAAATAAGGATGATCGGTATCAACATCAACCAAATCGCTCATCACCTTAACGCCACAGGTGAGATCTACCAATCTGACCTGAAAGCTATACAGGAGATGCTGGAGGAAATTTGGCGATTACAAAGATCCATCCTATCAAGTCTTCGCTGAAAAAAGCCATAGCTTATGTCGTTGCTGGTGGGAAAACTGATGAGGGTTTTCTGGTAACGAGCTTTGCCTGTACACCTGAAACGGCAGATTTGGAGTTCAGTTTCACACTTTCCCATTGCATGCCAAAGGGCAATAATCTTGCTTTTCACTTAATCCAATCCTTCAAGCCTGATGAGATTGATCCAGAGACCGCCCATAAGATTGGCATTGAATTAGCCAATGGATTTTTGAAGGATGAATATGAGTACGTATTGAGCACCCACGTTGATAAGGATCACATTCATAACCACCTGATCTTCTGTGCAGCAAATTTTCTGGATCACCGTAAGTTTGTCTCCAACCGAAGAAGCTATTATCAGATTCGGAAAATAAGTGATCGACTGTGCCAGGATTTCGGTCTTTCCGTTGTAATACCGGGTGAGGAAAATGGAAAAACATATAAGGAATACTTGGCTCACCAAACAGGCACAAGTTGGAAAACTGATCTTCGTCGAGCGATTCGTCAAGCCCATAATCACAGTCAGACCTATGAAGAGTTTCTTCTGCGTCTCACAGTTTCCGGCTTTGAAACCAAACAGAATCAGGGAATCTTGTTTCGAAAAATTGGACAGCAACGCTTTGTTAAAGGTGAAACGTTGGGTTTGCCTTATACACTGGAGCAGATCAAGAAGAGCTTTTTGCAAAAACAAACACTTGAGAATAAGTCCATAACTTCTGAATTCCTTCCTTCCCTGATCGATATTGATGCGAATCTGAAAGCCATGCGGAATAAAGGATATGCCCAATCTTTGGAGATTAAGAATCTGAAAGCAATGTCAAAGTCACTGCTATTTTTGGAGGAACAGGGAATTTATACTGTTGGATCGCTTGATAACAAGCTTAGAGAAGTAAAGGATGAATTTGAAGCAACTCGAAAAGAGATAAAAAAGTTGGAAGACAAAATATCCGAGTTATCCGAGATCGCAAAACACATTAGAACAATTAAGGAGATCACAAGAAACTCCGAGACACACATGGCTAACTTACCACAATCAGAACAAATAATTCTTCGATCATCAATCAAAGCTCTAAAAGAAGAAGGGATAGGACCTTTTTCGTTAGACGTTCAAACAGTGCAAAAAGACTTGCAAAACCTAGATGATAAGAAGCGTCAGCTTTATATTCGGTACGGGGAAGTAAAGGTGTTTTTGAGAAAAATCCGAACTACTAGATCAAACCTAAGTTGTTTATATTTGCCTTCCCAAAATCTTGAAGTCGATAAACAATAACTCGGAAAAAATTCAATATGTTGAAGTAAAACTGATACCTATATCAAATCTAGATTATTAAACGGTATAATCAAAAGAGGGCATTTCCCTGCAGCTTGCTGCGGGGAGGCTTCATTTTCACTTGAATAATTATTCTACATAAGTTTTTATCAAACACGGAGGTGAAATATGGGGATACCTGTCAGACGACGAGGCGAAGTTGTTTCGAATGAAATCAGAAGTAGAATTCCTATTCGTTATAAAACTGTAACTCGGTCAATCAATAAGGCATTCTGGGATATGGAGAGTGAGACACTTCATAGCCTTTACGTTGGATCGTATGGCCGAGGTACTGCTATTGATGATAGTGATATCGATATCTTGATAGAATTGCCTGAGGTTGAATATAACCGTTTTGATGCAGTCTGGGGTAATGGACAGTCACGTTTATTACAAGCTGTTCGAAGTGCGATATTAGAAAGTTATCCTCGGAGTGATGTTCGCGCTGATGGCCAGGTTGTTAAAATCGCTTTTAGCGATGGGATGAAATTTGAAATTCTTCCCGCTTTTAAAAAAATCTCCTATTATGGGGCTTGGAATGGTCAATATACATATCCAGATACAAATATGGGAGGAAATTGGCTTTCGACGAATCCTAAGGCAGAACAAAAAGCAATGCAGGATAAAAACAAGAGCAGTAATGGACTATTAAATGATACCTGCAAACACTTCAGAAGCATTAGGAATGATTATTTTGGTAGTTATCACCTCTCAGGCATCGTGATTGATAGCTTTGTCTATGCTGCGATACAAGGGTGGCGTTGGATCGTAGACAGCCAAACCTCTTCAGCAGCAGAGGGAGACTATGAACGAGCATTACGTGCTTATTTAGAAAAAACAAGCCCTTGTTATCATTCGGAATCACCTGGAAGTGGCCAAACACTCAATACCAGTAAAAGTATAGACTGCCTGATTAAAGTCGTTGAGCTGATTGCAGGTCAAAAATGAATACAAGATAATTTATAGGTTTTTGTATACCCTGGATAAATTAGGTAAAGGAATTAGACTCTATGGAAAACTCTTCTCAACACCGGGACAACTTATACGTCCAAATCAGAGAATGTTACGGACGATCAGTATACACCTACTCCACTCATCATAAGAAGATGAATAATCTAGAGTTAAAGAATAAAAGGATTAAGCTTTGCCAGATTATTCTTTCAGCCATTTCCGCTAGCGGTTTTTTAGGTGCAATCATAACAAATGAAAGATCTTTTACGGTTATCGGTGGAATATTTTCGACGCTCTTGCTTGCTGTCAATCTTTTTTTCAAAGATAATAACTTAGTTGAAGAGGCTAAGCGGCATTATAGCACCGCAATAAACCTGTGGTTGGCTAGAGAAGACTATATATCTCTTCTTACCGATTTTCCAATATTATCGAGTGAAAAGATTGTTCAGATTAGAGATGACCTTCAGGCTCGCGTTTTTGAAATTTACAAGTCATCACCAACAACCGACAAAAGGAGCTACCTTGAAGCACAAAAGGCATTGAAGAAGGAAGAAGAACAATTCTTTAATCCTGAAGAAATTGATATGATGCTTCCAATGCATTTACGGAATAAAGGAAAGATTTCCTCTGAAGAAAACTAGGCGTTGGATAGGAGTTATAACAAACTGGTCGATTCGATTAATCCTAGCGAGTTCCCTTTCCCAGAAGCCGCGTGGTCTGCTCAGTTTATCTCATCAGTGATACAGAGCGGTTTTTAAGTTATATATCCTTGATCTTTCGCTTTTGCTGCAAAATGAGAAGATTCAGGGCCTCATTTTTTTCTAGATGGCAGAGAGACGATCAAGATCGAAAAAGCATTGGATTATTAGTATATGTACTCTGAGAATCTCGTAAATCTGCAAACCAATCAATTCATTTACCTTGCACTGGTCACATACCGCAGATTTTTCTTGTAGAGCCAATAGCATAAGACCAACAGGAGAACTGAGATAGCACTAATAACCAGGCGATTTGGGATCAGAGAATTTATCATATAAGGCCTGTCCCTATAAATCATCCATTCAAGAAAAGGATAATAGACAATGTCATTAATGGTCAGCCTGGTTGTCATCGTCTCTGAATGTAGGTAGAAATACAACCAAGAGGTTATACCTACTCCAGCCCCGACATAAGCGTTTTTTGTGATACCGGTAGCAACTCCCATCAATCCTGAAAAAAACAGCGTTGGAACAAAAAGTGTAAACATCATGATAGGAGGCAATATCGGCCCATAAATCATATTCGAAATCGAAACGATCATTATGTTGGCTAAAGCGCTAAGCAAGAGGAAGCCAACAATTCGATAGAGCCATAAGCGTTCCATGCTTTGCCTGGTACGGATGAAATCGATTGAGCCGTTCTCAACCTCTTTGAATAATATAAAATTCCCTACTAATGACAGTAACAACGGCATGAGTACGCCCATGACAAAACTCATGAATGGTTGCAACTCTACGGCGTCACTAGTTGGTGCCATTAGTGCGAGATAACCAAAAATCACGATAGAAAACGCGATGATTATCCCCAAGACTTCTCTATGCAACTTCAGAAACTCCAAGGAAAAACGGCGAGCAAAAGCTTTCAATTTTGGGGGCATTGTTGCTCTAATCTTTCCAAGCTATACTCAGTCAGCTGCTGAATAGAAGATTCCAAATCTACATAGTCTATCCACACACTGCTTTTTTCTTCTTTGAGTTTTACCAATACATTCCAGAACTCTCCATCCTCCATGCAACGATCAAGTTGGAATAACTTAACGATCAGTTCATTCTCTTCATCTTTGTCGAACATCCTTGGCACAGCATATATTGAAGCTGGATCGGAATCAATCGTTTGATACACTTGAATGATTGAGTCCAGATCAACTGTTTCCGGGCTTTGTTCCGAGGCAAGTTTGAGACTGAAATAATACAAAAAAGGCATAACGCTTTTGTCATCAGGCACTGAACGAGTTGGTTGTAGACAGCTGAAGCGTTTAAAAAGACAATTTTGAAGACTTGGGTCATCTGTTCCTTGTCTCCACCAGGCTTGAATCACCTCTAAAGCAGCTTCAATTTCCAACTTCGATGGTGTGGCATCTGGCAAAAACATCGTGAATGGCGTTGACCGTAGAAAAAAAGTTCCATTCTTATCCAAAATACTTGATCCAACAATGGGGAGAATGATGGTATTCTGTTCTTCGTTTGTTTCCATTGCCACACGCTTCATAAGTCCGCTGAACTTGGTTTGGATTAACTCATAATGACTTCGGGTGTCCGAATCAAGCCACTCTGGCAATAGAGCTTCTTGTCCGTTTATATCGCCCTCTACGTAATCCGCTCCCCCAATGATCAATACCTCGGGTAAGTTTTCTTCCCAGGAAAGATTAACCACTCCGTTTGCAGTGCTGTTTTTATCGGCGCTGGAATAGTTAATGTTTATCGTTTCAGGTATCCTTAACTCCAGCCTGGTCAAATCGCATTTACTAAAGGGATGCCATTGCCCATGAGCTAGAAGTAACAATCTGGATTGATCTATATAACCACCTGGCAGGAAACCAACCAAAGAAATTTCAGGATCCTGGAAGAGGTTAGAGTAAGAATAATTCGGCAGAATGAAATCACCTTCATACCCAATACTGTATGTGCCTGGTGACGTTTCTTCCACAGTGACTGGTTTGTCCATCAGGCTTGCAAGCAGCAGTAGATGCTCACGGATATCAAGCCCCTTCTTGAGCTGAACCGTAGCCGTTCCCTTTTCAACATAACCATGCTTGTTGATCACTATGACAACCTCGTAAGAATCCAAAGCGTCACACACATCGTTGGAATTGTAGAGAGTCTCTAAATCAGGTTGATCAACGATAAAACTTCCTTGATAATTCAGTCGAGAACCTAAGAAAAAGGTTCCTGCAATAAAAAAGAGGAAAAAAGAAAACCAGAGAATAGAATTTTTCAGTTTCAGCTTGCCTTTGTTTGCAGGAAGGATAAAATGTCCGATAAGTATCGCTAACAGAAGTAAGCTGAAGGATAGTATCAGGAAATACCCCCGATTAAGCTGGAGAGTCTCCCGAATAGGACCGTATCCAAATAGCAGCCCGAAGGATTCTGAGACGTAGTATTTGAACAAGTCAGGCCAGACAGTCTGACGAATGGCTAACCATATCAGACAAATGAGGGTGAAGGGCATTGCTAAGGCAGGTTTACGTAACAGCAGACCGGATAAGATGCTCAATACTGTGGCGAAAAGAAATGTTGACGTAAAAAGATAAAACCATATAGATGCACCTTGAACCAATCCTGCCAAATTGTTGAATGATACTCCCCTGATTAGCATAATCACTAAAGTTGGAAGCAGTAGAATCAGAACTCCGAAAAACATTGCAAAGAATTTAACAATTATAAAATTTGCTCTGAAACTCGGACGCGCCCATTGTATCTGAGATTGATTTGAAGTTTCCATAAGGGAGAAACGGGTAGCTAAAACTCCATAAACAATTGACGTAAACTGAAACACACTTCTAGAAAGGCTATTAATATATGCTGGAGAAAAGGTGTTGCTATTCTTGAAGCTTATGTCAGTAAACAGGAGTACGAGCGCCAGGACAAGAATAAGCCAATGAATTTTTTCCAGTAAAAAGATTTTAAGCTGAAATTTTAATTGCCTGAGATAGTTCATTATCAGCTTTCTCCGACCCCATCTTGATTAACCAGAAGCATATATGCATACTCCAATGTGGGTTCCAGCGTTTCGCTCCCTTTCTCAATTTTACTGGTTTTCGGAGAATAGAGCGCTGTCACCTCTTCATTCTCTTGGTCGAGAGTGAAGGAAAAAATCAGATTCCGCGATCTAAACCTTTCCCATTCGCTACCGGTTTTGATCTGACATGACCAAACCTTGCCCCTCGCTGTGTTGATCAACTCTCGGGTGGATCCGCTGAAAATGATTTTCCCATGGTTGAGCACTGAGAGCATATTTGTTGAGGCGGTTATATCCTCGGTGATATGGGTGGAGAGCAGAACTGTCTTCTCAAGACCGATCTCTGAAAACAAGTTTCGAAATCGCACCCGTTCCTCCGGATCTAATCCAGCGGTAGGTTCATCGGCAAAAATCACCTGAGGCTCATGAATCAACGCCTGGGCGATAGCCACTCTTTGTTTCATGCCTCCGGAGAATGAGCCAATTCTTTTCTTCGCTTGATTCGCCAGGTTCACTTGCTCAAGTCGTTTAAATATCAAAGGACGGTTAATGTCTCTCCCCGAAAGAATGAGCATGTATTCCAGAAACTCAATTGGAGTTAGATTTGGATAAAGGCTGAATTCCTGAGGAATAACCGCGATTCGCTTGCGCACCTCATCAATTTCATTGATGCAGTCATAACCTGCCACGCTGACTGCTCCTGATGTCGGTTTGAGCGTCCCAGTGAGTATTCGAATTAACGTTGATTTCCCGGCACCATTTGGACCCAATAAACCGTATACCCCGCGAGGCACATGCAAATTCACATCATCCAGAGCTTGCTTGTCTTTTCCATAGATCTTGTTCAACCGTTCTGTAGTAATCATGTCACTAAATACCTCATACAATCCTTCATGGAGTTAAAACAAATAGTGGAGCTGATAATTATTCGTTATTTGCTAACAGTAATCTTGTTAATCTAAACTACTGATACGGGCAGATTGAAGGCGTTTTACAGCGGGCTTCATAATATATTATAGTTGTCCCAGTGCTTGTGTCTGAGCATTGTCGAAGCTGGTGGGTCTGCACTCCGGGCCACCATGTTTCGCAACATAATCCATCATCAAACCAAGGACCACAAGAACTATTAACTCCAGAAGATGCGCTGACTGGCTTATTAAACAAGGCCACGGATGAAAGCAATAGAATCATTATTACCATCAACCCGATTAGCCGACTGACATTTTTCTGTGTTAATGATTTGTACATCATCCCTCCTAAGGATTATAGTTTATCAGTTCCACTATTTGAGATTTCGAACTCGCATAACCAATGTTCCTTATGACACCAGGTTCATCAATGAAGGCAAGTGTCGGAGTTCCAGTAATGTTGTAATTCTCAAAAACTTGGCGAATACCAGACAGCACCTCCCAACCTAATTGTGTAATGTCTAAATCTTCTTCAAGAAAGATAGCATTCTCCTCGGGTGTATTGGTCGTAATAAGAATAATTTTTATATCCTGATTACTTCTTGAAAAATCTTTTAACTCAGGATACAAAGATTGGCATGCCTGGCATGAATGGTTAGTAAAAACTAAAAGTGTCGGAGATTCAATAAGTGATTCAAGTAGAACACTATCCCCTTTTTCATTTTTAAGTTCACAATCAATTAATTTTTGATTTATCAAGTCTTGGAACTCGCTTGTACCTACGTTAACATCCTCTTTGTGAAAGAAAGCTTTTAGTTGTTGGATGCCCACAAAATTAAAGATAGAAAATAAAGATTGAACAACTAATAGAACCACGATCGTTCCTAAGAAAACAATTTCAAGGTTTCTACCCTTTTCGCTCTTTTCATTTTCCATTTCAAATCCTTCCATCTTCTTTTTAAAAAGTTCTTTAACAAAGTAAACGTTTCAAATGCGATTAATGTTTCACCTTTCAAAAAAATGCTCAAAATCGAAAACATAAAAACATTCTCATATCGTATGAACGAAAAAGTTCTTGCCTGAGAGTATGCACACAAGGTTAAGGTAGAAACTAGAGTGAAAAGAGAGACCAACAATACTTTCAATACAGGCAGCAAAGTTTGAATTGAGTAAAACTAGTTGGTTTCAACGAAGTTGATTTTAAAAATAATTACTATCTCCAGATCAAATTGAATATTAAACAATGACTCGAATTCTATATCATCTTGTACCGCTTGAAAACTGAGTTTCAGTCAGCTGCCTTACAGGCTTTATCCCAAGAAGTTAATGAACTAGCTCAATCCTAATCTCACAACTTGAAGCTTAACTGACGATAGCCAGTATTGACGAATCAGATACATTTCTTCTTACTTTCTATCGACTATTTAGGTGAATTGTCGAGGAAGGTATAAGGGCATTATCCACGTGTGTAAGGAAACGCATCAACATGTAATGCTAGGAATTGAACTATCAAAAGAACAGCCACTGAAACACTTTTATGATTCACTCCGTTTAATAAATATGACGAGGTGTTAGTGAACCAGAACAAGCAAGAAAAATATTGGTCACCATGAAATCTTCTAAACTTGTTTTGAACATCCTGTACTTTGGACTGTCTGCCATTTTATTGTTCAGTATTCATGGTGCTTGTTTACCGGCTTGTACCACTGTTTGAAAGCGATAAGTGAAAAAACAATAAGGAGCATATCATGCATGCAAACAAAAATATCAAAGCCACTTATTTGTTGCTAAGTGTGGGAACACTTCTCTTAGGATTACTCGTTTCTCCAGGTCCTACAGTATCTGCCTGTGACTCTTCTTCTTTATTCTCATCCAGTTACTTTTTTATTGATGATCACAATGTGCACAAAGAACTGAGCTTTCTCGATGACTCTGGTTTTTCTTTTTCTTACCCAGACGAATTTACTCTTTATGAGAGATTTCGACAAGAGACTCCCTATTCAGAGCCAGAGAAGATATTGAGAAGGATCTCTTTAGTAGACGAACAGATGTTTTTAGATATTGATATCTGGTTAAAAAATGGAAAAGCCATTACTAACTGGCTCAATGGTCTTTCAGAAATTTTTGATTATAAAGAAGTAAACTTGCTAGAATCAAAAACAAGTTCTGACAAATATACTGTTGCAGCAATAAGTTATACAACGGGTTCGTATCCTAGCTTACAACTCTCAATCGAGATGAAAGATCATTTTGTTCAGCTAAATCACAAGTTTACCAACGACATCAACGATCTTAGGATGTTTGTTCACATCGTAAAATCAATTAAATTGGACAATAACACCTCGCTGGACGAAATCTTCGGCACCATTATTACGGTATCGTTGGAAAATTACTATACTCTAAACCAAAAGCTCATTGATGAAAAAGAAGTCATCATATCTGCCGAACGATGTTGTGGATTATATAGCCCTGGGAACCCTTTCCAATGTTGTGATACAAGTAGCTCGTTGGGAAATTGTACGTGGCACGTTTTTTATATGTATGGTGGTGTGCCTTTTAGAGGCAATGCAGATGAATGGTATTACCAAGTTTATATTACTCCTGGATGGGAATCCTCTAATACTCCTCCTTATACATCACAAAATATTGGATGGCATGAACGTGGGGATATGGGGCATGTTGCTTATATTACGAGCCATACATCTACAGTTGTAAGCGGTTCCGAACAGAATTGGTGTCAGGCGGGATGCCCTAGTCGCTTTTATAGTAGGTCTGCCAGTTTCTTTGAAAAATATTTATATAGAATAAGAGATATCATACCTACATCCACACTGCTAATTATTGATTGAGGTTATCTGATGAAAAAAAACTATGCGATTACTATAGCATTTTTGTTCTTCTGGCTTAGCGCTTGTGGGGTGACTCCAGGTCAGGAAGAAACTATTATCACAAACAAAACTATCACAGACTTTGAAGCACAGACGGAAGCTCCTTCACACAGCTCAACCCCAAATGCAACCACTGAACCAATGCCAACCAACCCATCAACTCTTACACTAACAGAGGCGCCCTCCCCGACACCGGAGCCTACTCAGACCCCTTTACCCTCGCAAGAGGAAGGAGAATTTCCTGACATGGAAACCACATACGAGGCGATGCTAACCGACCGGGAGATGCGGTTGGCAACCATGGTGGCTCCTGTTCTGGAATGTGAACTAGCTCCTCGTGTTATGGGCTGGCGCAACTATCGCATTGAAGAAATTGGTCTGTCCATGCAATTGCCCGCGGATTGGTCAGATGTTGATTACACTACCTATCGACCAAACCAGTTAAAAATGTTTAAAGTGAGCACCTACGGTGTTGCAAGCAGCAGTGCAATGATATTTGGAGAAGGGGTCACTTTGCATGTTTGGCATGAACCCGAGACAAAACTCATTCCTTTCATAAAAGAGCTGCGAGTGTGGGCAGCAAATCAAGAGTACAATTATGCGACACTATTCTCTCCTTTGCCGCATGTTAACTCGATGGTGAATGGTCATCCGGCTTCAATTGCATATGTGCCTGAGCAAAACTTTGGAGAAATGGGGTCTGAGGCTAATATCGTCGTAGTTACCAAAATCGGGGAATACGTGATTTTAATGATTTACCAACCCCGTCCTGCATATGACCCGACCGAGACATTAGCCACGATTTTGTCTAGCCTCACAATTAACGGACTCGAAGGTGGGGAAACGGATATCGCTAAGACTGTGCACTGCCAGATGATTCTCTTTTCATGTCTTAGCCAGTGCCACTTCAAGATGGATGAATTGACCGATGACAGCATATTTAGACCATAAAACGATAAAGAATAATCGCATTCTTTTGAGATGCTTGAGACGCGAATGACAAGATGTCCTACTCTTACGCCAATGTCAAAGGTCAGGTCATAAAAACCTCTCCTCCCATAGGGCCCGGCCCTTCTGTTTTGTTTACCTATGACGTGCTTGGCAGACTGACCCAAACAACCTACGGGAATGCAACTACTACAATTCAATACAACCCTGCTGGGCTAAAAACTCAGATAGTAGATCCGGATATGGGAACTTGGAATTATACCTATGATGCCCAGGGAAATTTGAAGACACAAACATCCGCTGGCATCACCACTACGCTCACTTACGACGGGCTTAACCGGGTGCTCTCCAAGACTTACAGCAATGACTCTCCTTCTGTAACTTATAGCTATGATGCCAATGGAGATGTTGGTTATCGCACTGGTATGTCAGACGAGACCGGTGCGACCACTTGGGATTATGATGCCAGAGGCCGATTGATCAGAGAAATGAAAACGGTATCTGGACGGAGCTTTATTACACTTTACACCTATAACAGCGCAGACCAAGTAACGTTCATGGCCTATCCGAACAATGAGGTGCTTAAAATCACTCATTTGCCACAGGGAGGTAACGATACTGTCGGTTCGTATCTGACCGGAACCCAGGTCGATTCAAACGGCCGTGTCAGCACAAGGACTTTCGGCAACGGAACCACGACGGATATGCAATACCATGACTGGCTGACCGAAGGAGGCAGGCTATCCACACTAAAGAGCGGTCAGCAAGGTTCACTGTTGGATCTACGCTTTGCCTACGACAATGTTGGCAATATCCAGACCATCACTGACGTTCTCAACAGCAATCAGATCCAATCTTTCACTTACGATTCTTTGAACCGTCTGACTTCAGCAAGCACGAATGCAATTGGGATCGGACAGTATACGCCACAGTCATATACTTACAATACAACCACTGGCAATCTTAGCAACAAAAGTGATGTAGGCGCTTATACATATTCAACAGCACAACCTCATGCAGTTACGCAAGCTGGAACCAACAGCTATGCCTACGACCCGAACGGCAGAATGACCAGCCGAACGGTCGCTGGGGTGACTTGGACATACGCTTACGATGCCGATGGTCAGCTCACTCATATAAAAAAGAATAATCAACTGGTCAGCGAATATGGCTATGATGGCGATGGAAACAGGGTCTGGGCAAAGGATTATGAAGGCTATTCAGCAGGTGAGTTCAAAGAGACGATCTATATTGGGAATTATTATGAATTTGTGACCGAAGTCTTAACCCCTGAGCCAGGTGAGGGTTGCGCTTGTATGGGCTACTATTGCACCTACCTTCCGCTGTTGTTCAAGAGTCCCCGTGGAATATCGTATTATTACGCTGATGGTCAGCGAATAGCGATGAAAGATAACGAAGGGGAGGTAAGTTATCTTTATGGTGATCAGTTGGGCAGCGTCAGTGTTGTGGCGGATTCGAGCGGAAACCTGGTAAGCCGAACTTACTACGAGCCCTGGGGTGAGATCAGAGACACCGAAGGCACCAGCCCCACCGACTATGCTTATACCGGGCAGAAGCAGGAAGGCGATATCTACTTCTACAACGCCAGGTGGTACGACCCGCAGCTTGGTCGGTTCATGCAGGCAGATACGATTGTGCCAATAGCCCAGGGCACGCAAGCGTTTGACAGATACGCATATGTCAACAATAACCCGATGAGATATACTGATCCAAGTGGTAATTATTTCAAAGAATGCGGCGATGATGATTATGGGCGATGTGGAACAATTCCCCCAGCACCAACTTATAATATCTTCGTATGTGGAATAGGCGATGGAATTAATTGTGGTGGAACGGATATCCAATCGCCATTAAATCCCTATAACACTTGGTCGGGCCAAAACGTTTATTATGACGTTGATAGCTATGGTAATAAAGCGAACACAGCTGCAGAAGTTTGGAATTACATAAGTAGTCTATCACGAAGATCACGAATCCGTTTAATTGGACATAGTGCAGGAGCAGATACGATATTACTTGTGCTAGAGATCCTTTTTAACTCAAGTAATAACTTGGATGTAACAGGGGTAGTACTTTTAGATACAAGTTTATCTGGGGGTCAATATAAGAATGTAGGGGACATGATGCAAATCGTAGATGACCTGTTAGGCTCAGGGATGCCTTCATATTTCGTCACAACGACTGACTATCCAAATGATTCTGATACCAAGTATACATGGCAATTTTTGCCGGTGACCGATGAAAAAAAATTTCCGAATTACTATTATTACGACTTGAGAAATGATATTAATTACGACGATCTTTTACATAAAGACTTAGCTCTCGATGTAGACATTGCAGATAAAATATGGTCCTGGATAAAAGGAAAATAAAAGATGCAAAAGATAAAAACACTTCTCCTTTGTTTGTTATTAATGTCATCAGTCAGCTGTACTATGCGTGCGGATGAGGTTGTTGTTGGAACAGGTTTAAATGAGCAATGCCTGGGCCCCTTATACAATTCTTCTTTCCCAGTTGGTGATGAGGCGTTTACATTCATTGCCACAACGACACCAAAGCCGTCAATTCTTGCTCCCGCAGCCTGGCAGAAGGTGAGCGAATTCTCTTCTTCTAATGGAGAAATATTGGATCTGCACTTTATTTCAATACAAGACGGTAATCAAATATTCTGGTTTACCGCTAAAGAAAAAGACGAAACCAGAATCTGGACTTACAATGTCAACGATAAAGTATGGAAATTTGGGCCATCTGTTTCAAAAGAAGCAGAACTATTTTTTGACAATTTTGGTAATGTGTGGATACATGAACCTCTACATGAAAAGCCTAGTTCACTTTACAGGCTGAATCCAGAGACGCTGGCTATTGAATCTGAATCTGAGAAAAATATATTATTTGCTGAGAGGAACATAAAACACCTTGCAACAACCCCCGATGGCAAGCTTTGGCTTATTGTGACTTATGAACCTCCCCAACTTCACTTGTATCAATATGATCCCTTTACTTTGGAACTGACTGAACATCTAACACCTGACAACTACATTGGATTAGCCACAGATGACAAAGGAGTTGTTTTTATGGCCACCCAAGATGGAATCGTTCAAAGCTATGATTCTGAAACCGGAGAGCTAGATGAGCGTCATATAAATACCTATAATGGTCCTATTCCCACCAATTTTATTAGTATGCTGACAACAGATGGGAATGAACTTTGGTTAAGTGATGTGGAAAAGTTTCAGATTTCTGATGAAGGGCTGATCAATCCTCAAGTGATATTGCGGTCTCCAGTTTTTGTTACAACACAGTTTAACGGCTATCAGCCCCTAACCTGGGAGAGACCTGATCCACAGGTCGAAACGGAAGATGGACGGATCTGGTTCAAGTCTAGCAGGGGTTTAGTCTGGCACCAGCCGGAGACCGGGGAATGGTGTATGTTTACATCTGCGGATAGTAATATTGTTAATGATACTCAAGGCAATCTATGGATCGTTTACGACAATGCGCTTTACATGCTTCCAGCAGAAGAGACGAAGGCGAAGGAATAAAAAAGCTCCCATCAGAGATTGTGCCGTCCACGAGATGGTTGAAATTACCGATGATAAAAAGTGGATGAGTAGGTTTGTATATTATGGCGATGGGAAGCGAGTCTGGGCAAAGGATTATGAAGGGTATCCAACAGGTGAGTTGAAAGAGACCATTTATATCGGTAGCTACTATGAATTTGTGACCGAAGTCTTAACACCCGAACCAGGTGCAGGTGGTGTATGCACAGGCATCTATTGTACTTACTTTCCGATGGTGTTTAGAAGCCCACTCGGCATATTGTACTTTTACGCAGATGGTCAGCGCATTGCGATGAAAGATAATGATGGTGTGGTGAGTTATCCGTATGGCGATCAGTTGGGCAGCGTCAGCACGGTGGCGGATGCAAGCGGAAACCTGGTCAGCACAACCCTCTACGAACCCTGGGGCACCACAAGGCATAGTCAGGGCACCAGACCCACCGATTACGCTTATACCGGGCAGAGGAAAGAAGGAGACATCTACTTCTATAATGCTCGCTGGTATGATCCTCAGTTAGGCAGGTTTATGCAGGCCGATACGATTGTGCCATCGAATCTCTTCAGAGAAAAAGATACTGAAGTCAATCTTGGTCGTATGG
>ENA-UOOH01002235-UOOH01002235.1-fermentation-metagenome-genome-assembly--contig:-NODE-2235-length-17106-cov-4.345728_pt1 | contig 17106 bp, 17 predicted proteins | sample MGYA00245778_ERZ724025 | MGnify/ENA primary metagenome ERZ724025 (study PRJEB28704, sample SAMN03018313) | fermentation metagenome | biome: anthropogenic terrestrial biome; feature: soil; material... | reverse complement strand
AGATCGTGAATACTATTCAGAGGTGTCATATTTCTCCAATAGATAATAAAATGTAAGGATAGAAAGAGTTTCCAGGTGAGATGGAGGTGGATATGCACTGGAAGAAAATTTTCCTAGCTCTGTTGGTGTTATTTGTTTTCTCCGTGACAGCCTGCGTTAGTGATCCTGCTCATCAAGCTACAGAGGTTCCAACCACAATTACTGTCAAAACTGAACCTGCAAAAACGGAAATTGTGCTTTCCTCGGGGGAATTAACACTTCAGGGTGTTGTACGGGATTTTGAACTCATTTCTCCTACGCAAGTTCTGGACGGACCCCGCAAATATTTGATCACCCTGATGCTGGATGATTCACAGGAAGTTTACGTGACATATATCGCCTACCCTCCAACGCCAAACCCGAGGCCAATGCCAAGCCTGAACTTCGAAGGAGGGGAAATTAATGCAGGGAACTACCTCGTGGCAACTGGTACCTATGACGAGGCCAGTAAGACACTAACCGTGAGTGAGACCAACCACAAAATAGAAACTTATTTATCCAAGCCATAAGTATCAGAGGGGTTATATGAGATTAGAACGTTATTTGGGCTTCGTTTTATTGTTGCTGTTCTTATCCTTTTTTACATTTGTTTCACCAGTTCAGGCTGTTCCGGCAGCTCCTGGTGAGATAGTGCTCACCCAACCGGATGGTTCGCAATTCGTAGCTACAATCTGGGGCGATGAGCATCAGAACGGTTTCCAAACGCAAGAGGGATACACAATTCTAAAAAACACCAGTGAATGGTGGGTTTATGCTCAGCAGGCCAGTTCCAATTCGCAGCTGAGCCCTTTAGCCGGGCTGTCAGGGCAGGAGTTGATTGTTGGCCAGGCTTCGACAACGGGTCTGGTAAAAGGCATCAGGCCGGCTCCTGCTGATTCAAAAGCTTTTGAGCCTCCTGCTACCAGGAAGGTGGCAAATTTCGGTTCCCAGCCTCTTGTTGTTTTACTGGTCAGCTTTAGTGACCGGGGGTTCACCTACCCTGTTTCTACATTCGCCGATACAGTTTTCCTCGGCACGAATACCGTTAGCGACTTTTATCTTCAAGCTTCTTACAATCAACTTGACCTTGTGCCCGCCACGGAGTGGCAGGGAGACAATGATGGGATCATCGCGGGAATCAATTTGGGATATCCCCATCCGGATACGGCCGGTGACACAGGGGATAGCATGAACCGGCAGATCGTTAGGGATGCGTTGATCAAAGCGGATGCAAACATCGATTACCTGAGTTATGACCTAAATTACGATGGAATGCTTACCCCTGATGAACTGCATATTATGCTCATCGTGGCAGGTTACGAGGCAGCAACCAGCGGTCAGTCTCCTGCAATCTGGGCTCATTGGTCTGCCTTGGGCTGGGATGTAGACGCCCCAATTTTAGATGAGGTGGCTGTAGGCCTGGGGGGGTATACAATGGTCGGCGAAATTTTCGATGACCACCCGGCTACCTTGGGCACGCTGGTGCATGAGCTTGGACATGACCTGGGCTGGCCTGACCTTTACGATTACTCAGGACAATCATATGGCGTGGGGACATGGTGTTTAATGGGTCACGGTTCATGGAATGCGCTTCCTGGTCAAGAGCAGGGTGCAAGCCCTGCATTGCCCAGCGCCTTTTTGAAGGCCAATCAACAGTGGCTATACCCTCAGGTTTTTGAACGTAAGTCTGATGGCTACGAGTTTTTGTGGGAGGCGGCTCTCTATGATTCTGCGTTAATTTACCCTTTCAATCCCGGCAAGTATGATGCGGGTTGGGGATATGGAGAATACTTTCTCCTGGAATACCGCAGCTTGACGGGTTACGATGCGGCTCTGCCAGGTGAAGGTGTGCTGATCTGGCACATTGATGAAACTGTGAGGAATGGAAATATTAACCGTGATCACCCCCTGGCAAAGTTGATGCAAGCCGATGGTTTGGATGAATTGTATTCAACTGTTACTGGCAATACTGGCGATGCGGGAGACCCATTTGCTGGAGTTAGTAACAAAACCTTCTTTGACGACACGTCGAACCCATCCAGCAGATATTATGGGAATAAGAAAAGTGAGATGGGCGTATATTTCATCACGACGACAGGCCCAGTCGTAGTAAGGCTCTTCTACTGGGGGTCGGAGATGCAAGCGTCTTTACCCATCATAAGAAACGGTAATCCAATTATCCGCAACGGTGATTTTGAGCAAATACGAAGAGGCGAATGGGTCCAGTATTCAGAAAAATGGGGGAATAAGGTCATCTGGCAGGATGGATCCGGCAATAATTGGGTAGCAGATTTTGGTCTGGCTAATAATGAACTGGCGAAGCTTTCCCAGACAAACATTCCACGAAAGAATGGTCAATGGCTGCACATGCGCATGTATATCGAGAGTGAGGAGCCAGCCTGTGGAAACAATTGGGATACCTTCCGGATAATGATCAATGGCAAACTGGTGGAGCATTTCGACTTATGCCGGGACAGCCTTCGATGGTTTACACGCAGCTACTATCTGGAGGACTACACAACCAGCCCCACCTACACTTTGCAGTTTGTGTATTCTTCTGACGGTTCTAACCACTCGCGCGTTATGGTCGATGATATCCATGTGAGTAAATCCGGGTGGTACGAACTTGCGCCAACGATGCCTGCTCCAGGTGGTTTGGTATCAGGATGGGCACCGGAAAGCAAGTGGCTTGACCCAGCGATGAGGGAAGCGCCAGTACTAAACAAGTAAGAACTTAGCCCGGCCTCAGGCGTGATGAAGCACGCTGTTTGAATATTTATTGATTAACGAGACATATCGTGTATAATTTAGTTTCGCGCCGAAATGCGCGGCTATATCTTTGTGCCTGAAAGGAGGTGAACAACATATGGCAACAGTATCTTTAAGACAGAACGAGTCTCAGGATTCACTTCTGAAACGCTTTCGCAAGAAGGTGGTGAAGAGCGGTGTACTGAGCACCGTGCGTCGTAAACGCTGGTTCATCTCCAAGAGTGAGCAACGCCGCATGGATAAGAAGAAGGCCACCCGCCGCTCCTTCCGAAAGAGTTACGACGGGTAAGTTGCCGCTGGCCCCGGCAGAATGAGGTTTTATGGCTAAAGAAGAAGAGAAGATTACCGTTGAAGGCACGATCATCGAAGCCCTTCCGGGAACACAGTTCCGGGTGCGCCTGGAGAACGGACATGAAGTGATGGCCTATTTATCGGGCCGCATGCGCCGTTATTACATCCGCATCCTGCTGGGTGACTCGGTACGGGTAGAAATGAGCCCCTATGACCTGGACCGCGGACGCATCGTGTATCGGCAGCGCCGCCCGGGTTCCTCCGACGGCAGCGATTCTTAATCACGCGCTTCTCACATCCCCTGGACATTCCAGGGGATGTTTTCTTAATTCTGTACCCCGATTAGAATTCCAGTATGACCAGTTTTGATCTGCCGGCATCCGGTATGATGCGCCAAATCGACGCGCTGCGGGACACCCTGCAGGTGGCGGATCTGGTGGAGAGCTGTTTCAAGCTGGACCAGGACGCAGAGGGCCGGCATGTGATGCGCCAGATGCGCCTGACTGCCGAACGGCACCGCCAGCAAGCCCAACTTTTGGGGCATTCGCGCTTCCCTGGCGCCCCTCAGGGGGTAGTTTGGGAGGAAGACGGCAAGGTCGTTGGCAACGTGAGCGTGCTGCCTTACCAAAGCGGGTTCAGGCGGATCGCGCTGCTGGCAAACGTAGCAGTAGCGGAAGCGTATCGCGGCAGGGGGATTGCCTCCGGGTTAACCCGGCAGGCTCTGCGGCAGGTTTTCCGGGCGGCTCCAACCGAGGTTTGGCTGCAAGTCCGCAGCGATAACAATCCGGTGGTGAGGATGTACCGCAACCTGGGTTTTGAAAGCTTCAGCTCGGTTGTGCAATGGCAATTTCGTGTTCCGGACCCGCCGGAATACAGGCCCCAACCCAGACATTATCAGATCGTTGAACCAGGCTTTCGGGACTGGCGGGCGCATAAGGCCGCGTTGGCGAAAGCATACCCGGAAAAGGTACGCTGGTACGCGCCTTTTAGTTTTGAGCTGCTGAGCCCCTGGGCCAAACTAAACCCCCGCTACTGGGTGGATAAACGTCTGATGGCCCAATTCGCAGCGAAGGAAAAGGGGAAGCCGGAGGCTTTTATCAGCCTTGTAGCGGGCGATGGTTTGCGGGACTATTTGGTTTTGGCCGCAGAAAATGATGAGCCGCAAGCCTTATTGGCTTTGCTGGAAATCGCTTCCCGGCAAGCAAGGCCAGGCCAGATTTTGCAGCTGGAGTTTCCGGCAGGCCGGGCGGAGCGGGTATTGGAAGAATTTGGCTTTAAGGCTGTTCGGCGTCTGGATTGGATGCACTTGCCTGGCAATAAAGCCTCCAGACTGGCCGGTTTGGGCCGATAGTTAATGTAAAATTGAAGCATCATGCGCGATTCCCGGAGGTGAAAATGAGTAGGAAGCTGAGCTGGCTGAAAGGCCTGATCATTTTGCTCCTGGCCTTTGTTCTGACTGGCTGCGGAGCGGTGAGCACCGATCTCTACCTGAGCAAGGGGCCGGAGTACCGGGTTGTGAGCAAGGTGACCGTGCCCGCGGATCAGGTGGCCGCTTCGGGCGGGGTGGAAGCCCTGGACCAACAAGCCCAGCAAACGGCCGCCCAGGCCCAGGACCACGGCATCAATGTAAGTTGGAAGCGCAGCGAAGGCAGTGCCGGGGCGGTAGTCTACAGCGCTGAAACCACCTTGACCAAGGTAAGCACGGACCGGAACGACTATTTTTCCCTGACGCCGGTTACCTATGAAGGCCAGAGCGCTTACCGATTCGTTTTCACCTTCTTTGATGAAATTTTGGGCCAGGTAGCTGACCGCAGCCTAACCTTGCATACGGCCAAAGTTCTCAGCCACAACGGGCGCTTGCTGGACGCGGGCACTGTGCAGTGGGCTGGGGCAACCGCACGGCCTGAAGCAGTGGTCCAGTTGGGGCAGGTAAACCCGCAGGTGCCCTATCTGGTCGGGGCGGGCGTTCTGCTGCTGATCCTGATCGCCGCGGTCATCCTCCTGCTGCAAAAGGGCTTGCTGCAGGGCTGGGTGAAAGAAAACACCGCGCTCACCAAAAACCGGCGCAAGGCCTCGCGCCTGCAGGGCGACCTGGGTAAGCTGGAGCAGGAGCGGGTGCTCTTCTATGACAACCTGGGCAACAAAGTGTGGGCCGAGAAAATGAGCGACCCAGGCTATACCGGGCCTTACCAGCAATTGGAAGCCCTGGAAGCAAAACTGGCGCCCATCGGCGACCATCTGCGCTCGCTGGACCTGGATATGACCAAGGCTCAGGAAACCCGGGCAGGGCTGGTTAAAGAATATGAGGAGAAGATCGGCGGTCTTCAGGTACTGCTCACCCAGGCGATGGAACAATTCTCAGGGGCTCGCAGCGAGATTGACGATACGGAAAATGTGCTGGGCAAACTGACTAAACAAAAGACTTCCCTGCTCAACGAGCTGCATGGTCACCAGACCAAAATGGCCTCTTTGCAGGAAAGCGACCTGCCGGATAAAGAACAGCAGATCACGACCCTGAATAACACCATCGCCACCCTGGGCAAGCAGGTTTTTGAGATCTCGGACCAATTGCCGGTCAAGGAATTGCGGATGGCTGAACTGCGCGCCAAACTGCCCAGCTTCCAGGACGAGGTGGACCGGGCAAAGGACGCGATCGCGAAGATGCAGGCAGCGGAGAAGGAAGCCTTGCAGCCGATCGATCAGAATTTGGCAAACATTCGGGATACACGTGCCGCGCGGGAAGAGGAGCTGCGCGGGATCAGGGCGGCAATGCAGCCGGTGATCCGTGAGCTGGGTGTGGAAGCCGACCGGGTTCGGCCCCAGCCCAACCTGCTGAGTGATTTCTATCAAAAGTTGGATGCCAGCAAGGAAAAGATCGCTCAGCTGAGCAGCGATGCCGATGCAGTGCGTTTGGACCTGGCCCGGACGGACAAGCCCGCCGTCACGCGTTTCTGGCTTTTTGTTGCCGGCGCGGTACTCCTGCTGGCGGGCATTATTGTGCTGCTGGTCTTGGCTTTTTAGTACCTCCGAAATTGCTAACGGCGCGGGCTTGCCCGCGCCGTTTTTGATCCCGGGCAGGGAATTAACGCTCCAAAGGTTTAAACGATTAAGGCCCCGTGCGGGGCCCTGGTTTCGGTTATTTGGCGTTTAAGCTTCTTCGTCCAGAACGCTCTGAGCGAGTTTAATGAACTCCTGCCATTCCTCACTGAAAAAATGCAGGGTCACGTCATTGAATTCCAGGTGGTAGGTCGTCTCCCCGTCTGGTTCTTCAGCGCGCCAGGCCATGTAGTTTTCAGTTTCGGCCAGGGTGGTGGTAATGGGCTCTCGTTCTTCTGCCATTGTATGCTCCTTATTTCTTTTTGTCCGGTTTCTTAGTACCGGCATTGCTTATTTTATCCGACTTGGGCTTGGCTTTGGCGCTCTTCCCGGTTGAACTTTCCGAATCGGCAGCCCTGCCGCTGAGTTGCTGGGCAGCTGGGGATTTCGAATCGGTTCTGAAAAAGCGTTTCACGGATTCCACTGCCCGGTCCACAAAAGCCAGGGTCTTTTCCCAGATGCTCTCCAGCCACCGTCCCAGCGGGGAGTTGCGCTTGATAAGTTTGGTGATCGCGGGGCGTTTGGGTTTGTGATAGTACGATATTCCTTCCCAGGGGTCCTGGTCCATTAGTTTGCGGGTGATGTAACGCAGGAAAAGCTTCAGCGAAGCCAAAACCGGGGCAGCCAAAACGATGCCCAGCAGGCCAAAGAGTTGGGCCATCACCAGGGCGGAGATGAGGATGGCTGCCGGATGGACTTCCAGGGCGTTACCCATCACTTTGGGCGTGAGCACATTATCCAGCAGGCTATCCACAAAGAGGGAAATCCCGATGACAATCAGCGCAAAGACAATGGGCTGGACCCCGAAAACATTGGTCTTCATGAAGAAGGCGGTGAGGCCGAAAGCCAGCCAGCCTACCCAGGCACCCACATATGGAACCAGCCGCCCCAAGCCGGCGATGATGCCCAGGATGAGGAAGTTGGGCAGGCCCAGGATGCCGAGCATGGTGGAGAAAATGAGGATGGCCGTACCGATGACGATGAACTCGCCGCGGATGAAGGCGTTCCAGGTGTTCGAGAGTTCCCGGCCCATACGCCGCAGGTCGTACTCGTAGCCCGGTATGCTGATTTGGAAGATGTGCCCGTTTGTGGCCTCGGACTCGCTGGTGATGAAGAGCGAAACCATGAAGGTGAGAAAGAAGTTGAACAGGAATCCGCCAACGACTGACACGGTTTTGCCCACAGCTCCCGGCGCTTGCCCGGCCAGAGGAACCAGGCGTTCCTGTACCATTGTGACCAGGAAGTTGGTATCCAATTTGGGCAGGGTGAAGGTGAATGAGCCGATGTTGACCGGCTTTTGGGATAATTGTTCGATGATGGGCAGTAAGGAGGTTTGCAGGCTATCCACCAGGGAGCGGGCCTGCTCAAGAATAAATACCCCGCCCCGCGCAATCAGGAAAATCACCAGACCAAAAACCAGCAGATAAACGATCAGCACCGCCAGCCGCCATTTGATGCGCAAGAGGCGTTCCAACAGTTTAGCCAAGGGCTGGAGCAGGATGGAAACCACGAAGGCGGTGATCATCAAATTGAGATAATTATGGAATCGGGCAATCAGAAAAACGAGAATCCCGAGCAGTATCAGCCCGATGATGATCTTGGTCGGCCACTCCCATTTGGGCGAGAGCGGGGCTTCGTCCTGGGGTGGGGGCGGAACCGGCAGAATAGTGGGTTCTTGAGGAGGCGGAGTTGGCTGGGTGGTCATGCATTTATTTTAATGCCAAACCGCAGGGAAAAACGCAGTTGTAATTAATAGGTTAGTTTTCTGCGGATTAAACGGCAGGAAAGCGATGATTGGGTACAATTAGAAAGTTAGGGAGAGGGTTTTCCCTAAAGATTATCCCCTGATGGAAAGGAAGATGCAGATGCAATACCGCAATTTTGGAAAATTGGATTGGCAAGTGAGCGCTTTAGGTTTTGGAGCAATGCGGCTGCCGATCATTGGGGAAGATAGCGGCGCGATCGACGAGCCGGAAGCCACGCGCATGATTCGGCACGCCATTGATGAGGGCGTGAACTATGTAGATACCGCCTGGGGTTACCATCGCGAAAACAGCGAAAAGGTAATTGGAAGGGTGCTGCAGGATGGCTACCGTGAAAAAGTGCGCCTGGCCACCAAGATGCCTTCCTGGCTGATCAAAAGCCAGGCGGATATGGATTACCACCTGGAAGAGCAGCTTAATCGTTTGCAAACCGACCATATCGATTTTTACTTGCTGCACTCATTGGATCGCAGCCGCTGGGAGAACCTGCGGGACCTGGAGGTGTTCGCATGGGCGGAGAAACAGCGCGCTGCCGGAAAATTCCGGTATTTGGGCTTTTCCTTCCACGACAAATACCCTGTTTTTGATGAGATCCTAAGTGCCTACGATTGGGACTTTTGCCAGATCCAATACAACTACATGGACATCCATGAACAGGCCGGTATGAAAGGCCTGCGTCAGGCCGCAGAGCGCGGGATCGCGGTTGTGATCATGGAGGGTTTGCAGGGGGGCAACCTGGCCAAGGATCCGGCCCCGCCTGAGGTCCAGAAGATCTTCGATGCCAGCGATAAGGGCTGGACGCCGGCGGAATGGGCCCTGCAATGGCTCTGGGACCAGCCGGAAGTGGCCGTGGTGCTCTCTGGCATGACCACCATGGAGCAGGTTGAGCAGAACCTGGCAACCGCCTCGAAGGGCGGTGTGGGCACAATGAGCGAGGAAGATAAACGCCTGGTCCTGGAAGTGCAAAAGGTTTACAAGACGCTTAAAGCCATCGGTTGCACGGCCTGCGAGTACTGCCTGCCATGCCCGAGCGGTGTGCACATCCCCAGAGTATTCGATATGTGGAATTCCGGGGTGATGTACGGTGTTCAGAAGAGTGCTCAGAGGCGTTACAACACCTTTATTGCTCCTGAAAACCGAGGAGATATGTGCGTGGAATGCGGTCAGTGCGAAACACTTTGCCCGCAGCAATTGGAGATCATTGAGGGTCTGAAGAAAGCTCATCGCTATCTCACTGAACCCATTGAAGCTTAGATGAAATTCTGGCAACAGTTAATGCTGCCTGGCCCGGCTGGGCACAGGCAGCTTTTTTTTCGGGACTGGCTGACCTATTGGTTTCTGCAAAGCAGCCTTTTATTGGGGACCGGTGTTTGGCTGGGTTTGACGCGAAAAGGTTTTTGGGGCAAATTGTGGGCAATCGCTTATAGCTCCTGCCATCAGATCCCAAGCCGCTCCTTCTTTGTGCATGAGCATCAGGGGCCTTTTTGCGCCCGGTGCACCGGTATGTACCTTGGCGCGGGGGTGGGCATCATCGCCCTGGCCTTCAAGGGCAGGCGGATTCGCTGGCCGCGTTTAAGCATCCTGCTGGTCCTGGCAGCCTTTCTGGTTTTCTTTGGTTTGGATGGGCTGAATTCCTTTGCCCAATTCCTGCCGGATAAATGGCGGCTCTATACCAGTACGAACAGCTTGCGCCTGCTGAGCGGCCTTGGCCTGGGGCTGGGCATTGCTGTGATTGCCATGCCGATCTTTAACCGGGCTTTTTGGCGCGAGGGCAAAGATGAAAGGATCCTGAATTGGGGTACGTTCAGCCTGCTGCTCGTATTCCTGGCTGGCGCCGCGGCCGGGATACTCAGCGGTTGGGCTCCATTGCTTTACTTCAGTTTTATTTTTACCCCCCTGAGTTTCCTGCTGCTGCTTATTCTGCTGCATACCAGCCTGGCGCTGATCTTCTTAAGGCAGGACGGCCAGGCGAAGGATTGGGGCGAACTGCGCGCGCCGCTGATGCTGGGCGCCCTTCTGGCCTTACTGCAGATCAGCGCCATCGCCTTGCTGCGTTACCTGCTTACAGGTACCTGGGCGCCGATAAACCTATGATTTTATAAGGTTGATCCCCTGAGCCTTGCTATAATTAAATTGCGGAATACCCTTGTTCCGTGGAAGAGAAGGAAATGATGGATGGAGTTATTGGCGGCGTTTTGGGCGCCTTTGGCCTGGCAGCGTCTGCCGGCCTGAACGCGTATATTCCCCTGTTGATCGTTGCCCTTACAGCTAAATTTACCAACCTGATCACCCTGGCACAGCCTTACGACGCGCTGACCAGCTGGTGGACGATCGGGGTTTTGGCCTTGCTTTCGGCGATCGAATTCTTCGCGGATAAGGTGCCAGCCGTGGACCTGGTGAACGACGCAATTCAAACCTTTGTCCGGCCAACCGCAGGTGCGATCCTCTTCGCGGCAAGCGCCAAAGCCATCACGGATGTCAACCCAGTGCTCTCGCTGATTATGGGTTTACTGGTGGCCGGTACGGTACATGGTGTGAAATCCGTGGCGGTGCGGCCGGTTGTGGCGGCATCCACGGCCGGGGCTGGTACGCCGGTGGTCTCCTTCGTTGAGGACCTAGTGGCGGCTACGGTCTCGCTGCTTTCAGTTGTGCTGCCCATTCTGATGCTGATCGTACTGGTACTGATCATCTGGTTTTTTGCCTGGTGGGTCGACAGGCGCAAAGGCAGCTCGCCCCGCACGGTATAATCTTGTAACTGTTGAAATCATAGAAAGAGGTAGATATGGCCGACCAAGATGATGGATTTAAAGAGGTTCCCAACAGCCAGCCTGCCTGGACCAGCCAGGTTCCTCAGTCCCAGCCGCCCCAGGGTGGTTACCAGGCGCCGCAAAGCGGGTATCAGCCTGCTCAAAGCGGGTACCAGCCCCAGACGCCAGTCCAGGGGACTTCTCAGGCTCCGCAAAGCACGCCGCCTGCGGCACAGGGTGGCTACCGGCCCCCTCAGGGCTACACCCCGCCCCCACCGCAAGGAAGCGCTGCAACGCCAGTAACACCCCCCACAAGTTTCCAGCCAGGCCAAACCAGTTTTGGGCAGCCCACCTACGGCCAACCGCCCAAGAAAAAGGGCCTGCCGGTGATTCTGATCGTCCTTCTGGCTTTGGTCGCGGTTGGATGTTTGGCGGTGGTGGTTGTAGCCGCCATGCTGCTCTCTGGCAAGTGGGAATTTCAGCTGCTCCTGCCGCTGATGACGCCGTTTATTTAAGAGCTTCTCAAAGTTATTTCAGGCAGCCCCGGCATTAGCAGGGGCGCCTCGCTTTTAAGGGCTAAAAGCAGGTCCTTAACTGCCTGCCAAACCTGGCAGTACTGCGGCCAATCCAAGCCCAGGCCGGGCAGTTCGTCCTGGTCCAAGAGTTCCAGGCAGCCATCCGGGTAGAGGATCAGGTCCAGAGCGTAATCGGTCCAGGTGATGACGTCCGTGCTGAATTCGGCCGGGCCGGAAATGTTGAAATACCAGCACTTCATTTCGGGGCTATCGCCTTTGTGCACGGCATAGATGTTGTAAGGCCGGTCCGTAAAGTAGGCCTCGTAAAAATGATCGCCCGGTTCAAAAACCACGCGCCCCTGGCGGTGCGGCCCAACCTGGAAGATGCCAAAAATATCCCGACGGGTGGGTGATTCGTGCAAGAGGGTCATGCCATAGCTGAAGGCCAGATGTCCATCCGGGTGGAGCTTGCGCACGGTGATCTGCTTTTCATTCATTTTCAGTATCCTGGAGCGGCAGGAGGGCTTGGGGTGAGTAGCTGATCCGCAATTCGGCGCCGGCGGGGTATACATTGGGGCTATCAATTTGCAGGCGCTCGCCGGAGGACGTGAGGAGTTCCAGGCGGTAGCTTTCCCCGCTGAAAATCGCGTCGTCCACCCGGGCGGTGAAACTGTTCAGCTCTTCAGCAGCATTGATTTGGGCATCCTGCGGGCGCAAAAGCAGCATGATGGGGCCATTTTCAGGCGGAGGCCCCGCAGCCTCCAGGACGCCAAAACTGGTGCGGTAGCGCCGGGATTCACCCGGAATGGGACCCGCTGGAACCAGATTGCCCAGGCCCAAAAAGCCAGCCAGCCAGGCATTGGCGGGAGTTTGGTAAAGTTGGCTGGGGCTGCCGGATTGGAGCAACTGGCCATCGTGGAGAACCAGCAGGCGGTCCGCCAGGGCAAAGGCTTCGTCGCGGTCGTGGGTAACGTAAATCGCCGGCACTTCCTGTTCGTGCAGGATGCGGCGCAACTCCTGAATCAGGTCCACCCGCAGTTTGTGGTCCAGGGCACCCAAGGGCTCATCCAGCATCAAAAGCCTGGGCCGTGGGGCCAGGGCGCGGGCCAGGGCAACCCGCTGCTGCTCACCGCCGGAAAGTTCTGTAACGGCGCGCTGGGCAAAGGGGCCCATTTGGATCATCTCCAGGGCGGACGCAACCCGTTGGTCCATTTGGTCCTGGGGCAAGCCCTGCATGCGCAGGCCGAAGGCGATGTTCTCGTAAACGTTGCGGTGGGGGAAGAGGGCGTAATCTTGAAACATCAAGCCAAAACCGCGTTTGTGCGCAGGCAGATCGGTGATATCCTGCCCATCCCAGAGCACACGGCCGCCCTCGGGTTCTTCAAGGCCGGCGATAATGCGGAGCATGGTGCTCTTGCCGCTGCCGGACGCGCCCAGAAGCGCGACCAGCTCAGCGGGCTGCACCTCGAAACTAACGCCGCGCAGGAGCGGACGTCCTTCGTAATCTTTGCGGATACCTTCAACTTGGAGCATCAAAAACTTTCCTCGCCGGGCAGGCGGATCTTCTCGATCAGGAAGCTGCCTGCCGCGCAAACAAGCAAAAGCAGGGTAGACATCGCCAATGCCTGGCCATAGTTTAACGCACCGGGCTGCGAAATGTACCTAAAGATCGCCACCGGGATGGTGGGGTTCTGCGGGGAGGCCAGGAAGGAGGCAGCACCAAATTCCCCCAGGGAGATGGTAAAAGCAAATACCATGGCAACCAGCAAAGCACGCAGGAGGATGGGCAGGTCCACTTCCATGAAAACCCGCCAGGGGCTGGCGCCCATTACCCGGGCGGTTTCACGCAGGTTGGCCGGCAGGCTGCGGATGGCTGGCAGCAGGCTGCGCACCACGAAGGGCAGACCGATCAAAGCATGGGCGATGGGGATAAGCAAGGGCAAGCGCGGGTTGTTCCAGGGCGGCCGGTTAAACACGACCAAAAAGCCCAGGCCCAGCGTGACCGCGCTGGTACCCAGAGGCAGCATGAAAAGCGGCTCCAGGAGCCCCCAGGCACCGCTGCTGCCCGCCAGCGCGTAGGCAGCCAGCAGCCCCAAGGCAGCCGCAATCAGGGTTGCCAGGAAGGCATAGAGCAGGGAATTGCGAACTGCCAGAAGCGGGGGCACGTAGAAGAGTGAGCCGGTCCGATTGACGAAGAGTTCCTGGTAGTAGCGCAGGGTAAAGCCTGTTTCGATGCCTCCGCGCTGCCCGCGTTCTGCGTCCAGGGTGACCAGCGAGCGTGTAACCAGGCTGCCCAGCGGCATGACAACCATCAATAAGATGATCAAGATCAAGAATCCGGCCAGCAGTTTCTGCCCCAAACCGCGGGGCGGGTGCAGAACACGTGACTCGCTGGCGAGGGCAGCTTTGCCGTAACGCGGACTGGTCACCCGGTTTTGCATGATGGTGAGCAGGAGGGTGAAGATGAGCTGTACGATCGAAAGCAGGCCGGCTACCGGCAAGTTGAGGTAGTACATTGCCTGGGTGTAGATATCTACTTCCAGGGTGCCCAAACCAGGCCGGCCGAGCATCCTGACCACGCCGTAACTGGTGAAATCGAAGAGAAAGACGAGCAGAGCCGCGCCGAGGATGGATGGCCCCAGCAGGGGTAGGGTGACGCGCCGCAAAGTTTGCCAGGGGCTCGCGCCAAGCATCCGGGAAGCTTCTTCCAGGCGAGGGTTGAGGTGCCCCCAGGCCGTGCCCACCATCCGGATGACGATGGAAGTGTTGTAAAAAACGTGCGCCAGGATAATCGCGCCCAAACCGCCTACCAGACGGATGGGGGGCTGCGCCAATCCCAAGAGCTGCATCAGGCCCAGATTAAGCCAGCCGCGCGGGCCGATGAGGGCGTTAAATGCCGCAGCTACAACAACGGTTGGCAAAATAAAGGGCAATAAGGCCAGGGTGCGCAGGAATTTGCGGCCTGGAAAATCGATCCTGGCAAAAAGCCAGGCTGCTGGCAACCCCAAGGCCAGGGTAAGCAGGGTGGAGAGCCCCGCCTGATACAGACTAAAAAGCAGAGGCCGCGTGAGCTGGGTGAGATCGAACCTATCCCAGCCAGACGCAAATTGAGGGGAAAAGACCAGACGGAAGATGGCTACCAGGGGCTGGTAGAAAAAGAAGACCAGGAATGCCAGCGGCAGCAGCCAGAGCAGCCCGGCTTTCAGATTCCGTTTGGTTTTGCCCCGAGTGAGCATTTAATCAAGCATCAGGTCCGACCAGGCTTTGATCCAGCCATCCCGTTTCTCGGCGATGAGCGCCGGGGAAAGTGTGGCGGGATTCTCAGGTGACTGGCTGAACTGGACGAAGTCGGCAGGCAATTCTACGCCCTGCAGCACCGGATAAACAAACATCTGCATGGGTACATCGGCCTGAAAGTCCGCGCTGAGCAGGAAGTCGATAAACTTGCGAGCCAGGTCGCCGTTTGGGGTGCCTTTAAGGATCCCGGCGAATTCAATCTGGCGCCAGCAGGCATTATCGAAGACCAGGGAAGCGGTAGGCGCCTCGGTCACTTTCGGGTCGGAGTAGATCACCTCGGCCGCGGGGCTGGAGGCGTAGGAAACGACCATGGGGAAAGCACCCTGGCCGGAAGAGCCGGAGAAGTTGGTGTAATACGCGGTCTCCCAATCCGGGGCAACAACCACGCCGTTTTCTTTCATGGCTCCCCACCATTCCAGCCAGCGGTCCTCACCCTGTTCGGCGATCGTGGTGAGCATAAAGGCCAGGCCAGGCGATGAAGTGGCCGGGTTTTCAACCGTGAGCAAGCCCATATAGGTTGGGTCGATGAGTTGGGTCAGGTTTTCCGGCAGGGGCAGCTTCTTATCCTCGAAGTAGGCCACATCGTAATTGATGCACACATCGCCATAGTCGATCGGGAGTGCGGCATTGGTCGGATCCAGTTTGAACTCCGCGTTGATCTGCCCGAGAGCAGGCGCGTTATAGGGCTCGAGGAGGTCCTGTTCCAGTGCTCGTGAGAGGAAGGTGTTATCCAGGCCGTAGAGTACGTCGCCCTCCGGGCTGCCCGCAGCGGAGGCCAATATTGCCCGGTTGAGGGTTGAACCGGCATCCCCGCCCTTGATGAAATTGATTTTGGCGTTGTTCGCGGCCTCGAAAGCGGTGATCAGCTCCGCGCTTACGGCAAACGAGTCGTGCACGAGCACGTTGAGTGTGCCGGGCTCGGTTTTGGGGTCGGCTGTACCGGGCTGGGCGCTTGGGATAGGGGTGGGAAAGGTGCAGCCTCCCAGGAGCAGGCTAAGGGCCAGGATGAAAATGATCTTCTTCTTTAACATTGTTGCCTTTCTGTATTTTCGCGGTTATGGACCAGCAGAAGCTGCCCATCCTGAATACTGACTTGAAGCTGGCTCGTGGCGGCAATGTTGCTCAGGCCGCGCGTTTGCCAGGGGTGGAGGGTTTCGTCGTTGAGGGGATATTGCAGGCCTTCGGTCCGGACGCCGCGGGCTTCCCCCTGCCAGGGGATGAGGGACACTGTATCGCCTGGAGCGGCCGGGTGCTTGAGCACCTGGGGGCCGCGCATCAGGCGTACCACGGTGCAGCCGTCGTCAAATTGCAGGTCCAGGGCAGCGTAGTCCGGGTTGGCAAGCAGCGCCAGGTTGCTGAGGGTGTGATCGGTGCGGCCGCCAAGCGCTGCCGCCACGAGCACCTGCTTGAAGCCGCGCTGCGCGACTTCATTAAGAGCGAGCTGCAGGTCGTTTTCGTCTTTTGCCACGGGGAAGCGCAGTGTTTCCACACCTGAATCCACGCATAACTGCAGTTGCTCGGGGGTGATCGAATCCAGGTCGCCGATCAAAAGGTCGGGCAGGCGCCCCAGGGCTTGCGCACCGTTTAGCCCGCCATCCACGGCAACGATGTAATCGCTGGTGCGGAGTTCAAGGCGGTGCAGGCAACTGCTTTCGCCGTTGGCAAAAACAACTGCGCGTTCAGGTCGGTCTGGTGACAAAAAACCTCCTTGGACGGAGGTTTGGCGTTTATGAACAACATCCCTCCGCCGGTATGATCCGGATCAGGTTTTGCGGGTCGGACCAGTGGTCCCTCTCAGCCTCGCGGCTCCCCGTGTAATAGCAATCAAATATTATCATTAAAAAAAGGATGTATCCAATTCAGATACATCCTTATCGATTTCTGCCGACAATCAATCCCGGGACTTGCGAACACCGTCCATAAATATCTTGGCTTTTAAGGGATTTACCGGGTTTTTCATATTGCCATCTTTGACCCAGGCTCCTACACTAACGCCATCGTAATATTTCAACAATTCGGCAACATTGTCTCCAGTGGAGCCGCCTCCAAGGAATATCGGGATTTCGTTTCCTAATTTCTTGCGTAAAGCCTGATTGATCTGGATGCTTTCATCCGCGGACTTACCAGCAACAAACAGTCCATCGGCAAAGCCATTGTATATCGCGTCGAAGGCATCATCTACAATCGGTTTAGCGGCGATAGGTGTGGCATGGACTTCCTGGACATCCGCAAAAACGGGCACTTTGCTTCCCAGACGCTTGCGAAACTCACAGATTTCCACACATTGCGCCTGGAAGAACCCGGAATACATCATATTAGCGCCGGTAAATACGTGTTCAACGCGCACAAAATCAGCCCCTATAGCGTCTGCAACAGCAAGTGAGGCAATCCCGTCCCAATTGATCAAAACACCGCAAACCAGTTCAGGGAACCGCCTGGTTAGTTCGTACCCTATAACCGTGTGATAGGCGATCGTCTCTGGATTTGCAGTTTGGCGAACAGGGGCATCGTTACGGTTTTGAAGGATGTACCCATCAAAACCGTTTTCGGCGATCATCTCTGTTTCCCGCAGGGTTTGGTCTACTACTTCCTGGATTGTGGCGCCAGTAT
>ENA-UOOH01002232-UOOH01002232.1-fermentation-metagenome-genome-assembly--contig:-NODE-2232-length-17145-cov-63.252662_pt1 | contig 17145 bp, 9 predicted proteins | sample MGYA00245778_ERZ724025 | MGnify/ENA primary metagenome ERZ724025 (study PRJEB28704, sample SAMN03018313) | fermentation metagenome | biome: anthropogenic terrestrial biome; feature: soil; material... | reverse complement strand
CGTCGCCCTGGCCGGAGAGGGTCGTATGCGCCCTGGGTAGAATGCTCCCGGCGCAGTTGAACGTCCCTTCCGTCAACTGGACGGTGCCGCCACCGGCGGGGAGGGCGTCGATGGCCTTCTGGATCTCCGCCTGATCGTTCGATCCGTCGCAGACATAGTCTGCCTCTGCCTTCGCTACGTCGCTGCTGTCGCCCGCCGCTACGACAAGCGTGCTTGTACCGGACAACTCCTCTCCTGCTACGGCCGCACCGTCGATCAGAAAAAAGCTGAACACGAGAAGGAGTGTGGACTGTCTTTCCATTGCAAATGTCCTCTTCATGCAATTCACCCCTCATGGGAGTGGATTTAGGTATTTATATCATGCTATAAAAATATTTTTAAAACAATAATAATTATCATACAGACTTAAGAGATAATATACAAATTTTGAGGCAATCAAGAGATGAAAAAAAGCCTCATCAGGGATATCGGATCGAGAGATGGTTTTTATATTAGAGAAGGAGTTGATGCTCCCGGGCGCAGCAATACCCCCTGAGATGCCCGGAAGGTCCGGGTAGAATTGACCAGTGCAGGAGAGATTAAGCAAAAAGGGGGGCGGATCGAATTCGTTCGGAAATTAGAGAGAAAAAAGGAGAGAGGGAACAGAATTGCTTCTTGATGCACCCAGAACGGTCGAAAGGCGGACGAACTGGATGTCACGACTTCACGATCTTTACAGCACCGTCGGGGACATCCTGTGTCAACGTTATGCCCGTCGAACCAACCGGTAGGATCCGCATACCCTTTACCAATACATTGCTGGTCCCGTATCCGTCAATGACAAACGGCTGCGCCGCATTTGAATTTATTTGCCCGGAGTATACAACATTCCTGTTACCCATCGCGTATATCAGAGTGGAGACGCGATCCCCCGTGGCATGGATATCGATGCTAGAATCCACAAACAACGCTCCTCGCGGTGAACCCCCCAGTACGGCGCCCTTGCCGTCGATCCCGGCTGGATCAGTCAACCGGAAGTTTTTGATCTGCATATGATCCATCAGCGCGATATGCAGACCGTATCCGAAAGATTCGATGCTTTCACAGTTCTCCATGACGAGCGAGGGGTTGGCGTCCGTCAGTAGCGACTGCACGATGAAGAACGACGTCGGTTTCACCTGCGAGTAGTCGGTCTTTCCCCGGCCCGTCTCGCGGTCCGTGCAGTTGTACAGGGAGACACCGTCGGGGTAACTGAAGAAGAACCCGTAGGCGCTGTTCCCTTCCGCGGTGCAGTTGTTGAACGTGTACTGGCCCCGCGGCGCCATGTAGCCGGCGCCGAAGTAGTACTCGCCGCTTGTGTCGTAATATTCAGGGTAGGGTTTCTGGCCGTTGTTTCTGCTGATGCAGTCTGAGAAAACGATGTCTTTCTTGGCGGGAGCCCATTCGAGGTGAAACCCGGATTCCCAGCTGCCTTCGGCGACACACCGGGTCACCCGCAGGTTCTCTATGTCGTTGAGCTCCGCAAAATCGAATCCTGTGACCCAGTTATTGAATCTGGAATATCGGCCGCAGTCGATCGCCCTGCAATCGATATACTGGACATATTTGTGTACCTTGTAATCAGTATCCTGCGAACTATGAAGAAATCCGTACGTTCCGGGACCATCAGCCACACAGCCGATGAATGCAATACACTCGATAGCCTTGTTGTAGCCCTCAATAGAACGCACGTAAAATACAGCCTGGATGGACCTGTCGGCTGTGGCCGTGACGTTTCTGACCCACACGTGGCTCGCAGTGATATATATCACACCCCTATGCGCCGATTGCCCGGAATAGCCGGAGCCGGTTGCGCGGAAGCCTTCCAGCGCAACGAAATCATTTTTCATCCAGACCAGGCCGTTATTTGTAAAAATCAGGTTGGTAGACTCATTATTCTGCCCTTTCAGGGTCGTATACGACTTGGGCAGAAGGCTTCCGGCACAGTTGAATGTTCCTTCCGTCAACCGGACGGTCCCGCCGCTGGCCGGCAGAGCATCGATCGCAGCCTGGATCTCATGCTGATCGTTGATACCGTCACAGGTATAATCTGCCCCGGCTTTCGATGCCGCACTGCTGTCGCTCGCTGCGACAACGAGTGTGGGCTCCGTCACCGTCGGCATCGCGGGGGTCGGTATCGCCGACACCGGTGGGCCGGGCGGAATCGGTGGGCTGGGTGGAGTCGGTTTCCACGGCTGAACATGCAATACCAGCACAACGGCACACACGGCTGCTATCACGATGACTATGGCAATAAGCGTGCGTCCGCCTCTCTCTCCTGGACGTTGTAGCGCTGACATAGTGTTCTCGCATTTACCGTTAGTTTACTTAAACGCCGCCGCCGAGCCGTACGGTCTCGTCCTCATCTTCCCCAATCCGAACCCCCAGGGTATCGAGAAATGTCTACAGTTGCCGGATCGTCGATGTCGGCTATCATCACCAGTCTGTAACCGGAAAGCAACTCCCTGCCGAAGGGGAAGGACCGGATATCCGTTCCGCCGACAACTTTCGGCTTCTTCATCGTGTCAACACCACGGCCGAGGCGTTCAATGCCGGAATCCCGCCCCTCCCGCAAGGGAGGGGTTGAAAAACCCCGTATAATGCTGTCAGCCGGGTTCATACCCCTTATGATGCACAGGTACCATTTAATGGTTTAGGGTGGACGGGCCTGGCCGTTCTCTATATGACGGGAAAATGGGTATACTCATTTCTGTTCATGACCGATACGACCCGGCAGGCCACCCCGTGCCGGGGGAGTTCTGCCGGTTTGGGAGACAAAGCGCCAGGGGTGCTGGTGAAAGTCGGCCCTTCGGAGGACAATCGAATCCTCGAAACAGCCTGGACCGGGTCGGATGCCGGTCATTTCGTTTTGGGTAGGGATGTCAGGAAACTTCCACAGGAAGTTCCCGTGCACGGCAGACCTCCAATTTGCCTGTTAGAAAACTCCCGACGGAGGTCTCCCTGTCATCTCCTGCCCCGACCGGGGATTTCCCGCTCCGCTCCGTTGTCCCCGCAAGTTAGATATAGGAACTGAAACAACTATTGACCGCTATATATCTCCGCCTTCCGCCAGCAGAGGAATGAGCAATGCCGCCTGACAATACCGATAACGCCCCTGCCTCCACTCAAAAACCGCATCCGGACCTACCGCTGGATGCACCCCGGTACTACATCAACCGGGAACTGAGCTGGATACAGTTCAACCGGCGCGTCCTCGAGGAGGCACAGGACCACCGGCACCCGCTGCTGGAGCGAGTAAAGTTCCTCTCGATCTTCTGGAGCAACCTCGACGAATTCATGATGATCCGGGTCTCCGGGCTCCGGCGGCAGCGGACCCGCGGCGCTCTTGAAGCCCCCCCGGACAGGATGACGCCGACCGAGCAGCTGACGGCGATCCGTCAGGACTTAACGCCGCTGCTTGAGGATGCCGCCCGGTGCTGGAGCGAGGACCTCCTCCCGGAACTGATCCGTGCGGGCATCTGCATCCACCGGCACCGGGACCTCGATCCCGACCAGAAACGGGCCCTGGAAGACTACTTCGAGCGGAAAGTCTTCCCCGTCCTCACCCCGCTGGCGTTCGACGTCGGACACCCGTTCCCGTTCGTCTCAAGCCTGAGCCTGAACCTCGCCGTTATCATCAATGACCCCGAGCGCGGAACGGTCTTTTCCCGGCTGAAAGTGCCGCTCGGCGTCCTCCAGAGGCTCGTTCGGGTCCCGGGAGACGTCTTTGATGCAAAAGACCCGGAGGACCTTCCCGGGGCGAACTTAGACCACTTCGTCTTCCTCGAAGACCTCGTCGCCTCGAACCTCAACCGGCTCTACCCCGGGGTAGAGGTAGTTGCCGCATACCCGTTCCGGGTCACCCGGGATGCGGACTTCGAGATCGAGGAAGATGAGGCCTCGGACCTCCTCACCGCGATCGAGGAGAGCGTGGAACTCCGGCGGATCGGTTCCCCGGTCCGCCTCGAAGCCGACTGCTCCATGCCGGCATGGGTAAGAGAGATGCTCACGGCAAAATTCGGTGTCCCCCAGAGCCTTGTCTTTACGTCCGACGGCCCCCTCGGCATGGCCGACATCATGGAACTCACCGCGGTCGACCGCCCGGACCTAAAAGACCAGCCGTTCCTCCCCTCTTACCCGCCCATCCTCTCCAGAGAAGAAGATATCTTCGCCGCGATCAAAAAGCAGGACATCCTGCTCTACCACCCCTACGACAGTTTCACGCCCGTGATCAACTTCATCAAACAGGCTGCAAACGACCCGGATGTGCTCGCCATCAAGCAGACCCTCTACAGGGTCGGGCTGAACTCTCCAATCGTCGAAGCGTTGATGGATGCCCGCATGAACGGAAAACAGGTCGCGGTGCTCGTCGAACTGAAGGCGCGATTCGACGAGGAAAACAACATCGTCTGGGCGCGGGCGCTCGAGCGGGCGGGCGTCCACGTCGTCTACGGGCTCGTCGGCCTGAAGGTCCACGCAAAGATGTGCATGGTCGTCCGGCGGGAGGCGGGAGCGCTCGTCACCTATACGCACATGGGGACGGGAAACTACAACGCCGGGACGGCGCGGGTCTATACCGATCTCGGCCTCTTTACCTGCAACCCCGAGATCGGCGCCGACGTCACCGACCTCTTCAACGCGCTCACCGGCTACTCCCGGAAGTCGAGGTACCGCAGGCTCATCGTCTCCCACGGATCGATGGGGACCATGCGGGAAGGGATCGTCGCACGGATCGAGAGGGAGATCCGGCGCCAGCAGGAGTTCGGCGACGGTTATATCGCCCTGAAAATGAACGCACTCGTAGACCGCGACTGCATCATGGCGCTCTACCGTGCATCTGAAGCCGGTGTCACGGTGGACCTGCAGGTCCGGGGGATCTGCTGCCTCCGGCCCGGGATATCAGGGGTCAGCGATACGATCACCGTCACATCGCTCGTCGGGCGGTTCCTGGAGCACTCACGGATATACTACTTCAGAAACGGCGGAGACGAGGAGGTCCTCCTCGGGAGCGCGGACCTGATGCCCCGAAACCTCGACCGACGGGTGGAGACGCTCTTTCCGGTCATCGACCCCGAGATCCGGGAAGCGATCATCAACGATATCCTGCGCGTCCATCTCCGGGACACCGCCATCGCGCGAAGGTTAAATTGTGACGGCACCTATGAACGCGTACGTCCGGCGCCGGGAGAAGAGCCTCTCAACTCGCAGGACTGGATGCTTGCGCACCGCGGGATCTGGCATACCGAGAGGGAGTGAGGTATACAGTATGATCCGGACGAGGAGAGTAAGAGTTATCGAACCCACCGGAATAGATCCCTATCGGGGGCTGATCCCGTGGGCGACGGAGACCCGCATCAGGGGGGGACAATCATAGAGGACCCGTTTGCAGCGCCGTCCTGCACGCACCCGGCAGGGGGGAGCGGATCAACCGACCGGCGGTACTTCATCAACCGGGAGTTGAGCTGGCTTGCATTCCATCGGAGGGTGCTTGAAGAGGCGCAGGACGCGACCCACCCCGTGCTTGAACGGGTCAAATTCCTCGCCATCTGCGGCAGCAACCTCGACGAATTCTTCATGGTGCGCGTCTCAGGCATCCGGCGGCAGATGTCGGAGGGGGCGCAGGAATTGCCGCCGGACGGGATGTCGCCCGCCGAAGAGATGGCCGCTATCCGCAGCGAGGTCGAGCCGCTCGTCCGTGCCCACGCACAGTGCTGGTCGGAAGAACTCCTGCCTGCCCTGCGGCAGTCCGGCATATACATCCACCGCTACCGCGATCTTGTGCCCGCAGAGCGCGCCCAGCTCTGCGACTACTTTGACCGGATCATCATGCCCGCACTCACCCCGATGGCGTTCGATGCGGCCCGGCCGTTTCCTTTCATTTCCAGCATGTCGTTGAACCTCGGGATCATCGTCCGGGACCAGAAGGGCATGGAGCACGGCGCCCGCCTGAAGGTCCCGGTCGGGCTCTTCCCCCGGTTCGTCCGGGTGCCCATAGCGAGCGGAGGGGGGCAGGGAAAACAGGAGTATCACTTCGTCCTTCTCGAAGACCTGATCGCCGAGAACCTCGGCCGGCTCTTTCCAGGAATGCAGGTGGCTGCATCCTACCCGTTCCGGGTCACCCGCAACGCGGAGATAGAGGTCGTAGTCGATGAAGCCTCGGACCTCCTTACCGCAATAGAAATGGGCGTCTCCACCCGGCGCGTCGGGCATCCGGTACGGCTGGAGACGGGCGGCCCCGTGCCCGGTTCGATGCGGGACATCTTCGAGAAGAAACTCGACCTCTCCCCGAACGACATCTATGAGACGGACGGCCCGCTTGCTCTTGCCGATCTCCGGGAACTGCAGGATATCGACCGCCCCGACCTGAAAGACCGGCCGTTCATCCCGGCCGTTCCGCCCGTGCTTGAAAACGAGGTAACGGCCTTCTCCCGCCTTGAGAAGCAGGACGCCATGCTCTACCACCCCTACGACAGCATGGCCCCGCTGGTGCGCCTGCTCCGGGAGGCGGCACGGTGCCCCGAGGTCCTTGCCATCAAGATCACCCTCTACCGCATCGACCGGGACTCCCCGATCATCGATACGCTCCTTGAGGCGCGGCGTAACGGCAAACAGGTCACCGCCGTCGTGGAGTTGAAGGCGAAGTTCGATGAGAAGAACAATATCACCTACGCAAGAAACCTCGAGCGGCATGGCGTTCATGTCGTCTACGGCCACGAGAAATTGAAGATCCATGCAAAACTCTGCCTCATCGTCAGGAGAAAGGGCGACAGGATCGTTCGCTACGTTCACCTGAGCTCCGGCAACTACAACACGGTGACGAGCCGGATTTACGGCGATATCGGTTATATAACTTCCGATCCCGATATCGGTGCGGATGCAACCGAACTATTTAACGCCCTTACGGGGTACGCGGAGCAGCAGACCTACCGCAAACTTCTCGTTGCTCCCACCACCCTGAAATCCGGTATCCTCGAGCGGATCGAGCGGGAGATCCTGCATCAGGGGGAGCACGGGAACGGCTATATCGCCATGAAACTCAACGGTCTGCTCGACCCGGAGATCATCACCGCGCTCTATCGGGCGTCTGAAGCCGGCGTTGCGATCGCTCTCAACGTACGGGGTCTGTGCGCGCTACGGCCCGGGATACCGGGAGTGAGCGAGAATATTTCCGTCATTTCCATAGTCGGCAGGTTTCTTGAACATGCACGGATCTATTACTTCCGAAACGGCGGCGATGAGGAGATTCTTCTCGGGAGTTCCGACCTTATGCCCCGGAACCTGAAGCGCAGGGTCGAAATCCTGTTCCCTGTACCCAATCCGGCTATCCGGAAGGAACTGGTCAAGATCCTGAATATCCATCTTGGGGATACGGTCAAGGCGAGACGCCTGCTCAGTGACGGCACCTACGAACGGGTAACCCCGAAAGATGGCGAGCCAGGCATCGACTCGCAGCAGTGGCTGATTGAACACCGGGGGGAGTGGCATCATGGCGATGGGCGCGCCTGACCCCGGGACCTGCCTGTACGGGGCCGGGTACCTCTCCGACCTTCTCGAGGCCTTCAGCGCCGAGGTTGAGAGTGTCCGTGCGGCGGACGATATCGAGTACATCCACAGGATGCGCGTGGCGTCCCGGCGGATTAGGGCGGCTCTTCCCCTGTTCAAGGACTGTTTCTCCGGCAAGGAATACCGGTTCTGGAACAAGGAGGTCCGGGCCATCACGCGGGCGCTCGGGGCCGCGAGGGATGCAGACGTCCAGATCGCGTTCCTCCGATCCGTTGTCGGGACCATCGGCGAGAGAGAACGGCCGTCGATGCGACCGATCTTTCTCCTCATGGGTGAAGATACGGGTTTCGAACCGGCGCCCCTGGTCCCCGTCCCGAAAAGAGAGACGGCCCATAAAACGCTCAAAAAAAGAATCTATCTGGTATTCGCCCGGATCAAAGACTCCATCATGCACAACGGCGCAAACCGGCCGCAGGATATCACAGTCGCAGCCGACCCTTCCCCCCGGTACCTTCTCCCGGGACTCGAATGCCTCTTTCTGCGTCTTCAGCAGAGGAGAGCGGGTCTTCAGCCGGCGGTTATCGCGGGGATCGACCGGCTGGAGAGGACGGGGGTCGTCGAGGCGATGGAAGACGCTCTCGCCGGATATCTTGAACGGGAGGAGTGCCGCAACACCGACGTCCGTTCACATGCAGCGTATGTACGTGCGTTCTCCCATATATCACGGCAGATCGACGAAGTATTCCGGTTTGAGCCTTTCGTCGCCATGCCCGACCGCACCGTCGAGCACCACGCCATGCGCATCGCCGTAAAACACCTCCGTTACACCATGGAGGCGTTTCAGGGTCTTTACGGCGACGGTCTGAAAGAACCCTTGAAGAAGGTGAAGCACCTCCAGGACGTTCTCGGCGAGTTGCACGACTGCGACGTCTGGCTCGGGTTCCTGCCTGAATTCCTCGACGCGGAGAGGGAGCGGCAGCGGGAATACTTCGGGCACCTCGACTTCTTCAGGCTCGTGGAGCCGGGCATCCACCACCTCATCGACGACAGAGCCCGACAGAGGCGGGAACTCCATGCGCTGCTGGTGCGGACATGGGCGGAGCAGAAGGAGGAGAGGCTGTGGGAACGCCTTCGAGAGGCGATAAGCACCCCCCTGCCGGGCCGAGAGCAGGGTGCGCCGACAATGGTTGCCCTCATAGGCGACGTGCATGCAAACCTCCCCGCTCTTGCGGCGGTCCTTAACGACGCCTGGGCCCGGGGCGCAACGCTCGTTCTGAATGCCGGCGATTCCGTCGGGGGCGGGCCGGCCCCGAACGAGGTCCTGCAGATGCTTGCGGCGGAAAACGTCATCAGCGTCGTCGGCAACTACGATCGAGACGTACTCGGGGCAAGACGGATTCGAAAAACTTCCGAAAACAGGAAACGGCGCAAAGCGCTCCGGCGAGCCCGCCGCAGTCTTTCGCGGAAAAGCCGGCGATATCTCCGAACGCTCCCGGAGAAAGTCCGCCTGAGGCTCTTCGGGAAGCGCATCCTCCTCACGCACGGGAGCCCGGCATCGAACACCGAGTATATCTCCGAAAATACCGCAAGTCAGCGATTGAAGGACCTTGCGGCCGCGGCGGACGCCGACGTCATTGTTACCGGCCACTCCCACCGCCCGTTTGCGGCCGAGGTCGGCGGTGTCTGGTTTGTCAATACCGGCAGCGTCGGAAAGCCGGATGACGGCGATTCGCGGGCCTGTTATGCGCTTCTGCGGCCCGACCCGTTCACGATAGAGCATATTTCAGTCGCATACGGTGAAACGCCGCAGGAGGGTGCGGAGATGCAGGGGGAGGGAGGTGAACCCGACACAATAAAGACTCATAATAGTTCAGAGCCAACACCTCAGCAGAGTGATCGGACAGCAGGAGTACAGCAGGTCGATGTCGAACGGCAGAGGTAGCCGGAGGGGGGCGGTCGCATCCTGTGCGGAGGAATACGGCGGAGATATCCGGCACGCCCGGCAGGTATCCTTCCTTGCGCTCCGGCTCTTCGACGAACTGCAGCCGCTCCATCGACGGACCGGGACGGATCGCGAGTATCTCGAGTATGCCGCACTGTTGCACGACATCGGGTGGGTGGAAGGTCGGGCGGGCCACCACCGGCTGGCGCTTGAGATGATCCGGCGCGATGAGCGGCTCCCCTTCAACGAATACGAGCGGCGGATCATAGGAAACATCGCGCGGTATCACCGGAAATCGCCCCCGAAGGAGTCGCATGCTCCGTTTGCGGAACTCGATGCCTCCGACCGGAAGCGGGTGTGCGACCTTGCAGCACTGCTGCGGGTTGCAGACGGACTTGACGTCACGCACACCGACGCCGTCCGGGAGATCGACTGCGACGTCCACCCGGACCGGGTCGTGATTCGGTGCGCGTTCTCGTCCCCGGCCGTCGAGGAACAGAAGTCCGCCTTAAAGAAGAGCGCTCTCTTCGAATCGGTCTACGGGAGGAGGCTTGTGATCGAATGATCGCATCTTCGAAAGGACGGGTCGTTGCCTTCTTCGACCTCGGCACGAACTCCGTCCGCCTCCTTGTTGCCTGTTTCGAGTCCCCGCAGTCTTACACCGTGCTTACGAAGCAGAAAGAGGTTGTGCGGCTCGGAGAGGGTGCGTTCATCCGGGGATGGCTCAGGGACGACGCGATGGACCGTGCGGTCCTTGTCTGCAGGAGGTTTGTCGACCTTTCACGCAGTTTCGGTGCGGTAGAGTGCGTGGCAGTTGCGACGTCGGCCGTACGAGAGGCGCGAAACTCCGCGGACTTCCTCAAGAGACTGCAGAATGAAGCCGGCCTGAACGTCCGGACGGTCTCCGGGGTTGAAGAGGCGCGCCTGATCTATCTCGGTGTCTCGCGAGGCATTGAGATGGGCGACGCCGTTGCACTGTTTGTCGATATCGGCGGCGGCAGCACCGAGATCATCGTCGGGGACCGGGGGCAGGAGCGGATGCTCGAAAGCCTTCATCTCGGGGCGATACGCCTCACGAACCAGTTCTTCGAGGACGGAGCGACGGACTCCGTGCCGCCGGAGGTCTACGAAGAGATCCGGCGCTACATACGGGACGTCGTCACGCCGGTCGCGGAACGGGTGAAGAGGGAGCGTGTGGATGTTGCCTACGGGAGTTCGGGCACGATCCAGAACCTTGCGGAGATTGCCCGGCGTTCTGTTTCGGACCGGCTCTCGGATACGCCGCCGGCCCTCACCAGGGAGGACCTTGGAAAGACCGCCGCCCTGCTCTGCTCGCTTCCGCTCGATCGGCGTAAGGGCGTCCCCGGAATCAACCCGGATCGGGCGGACATCATCATTGCGGGAACCGCCATTCTTGAGGAGGTCATGGATGCGTTCGGTCTTTCGGAGATCCGCATAAGCGATCGGGGTCTCCGGGACGGATTGATCGTCGATTACCTCTCGCGCCGGAACGGCATGTCACCCGAGGACCGGCTGCGGAAGAGGAAGCAGAGCGTAGAGCGGCTTCTCGGCGCATGCAGAGCCAGTCCCGAGCATGCGCAGACGGTCGCACGTCTCTCGCTTGAACTCTTCGACAGCGGAAGACAGGCAGGGCTGCACAAGTTCGGCACCGCAGAACGGGAACTGCTTGAATACGCGGCATACCTCCACGACATAGGCGAGATCGTCTCGTTCTCCAACCATCACCTTCACTCGCACTACATCATCAGCAATGCGGATCTGCCCGGGTTTGACCGGCGGGAGGTCGGGATCATCGCGGAAGTGGCCAGGTATCACCGGAAGAAACCGCCCCGGACAGGTACGGGGCCGGCGGCGGTTCCTGCCCTCTCCGTGTTTCTTCGCCTTGCCGAGCACCTTGACCGTGGCCATGTCGGCCTTGTCGCCCAGGCACGCATCGTTTCTATCGACAAGAAGGCGGCGACCCTCGAGATCGTAAGTGCGACGGATTGCACTCTTGAGTCCTCGGCGGTCCGGTCCGAGGGTCGCGCCTTCAGGAGGGTCTTCGGCAAAGACCTTATCATCCGGTGCGTCGGCAGCGAGTGAACGGCCCCGCGCCCTCCCGAAATGCATTTCTGGTTGAATGCAATCGCAGGCAACGGCGGTCGGCTCGGAAGTTCCGGTAACCCGCATCTTCAAACATTCTCACGCAGCGGGCAAAAAAAAGTATGGTTGCAGACCGGCAAACGTGAACCTGTCACCAGATGACCGGTCTCTCCTCGACCTCCCGGTAGAGGGCATCGTCCGGCCGGATCTCCGGGAACGCCTCGTAAAACTCCGGGATGTTGAACAGGACTCCGTTCACCCGGAAATTCTCCGGAGAATGGGGATCGGTCAGAACCAGGTTGCGTAGCGAGTCCTCCCGGTCGTTCACCCTCCAAAGGGTCGCAGCCCCGAAGAAGAACCGCCGGTCTGCGGCAGTGTCGACCACATCTGACCGGTTCTCCGCCTTCTTCCACGCGTGATAGGCCAGAGTCAGGCCCCCGAAATCGGCGATGTTCTCCCCGAGGGTGAGGTTGCCGTTGACGTAAAGGCCGGGAAGGGCCTCGAACCGGTTATACTCTGCCACGAGCATGGCCGTCCGGTTGTTGAAGTTTTCGGCATCCTCTTTCGTCCACCAGTCCTTCAGGTTCCCGTCCTTGTCGTACTGCCTTCCCTCGTCGTCGAACCCGTGCGTCATCTCGTGCCCGATCATCCATCCGAGCGCTGCGTAGTTGAGAGCGGGGTCTGCGTCCGGGTCAAAGATCGGCGGCTGAAGAACGCCTGCCGGGAATACCATCTCGTTCCGGGTCGGATCGTAGAAAGCGTTCACCGTCTGCGGGGTTATGGACCAGAGGCTCCGGTCAACCGGGCCGCCGATCCGCTCAAGCCCATTCGGTCCGTGAATGAAGGAGTGGGCCTGGGCGGCACGGACGTTCTCCACGTACGAGTCGGAGAGGGTCAACCCGGAGTAGTCGGTCCATCGGTCGGGATACGCGATCTTCTCTCCCATGGCGGCAAGTTTCTCGTGGGCCGCTGTTTTCGTGAAATTGCCCATCCAGGTAAGGTTCGCAATTCGTTCGTCAAGTGTCTCCCGGATGGAGAAGAACATCTCCAATACCATCTCGCGGGTCCTGGGGTCCACGTACTCGGCGACGTACGCCCGGCCTACCAGGTCGCCGAGGGATATGCTCTCCGTATCTACGACACGCTGCCACCGGGGTTTCATCTCCGGAACACCGTAGAGGGCCCTGCTGTAGAAATCAAAACGCTCCTCTTCGAACGATGAAGAGAGGTAAGGGGACGCCCCGTCGATCAGCCGGTAGCGCAGGTAGACCTTCCAGTCTTCGAGCGGTGCCGTCTCAAGCAGGGTATTGAGTCCCTCCACATACCCTGGCTGGTAGAGATGCACCCGACCGACCGGCCCGGAACCCGGGGTGGTGGAGAGGGTCTCCCATCCGATCGCAGGGTACCGGTCCTCCAGTTCGGCAAGGGTATAGAGGTTGGTGGTAAGCCCGGGGTCACGGTTCTCCTCCGCGCTGAGGTGGGTCGCCGCAAGGGTCTTTTCCATCGCATAAACAGTCTCTGCGTCGGCTGCTGCCTGCTCTGCAGGCTCCCCTGCGAGCACCAGAACCCGGGCGATGTGATCCCTGTAGGCATCCTGGAGGTCCGTGCTCTCGGTGTCGTTCCGGAGGTAGTAGTCCCGGTCCGGCAGCCCGAGCCCGCCCTGATAGAGGCCAGGAACCATTTCGCTGCTGTTTTCGGGGTTGACCTCCGCCCAGTAGGAATACACCGGACCGAACCCCTGCTCAAGGAGAACGATCGTGGCATCGGTCAGGTCGGCACGGGAGTCGATGGAGTCGATTGTCGTGAGGAGATCGGATAGACCGGAGAGTCCTTCGCCGTCTATCGTCTCATTGTCCATTCCCGACCGGTAAAACTGCCCGAGAAGGGTAGTGTTTCGGTCAGCACCCTGCGTCGGGGCGGTTGATGCATTCAGGAGGAGGGAGTGGAGGTCGTTATTCACCCGGTCCTGCAGCCCGGTGAATGTCGCGTAATACTGTTTATCGGCCGAAATAGGGTGTTCTGCTATCCATGCGTCGTTTACGTAGGCATAGAAGTCGTCACCCGGCCGGACGGACTCGTTGAAGATGAATCCGCTTTCAGACGTCTGCGATCCGGTATTCGGAACCACCGTCCCGGCGGAGGCGGAACATCCGACGCAGACAAGGCAGGCGATCAGGAGAAGGGTCAAGGAAATACGTTTCATAACGGATATCTCTCTTCTCTTACGGGAATAATGATTATGGTCGACCCCAACCCGGTCTTTGCAGATAACGAACGGTTATTTGAGAGCATTTGATAGAAATAGTTCTGTCCGGGGCATATTCACGGGAAAGCGTTCCGGGACCTCCAGCTGCGGGTCTCGGTGTACGGATTAACCTCGACCCGCGCCTCCGTTCCGATGTTGCTAGATGCACCCGCTCCAGCCGCAGTGCTTGCAGATCCCCTGGTTGCACCCCTCGCCGAAATCGAGCGGTTCGTGGCATTCGGGGCAGAGCCGCCGTCCCCTGGTTTCTTTGACCTCCCAGTCCTTCAGCGTGGTGACGCTCTGGTTCTTTGCCGCAAGGTCTATGCACCGCCCGACGACATCGGCGCACGAGTGCCCCTCGGATGCCGGGTTCTTGATGGCGGAGATGCAGTTCACTTTCCCGAACTGCCGGACGAACTTCTGGTAGGGCACGCCGTTCTGGAGGCCGGTGCTGATCGCACGGCCGAGAGCGCTATTGTTTGCATCACACCCTCCGCTGCCGACCGTCCTGATGAAGACCTCTATGGGCCGGCCGTCGAGAAGGTTCACGGTCACGTACAGGCGGCAGCACCCCGACTGGCAGAGGTAGGTCCTCCCCGCGAGTTCTTTCGGCCGTTCGATCGGCAGGGTCGCGACCCGTCCCGGCACCTTCCGCCCATCGTCGGCTCCGGGAGCGGAGGATTCTGCCGGGGCCTTCGAAGGCTCTTTCAGGGCGAGGACGACCGCTTCTCTGCTCCCCGTCCGGTAGATGGTGATCCCCTTGAGCCCGAGTTTCCACGCCATGAGGAGCGCCTCTTCGCAGTCGTCCCGGGTGGCGGAGCCTGGCATGTTGATCGTCTTGCTGATCGAAGCATGGACGTGCTTCTGGAAGACCGCCTGCATCCGGATGTGGTCCCGCCAGGAGATGTCGAGCGCCGTCTTGAAGAGCGCACGAAACTCCTCCGGGAGCCAGGAGAGGTCCTGGATCGTCCCGGTCTCGTGGACGTGGGCGATGACCGCACCCTTCCTCTTTTTCCGTTCGTCTTCGGGGAGACCCATGCCCGCGAGGGTCCGGATAAGAGCGTCCCGGAAGACCGGGTTCACGATGACGAAGGTCTTTCCTACGGTATTCTTCCGGGTGTAGGCGAACGAAAAAATCGGCTCGATACCGCTGGAGCAGCCCGCAAGGAGCGATATGGTCCCCGTGGGGGCGACGGTCGTCATCGCGGCGTTCCGGACCGGGTAGTCCTTCCAGACGCTCCCCTCCCACGCAGGAAACGCTCCCCGCTCTTCTGAAAGCCGGTGCGACTCGTCGGTCGCCGTCTCGGTGATGAGCCGCATGGTATGCTCGCACCAGTTCCTCCCTTCGTCGGAGTCGTACGCAAGGCCGAGCATGAGCAGAGCGTCGTGGACCCCCATGACGCCGAGGCCGATCTTCCGGGTCTTCTTCGTCGCTTCCTCGATCTGCGGTATCGGATAGACGTTTTTGTCGATGACGGCGTCGAGGAACCGGACCGCCATACGGGCGGTGTTCGTGAGCGTTTCCTCGTCGAGAGCCCCCCCGCGTATGCAGGCGGCGAGGTTGATGCTCCCGAGGACGCAGCTCTCGTAGGGGAGGAGCGGCTGCTCTCCGCAGGGGTTTGTCGTGTCGATCTCACCGAGGTGCGGGGTGGGGTTGTGCCGGTTGATCTCGTCGTAAAAGAGGATGCCCGGCTCGCCGTTCTTCCAGATCCCGTCGACGATGCCGGTCCAGATCCGGCCGACCGTGACCGGTACGCCCGTTCGGGGGTCGGTGATCCAGACTTCGTCCTCCCGGCGCTCCGCGACGAGGTTCATGAACGCATCGTTCACCATCACGGAGATGTTGAAGTTGGCGAGGTCCCCCTCATTCTGTTTTGCGGCGATGAACGACAGGATATCGGGGTGCCAGACGTTGAGGATCCCCATGTTCGCCCCGCGGCGGCGGCCCCCCTGCTTGATCACGTCGGTTGCCGCGTTGAAGACCCGCATGAACGAGACCGGCCCCGATGCAACCCCGTCGGTCGACCGGACAGGCGAGCCCTCCGGCCGGATGCGGGAGAAGTTGTAGCCCGTTCCGCCGCCGGTCTTGTGGATGATCGCCCCCTGTTTCATGGCATCGAATATGCCTTCGATGGAGTCAGGGACCGGCAGGGTGAAGCAGGCGGAGAGCTGCCCGAGTTCGGTTCCGGCGTTCATGAGGGTGGGTGAGTTCGGAAGAAACCGGAGAGTTGCCATCGCTTCGAAAAAAGCGCTTTTTTCGGCTTCGTCATCGGCGAGCGCCGAGGCCACGCGGCGGCAGATGTCTTCGAACGTCTTTTCGCCTCTCCGGAGGTAGCGTGCCGAGAGGATGCTGTCAACGACGGGTGATGAATTCATGGGCGGACCATCTCTATGATTCTTCGATCGGGATTTAGGAGTTTGGAGTGGTTGTACCTGCGCGGGGGAACCTGGGATTATTCGTCCTCGGTCTGCAGGGCAGGGCAGAAGTTGCAGATCGAGAACGGGACCTCCTTTTCGCGGTCGCGGATGAGGCAGAAGAACGAACCGCCGCGTTCTTCGACGCGGAACCCTCCCGGAAACGGCATTCCCACCGGGTGGCCCGGGCGGTCGAGCACGAAGATCGTAAATGCCGAGATCAGGTAGTAGAAAACCCGGTGCCGGGGTGTAAACCGAAACGGAATCCGTTCCACGGACTCATCCCACCGGAAGCACCCTTCGGGAATCATGGCGCAGAACCCAAGGAACGTTTCACGGTCGGTGATCGGTTCGGTCATGGATGAGAATCCGCCCGACCGGTACATGGCGAGAAGCCGGTGGTGAGCGCCGAACAACTGCTCGGTGATGTAGGGGCGGACCCGTTCCCGGTAGGGAGAGGGCAACCGGTTCATCTCCGCGTAGAGCCTCCCGCCGAGGATCTGGAGGTCTCGAATCGAGTAGCGGCCGACTTCTTCGGCGAGGATCGACCCGAGTTCCCCTTTTGTCGCCGCGGTCGTCATTCGCCGGGCCGTCCGCTCGATTGCATCTGCTTCGGCCTCCTGCGGGAGTGAAGCCTTACTCTCCGTCAGCATGGTGGATGTACGGGAAGTCGTATCCCGGATCGGTTATCAAACTCTCTGCCGTGCAAAGATAGGGTCTCCGGTGACACGAGGACCGAACTTCTTCCTGTATTGGTATACTAATAATACTACATTAATACGGCAGGAACCGAACATATACCATGCAACCGTGCCGTCCCTCTTTACCGGATGACCGGGCCCTGTTGCCGACAACGCCATTCAAAATTTGCCCGATCCACGTTGCGGTCCGCGTGCTGGGGAAGAAGTGGACGCTCCTC
>ENA-UOOH01002228-UOOH01002228.1-fermentation-metagenome-genome-assembly--contig:-NODE-2228-length-17169-cov-12.549433_pt1 | contig 17169 bp, 18 predicted proteins | sample MGYA00245778_ERZ724025 | MGnify/ENA primary metagenome ERZ724025 (study PRJEB28704, sample SAMN03018313) | fermentation metagenome | biome: anthropogenic terrestrial biome; feature: soil... | reverse complement strand
TCCTTTTCAGACTTTATAAACTTTTCGCTTAGTCCCCAAAAAATTAATGTGAGCCCTTTTTATGAGCATAAAACGAAGTTTTCATGACATCTAAACGAAGAGTTTATGAACACGAAATGGCATTTCGTTACGATGAAATGCCATTTCGTTTATAACCAAATGCCATCTCGTTAAAACGAAATGCCATTTCGTACTCATAAAGACGAAGTTTAAGGGTCATCAAAAGGCTGTTTGGGATCATGAAAACTTGGTTTTGAGGTCAGAGAAACCTTGTTTTAATCCAAAAATTAGTTGATTAATTATGAAAGGGATTTATGTTATGTGTGGGTTTGAGTTGATTTTCTACCTATGAGGAATGTATATATAAAAATAAACTCCGTTTAATTTTACATAAACGGAGTTTAGGGAGAAATATCTAAGGGTTATTTTTGCGTAACCTTAGTTTTATTTTTCACAAAGTTTATTCCTTAGTGTTTTCTTCCTTACTTTCTACTTCTTCTTCTTCTTGAGTATTATTATCTGTTTCTTGTTTGTCTTCAAGGTCAATAAGCCCTTTGCTGTTGAGCAAATTATACCATGTGAAGAGTTTTTTCATATCCGAAACATAAACTCTTTCGCTATCAAAGTTCGGAACAACCTCATTCATGTATTCTATCAACTTCTTTGAGTCGGATTTTGGATCAATACATTCTTTTCCATCTTCTTTTCTAAAGATGTTTTGGAATACTTTGGTTAAAGGCACATCTTCATCAATTGTGAATATGCTTATGTCTTGCAAGGAGCTAATCTTTGCATTTGCAAAAGCTGTTTGACGCTTACCATCTACTAAGGATTCTATTAATGCTCCATTCTTTGCTTGCGAAATCAATGTAAATAGTCCCGGTTTTCCTGATATTGATAATATCTTACTTAAATCCATACTTAAAAATTATTTGTTTTATTACAATACTTAGTTATTTCCTTATATTATTTCTATTTCCTCATCCCAAATCTCAACCCTATCTCCTTTTCTAATTTTCTTACGTTTCTGATATTCCACCTCTCCATTAACTCTTACCTCACCCTCAACCACCAAATCCTGTGCCAAAGCCCCACTATCAACCATATTTGTTGCCTTCAAAAGCTGTATGAGATGTATATATTCTTGATCTTTCCTTAAAGAGAACTCTGTTTTCATTACACTTATTATTAAAGTGTGCAAAAATACAATTTTATGACTATCTAACAATCTTATTGGAAGAAAAAAGACACATAAAAAAGAAAAAGCCTTCATTTACAAATCATAAATGAAGGCTTTTGAGGGTTAAAGTTTATTATTACTTAGCAACTCTTTCTAACCATTTTAGCATAAATATCATTGTGAACATTGATATCAAACATGCTGCAACAAATATTGTCCAAGTAGCCCAAACAGGAATGCTGTTGTAGAAAATAACTCCAATGAATAGTAATTGATTACCTAATGCTGTTGCACTTAACCAACCTCCTTGCATAATACCTTGATATTTTGGAGGAGCAACCTTAGAAACGAATGCAATTCCGAGCGGAGAAATAAACAATTCAGCAACTGTAAGTATTAGATATGTTCCAATCAATAACCAAGGAGTAACTCTCATTGCATCTGGAATACCACCCATAGCAAGTCTTTCCTCTGCAGTTGGAAGTCCAATTGAACCAAGAGACATTACTGCAAATGCAGCAGCAGCTATACCCATACCGATTGCAATCTTTTTAGGAGTTGAGATTTCTAATCCTCTTGCTTTCAGCCATCCAAAGAAACCAATAACAATTGGGGTAAGGAATACTACGAAAATTGGGTTAAATGCTTGGAAAACTTCAGCTCCTTGTAGTGTTGTGAAGCCTAAGTTTATGTTTAACATTTTAGTATAGTCATTTGCGAATAATGTTAGAGATTGACCGTTTTGGTGGAAAGAGAACCAGAAGAAAATTACAACTGCAAACACTGCGAAAAGAGCGTAAATTCTTTGTTTAACTTCCTTAGCATCCATTTCAACCACTTCATTTGTAGATGTTGCTGCAGCAACTTTCTTTTGAGATGGATCTGGTAATTTCTTTTTGTTAATAATAAATATAGTTAGCGAAATAACCATCGCAATAATAGCTATTCCAAAAGAATAATGGTAGCCTTGCATAAAGATATTTAGGTAATCATTGGCAAATACATCCAAATTGCTTGCATCTCCACCAACTTTTGTTGCAAGTTCTGCAAATCTAACCTTTGCATCTGCAGTCATAGCATCACTTCCACTTACCCATTGATTACAAAGTCTTGGAAGGTCAGCATTGAACTCAAATCCATGACTTTTTACCCACCAGTTTCTTAAACCTACAGCCATTAGTGGAGCAAACATTGCACCAACATTAATGAACATATAGAAAATTTGGAAACCAACTTCTCTTTTGTCCTCATACTTTGGATTATCATAAAGCTGTCCAACAACTGCTTGAAGATTTCCTTTAAATAAACCATTACCAAATGCAATTGAAAATAGTCCGAAACAAGTTAATGCCAAAATCAAAGGCATGTTTTCAACTGGAGTTTTGGTTGGAATTGCAAGTAGGAAATAACCTACTGTCATAAGTAGAAGTCCAACTAAGATAGTTGACTTGTACTTTCTTGTCTTGTCGGCAATTAATCCACCAACTAATGCCAATACATAAATTAAGGCATAGAAAACGGAATAAATGATTGCTCCTTCTGAGCCTGTAAAGCCAAACTTATTATTGAGGAACAATAGAAGAATCGCCATCATAATGTAGAACCCGAAACGTTCTCCCATATTGGCAAGGGCAGCAGATAGTAGCCCCTTAGGGTGATTTTTAAACATAAATCTTCGTTTTAAATTATTAATTATTTTAATTAGAATTTTTCAATTTTAACATGCAAATATACTGCAACTTATTTAATTTATCCAAATTAAGATGTATTTTTATAGAAAAAATTTAGTATTTTTGCTCAAAATAAGAGAATAAGCTTAAACTTAAATGAAGAAAGAATATACAGAAAGTGTAATTTTGGGCATAGATCCTGGAACTAATGTTCTGGGTTACTCGGTCATTGAACAAAAGGGGAAAGAAATTACATTATTAGAAATGAATGTTTTGAGATTGGGCAAAATTGAGAATATGTCAACAAGGATGAAGGATTTGTTTGACGCCATTGTTAATATTATTGACCGATATAAGCCAGATATACTATCCATTGAGGCACCTTTCTTTGGCAAAAATGTACAGTCTATGCTCAAGCTGGGCAGGGCTCAAGGGATATGCATTGCGGCTGCTTTCTCAAGAAGTATCCCCTTTGTGGAGTATTCACCACGAAAGATTAAGCAGTCAATAACAGGGAATGGAGCTTCCTCAAAAGAACAAGTAGCACTTATGCTTCAAAGAATTGTAAGCTTTGAAATGCCTAATTATCTTGATGCAACTGACGCTTTAGCTGTTGCAATATGTCATTTTCACTGCCAAAATAACCCTTTCCCTTCACCTCAAAAGCAAAAAAGACAAAGTTCAAAGGCTGCATGGAGCTCATTTGTAGAGAAAAATCCAGATAAGATTGCATAAGGTTTAGGCTTCCTTGCCGGCAAGAACAATAACTATTTCCCCTTTGATTGTCTTTTGCGAAAAATAGTTTTTTAACTCCAATAAGGTTCCTCTTTGATTCTCTTCATAGAACTTCGAAATCTCCCTGCTCACTGATGCATGGCGGTCAGAGCCAAAGTATTGAATGAATAAATCAAGAGTTTTCAGTAGTCGAAAAGGCGATTCATAGAATATCATAGTCCTTTCCTCTGTCTGCAAACCCTCCATTCTAGTCTTCAAGCCCTTCTTCTGAGGAAGGAACCCTTCAAAGGAAAACCTTTGTGAAGGCAAGCCCGAATTAATTAGAGCTGGAACAAATGCTGTAGCTCCTGCAAGAGTTTCAACCTCCAAACCCTCCTTAATACACTCCCTAACCAAAAGAAATCCAGGGTCTGAAATTCCAGGTGTGCCAGCATCAGATATAAGTGCCATAGTCCTACCTGCCTTTATTTGTTCCACAATAGAGGAAAGTTTCTTATGTTCATTGTGAAGATGAAAGGATGAAAGAGAGGTTTTTATTTCATAATGAACCAAGAGCTGTTTGCTCTGACGTGTATCTTCACAGAGGATTAAATCAACTTCCTTCAATATCCTAATTGCCCTTAGAGTAATATCCTCCAAGTTTCCAATGGGTGTAGGTACAAGATACAGCTTAGACATTATCAAATTTATGAATCATTAGTACCAAAATTTATACATTACACATGGTTTATACATTAATATATATGTAGAAGAAAAATACCTAAAACTTAAACCCTATTATCTCTCTAACTTCCTTTATTGTCTTTTGAGCCGAAAGCTTTGCTTTGTGAGACCCTTCATAAATAACCTCCTTCAAGTAGTTTTCATTGCTCTCAACCTCCCTTACCTTTTCCCTTAAAGGAGCAATAAATTCAATCATATCCTGAGCTAATTGCTTTTTCATATCGCCATAACGAATTGAACAAGCCGCATATTCTTTTTGGAAAAACTCGATAGTTTCTGTCTTTGAAACAAGTTTCATTAATCCAAAAAGACTTTCCATTTCTGGTGAAAGTGAGCTATTGGGTTCCTTTGGACCAAGATCTGTTTTTGCTCTTTTAATCTTTTTCTCTATCTCAGTGTCTGAATCCACAAGGAAAATAGCATTGTTTCCACCCTCACTCTTGCCCATTTTACCACTTCCATCCAAGCCACCTACCTTCACCAATTCGCCATCAAAATTATATGCAATAGGTTCTGGAAAATACTCAACTCCATAAATTCGATTGAAACGAGAAGCAAATTGACGGGTCATTTCTAAGTGTTGTTCTTGATCTTTTCCTACAGGTACGTGAGTTGCTTTGTGGATTAAAATATCAGCAGCCATAAGTGTTGGGTAGGTTAAAAGACCAGCATTAACATTTTGAGGGTTCTTTCTGACCTTGTCCTTAAAGGATGCTACCCTTTCCAATTCGCCCAAATAGGCATTCATATTCAAAAACATATACAGCTCACACACTTCACTTACAAGACTTTGAAGATAGATTACTGCCTTTAAAGGGTCGAGTCCGCAGGCTAAATACTGTGATACTATAGCCCGTACATTGGAGTTTAGGTCATGGGGGTTGGGGTGGGTTGTGAGGGAGTGATAGTCGGCTATGAAGAAATAACACTGGGCTTTATTCTGCAAAGAAACAAAGTTTTGCATAGCTCCGAAGTAGTTACCAAGATGCAGATTGCCCGTTGGACGCATTCCGCTTAATATGATTTTATCCATCGTAAAAGGTGATTTAAAGATTGCAAAGATAAGTTTTTTTCATAAATAATGAGATTTTTCCAATGACCAATGACTAAGTTTCAGATATTCAAATCATCTGAATAAGTAGTGTGAAGATTTTATGCTCCTCTATTATAAACCACTAGTTCTTTTTATGAAAACAAATTGTTCAGTCTATACAAGTTTTAATTGGAAAGAGCTTTTAATTGTTTTACCTCCTTATGGACTAAAAAGGCTGTGAGAAGGGTTGAGAGGAAATCACTTACTGGCATTGCTATCCACACTCCACGAATTTGAAGAAAATGGGGGAGGAAAATTAGTAATGGGATTAGGAAAATTATTTGACGTGTTAGAGATAGAAATATAGATTGCCTGGCTTTGCCTATGGATTGGAAAAGGTTGGAGGATACTATCTGAAAACCTGCAAGAGGGTAAACAATAAACACAATTCTAAATCCATCAACCGCAATATCAACTAATTGCTTGTCTGTTGTAAATATCATACTAATCGCTCTTGGGAAGATTTCTACTCCAACAAATGCCAGTGTCATAATTAAAACTCCCCATTTCACTGACTTATAAAATGTATCCAGAACCCTCCTATATAACTTTGCACCATAGTTATAGCCTACTATTGGTTGCATGCCTTGAGTTATTCCAAAGACTATCATTACGAAGATAAATGAAACACGATTAATTATTCCGTATGCACCAATTGCAAGATCTCCACCATATTTTTGCAAACTGAAGTTTATAAGTATCACAACGAAACAGGCAGTTGCATTCATCAAAAAAGGGGACATACCAATAGAGAAAATATCTATAACGATCTTTTTCTTAAAGCGGAATATATCTCTTGAAAAATAGACTAATTTATTTCTTTTCATAAAGATAAGAATAAGCCATATAAGAGAGATGAACTGTGCTATTACTGTTGCCCATGCAGCACCTGCAATTCCCCATTCAAAAACGAAGATAAAAATAGAAACAAGAATTATATTGATTATTACTGAGAATATTGTAACCATCATAGCCAGTTGTGGATTTCCGGATGAGCGTACAATTGCATTTAAACCAAAGAAAAGATGAGTGATAATATTTCCAATAAGGATGATAAACATAAAGTCACTTGCATATTCTATAGTATTTTCACTCCCTCCAAACAAGTAAAGCAAATCGTCTAAGAAGGGCAAAGTAAAAAGGGTAAAAAGAGATCCAATAACAATACTTAAAAGGACTACATTCCCCAAAACATTTCTTGCATAGGTGTGATCTTTTCTTCCCAGACTGATTGAAACCAAGGTTGCACCCCCAACACCAACCAATGTTCCGAAGGCTGCTGAAAGGTTCATTAGTGGAAAGGTCAGAGCTAGTCCGGAGATTGCCATAGCACCAAGCTTCTGTCCAATAAATATACTGTCAATAATATTATAAAGAGACGATGCAATCATAGCAATAATAGCAGGGAAAGCGTATCTTCTCAGTAAGCTTCCTATATTGTCTCTTTCTAACAGCAGGGATTTATCTTCACTCATAACAAAGTTTGCAAAGGTACGAAATTAATTATATTTCCCCATCTACAATTAAAATAGTTTTACATAAATATATTCGGAATGGCTAATTAATGTAAGAGTAAAATTATATCTTCATTTCAGTAGGATGGAATCAAGTAATAATAAATTAGATCTTTGTTTTAAAATCTTAGAATTTGATTCTAAAAAAGCAAAACTTTATCTACTTTTGTTTATTCTAAGCAATGAAAAGAATTATTATTTTGGTTATGGTTGTAACTTTTCGCCATAACAAAACGTCTTGCTTATGAATATGGCTAATAACAAATGAAACTTACAATATTACTAAATGACATTAGAAGATTACAATCAATGCGTTATTGACTATTCCAAAGGGGTTTATAGGTTTGTTTTTAAGCAAATAAACGACTCAGAAAAGGCAAAAGATATAGTGCAAGAGAGTTTTTTGAAATTGTGGCAAAAAAGAAAGGATGTTGATGTTAAGAAAGTGAAAGCCTATCTTTTTAATACTGCATACCACAAGCTTATTGATGACATTAGAAAGGATAAGTATTTGGAAGATGAAACAAAGATTGTGGATAGAGGTTACCATCACCAAAACCCAGATGTAAAAGATATAATCAATGATGCATTAAATACTCTTCCTCAAATACAAAAATCAGTTCTTTTATTAAGAGATGGACAAGGTTATAGCTATAACGAAATAGGGGAAATACTAAATTTAAGCCAGCAACAAGTTAAGGTATATATTTATAGGGCAAGGGTAAGTGTGAAAGAATACATTAAAGATGTTAATAATATAATTTAATAATTATAAAAGAAAATGATTAGTAAGGAGAATTATCAATCGTATCTTCTTGATAGAATAGAAGGAGTTCTATCGGTGAAAGATAATAAGGAATTGGACAAGTTCTTAGAGCAAAATCCAGAGCTTATTCCTTTGGAAGATGAATATGATAATAATATAAAGATAGACGACAATTACGGAGTAGTATATCCAAATTTTGATAATCTTATTCGCTCTGAAAGAAAACTTATACCAATTATTATTAAATACACTTCAATTGCAGCAATGATAACCCTTTTAATAACATTTACCATACTCTTTTTTAATAATGGGAAAGAGAAACAACAGAGTATTCCTATTGCTAAAACAATCCCAAAAAATTTAAATGAAAACACAAATATAGAATTAGTAGAACCCACAACCATTAAAAGAGAGAAAACAATAATAAATAAATCCCCTAAACCAATTGCCAAAAACAAGGAAAAAATTGAGAAGATAGAAGCAAATACTTTGATTAAAGCAAAAACCAAATCGGAGCTTAAAGACATTCATGCCACTGATACAATCATATTAATAGTAAATAATCTAATAGAATATGTTGAAGTATTTGAGCCGAAACCAAAGATAGATACAATGTATATATATACTAATTGGCTCTGCAGGTATGAGAAAACACCTACAAAGCAACCTTACCAAAGAATACAAAACTCAATAAGAGGATTTCTTGCAAATAAATAAAAAGAATAATAACTAAAAAATAATATAAGTATGAGAACTAAATTGTTTATTTTAACCCTTGTTCTTTCCTATGGTTTCAATTTATCAGGACAAGAAAAAGTTGTTTATATAGAACAACCCTTAGAGAAGAAAGTAAGTCATATCAGATTATCTAAAAATGCAGAGGCGGATATTTTATATTCCAAATCATCAGCAATGGGTAGTCCATCAAAATTACAAATAACTTCAACAGGGATAGATAGTAGCTTGGTTGGAGGTTTGCGAGATATTTGTAAATTAATTGACGATACCCTAATTGTTTATGAGAATAAAAGGCTAAAAGAGAAGCAGATTAGGCTTTTAGTAACAACCAAAGAGCCTATAGCCTCAATAGTATTGGATAATAATGCGAAAGCAAAAATAGAGTTTAAGGAAGATATTGAACACTTCAAGTTAATTGCCAACGAGCATTCAGTATGTGTTTTCCCTTCATCAGTAAATGCAGACTCAATTATTGTTATAGGTAAATCTTATTCAGAGATTACATTCTATGATATTTATGTAGACAAGAGCATTGAGTTAAATCTTGAATCAAAAGCAAACTTTGATGCCAGAAAAGGAGGATTTAATCCCGCAGGAGCTCAAACATTTTCTTTTACAATAGGTTCAAATATTTATCTTTTTGGAAGTAAGTATCCAAGAATAGAGTCTAATAACAATAAATCCAATTCATCAATATCTCAATCAGAAGATAAGCAAATTAGAATAGGCTATCCAGGGTTTAATTTTGAAATTGGAATGAATTCTCTAATTACATTAGCCAACGATAATACTTACAATTCAACCATAGGTATGTCTTCATCAATTGCTTTTTGGTTTCCAATTAATTTAACAAAGAAGCATAGTATATATACAGGCTTTTCTATGACTACTAATCAAATTAATATGATAAATCCATTAACAATTAAAGACGGGAAATTGACTATTTTTGACATTGAGAGCGAAGTTGGCATCTCAAATTATAATTCTAAGATAACAACTTTTAACATAGGTATTCCGATAGTTTTTGAATATGCATTAAACCCTAAAAGAAAATTTGGGATAATGCTTGGTGTTACTCCGAGCTATGTATTAAAAAGGAAAAATTTAGGATTAATAAATACATTTGAAAGAGATAATAGATCCTATACAGAAACATTTAACAACAATAATATATTAAACAGATTTCAGTTAGATGCAAGATTTTCGCTGAATTATAGTGCGTGGCAGCTATTTTTTGATTATGGGTTAATACCTCTTTTAAAAACAGAGAAAGAGAGGGCTGTTAATGTGTTAAGAATTGGTATTGCTGTGGATGCAATGAGGTATATGGGCTATAATAAGTGATTAATCCTTTAATCTTATTACACCTTGTTTGTCCATAAGATTCATCACTTGCAATGCTCTTTTATTAAGCCATGGGGTTGGTTTTGCTGGATTTCTTTTTAGAGGGGAAGGCAAAACAGATGCTAAAAGTGCCGATTCTCTTTTTGTTAACTCTTTAGCACTCTTATTAAAATAGTACTTTGAGGCAGCTTCAACTCCATAAATACCATCTCCAAACTCAATAACATTCAAATATACCTCCATTATCCTTTCCTTGCGCCAAAACAATTCTAAAAGGAAAGTATAATAAGCTTCCAAGCCTTTTCTTACCCAATTTCTTCCACTCCATAAAAACACATTCTTAGCAGTTTGTTGACTAATTGTGCTAGCTCCCCTAACTTTCTTCCCTAGTTTATTATACTCAATTGCCTGTTCAATAGCCTTTTTATCAAATCCATTATGTTTTAAGAATAAGTTATCTTCAGAAGCAACAACTGCAAGAATCATATTTGGTGATATTTCATCAATTTCAACCCATTCTTTCTTAATCCTTACGTCTTCTTGCGATGATAAAGTTTGCTTAATACTTCTTTGAATCATTAAAATAGTGATTGGAGGATTGATAAACCTATATGCTATAGTCAGTAAGACAGAGACTACAAATAGAAATATAATAGTAATCCAAATTGCTCTCCAAAATTTCCTGAAAAGGTTGTTTTTCTTTGAGCTTTTGACCTTTTTCTTATTCCTTTTCTTGTTCTTAGCCATTGTTTTCTAAGTAATTTATTTTATGTTTTCTTCGAACCACTGCCATAGGTTTTCTTTTGGGCAGGGTGCAATAAAGGTCATTTTTTGTTTTAAGGTAGGGTGCTCAAAGCTAAGCTCTCTTGCGTGAAGGGAAATAGAACTTATTCTATTACTTCTTCCAAATCCATATTTTAAGTCGCCCTTAATAGGGCAGCCTATATGTGCCAGCTGTACCCTAATTTGATGATGCCTTCCTGTGAAGAGCTCAATTTCTAATAAACTATAATGCTCACTTTGGGCTAAGAGACGGTATTTTAGTTGAGCAAGTGAGCCCTTTTCGGTGTTTTTGGTAACAAAAGATTTGTTTTGTTTCTCATCTTTTTGCAAGTAGTTAGTGAGAGTGTCTTCCTCCTTAGGTGGTGGATTTCTTACAATTGCCCAGTATTTCTTTGTGAAAAGTTTATCATGAATTTGCTTGTTGAGTCTTATTAATGCTTTCTCGGTCTTGGTAAATACAACAACTCCACTAACAGGACGATCCAAACGATGAACAACCCCACAATAAATATTGCCTGGCTTATTATATTTCTTCCTTAGATAGTCTTTAATGTAATCAACCAAGCTACTGTCTCCCGTTTTGTCACCATGAACAATTTGAGAGTTCTTTTTATTGATTATTAATATGTGATTATCCTCAAATATTATTTGTTCTTCAAACTCTTCCATCTATAAAGTAGCCAAAACCGATAATCCTCCCTTTACCTTATCTTCTAATTCAACATGTACATTAGATTCTAATGGAATAAAGACATCAACCCTTGAACCAAACTTAATAAACCCGAGTTCTTCTCCTTGATGCACTTGTTGATCCACTTTTGCATAACAAACAATTCTTCTTGCAAGTGCTCCTGCAATTTGACGAACGACTATCTTCTTTCCTTTGTCGGTTTCTATACATATTGTTGTTCTTTCGTTGAGGGTTGATGATTTGGGATGTTTTGCAATTAAGTATTTCCCGTTATGATAATTGGTATATATTATTTTTCCTGAAACTGGATAGCGATTAACGTGAACATTGTTTGGAGACATAAAGGTTGAAATCTGAATACATTCTGTTTTCAAAACCTCAGGCTCATACACTCTTTCAACAACAACAATTGTTCCATCGGCACTGCCAATTACTTGGTCTTCATTATGCACAAGTTCCCTTTTAGGTATTCTGAAAAATCTTATAACAATAAATGCAATGATTATTATAAGAGCTGCAAGTGAATACCAATACCAATTCCATGAGTCAATAAAATAATTCATTACACTTAGGATTATTATTGCCAAGAGAACGGTAAGAGTAATAATTTTATAACCTTCTTTATGTATATACATTTTATAATATGTATTAGTTTAGACGCAAAAATAAATAAATAAAAACAAAAGGGATTGTAGTAAAAAGAATATCAAAACGGTCCAGCACTCCTCCATGGCCTGGAAGAATATTGCCGCTATCCTTAACTCCCATTTGCCTTTTGAACATTGATTCAACCAAGTCACCAAATGTACCAATTATACTGATTATTGCTCCAAGAATCATCCAATCAAAAAATTCTAATGGAGAGTTTGTGAGTTTATACAACACAATTGAAGCAATCTGAACTGCAATAACTCCACCAAAGAATCCTTCCCAGCTCTTTTTAGGAGAAATTCGTTCAAAGAGCCTTCTTTTCCCAAATTTAATTCCAACCAAATAGGCAAAGGTATCGTTGCACCAAGCTAAAATAAAAACACTAAGAAGTATGATTGGGATAAATGTTTTGGGTTGAAAAGCAGGGTTTACAATAAAATTTGTCAAACCCATTGGAATAACTACATAAGCCACTCCTAAAATTGTATAAGCAATATTGGTAAATGGATTTTCTTTTTTGCGAAAAAGTTCTGCAATAAATATTGTAAAGCATATAAGCAGTGAAGTAAGTATTGAATATTTTGCATCTAATTGAAATGCTTTTAACACAAAGGAACTATATACTGAAGCTCCTAAAACATAACCCAATGTTTTCATTGGGAAAACTCCACTTAGTTTTGAATTCTTGTAAAACTCATAAAGAGCAATCATCGCAATAATTGCAAAGAATATAGCAAATACAATTGGATTAAGGAGAATTGCGAAAACAACAGCCAAAACATAAACTGCACCAGTAATTGTTCTTTGAATAATATTATTCATAATCCTAATTAGTTTGTATTTGGTTTTCAACAGTGAACAGATATAACTCCTTTATCTCTTCTCTCAAAATATAGCTTGGATTAAGAGTAATAATATGCTTAGGAGAATTTTCGGAAGTTTGATTAAGAGCTGTTGATAAATCTAAAGCAATTTGAGAGGTAAAGACGATGATAATTAATATGCTTGGAAATGATTCCAATTTTGAATTATCAATCTGATTTGAAGTAATTGTAATTAAACTATCTCTTGCCGAAACACTGTGGCATAATGTAATCCCAACCTTGCATGTATCATCAAAACCACTCTTGGAAACAATAGAATTCTTATCTAAAAACTCCTTTAAGTTATCTCCAAGTGTTGATATATGATTTTCCCATTCCCTATACTCTATCATGGAATTAAGTTTATCTATTAAATCAATCTCGTTTTTGCAGTATATAAACTTTCCACCTGATTTAACAATGTTTTCAGCAAAAACCATTAAAGGGTCATCATTGACAGGAACGTAAACATCAGCTTCCATATCTAAATTTGGATATGGAAAATCTGCCTTGTCTAAAATGGAGTTGCGCAATAGTTTTAATATTGCTTCTTTCTCCGAACTGCCTTTAATGTTTTTTTCCACTACTTAACTTTTATTTCGGGAATATCTTTGTCTATGTCTTTTTCCTCTGTAGAGCTACTATTAATATTTGTATTTTCTTCCTTTTCCTCAAATGGACGTTTACCAAAGATAACTTCTAAGTCTTCTCTGAATATAACTTCTTTTTCCACAAGTTGCATAGCAAGCTTATCAAGCTTATCTCTATGAATTGTCAGAATCTCTTTAGCTTTTTGATATGCCTCATCAATCATCTTGCGAATTTCGATATCAATGTTCTCTGCAGTTTTTTCTGAAAAAGGCTTAGTAAATCCATATTCGCTTTGTCCTGAAGAGTCATAGTAACTAAGATTTCCTATCTTTTCGTTAAGTCCATAATAAGCGACCATTGAGTATGCCATTTTGGTTGTCCTTTCCAAGTCATTTAATGCTCCTGTTGAAACTTCTCCAAAAACAATTTCTTCTGCAGCTCTTCCTCCTAAAAGAGAAATCATTTCATGAAGTAATTGTGTTTTTGTAGTAATTTGTCTTTCTTCTGGCAAATACCATGCTGCACCAAGAGCCTGTCCTCTTGGAACAATAGTAACCTTTATTAGAGGACTTGCATGTTCGAGCATCCAACTTACTGAAGCATGACCAGCTTCGTGATATGCAATTGTTTTCTTTTCGTTTGGAGCAATAACTTTGTTCTTTTTCTCCAACCCTCCAATTATCCTATCAACAGCGTCAAGGAAATCTTGTTTTGTAATTAGCTTTTTGTTATGCCTTGCAGCAATTAGAGCTGATTCATTACAAACATTAGCTATATCAGCTCCTGAAAACCCAGGAGTTTGCTTAGCCAAGAATTCAATATCAACGCTTTTCTTATCAAATTTTAGGTTCTTGGTATGTACTTTAAATATTGCTTTTCTTTCTTCAATGTCCGGCAAATCAACATGTATTTGTCTGTCAAATCTTCCTGCTCTTAGGAGTGCCTTGTCCAAAACATCTGCACGGTTAGTCGCTGCAAGAATAATAACTCCCGCATTTGTACCAAATCCATCCATTTCTGTTAATAGTTGATTTAAGGTGTTCTCTCTTTCGTCATTTGAACCTGAAGCAAGATTTTTACCTCTTGCTCTTCCTATTGCATCAATTTCATCAATAAATATGATGCATGGAGCCTTCTCTTTCGCCGTCTTAAACAAATCTCTAACTCTTGAAGCTCCAACTCCAACAAACATTTCAACAAAATCAGATCCCGATAGAGAAAAGAAAGGAACCTTTGCTTCTCCCGCAACTGCTTTGGCTAATAAGGTCTTTCCAGTTCCTGGAGGTCCAACAAGCAAAGCGCCTTTTGGGATTTTCCCTCCAAGGTCTGTATATTTCTTAGGATTTTTTAAGAAGTCAACAATCTCCATTACTTCAAGTTTGGCGCCTTCCAAACCCGCAACATCTTCAAAAGTAACCTTTACATTATTTTCCTTGTCGTAAAGACGTGCCTTTGACTTGCCAACATTAAAAATGCCTCCTCCCATTCCTCCAGAACCAGAACTTCCACCTCTCATCAAACGGAAGAAAACAACCCATATTAAGATAAGGATTATAAAAGGTAAGAGAAAAGCTAAACTATCACTCCAAAAATTCTTTCTTTTTTCAGGAGTGAGATTTATTCTACTTGAACTAATGATTTCACTTTTTTTGACATAACTTTCAATCCCAATAGTATCTCTTGCAATCCATTGATTCTCTATATCCTTTAATTGTTCCCTGAAATAGGAGAAATTACCAAATTCATAAATATAAAATCCTTCCTTAGGACTTGAACCTTTTACAAATAATGAAGGTTTTGTTTTAAGGTCAGAATAAAATGAATCAACCTTAATTAACTCTGGTTTAATGTATATTTCAGCAAAATCTTCATTAACTACGATTATTTTTGAATAATCCTTTTTAAATAATACTTGTTGAAGTTTTTCCCATTTAATTTTTTTATTAACTGTAGATTCGCCATCTCCCGTAAAAACCATTCCAATCAAGAAAATGGCTACAGCAATATATATCCAATAAATACTAAAGGTGAATTTAGGCTTTCCTTTAATTGGACTCTTGAAGTTATTTTTACTCTTATTCTTATTTTGTTGATTATTGCTCATAATTAATCCTAAATTTATTGAACATTTTCTAAATGAGTTTGTGGAGCATCTTTCCACATTTGTTCTATCCTATAAAAATCTCTTGTTTCTTGGAGCATTACGTGAATGATAACATCAAAATAATCCAATAAAACCCATTGACAATTCTGTAAACCTTCGATTCTTTTAGGGTTAATCCCTGTTGCAAGTTTAATTTCCTTGTCAATTGCCTCAGTGATAGTATCTATATGAGAAGGAGAATTGCCTGTACAAACTATATAGTAATCAAATAATGATCCTTCTATTTCTTTTAAAGATATTATTGTAATATCCTTTCCTTTTTTATCCTGTATCCCTTTGATTGCTATATCTGTTAGCATTTGAGATGATTTGTTCGTGTTTTTTCTTACTGCCATTTAAAAGTTAAATTAACTTGCAAAGATACATTATTTTAGTAAAAGAATTACACTAAAAAATAAAAAACAAAATTATCTACTTTTGTCTTTGCCTTTTCACTTTATTAAAAAGAGTTTTCTTTTAAATATATAGTTGCAATCTTCAATTAGAGAAACGAATAATTTTCAAATCAATGGCTAAAAATTTTTTACACCTTTCAATCAAATAAAATGAGGAAAAAGTGTAAACCTTATTCAGGAAATGACATATTATATGTAACATTAAAGTTTATAGCAAGTAAAATAGTGGATAAAATAATAAAATGAGCATTTTTAATATATTTTGGTTTGATAGTTTGCATTCTACGCAGGATTATTTGAAGAAATCCAATTTCTGTTCTTTGCCTGAGTGGACAGTTGTTGTTACAAAAGAGCAGAAAAAAGGTAAGGGGCAAGGGCAAAACGTTTGGGAGGCTCAGAAGGGTGAAAATTTGACATTCTCACTCTTACTTTATCCAAAGTTTTTGCAGGCAAGAGATCAGTTCCTTATTACTCAAATTCTTTCTTTAGGTATTTATGATTTTCTTTCTAAATATCTATCTGATGTTTTTATTAAGTGGCCTAATGATATTTATATTGGAAAGAAAAAGATATGCGGAATCTTAGTCCAAAATCAAATCATGGGTTCAGATTATGAGGCTGTTTATTGTGGCATAGGAATTAATATTAATCAAACAGATTTTTCGTTTGCTCCAAATCCAACCTCATTGAAGATTGAGTTAAATATTAATTTTGATATTGAAATCCTTCTTCAAGAAGTTTTGGACTGCATAAGATTAAGATATGAAACATTAAAATATAATAAGCTTCCGGATTATAAAAAAGAATACTTAGACAGGTTATTATTTTATAATACTTGGGAAAATTATATTTTTAATGATTATGAAACTATTGAAGCAAAAATTATTGATGTTGATAATTTTGGTCGATTAATCTTAGAAAAAAGATCAGGAATGACTGTAATTTCAGATCTTAAGCAACTAAAATTTCTTTTTTAGTCTCTTGATTAAAGTTTTCATTTTTACTTAGTTAGTTTGGTTTAAAAGAAAAATATTGTTTTTTCTTTACGAAAAATTAGGTGGAAATACTGAAAGTTAATACCTTTGCACCCGCTTAAAAAAGTTCTTTGAAATAGGATAGTGCAAATTTGGAGAAAATATTTTAAAAATTTTGTAGTATCAAAAATTGTTTCTAACTTTGCAAACTATTTTCTTGTCTTTTTAAAGATAAAAAAATGCCGATGTAGCTCAGTTGGCCAGAGCAGCTGATTTGTAATCAGCTGGTCGGGG
>ENA-UOOH01002225-UOOH01002225.1-fermentation-metagenome-genome-assembly--contig:-NODE-2225-length-17182-cov-4.314708_pt1 | contig 17182 bp, 27 predicted proteins | sample MGYA00245778_ERZ724025 | MGnify/ENA primary metagenome ERZ724025 (study PRJEB28704, sample SAMN03018313) | fermentation metagenome | biome: anthropogenic terrestrial biome; feature: soil; material... | reverse complement strand
GCTGTGCATGACGGCCGCCGCCACGTTCCGATCTATGTGACCGAGAACATGGTGGGCCACCGCCTGGGCGAATTTGCCCCCACACGCTGGTTCCGCGGTCACGTCTCGGGCAAGAGCCGTTAGAGAGGTAGAGCATGGCACACGAAATTATCGCCAAACTGTCCAACCACGACGCTTCTGCCCAAAAAACACGCCTGGTGGTCAACCTTGTGCGCGGCAAACGCGTGGTGGATGCCCTGAACATTCTGAGCATCACCCCCAACAAGAGTGCAGCACCTGTGCGCAAACTGATCTACAGCGCCATGTCGAATGCTGAAGAGAATTTTGGTGTCAGCCGCGACGACCTCTTGGTTTTCAAGATCTTCGCCGACGAAGCCCCCACCCGCAAGTGGCGTTCCTTTGGCGCCCGCGGCCGTTTCAAGCCGCAGCTGCGCCGCAAGAGCCACGTGACCGTTGTTCTGCGCGAGATCGAGTAAAGAGGTAAGGAGTAATTATGGGTAGAAAAGTTCATCCAATTGGTTTCCGCCTGGGCATCAACAAGCCGTGGCTTGGCCGCTGGTACGCCGAAGGTAAGGAATACACCGAACAACTGCACCAGGACCTCAAGATCCGCGAACTGGTGCTTAAAGACGCTGAACGCGCTGGCGTTTCCGGCGTTGAGATCGAGCGCTATCCCGGCAAGGTGAAGGTAAGCCTGCACACTGCCAAACCCGGCATCCTGATCGGGCGCAAGGGTGAAAGCGTTAAGGTTCTGCGCCAGGAGCTGGAAAAGCTGACCGGCAAGAAGATCGATCTGGAAGTAAAAGAGATCAAAAGCCCTGATACGGATGCCTACCTGGTTGCCCGCAACATCGCCAGCCAGCTGGAGCGCCGCATCAGCTATCGCCGTGCCATGAAGCGCGCCATCCAACAGGCGATGCGCCAGGGCGCCGGCGGTATCAAGATCACCGTAGGCGGACGCCTGAGCGGTGCTGAAATTGCACGCAGTATGACCCTGCGCGAAGGCCGCGTGCCTCTGCAGACTCTGCGCGCCGATATTGACTTTGCTCGAGCCGAGGCACTGACCACTTATGGCATCCTGGGCATCAAGGTATGGATCTACCGCGGCATCGTCATGAGAGAAGCTGAAGAAAAAGTAGAAGCCACTGAAGGCGTTTACGTCAGCGAGTAATTCGACCATAGAGCGAGGAATTGAACTATGTTGATGCCAAAGAGATTTAAGTACCGCAAGCAGATGCGCGGCCGCATGCGCGGCAAGGCTCTGCGCGGCGCCGAAGTGAACTTTGGGGAACTGGGCCTGAAAGCCCTGGAACCCGGTTACATGACTTCCCGCCAGATCGAGGCTGCCCGCCGCGCCATCGTTGGCGAAATGAAACGCCGCGGCAAAGTATGGATTCGCATATTTCCGGATAAACCCTACACCAAGCGTGCCGCTGAAACCCGCATGGGTAAAGGCAAGGGTACCGTGGACCATTATGTGGCTGTAATCCGCCCGGGCCGCATCCTCTTTGAGGTTGGCGGCGCGGAAGGCAATGAAGCGCGCAAGGCCTTGGAACGCGCCCGTTACAAGCTGGGCATCCGGACCAAGATCGTAACCCGCGACACCGCAGGAGAAGCGTAATGAACGCTAAAGAAGTAAGAGAACTCTCAACTGACGATATGCGCAAGAAGCTGATGGAAAGCCGCCAGGAACTGATGAACCTGCGCTTCCAGATGGTGACCGGTCAACTTACCGATACCACCCGCTTCAAAGTGACCCGCCGCCTGATCGCACGCTATGAAACCATTCTGAACCAGCGTGCCGCGGAAGCGAAGGAAGGTAAGAAATGAACAAACGCCGCCGTTTGATCGGTACTGTCCAGTCGAACAAAATGGACAAAACTGTTGTGGTGGAAGTAAGCCGCACCTACCAGCACCCGCTTTATCGCAAAGTGGTGCGTGGCAGCAAGAACTACAAAGCTCACGACGAACTGGCTTGCAACGTTGGCGACAAGGTCGTCATCGTTGAATGCGCGCCTGTTTCCCGCACCAAGCGCTTTGTTGTGGAAAAGATCATTAAAGCCGAGATTCGCCAGGAAGGCGAGCTTGAAGCGATCACTGAAGAGACGCTTGAGGCTATTGCCGCCGAAGGAGAACAAGAATGATTCAGAAAGAATCTCGTTTAACCGTTGCCGATAACACCGGCGCGCGCGAGCTCTTGGTCATCCAGGTTTATGGCGGCACCAATCGCCGCTACGGTTACGTTGGCGACATCGTTCTCGGTACCGTGAAAGTGGCTTCGCCGCAGGCATCGGTAAAGAAGAGCGAATTGGTCAAGGCCGTGGTTGTGCGGGTTGCCCGCCCTTACCGCCGTCCGGATGGATCGAGCATCTCGTTCGATGATAACGCCTGCGTTATCCTGGATGCCGATGGGGTAAACCCGCGCGGCACGCGTATTTTTGGCCCTGTGGCCCGCGAACTGCGCGAAAAAGGCTACATGAAAATTGTTTCCTTGGCTCCGGAAGTACTGTAGCCAGAGGATATCAGGAGCGTAAGATGAAACAAGTTATCAAAAAAGGAGATCGCGTACGGGTGATGCGCGGCGCTGAGGAAGACAGGGATAAGATCGGTGAGGTCATCCGTGTATTCCCCAAGACCAGCCGTGTTGTCGTCCAGGGCGTGAACCTTGTCAAAAAGCATCAGAAGCAGCAGCAGCAAGCGGGCAGAACCATCCCGGCTGGCATCCTGGAGTTTGAAGCTCCGGTGCATATCTCGAACGTGATGCTGGTGGACGCCGAAGGCGAAAAGAAGGCCAAGGAACGCAGCAGCAAACGCGCCGCTTCCCAGAAGGCCGAGAGCAGCAAGGCCGCGAAAGCCGCCCCCGCCGCCAAACCGGAAGCCAAACCGGCCGCCAAGAAAGCCGCCAGCAGCAAGCCCGCAGCCGAGAAGAAGCCCGCCGCTAAACCGGCAGCCAAACCCGCCGCGAAGCCAGCCGCCAAGAAAACCACGGCTGCTAAACCCGCCGCAAAACCGGCCGCCAAGCCCGCAGCCAAACCTGCTGCGAAACCGGCCGCCAAGAAAACCACTACTGCCAAACCGGCTGCTAAGAAACCGGAAAGCAAGTAAGGCGCAGGTAAAGCATGAACAGACTACAAGAAATCTATAAGAACGAATACGCGCCGGCTTTATTAAAAGAACTAAGCCTCAAAAACGTGATGCAGGTTCCCCGGATCAGCAAGGTTGTGGTGAACATCGGCGTAGGCGAAGCCCTGGATAACCCCAAGGCCCTCGAAGCCGCTGTGAACGACCTGACGATCATCACCGGCCAGAAACCCGTGATCACCGCCGCCAAGAAAGCCATCAGCAACTTTAAACTGCGCGAAGGCCGCCAGATCGGTGTAAAAGTTACCCTGCGCGGTGAGAAAATGTGGGCCTTCCTCGATCGCCTGATCAACGTGGCCCTGCCCCGTGTGCGCGACTTTCGCGGCATCAGCCCTGATGCCTTTGACGGCCGCGGCAACTACACCCTGGGGCTTACCGAACAGCTGATCTTCCCCGAGATCCAATACGACAAGATCGACAAGGTGCGCGGGATGGAGATCACCATCGTGACCACTGCCGAAACTGACGACCAGGCGCGGGAGCTGCTGAAGAAGTTCAGCATGCCCTTCAGGAAAGGAAACTAATGGCTAAAAAGTGTATGATGTACCGCGAAATGCGCAGAAAGTATCCCGGCCGGGTGGTAAACCGCTGCCGCGTATGCGGCCGGCCGCGTGGTTATATCCGTAAGTTCGGCTTATGCCGCATTTGTTTCAGAGAGCTGGCACTGCAGGGCAAGATCCCTGGTGTGACGAAAGCATCCTGGTAGTTAGGCCTGGAGGAAGAATCATGACAATGACAGATCCAATTGCCGATATGCTCACCCGGATTCGCAATGTTGCCATGGCCGGACAGGCTGTGGTAGCTATGCCCAATTCCAAGCTTAAGCAAGAGCTTGCCCGCATTCTGCAGGAAGAGGGTTATCTGGAGAGTTTTGAAGTAGTTGATGGCAAGAGCGCGGGTTCCAAAACCCTGAAAATGACGCTCAAGTACATCGGCGAACGCCGTCATCGCCGGCCGATCATCACCGGCATCACCCGCGTAAGCCGCCCTGGCAGCCGGGTGTACACCGGCAGGGACGAGATTCCCTGGGTGCTTTCAGGTATCGGCATCGCGATTTTATCAACCCCCAAAGGGATCATGACCGGCACCCGCGCTCGCAAGATCGGCGTTGGCGGCGAGGTCCTCTGTAAAGTTTGGTAGGAGGGGTTAGCAATGTCTCGTATCGGAAAAATGCCCATTACCCTCCCAAAGGGTGTGGAAGTAAAAATTGATGGCCAAAAGGTGAGCGTGAAAGGCCCCCTGGGCGAGCTTTCAGAAGAGTTCTCGCCAGAGATTGCCATCAAGATGGAAGACGGCACGATCACCGTGGAACGTCCGAATGACGAACCGCGCATCCGTGCGCTGCATGGCACCACGCGTGCCCTGCTGAACAATATGATCGTGGGCTGCGGCCAGGGCTTCGAGCGTGTGCTTGAGGTGCAGGGCGTAGGTTACAAGGCTGAGATGAGCGGCAATGATCTGCTGATCAATGTGGGCTACTCTCACCCGGTCACCTATCCTGCCCCGGAAGGCATCACTTTTGAAGCCGATTCCAAGACCCGCCTGATCAAGGTAAAGGGCCGCGACCGCCAACAAGTTGGCCAGGTGGCTGCTAATATCCGCAAGATCCGCCCGCCCGAGCATTACCATGGCAAGGGCATCCGTTATCAGGGTGAGTTTGTCAAGCTAAAGCCTGGTAAAGCCGGCAAGACTGGTAAATAGAGGTAAACATGGCGAAAAAATCACGAAATCAAGCCCGTTTGAAGCGCCACATCCGCGTGCGCAAGAAGATTTTTGGCACGGCGGAGCGCCCGCGCCTGAATGTTTACCGCTCTATCCATGAGATCTATGCCCAGGTGATCGATGATCACAGCGGCACTACGCTTGTTTCCGCCTCCACGGTGGACGCGGGCATGCGCGCCGCGATGAAGGGCAAGAACCGGGTTGAACAGGCCATGCTCGTGGGCGAGGAACTTGCCAAACGCGCCAGCGACAAGGGGATCAAGACCGTGGTGATGGATCGCGGCGGTTACTACTATACCGGCCGGATCAAGAGCCTGGCTGAAGGTGCCCGCAAGGGCGGCCTGGAATTCTAGACTGAGGATAACATGGACGATTTTACAAACCTGGAACCCCAATTCGACGAGCGCGTCATTGATATTGCCCGCGTGGCCAAAGTGGTCAAGGGCGGCCGGCGCATGTCTTTCCGTGTGACCCTGGTTGTTGGCGATAATAACGGCAACGTTGGCCTGGGCGTTGGCAAGGCCGGCGCGGTGCCGGATGCCATGCGCAAGGCCACCGAGCGCGCGCACAAGAACATGCGCAAGGTCAGCCTGATGGGCACAACCATCGCGCACGAGGTGATCGGCACGCAAAGCGGCGCCAAGGTGCTGCTGAAGCCCGCCTCCCAAGGAACTGGCGTGATTGCTGCCGGTGGTGTGCGCGCTGTTTGCGAAGCTGCCGGCATTAAAGACATCCTGACCAAATCGATGGGCAGCAGCAATATGCTCAACATCGTGCAGGCCACATTCGACGCTCTTTCGCAGATCAAAGACCCCGCCACCGTGGCTGCCGAACGCGGCAAAGACGTGGCTGATGTGACCCCTCACTGGGAGCGGAGGAAGCTGCATGGCTAAGAAAAACGCTCAGAAACTTTCCATTACCCTGGTCAAAAGCGGTATTGGATACACCGAACGCACCAAAAGAACCTTGAAAGCCCTCGGTTTCCGCCGTTTGAACGAAACCGTTGTGCACGAAGACAGCGAGGTCCTGCGCGGCATGCTTGCCAAGGTATCGCACCTGGTGGAAGTTGCCCCAGAGGCTGAGGAGAAGAAGTAATGCAACTACACGACCTAAAACCCAACGAAGGCGCAAAGAAAAGCCGCAAACGTGTGGGGCGCGGGCCGGCATCGGGATCGGGCAAGACCTCCGGTCGCGGTACTAAGGGCCAAAACGCCCGCACCAGCGGTGGTGTGCGTTTGTATCATATGGGCGGTAACCTGCCCATCTTCCGCAAGCTGCCCTTCCTGCGCGGTGAGGGTTTCACCCCACGCAACCGTGTGCGCTATGCCGAAGTTAACCTGGACGCGCTCAAGGAATTAAAAGCCGGTACTGAAGTGACCCCGGAGCTGCTCAAGGAAGCTGGTTTGCTCAAGGGCGGCAATCGGCCGATTAAGATCATGGGCCGCGGCGAGATCGCTGTTGCACTCAAGATCAAAGCGCATAAGGTCACCGAGGGTGCCCGCCAGAAGATCGAAAAAGCAGGCGGCAGCATCGAAACGATCGCAGAGTAGTTGATCCTGAAGGAGAATCATGAAACGATCGTCCTGGCGTTATCTCTGGAAATCTGAAGACATCCGCAACAAGCTGCTGATCTCGCTTTTGTTGCTGGCTGTTTATCGCCTGGCGGCAAACATTCCTGTTCCGGGTGTAGACCGCGCGCTGGCAGCGCAGCTCAGTAATGTGGGCGGGGCGGCCGGCAACCTGGTTGGCCTGCTGGACCTGCTTTCGGGCGGCGCGGTATCGCGCTTCTCAGTGCTGGCGATGGGCGTTTACCCTTACATTACCGCCCAGATCATCCTGCAACTCCTGCAGCCGGTCATTCCGGCGCTGGAGCGCATGATGAAGGACGACCCGCGCGAAGGCCGCAAGTGGATGGAAAAGTGGACGATGATCCTCACCATCCCGATGGCGCTGCTTTCTGCTTTTGGTCAGATCAATATTTTCAATGCCCAGCTGCAGGGAAGCATTATCCGACACTGGGGCTTTAGCGGCCCGCAGTTGCTGCCAACGCTTACGGCGATCATCGCCATGGTGGCCGGCACAATGTTCGGTATTTGGATCGGCCAGCTGATCAGCGAGTTTGGACTGCGTAATCAGGGCCTGAGCCTGATCATCTTTGCCGGTATCGTGAGCCGCATCCCTGCCAGCTTGCTGGAAATGGTCCGGCAGCGGGACCCAGCCTGGATCTTTGTGCTGGTGCTGCTGATTTTGGCGCTGGTGATCTTTGCGATTGTCTTCGTTACCCAGGGCCGCCGGAATGTACCGGTGATGTTCCCCGGGCGGCGGATTGGCAACCGCATGTCGATGCCGGTGCGCAGCAACCTGCCGCTGATGGTTAATATGGCTGGAATGATCCCGATCATTTTTGCCCAGTCGTTCCTGACCTTCCCGGCGATCATCGCTTCGTTTTTCATCAATTCCAAAACTGCCTGGGTAGCTAACGCCGCGCAGTGGACGCAGAATACCTTTGGCAATCAGAATGCTTTGTATTCCCTGCTCTACTTTATTTTGGTAGTAGCCTTTACCTTCTTCTATACAGACGTGCTCTTTGCCCAGCAAAACTACGGCGAGAACCTGAAGAAGCAAGGCGCGCAGATCCCAGGTGTCGTGCGCGGCAAACCCACGCAGGACTACCTTACCCGCGTCCAGCGGCGCATCACCCTGCCCGGGGCCTTCTTCCTGGGCCTGGTAGCGGTGCTGCCGTATCTGCTTGGGGCTGTTTTGCCCACCAAGAGCTCAGGGCTCTTCCTGACCTCTGCCTCGGGCTTGCTGATCGTGGTGGGTACCATCCGCGATACTGTTCAGCTCATCGAAACCGAACTGCGCATGCACGGTTACGATGACCGGCTGATCTCGTAGGCTGATATGAACGAAAAAGCTACTTACATCGTCATGCTTGGCCCCCCAGGGGCAGGCAAAGGCACCCAGGCGGAAGTGCTGGCTGAGAAGATCGGCCTGGTGCATGTTTCTACCGGCGACCTGTTCAGGGAGAACCTTGCCAACCAGACCGAGTTAGGCCAATTGGCGAACACCTTCATGACCAAGGGCGAGCTGGTGCCGGACGATGTGACAATTGCCATGGTGCGCGAGCGCCTGAGCCGGCCGGACTGCGAAAAAGGCGCGGTGCTGGATGGCTTTCCGCGTACGCCCGCCCAAGCTGCGGCCCTGGAAGAACTGCTGGGCCAAATGGGCAGCAAAGTGGCCGTTGTACCCTTTATTTCCGTGCCAGATGCCACGCTGGTCAAACGCCTGAGCGGGCGGTGGGTCAGCCAGAGCGGCCGGGTGTACCACGAAGTGAATAACCCGCCCAAGGTGAAATGGGTGGACGACGTGGACGGCACCCCGCTCTTCCAGCGCGACGATGATAAACCTGAAACGGTGCAGCGCCGCATCGATGTGTATTACAAGCAGACCTCTCCGCTGATTGACTATTACCGCCAGGAAGGCAAGCTGGTGGAAGTGGATGGCGAGCTGCCCATCGATGAAGTGACCTGCGCTATTTTAGAAGCTGTTGACAGTGTACGATCTGAACAATAGCGTGAACCTTAAAAGCGCGTCTGAGATCGCGATCATGCGCGAGGCAGGACGCATTAATGCCGAAACGCTTAAAGCAGTGCGGGAAGCGATTGCCCCTGGGGTAACCACGGGTGAGCTGAACGAAGTTGCCGAAGCGGTGCAGCGCGGTTATGGGGTTTATTCGCCCTTCAAGCACTACCCCGGGCCTTACCCCTACCCAGCCAGCATCTGCACCAGCGTCAACGAGGAGTTGGTGCATGGCATCCCTGGCAAGCGCAAGCTGCAAGAGGGCGACATCATCTCCGTGGACTGCGGTACGGTGTACCAGGGCTACGTGGGTGATTCGGCCTTCACCACCGGTGTGGGCGAAATCAGCCCGCTGGCGCAGAAGCTGATTGATGTGACTGCCGAAGCGCTGGAAGTGGCCATCCGCATGATGCAGGTGGGCAAGACCAGCGGCGACGTAGGCGCGGCGATCGAAGCCTGGGTGGAGCAGAACGGGTTTTACTGCACGCACACATACACCGGCCACGGCGTAGGGCGCAAGATGCACGAAGCCCCGCACGACTTTACCAATTTTGGTACACCGGGCGAAGGGCTGGTGCTGCGCGAGGGCATGACCATCGCGGTGGAGCCGATGGTACTGGCGGGCACCCGCCGGACCAGAGTGCTGCGTGACCAATGGACGGTGATTTCGGCGGACCATTCGCTGACCGCCCACCAGGAGCACAGTATTGCCATCACCAAAGATGGACCGCTGGTGCTCACGGCGTTATGAAGAAAAAGGTCTTGCAAAAGACCGTAGAAACGATATAATAGTAACTTTGCAGGTTGAGAAGGAGTACGACAAAAATGAAAGTATCAGCTTCAGTTAAGAAACGCTGTAAAGATTGTAAGATCGTCAAGCGCGACGGTCGGCTTTATGTAATTTGCGTGAATGTGCGCCACAAACAGCGACAAGGATAAGGAAAAGGTATTATGGCTCGTATTGAAGGTGTTGACCTCCCGCGTAATAAACGCATCCAGATCGGCCTACGCTACATCTACGGCATTGGCCCCAAAACGGCTGACCAAATTTTGGAAGCCACCGGTGTAGACCCGGACGTTCGGGTTAAGGACCTGCCTGAAACCGAGGTTTCAAAACTGCGTGATCATATTGCCCAAAACCTGAAGGTTGAAGGCGATCTGCGCCGCGAGGTGCAGATGAACATCAAGCGGTTGGTTGAGATTGGCTGCTATCGCGGCATGCGTCACCGCCGCAATTTGCCCGTTCGCGGGCAGCGCACCCGTGTGAACGCCCGCACCCGCAAGGGCCCCAAGAAGACCGTTGCCGGCCGCGGCCGCCGCAAGGGCGCAACCAAGAAATAGTTTTGCGCTGGCCACTGCCTGAGTTTTGGAAAGGGGTTCCTTCTTCGCCCCGCGGCCCCCAAAACAAGGTATGCCGGCGAGCAGAGACCGAGTGAGGAAAGAATATGGCTAAACAAGCACGTACCGCGCGACGCACAACCACTTCACGCAAGGTGAAGCGCCAGGTCAGTTCCGGCCAGGTGCATGTGTTCGCGTCCTTTAATAACACCATTGTGACAATCACTGATATGCAGGGCAACACGCTCTGCTGGGGCAGCTCTGGTTCCGCCGGCTTTAAGGGATCCCGCAAAAGCACGCCTTTTGCCGCCCGCCTGGCCACCGAGCAGACCATCCGCGTAGCCCAGCAGATGGGCTTGCAGGAAGTTGAACTCTACATCAAGGGCCCCGGCCCTGGCCGCGAAAACGCGATTCGTGCCGTGCAGGCTGCTGGTATCCGCGTGCGTATGATTTCGGATCTTACGCCTGTACCGCATAACGGCTGCCGCCCGCCCAAGAAACGCCGCGTCTAATCAGAAGAAGGATAAAGAATTATGGCTAGATATACAGATGCTGTTTGTCGTCTTTGCCGGCGCGAAGGCGAAAAATTATTCCTGAAGGGTGAGCGCTGCTACACCCCCAAATGCGCTTTTGAAAAGCGCGGATATCCCCCCGGAGTGCACGGCAAGATGCAATCTGCCCGCCCCGGACGCGAATCGGACTATGCCAAGCAGCTGCGCGCCAAACAGAAGGCCCGCCGGGTTTATGGCATTTTTGAGCGCCAGTTCCGCCGCTATTACAGCCAGGCATCGCAGATGCGCGGCCTGACCGGTATGAACCTGCTGCAGATCCTGGAGACCCGCCTGAGCAATGTGGTTTATCGCCTGGGCTTTGCCTCCAGCCGCGCCCAAGCCCGCCAGCTGGTCAACCATGGCCATTTTTTGGTCAATGGACAGCGCGCAGACATCCCCTCGTTTGGGGTCAAAGTGGATGACGTGATTACCGTTCGTGACACGGCAAAGGATTCTCCGTACTTTAAGGGTCTTAAGGAAGAAGCCGAAGGCCGCACAGTGCCCACATGGCTTGCCCGTGATCTTAACGTGCTCAGCGGACGCATGCTGCGTCAGCCGGAACGTTCAGAGATCGATGGAAACCTCGACGAACAGCTGATCGTTGAATATTATTCCCGCTAGAGCGGATGAGTAGTCTTTCCGAAAAGATTGACTGATTAGAGGTAACCGTGCCAGGAATTTTAGAAATGGTAACACCCAAAGTAGAACGCGTTGATGAGTCCCGCGATTATGGTAAGTTCACGATCAGCCCTCTGGAACGCGGTTTTGGTGTTACTTTAGGGAACGCCCTGCGCCGAGTGCTGCTCTCCTCGCTGGATGGCGCCGCTGTGTCTTCGGTGCGTATTGTTGATGTGCAGCATGAGTTCAGCACCATCCCGGGCGTTCGCGAAGATGTGATCCAGGTGATGCTGCAGATCAAGCAGCTGCGGATGAAATTGCACAACAATATCGAAACCGCGCAAATCCACCTGGAAGTCAAGGGCGAAGGCACCATCACTGCCGCGGACATCATTTGCCCGCCCGAGGTTGAGATTATCAACCCGGAACTCTACCTTTTCAGCATTGATGAAAAGGACGCGCATGTAGAAATTGATATGACCGTGGAATCCGGACGGGGCTACCTGCCCGCCGGCGACCGCGCTGAGCGCCTGCCCATCGGTGTTCTGCCCGTGGACGCGATTTTCTCGCCCATCCGGCGCGTGAACTGGAGCGTCTCGAATGCCCGCGTGGGCCACAGCACTAATTACGACCGCCTGACCCTGGAGATCTGGAGCGACGGCACACTCTCGCCGGAAGCTGCGCTGATCAAGAGCGCCCGGATCATGATGAGCCATCTGCGCTTCATCAGCGGTACCAGCGAAGAAACTCTGGTAAAGCCCGCGCCCGTAGCCGAGACTGACAGCCACATCTCTTCTGAGATGGCCGAGACCCCCATCGAGAGCCTGGATCTTTCGGTGCGGGTGTTCAACTCGCTGAAGCGCACTGGCGTGACCTCCATTGGCGATGTGATCGAACTGCTGGAGAAGGGCGAAGGCGCCATGCTCTCCATCCGTAACTTCGGAGAAAAGAGCCTCACGGAACTTAAGGCCAAGATGATCGAAAAAGGCTTCTTGGAAGACAAAGAAGTGGAGTAAGTTTTTATGCGACATAACGTAAAAGGCTACAAGCTCAACCGCTCATTCGGCCATCGCAATTCCATGCGCAGGACCATGATCATGCAGTTGTTTGAGCACGAGCGCATCCAAACCACGCTGGCCAAGGCCAAGAGCATCCAGAGCGAAGCTGAAAAGATGATCACTGTGGCCAAGAACAGCCGCAAAGGCGATGACATGGTTCAGATCAACGCCCGCCGTCAGGTGGCAGGCGCCCTGGGCAATGCCAGCAGCGAAATTGTAAAGAAACTCTTTGATGATATTGCTCCGCGTTTTACCAGCCGGCCCGGCGGATACACCCGCTTGCTGAAACTGGGACCGCGCCTGGGCGATAACGCCGAAATGGTCGTTCTCGAACTGGTTTCGGAATAATTAATTAGAAGGCCTTTCAATAAGGAAAGGCATGGCACATTACAAACTTATCCTCGCTTACGAAGGCACGCAGTATAGCGGCTTTCAGCGGCAGGCGGAAAAACCAAGCGTACAGGCCAGTTTTGAGGCGGCCCTGCGCCAGCTGGGTTGGCAAGGCAGGGCGGTGATCCCCGCCGGCCGGACCGATAGCGGCGTACACGCCTTGGGGCAGGTGCTCAGTTTCGATTTTGACTGGAAGCACCCGGATTGGCAGCTGCGCGCTGCCCTGAACGCCAACTTGCCCGCCGATATCGCTGTGCAGCAGGTAGAGGCAGTGCAGCCAGGTTTCCACCCCCGTTACGATGCCCTGGCCCGCAACTACGCCTACCGGCTCTACTTCAGCCCGGTACGTAACCCTTTGGTGGACCGCTTTGCCTGGCGGCTGGATGACCAGCCTGACCAGGAAGCCATGAACACCGCCGCGGCCCAGCTGCTGGGTGAACACGATTTTGCGGCCTTCGGCAAAGCCCTTAAAGAGGACGGCACGACCATCCGGCGCATCACAGAGGCCGAATGGACCGCCAGCGATGGAGAAATGCTTTTTTCCATCCGCGGGAATGCCTTCCTGTACCATATGGTCCGGCGGATCGTATGGGTGCTGGTACAGATCGGGCTGGGAAAGTTCCCGGTGGAAATCGTACGGCAGGGCCTGGAAACCGGTTCCACCGGCATAGTGGCTCTGGCCCCGGCCAGAGGCCTAACGCTCATGCACGTGGAATACCCGGCGAGGATGGATTAAAAAAGCAGAATGCCCAAGGAGCTTGGGCCTGGTGAGAAAAACGGAGAAAGATAGTGGAAAAAACATACGTTCCTAAAGGAAAAATAGCCGGCAAATGGCACCTCGTGGATGCCTCCGGCCAAACCCTTGGCCGCCTGGCTACCAAAATCGCCAGCCTGCTCATCGGGAAACACAGCCCGGAATACACCCCAGGCGTGGTGCTTGAAGACCACGTGGTGGTGATCAACGCCAGCCAAATTTTGGCCAATGAAACCCGTGTGGCTGAGAAGAAGTACTACCGCCATTCCCAATATCCGGGTGGGCTGAAGCAGGTTACTTTTGAACGCCAGATGGAAAAATATCCAGACCGGGTGATCCGCTTCGCGGTGCGGGGTATGCTGCCTAAGAACAAGCTGACCGCGCGCTACCTGGACAACCTGAAGATCTATCCTGGTGCTGAGCATCCGCATGGCGCTCAGGACCCGCAAGTGCTTAATTTAGAGAATTAATCGAGGTATTATGGCTGAATACAAAGAAGCAATCGGACGTCGCAAAGAGAGCTCGGCCCGCGTGCGTGTTGCCGCCGGCACTGGCGCTTTCACCGTCAATGAAAAGCCTCTGGAAGGCTACTTTACCCGCGCCGGCGATGCGCCCGCGATCTTAAGCGCCATGGAAGCCGCCGGGCAGAACCCTGCTGCTTACGATGTGAGCGTTAAGGTTGAAGGCGGCGGCGTGAGCGGCCAGCGCGACGCGGTGAAGCTGGGCCTGGCCCGGGCCATGGTTGCCCTGGACGACGGCGCCCGCAGGGGCCTGCGCGAAAAAGGCTTGCTCACCCGCGATGCACGCATCAAGGAACGCAAGAAGCCTGGTTTGAAGCGCGCCCGCAAGGCACCTACCTACACCAAGCGTTAATTTTGGGCTTCGTGCCCCGGCTGCCGCTATTGCGTCAGCAAGCTTGCGATACAATCAAAAGGCTGCCAATCTTGGCAGCCTTTACGCTTATTGGAGCGCTTTAATGCCAGAAAAAGCTAAGATCAGCATCATTGGTTTAGGGCCCGGAGGGGCAGGAAATCTGAGCCGGGCGGCCTGGGAGCAGCTGCAAGGCTGCGAAAAGCTATATGTACTGGACCGCCTGCACCCGGCGGTGGCTGAACTGCCGCAAGGCCTGGAAGTGGAAATATTGCCGTCCATATCTGCTGAGCAGGCCGGAGACGAGGACCAAAACACTATGCTTGCCGCCGGTTTGGTCGCCATCGCGGCAGAGCAAGGCAGAGTCTGCCTGGCTTTGCCTGGCAGCGGAGCCGGCAGTGCGCTAGGTGGGGCCATTCATCAGGCTGCCTTGGCAGCTGGTATGAGCATGGCGGTTTTTCCTGCTGTGGATGGGCTGGCCTTTGCCTTGGCGGCTCTGGACCTGGACCTGAGCGCAGGTTTGGCGCTGGCTGAGGCCGGGACGCTTTCCGCCCTGGAGGTGCCGAACTTCAGCCCAACCCAGGCGGCGATCATCAGCGGCATTCAGGATCATAGCCTGGCTACCGAACTGAAGTTGACCCTGATGGCCAATTACCCGGACGAATGGCCGGTGAAATTTGTGCACGAGCCAGGCCTGCCCAGCCAGGGCATCGAGGATTGCCTGCTCTGGCAGATTGACCGATCGGTCCCCGTTGGTGCTGGCAGCCTGCTGTATCTGCCCCCCTTGGCGCAGGGCTCGAGCCTGGAGGACTTTCAGCAGGTGATCGCCCGTTTGCGCGGGCCGGATGGCTGCCCTTGGGACCGGGAGCAAACCCACCTCAGCCTGCGGCCTTACCTGCTTGAGGAAGCCTACGAGGTTCTGGAAGCCCTGGACCAGGAAGATACTGCCCACCTCCAGGAAGAATTAGGCGACCTGCTGCTGCAGATTTTGCTGCATGCCCAGATTGGTGCGGAAGACCAGGAATTTAAGATGAGCGACGTGCTGCGCGGGATTTCCCAAAAACTGATCCGCCGGCACCCGCATGTTTTTGCCAGCCTTGAAGTGGACGGTGTAGACGGCGTGATCCAAAATTGGGAGAAGATCAAAGCTGCTGAACGTAAAATGAATGGCGGGAAGCAAAAGGGAATGCTGGACGGCATCCCCAGCGCGATGCCGGCACTCACCCAGGCCCAGCAGATCCAGCAGCGGGCAAAACGCGTGGGATTCGATTGGGATGAGTTTGAACCGGTTGTGGCTAAATTGCGTGAGGAAATCGGGGAACTGCTGGAGGCCCAGACGGAGGCAGAACGCGTTGCTGAGGCAGGCGACCTGCTTTTCGCCGCGGTGAATGTGATCCGCTGGCTGGATCTTGACCCAGAAATGGCCCTGCGGGATACCAACAGCCGCTTCCGCAAACGCTTTGCCTACATTGAGGCTAAGGCGCGTGAACAGGGTAAAAGCCTGCAGGAGTTGGGGTTTGCCGCAATGGATGCCTATTGGGAGGAGGCCAAACGCCTCTTTGCCGCCGGCGGCGAGGACGGGCAGGCGTGAGCCAATCCCTGCCTTTGGACCCGCACGGTACAGCTGACGCGCCGCAGGGGCGTGTGCCGGCTGAGGAACTTGGCGGGGAATTAGTGCCAAGCGCGGAGGGGCGTTTGCCCAACGCGCCGCTGGATGGGGAAGTCTGCCCTCTGCCCCAGGATGGCCCGGAAGCGGAGGATGCAGCCGGGAAAGGCAGCCGGCAGATCGCCCGCGCGGCCGGTATGGTGATGATCGCCTTTGTGATCAGCGCGCTCATCGGCCTCCTGCGGGACATGCTCCAGGCGCGGTATTTCGGCATCTCGGTTGAGGTTGATTCCTTCTTTGCTGCCAACCGGATCAGCGAACTGCTCTTCAACCTACTGGCCGGCGGGGCTTTGGCCAGCGCTTTCATCCCGATGTTCACGGGCTACCTGGCCCGGGACGACCGGAAAAGCGCCTGGCGGCTGGCCAGCGGCGTGGTGAACACCCTAAGTCTCATCCTGCTCGCGGTAACTGTTTTGGCATGGGTTTTTGCCCCGCAGGTGGTGAAATATGGGCTCTTCGCCCTCGACCCCAACCCTGCGCAGGTACAGTTGGAGCTTACCGTGCGCCTGCTGCGGATCATGCTGCCCACGGTATTCATCTTTGGCCTCTCCGGCCTGGCCATGGGCATGCTTAACGCGCATCAGATCTTTTTGGTGCCTGCCCTGGCGCCGGTGTTCTATACCCTGGGGATGATCTTTGGGATGGTGGCGCTGCCGGCGAGTTGGGGCGTTGAGCGCCTGGCTTACGGCGTGGTGATCGGGGCGCTGGCCCATCTGGGTATCCAGCTGCCGGCCTTATTGCGCCTGCCGCAACGGGAATACAGCGCCAAAGAAGGCCTGGGCAATGCCGCCGTGCGGCGGGTGCTGAAACTGATGGTTCCGCGGATGATCGGCGCCGGGGTGGTGCAGCTCAATTTTGTGACCAATACGCTCATCGCGCTTAGCCTGGGGGTGGAGGGTTCCGTGGCCGCCATCGGCTATGCCTTTAGGTTGATGCTGATGCCGCAGATGGCGATCGCCCAGAGTGCAGGCATTGCTTCGCTGCCCACGCTCTCCGGTCTGGCTGAATTGGGGCAGGTGGATGCCATGCGGCGTACCCTCTCCAAAGTGCTGCGCGTAGTACTCATTCTGGCAATCCCTGCTAGCCTGGGCCTGGTGCTTTTACGCGGACCCCTGGTGAAGTTTTTGTATCAACGCGGGTCATTTACTGAACACTCCACCCAAATGGTTGCCTGGGCTTTGCTTTGGTACGCGGTGGGCCTGGTGGGGCACAGCCTGGTTGAGGTGCTGAGCCGGGCTTTTTATGCCTTGCACGATACGCGCACGCCGGTAACGGTAGGCGTTGGCGCGATGACCCTCAACATCGGCCTTTCCTTTGCTTTTGTGGCCCTTTTCCGCCGGCTGGGCTGGATGCCCCATGGAGGCCTGGCCCTGGCGAACTCCCTGGCGACGGCCTTGGAGTGCGTTGTGCTGTGGGTGCTGATTTCCAGGCGCATGGAGGGGCTGGAAAGCAGGGAAATCGGTGCCGGGGTGCGCGCCACCTTGATTGCCAG
>ENA-UOOH01002222-UOOH01002222.1-fermentation-metagenome-genome-assembly--contig:-NODE-2222-length-17196-cov-20.803804_pt1 | contig 17196 bp, 15 predicted proteins | sample MGYA00245778_ERZ724025 | MGnify/ENA primary metagenome ERZ724025 (study PRJEB28704, sample SAMN03018313) | fermentation metagenome | biome: anthropogenic terrestrial biome; feature: soil... | reverse complement strand
ACGCCGCCGATTTCGACTCCGCCACGAACTTGGCGATGGAGGCTTCCAGCGTATGCCCCGTGAGCGGAAACGGCTTCGCGATGAAATCGTTCGCCCCGTTCCACAGCAGCTCGGAGGCGTACTCCGCCTTGTCCAGCATGCGCCCGGTGATGACGATGACCGGCAGCGTCTCCTTTGCATGCATCTTCCGGATTTCCGTGAGCAGCGACTGACCGTTCCGCACCAGCGGGGTTCCGCCGTATTTCGCCGGGATCTCCATGTCGAGGACGACATAGTCGTACCGGCTTTCCGCAAGCATCTGCCGCGCCTCCAACGCTGAGGTGGCGCACTCATATTCATGATCCAGGACGGCGAGCATATCCCCGATGGTTTCAAGTATCCCGAGGTCGTCGTCCACGACGAGTCCTTTTAATTTCCGCATGTCATTTTCCCTCCTTGGCGGGAAGGAACACGGCGACGGCCGTCCCTTCCCCTTCTTTCGAGTCGATTCTCAGCGTCCCCTTGTGGTCGATGATCTTCGCATAGGCGATGGCAAGCCCGAACCCCGACCCGGTTAGCTTCTTCGACGCCCCGCGCGGACGGAACTGGCGGACCACCTTCAATTCCTCCGGGGGCATGCCCATGCCGTCGTCCTTGAAAACGATCTCGATCCCGTCGTTGACCCGGCGAGCCGCCACCTCGACATTGCCCCGGTCGGCATATCTGTCGACGCCGACCAGAAACGATTCGTATGCGTTTTTGAGCAAGTTTCTGAAAACCCGGATCATCAGTTGGCGCGACACGCGGAACGTCAGATGCGGATCGACCTCCCACGTCACCGCGATCCCGGCGATCTCCCGCTCCTTCGCCGAAAACTCGTCCATCAGCACGTCATGGGCGTTCCGCAGCAGGTCGAGGACGCTTTCCCGCGTCCGTCCCTGCGGGGTTTTTCGCGCCAACGTCTGGATGTCGTCGGTCATCCGCTCCAGCATCTCCGTCCGGTCGGCAAGCATCGCCAGACAGCGCCTCGCCTCCTGCATCTCCTTGACCGGGAGCTTGCCGTCGATGACGATTCCGAGCTGGGCCACCTTCGCCTTCATCGGCGTGATGATGCCGCGGATGTCGTGCGCGACCGAGCCGACCGTGACCTCGTAGGCGAGCGCCACGTCGCGCCGGGCAAGCTCCACGGCTTCCGGCCCGAACTTCTTCAGGAGCGTCTCTTCGTTGCGGAACAGCGTCGATGTCTGGCGCTCCCGCTTCCTCGCCCCGTCGACGTAGACGCTCCGGCGCTGGAGCGTCCGCTTCGCCGCCGCCGCGACGAACGAGTTGACGTCGTGTTCGAGGAACATGAACCTCGGCAGATCGTTGTCCGGCACGTTGAGCATCGCCTCCGCGACGGCCTGACGCACCTCCCATTTCTCGTCGTCGATGAAGCCCGCCAGTCTTTCGACCGCCGCCGCGTCGCCGTAGTGGTCTTCCAGGTGGGAGCGGACGCCCTCGACCTCAGCCAGGCGTTCCGCCCATGGTTTTTCTGAATTTTCCATGGCGCACCTCAATATGAATAGCGTTCTTTGCGCTTCTTGAACGCGTCCTCGCCGCCTTCGAGCAGCGACACAATGTCCGCCTTGCACCGGTCGACCGAGCCGCAGTTGCGGACGTGGCCTACCTTGCCGTTCGACTCCAGCACCAGAATCCGCTCGGCGTCGCCGAGTACCGGGATGTTGGGGTTGTGCGTGACGAACACCAGCTGGCGGTTGTTCTTGACCGCGAGGACGCTTTCGACGATGGTCTTGTGGACGAAGCCGTTGTCGAGGTTGTCCTCCGGCTGGTCGATCAGCAGCGGGCGGTCGCTGTCGAGGAGCAGGATCGGCAGGATGGTGTTGCATTTCTGCCCGGTCGAAAGCGTCTCGGTGGTCTTGTAGTTGCCGTAGTCTGACAGCTCGATCATCGGCCAGTCGGGCATGTCGACGATCTCCAGCCGGGCGAGGAACTCCTCGTTCCGCAACGCCTGCATGACCGCCTTCGCCTGGTTCTGGTTGATCCCCGAAGTGTCGATGAGCTGCTTCTCGTTCCCGTCGCGGACGAGGGTCGAGAGCTTGGCGGGTGAGATGAGCTCGGCCAGTTTGGCGGCGACCTGCTTGTGCTGGATCTGGCATCCTTTCAGCCCCTCGGCGAGAAGCCCCTGATAGGTATCGCGATTTCCGAACTGCTGGATCGAAACCCGGATGTTCGGCATCAGGGCGGCGTTGATGCGGTTGACGATCTCCTGCCGTTTCAAAAAACGCTCATCCAGCAACTCCGACAGCGAACGCAGATAAGCAGCCCGCTCACTCTGGAGGGTTTCCTGCTTGCGTTTCGCCTCGGCGAGTTCGCTCTGCTGGGCGAGCAGCCGGTTGCGGTCTTTCTCCAGCTTCATGCGTTCGGCGGACTTCGTCTGCTCCTCCTGCCGTTTTTCAATGAGCTGAAGATTTCTGGTTGGGCGTTGAATTCTGAATACTTTTGCGCCATATTGCACGAGTTGCGGGACGATGCCAGTTATCGCGCCATCGTCGATGCATTGGTTGTCGTTCCCGAAGCTTCGGACACCCGTGATACTGAGGCTGTGAAGCGAATAGCAACCGGCTATTTGAAGTTGCTTTTTCCACATGTTCGTTCTCCATATGACGTTGACCCACAGGAGTTCAAACGCTATTGCTTAAAAAGAGCAATGTCGATGCGACACCATATCAAACTGCAACTTGGCATATTAGATGAGGAATATAAAGGCAAGAACATTCCTGCTTTTACAGTCAAGGATATTCCTGAAAACGAGAGAAAGTAGCAATGACAAATAGAATAAACTGCTATATCTGCGGGAAGGAAAGTCTGACACGCAATGAAATCGGTTTAAATAAGAAACTCATCGGGCAGAATGTAAAAAAAATCCATTGTTTGTGTTGTTTGGCTGAGTATCTGGAAGTTACAGAAGAAGAGTTACTTGCCAAGGTCGAGGAGTTCAAAGAGCAAGGCTGCAAGCTATTCTGACGAGAGGATGACCGTGATTTACGCCGATAATGCCGCAACAACAAAAATATCTGATTATGCGCTTGAGAAGATGCTACCGTTTTTGCGTGACCAGTATGGCAATGCCTCTAGTCCGTATTCGTTCGGGACAAAAGCAAAATACGCTGTGGAGCATGCTCGCCGACAAATCGCGACCTCTATCGGAGCACGGCCTACGGAAATAATTTTCACCTCCGGCGGTTCAGAAGCAAATAGCTGGATATTCCATGGGATTACTGAAATATGCCGAAATCAGCCGATACATATAATTACTTCTGCAATTGAGCATCACTCTATTTTGAACGCTTGCCGTGCACTTAGACAAAAAAACGTGACAACCACTTATTTGCCCGTGAATTCGGTTGGGCTGATTTCAATCGAAGATCTTGAAACCGCGATAACCCCGCATACCAAACTAGTGTCAATTATGTTAGCCAATAATGAAATAGGCACGATTCAGCCTGTCGCAGAAATTGGACATATCCTAAGAAAAAAAGGTATTTTGTTTCACACCGACGCCGTTCAGGCAGTTGGGCACATCTCTACTGATACATTAGCTTTAAATGTCGACTTTCTAACTGCCTCCGCCCACAAGTTTAATGGTCCCAAAGGTACGGGTATTCTATACAAGCGTTCCGGTATCATTTTACCTCCAATGATATGGGGAGGCAAGCAGGAGCATGACGAACGAGCAGGGACAGAAAACGTAGCGGGAATTGTTGCCGCTGGTTATGCGCTTGAGGAGAATACTGCAAAAATGGAAGCAAACGCACATTGCCAGAGGAGAATGCGTGAAATTATAATTGATTATCTTGTAGCAAAAATACCAAATGCTCAGTTAAATGGCGATCCGAGGAATAGCCTACCGGGGCTTATCAGTCTTTCAATTCCGAATGTATCAGGAGAAGCATTGCTTCATGTTCTTGACATGAAGGGAATCGTAATTTCAACGGGTGCTGCATGCAATTCCAAAATCACAGAAGTATCTCACGTTTTGAAAGCCATCGGACTTCCTGAAATATTGGCAAAAGGAACTGTTCGAATTTCTTTTGGACGGAATAACGTAGAGCAAGATTCTCTGATCATTGCGAAGGAGATTATTTCATATTGCCAAAAGGTGAATCCCGCGTGCTTTGATCCTAAAAAAATGAAAAGAGAAGTGGCTGCTCATATGACACATAATCATGGTTCAACGGTTCAAGGCCACTCATCGATAGCTCGGTTTGAGCAAGGAGGGTTTTATGCTTGCAAAAACGGTGATGGGTATCATTGCGAAAAAGTTGATCGAGAAAAAAATATTGTCTCCTTTTCGGCAGATGCTTCCGTTCACAGGCATATATTTGACTGCATTCTCAGGTCAAATGCTGAAACCGAATATACCTGCAACGAATCGGAAGAAGATTTGACTTTTGAGCAACTTCCAAATACGATAAAGGCCAATAACTTATTTTAGGTAAATGTTTTCTCTACCAAGTGGATTCTATGATTCTTAAGATGACAAAAAAACGTGGGGGGGTGCGTAAATTCATTTAGGCTTGATTTTTGGGTTCTCCAATGGCATATTACACATTTGCCACGGAGGGCTTATGAAGCAGACAGACACATTGAAGCGGTTGAACGCCGTCATGAAAGATATAAACGGGGATAACACGCAGGTTCTGCGGACGTTGCAGGATCAGATCGACTATTTGCAGGAGAAGGTTGGCATTCTCGAAGAAATCATCGAGACCGAGACTGGCAGGGAGCAACCTGTATTTTCGGAAGACCAGAAGCGGCGGTTGGCGTATCGCGGGCGGAAGCTGAACGAGTATCTGCTCTCGGTAGTCGAGGCGACATTCGCGCCGGGAACCGTTCACGGTTGGTATCGGGAACTGATAGGGCGGAAGTACGACAGCACGGCACCAGGACAACGGAAACGCGGCAGAAAGCCGATCTCGCCGGAGATCGTCGAGAAGATTCTGTTCTTCCAGACGCGGAACCCTGATTGGGGCTACGACCGCATTGCCGGAACGATGAAGTATCTCGGCTACGATGTTTCCGCGACGACTATTCGAAAAATTTTAAACGACCACGGTATCGTTCCCGACCCGGAACGCCGGAAGCGGGGCGACTGGCAGCAGTTCATCGAAACCCAGCAGTACGTCACCGCCGCGACGGACTTCGCCACGGTCGAACTGCTGACGGAGCACGGACTCGTCCGGGAGCATCTGCTGTTCTTCATGGACATCGGCAGCCGGGAAGTCCGGCTCGGCGGCATCGCCCATAATCCCGACAGCAACTGGACGACGCAGGTCGCCCGGAACATGTGCGACATGTGGGACGGCTTCCTGCTCGGCAAGAAATATCTGATCCACGACCGCGACAGCCTGTTCAACAAGCGGTTCGACTCGATCTTCGAATCCATCGGCGTGACGATCAAGCGGCTACCGCCGTTCTGCCCGATGATGAACGCCCGGTGCGAGAATTTCATCCGCGCCCTGAAAACGGAATGTTTGGATAAAATCATCTTCTCAACGCGGGAGCAGATCAGGCTTGCCGTTTCGGAATTTCTGGAATACTGGAACCGCTACCGTCCGCACGAGGGGCTTGGCGGCAAGATGATAAAACCATATCCGCAAGACCCCGATGGCGAGCTGGTCGAGGTGTCATTCCTCGGCGGACTCCTGCATGGCTACAAAAGGGAGAAATTGGCGGCATGATGGGAATAGGGAATTTACGCACCCCCCGTGTGGCGCGGTGTTTTTCGCTCCCCGAAAAATTCGCATTTCCCCCGAAATGCGAAATTCTCCGCAAGGCATAGGAGGTATGATGAAAAGTTCAGCGCGGCGACCTAACGATAATAGCCAATTTAAGCTCAACTCCGTTATCCCGGAAATGGGAAACAGAGAATTTTTCCGGTGAAATCGAAATCGGACATCGTTAGGTCTATAATGCAATGCTTGTACCTCTGAAAAAACGGAGAATCGCAATCCGTTAATCCTCAATCCGTTGCAATGGCAGAGAATAATTGCGGTTTAATTAAACAACCTCCACGAATATTACTGGGAAGGGACATTTTTTGCCTTTTTTGAGATTCCGGCTTGAAAAACCCAAGCGAATAGGTTATAATAGTAACGGAATTTGAAAACTCAGGAAATTACTGTCATGCCGACAATTTTGAGAATCGGGCCATACCGGTTTTTCTTTTTCAGCAATGAAGACGGGGAACCAATTCATATACACGTAATAAGAGAAAAAACCGAAGCTAAATTCTGGATCGAGCCGGAGGTTTCGGTTGCCTGCAATGAGGGCTTTTCACAGCATGAGCTGAACAAGATCATGAAAATGATCATTGAACACAAGGAGACCATCAAAGATGCCTGGAACACATATAAAAATTGAAGTGAAAGTCAAAATGCTGATCCCGGAAGGCGTTTACCTTGTCGTGGAAGACAAAGGCTACTTCGCTTCTTTCGAGGATTTTCCGTATTTGGCGTCGTTGCCGGCTTCCGAGGTATTCGATGTTGAATATTGCGGACACGGGCACATTCGCTGGGACAAGGCGGACATTGATTTGAATACCAAGATTCTCGCCAATCCCGAAAACTATCCGATCATCATGCATCCTGTAAAGACGGCGGCGGCACAACTGGGCAGAAAAGGCGGCTCCGTCCGTTCTCTCCGGAAATCCACCGCCAGCCGCGCCAACGGCGCGAAGGGCGGCAGACCGAAGAAAAAACCGGAGCCGAGCCTGACCTAATCCCGGATAAAAACCTCTTTCAAAATCGAAAGCGGCGCTTTGACCGGCGCTTTTGCTTTCCGGTAATAGTTCAGCAAGCGGCTTCCTCTTGCCTGAAATTCGCAAATCCCTTTCACTCAAGCTATAGCTCAACAGGGAAACTTGCAATCAGATAGCAGATCACTGTGGTCGCTGCCAGACCCCATATCGTCACCTGTGGCCATGCCGCGGCGAGTTTCTTAAAACACTTTTTCATTGATCACTCTCCCTGTTTGTTGGTCAGCTTGTGGATTTCAGCGGAAAGGCTGGCCTGCAGCGCGATGGCGGCGTCAAGGACCGTGGCATCGGCGTTGGCGCAGGTATTTGCCGCCGAAAAACGCACTGCATCGAGTGATTTCAACTCAGTGGAGGAGACCTCACCCCGCTTCGCCCACTTGATCCTCTCGCCTGCGAGTTGCAGGATGCGCCGAAGCCGACTTCGAAGCGCTATATCCTGACGCCGGAAAACGTCCGCGCTATATACCTGCAGTTCTCCGAGGCCGATCCCCGGACCCGAACCGCCCCGGCTTTCCTGGATTAAAGCCCCCGCCTTTTCACCCAACCGCCCGGCATCATTTGGTACCGGGCTTTTTTGTGCCCGGATTCCGAAAAAATATTGCCGCCGTTAATGTCTTTAAAATAAACATGTTAATGCTGTTTTTTTTGAAATCGCTTTCCGGTTTTCGCCCTTTTCGCCCTATATATGAAGGGCTGTTTTTATCGCATCTCCTATCGTGTTTTCAGCCCTTTGGCCGGGCGGCTATGACCTCTCTCCCACTCCCACATAGCCGCCCGGTCTTTTATTTTTGAACCCCTCAGGAAAGGGGCCGCGCATGCCAGGGTTTGCACGGTGTGCGTTGCGGCGGAGATACCGGGGGCGTACCGGCGGCGCCGGCGAGCTGGACCAGAACTGCTATTCGTGGTGGAACCGGATTTACGCGGAGGACCGCTTCCCGGTTTCCCTGCAGGAGATCGACCGCCATTCGCGGGCGCATTTTGCCGAAAAACTGGGGGAGAACTTCGCCCATCTGGTCAATTATCTGGAACCGGAACGACTGGTGGTGGTGTTCGAACAGGCGCCGGTCGAGGATTTCTTTCTGGCATTCCGGGAATCACTGCTCAAGCACCTGATCTATATCGATCCGGACCATTTTTCGGTCGAGCTCTCCAGTGATGGCACCGGGTCGACCATCCGCGGCGGGCTCGCCCTGCTCCGCGAAACGTTTTTCAGCGACAACCACCGCCTGAACAGCCTCTGCACTCCACTGTAATCTCCTCTTTCCGCAACGAAAAAGCCCGGCCGCATAAACGGTCGGGCTTCTCAGTTATAAACGCTTTATCCGTGACGGAATCAGTCGTTGGCGTGACCGGCGGAGCCGAGCACTTCTTTATTCTTGCGGATATAGAGCTGTTTGAGCATATCGCGGGCCGGGCCCAGATATTTGCGCGGGTCGAATTCGGACGGCTTTTCAACAAACTCCTTGCGGATGGCGGCGGTCATGGCCAAACGTCCGTCGGAGTCGATGTTGATTTTGCAAACAGCGGATTTGGCCGCTTCACGGAGCTGGTCTTCGCCGATGCCGATAGCGTCTTTCAGCTTGCCGCCGTGCTCGTTGATGATCTTGACGAGGTCCTGCGGAACCGAGGAGGAACCGTGCAGCACGATCGGGAAGCCGGGAAGGCGTTTTTCGATTTCAGCGAGAATGTCGAGGCGGATTTTCGGGTCCTGGCCGGGCTTGAATTTGAAAGCGCCGTGCGAGGTGCCGATGGAAATCGCGAGGCTGTCCACACCCGTCTTGCTGACGAAATCCTGGACTTCGCTCGGCTGGGTGTAGGTGTGCTCTTCGGCGCTGACTTCATCTTCCACGCCGGCGAGCACGCCGAGTTCGCCTTCCACGGTCACATCATAGCGGTGGGCGTATTCCACAACCTTGCGGGTGAGCGCCACGTTTTCCTCATACGAGTGATGGGAACCGTCAATCATGACCGAGGAGAAACCGTATTCGATACAGTTTTTGCAAAGCTCGAAGCTGTCGCCGTGGTCGAGGTGCAGAGTGATCGGAATGCCTTTGCCGTTGGTCAGTTCCTTGGCATATTCGACGGCACCCTGGGCCATATAGCGCAGAAGGGTCTGGTTGGCGTATTTACGGGCTCCGGAGGAGACCTGAAGAATGACGGGGGAGTTGGTTTCGCAGCAAGCCTGGATAATGGCCTGGAGCTGTTCCATGTTGTTGAAGTTGTACGCCGGGATCGCATAGCGCCCTTTCATGGCCTTGGCGAACATGTCCCTGGTATTGACCAGTCCGAGATCTTTGTAATTGATCATGATTATCTCCATTTTGGGTTGACTTCATAGCATACGCTATAATATGCCTCAAAACGTCGGAAATACAACTGATTAATCGGAGATTTATCCATAATTTGTTTGCATTGCCGTTTTTGCAATATTATAGTTTATCCAGATCATTACAAAACTTTATAACTGAAATAAACTATGAATAAAAGCACCTCTTCTCTGTCGGATGTTTTCAACCGTCACGGCGTCGCCATCGTCATCGTCCTCCTGCTGATCCTGGGATTTTTCTATACCGCGTCCGAAGTCACCATGGCCGGCAACGAAGCCACCCGGCTCGGCACCGTCCAGTGCCTGGTGGACCTCGGCACCTTCGCCCTCGAGGACGGCATGTTCAAAACCGTTGACCGGGTCATCATGAACAATCACATTTACAGCGACAAGCCGCTGCTTCTCTCCACGCTGGTCAGCGTCCCTTACCGGCTCATCAAAAATCTGCTGGGTTTCAGCTTCAGCGAACACTATTACCTGATGGTCTTTCTGCTGAATTACATCTGCTTCTACTCGCTGAACATCCTGATGTTCTGGCTGTTTCACAAGATGATCCGCGAAAAACTGCCGGACTCCGCACCGTCCTTCCTCCTGTTCTGCTCGGCGGCGCTGATCTTCTCGACCATGCTGTTCAGCTACAGCGTGGCGATCAACAACCACACCCCGGCGGCGGCGGTCACACTGATCCTGCTTTTCTGCCTTGGCCGTTACGAAAAGAACCCCGCTTCATGGCTCGCCGCGGTGATCGGGGTACTGACCGGAACCCTGCTGAATTTTGAATTTGTTTTCGGCTGTGTTTTCGGCGTCAGTTCATTTTTTCTGGTGGCGCTGTCGGGCGAATGGAAAATCCGGTGGCGGCAGGCCCTGCTGTACGCGGCCGGAGCTTTCGCCATGATCGGCGTGAATTTCGGCTTAAATTATATCGCATTCGGAACAGTGATACCGCTCTATTCGGAAACACACAAAATCGAATGGAACAGCCGGATCTTGATTTATATGTTCAACTCCACCTTCGGCTTCAAGGGAATTTTCCTCTACATGCCCGCGCTCCTGTTTATCATTCCAATTGTCCTGAAGCTGAAGCGGACGGCGAAGGAACGAATCAAAACCGTCATGTTGCTTTCCCTCGGCATCGTCATCGTCCTGTACTGGTTGTTGACTGGGGAATACGGCGGCTGGAGCTTCGGGTTCCGCTATCTGATCCCGGTCGTCCCGATCATGTTTTATTACATCGTGCTGGACCTGCGGAACTGGGGGCGCGGGCTGAAACATTGCCTGTTTTACCTGTGCGTGGGCTGGGGCGTGGTCGTCTCCCAGCTCGGCGCCTACAATCCCTGGTGCATCAGCTACGAAGCACATATTACAGGCGAACGCTATGCCAGGTTCAAGAATTCGTTTCTCGGCAATTTCTTCTGCTGGTCGTTCGAGCACTACCCGGAGCACCCGGTCACCCGGTGGCAGATTGAATTTTATGGGAACAGGCCGTCGGCGGTCTTCCTGATGGATTCTTACGTCAACACCAAAAACATCGAAATGATGCAGAAAACCGCTGAGCGGTTCCAGCACCTCAGCCCGTCCGAACCGGTCCAATAAGTACCGATTCGCATTCCATCCGGCCCCGCCGCAACTCTTGTCGGTTAACGAAATATTTAACCCTCAAAAAAAATTCCGATTTTTTTATTAAGCAAATACTAAATAATTAAACAACACAATTCAATTAAGACTAAACCACGCTGATTTCAGGCAAAAGACACGGATTGATTTTTCATTTTTCACCGGTATAATATTAAGCAACAACTTAATATCGGAGAGAATATGGAATGCTACGGTAAATTTTATAACAAACAGACGGAATGCAAAACCTGCCAGCACCGGAAATGGTGCGCCGATGCCGGCGAACCGGAATTGCTGACGGATAAAATGACCAGCCTGAACGGATTCGCCACAGGCGCGGAAGAGGAACTGTCGCTCTACGCGCTGGGGTCCAAACCGATCCGGAAAGGGCGTCCGGTCTACACCAAGGAGGATTTGTTTGAAGTCATCTCCTTTTTTCTGGCGTTGGACTGGCAGACGCTCGAAATGCTGGAGGAAAAGCTGAACCACCCGGAAATCAAATTCACCGACATGGGGCGCCAGCGCAAAATCAGCAAACAGGCCGTGCATAAATTCATCAAATCGCGCTGCGAAATGTTCCCCGAACTCGAACCCTTTTTACGCAACCGGAAAAACCGGATCGTCAATAAACCCAATGAAACCTTTATGGAGGCCGTATGCCGAATCAAAAAGACCACGTACGAAACGAAATCGAAAAAACCAGAATCCGCCTGTCCATCCTCGAAGAACTTGACCTCCTTGACTCGGAATTTGGACTTATCAAGATTGAGTATCTGCAAAGGCGCAGAATTCTCGAACAAAAGCTAGCCGACAACGCCCCCGCCTCACCGGAAGAAGAAACGGAGCAGGGCTCCCCTGCTCACGCCTCCGGCGAATAATTCACGCCGCGCTGGTTCATCCGCAGATTTCGCCCTGCGGACAATCAGCGGCGGGCACGACCCGCCGCGAAGCACGGCCGGACCGCGGACGGCAACGCATCCGCCCGCAGTCCAGCGTCACCAAATCCCACGCAAGTCGAGAAATATTAAGATATTTTCATCAGAGGGGATTGACTTTCACTGAATTCCCGTTATTATATTTGATATAACAACTGTTATTACAGATGGAAATATCATGGTGATACGCAATAAAACCGAAATCAGCCTGCCGGGACAGGCCCGCGAACGGATTCTTGAAATGCTGGAATCCGGCGAGCTCCAGCCCGGAGATCCGATTTCGGTACGAATGCTGGCCGGACGGCTGGAAATGAGCACGCTTTCCGTCAGCAGCGCCCTGCACGGCCTTGAAAACGACGGGCTGGTTGTTTCCCGAAACCGCAGCGGCAGCAATGTCGTCGTGATCTCTCCGCAGGACATCTGGAACATGGTGCAATACCGGGTGGCGCTGGAACAGCGCGGCGCCCGGATCGCCTGCCAGCTCGCCACCGAAGCCGAACTGGAAGAACTGAAAGTACTGGCCGCCCGGGCAGACGGAGCCGGAACCACCGACGAACAGGAATGGCTTGAAGCGGACGACCGTTTTCACCAGGCCCTGCAGAGTTGTTCGCATACGCCGAGCCTGCTTTTTCCGCCGCACTACCTGCGGGTTTTCCGCTTGAAACTGGAATTATGCTCCGGGCTGAAACTTTTCCCGGATTTTAAACCCGACGGGTCATTGATCGTAGCTCAGGGTCATCGCCTGATCGCAGATTTAGCCATGACACGGGATATGGAACAGTTGAGTTCTCTGGTGGAAATACATATCTGTAACGCCATCGGCCTGCCGGAATTGACTTCCCTTAGAGAACGCCATTGGGAAAAGCTTCATGAAATCACTGATTTTCTGGATCGAAATAAACGAAAATCCAGAGTGCGAATATTCAAATAAATCGAATATCTCTACATGAAATAAGATTTAAAATCGGAGGAATTTTTATGATCGGTCGACGAGGAAAGATTTTTACACTTATCGAATTATTGGTTGTAATTGCTATTATAGCGATTCTTGCAGCGATGCTTCTTCCTGCCTTGAATCAGGCCAGGGAAAAAAGCAAAGAGAGCCTGTGCATCAGCAATAAAAAACAGGTTTTACTCTCCGTTCAACATTACGCAGATGACTTCAATGAGGAGTTTTTTATCCGCGGCCAGCTGATGTATCCTTCCCCTGCCACGTGGCGTACTTGGTCCGATCGATTGTATTACTCCGGATACTTCAGCGGAAATTCGCTTAATATCATTCTTTGTCCGACAATTCAACCGCAAGGAGTCAATCAGGCCGATGCGGCCTGGAATCAGTGGACTTTCGGTATGCCTCGCAACCTGAGCAACTGGGAAGCATATTATGGCAATGCAATTACTTCGCCTGTGGCCAATTATCTGAATCTCAGCTTCAAGGCGCTTAAAAAAAGCCTGCCGCTGCTGAGCGATACTCTCTATGATGCAGGCAAAAAGCAGTTGTTTGCCTGGGGATTGAACTCCGATTCCGGTTATACGGCGTTCTATCATAATCAACGAAATACCGTGGGTTACACAGACGGGCACGTGGCGTCTCATACGGTCAAAGAATTATATGAAATTCTACCTAACATGACTCGTTATTTCGACCACGCCGGCAACCTGCGTTCTTATCCGTAAAACAACAACATAATCCACTATAAAAAAGGAATTCATCATGAAAAAAACATTCATTTTCGGAGTGTTGCTGGCTGCGGCCATAACTCTCCATGCGGCTGAGACCAATGAAAAACGACTGAACGGCGGCAAGCTGGTTCCTGTCAGCCTGACAATGATCGAAGCGGCCCCGTATCATCTCAACTTCTGTTTCGCCACTCGTTTCAGCGATGGAACCATTTACCTGAACCATTCGACCGGCATTCACACGGTCACCGAAAAAGGATGCAGAGACATCTCCACCGACAATGGAGCCACCTGGCAGAAAAGCCCGTCGCCCATCGCCGGAATGAACGCCTTTGAAACCCTGAACAAAATGAGGCGGGTTGTGGGATGTTGGGAATCAAAACCCCGGAAAGAACATGATTTTCACATTTTCACTTTTGACGGAGACAATCGCAAAATCGATGAAAAGAAATTTCAAGTTGTCATGCCTTACATCACTTCCTGTCTGCTCCACCGTGACATTAAGCGTACCTCGGATGGCCGCTTGCTGCTGACCGGCTACGGATATAAGGAAGGTGCTAATAAATTTCACAATTTCCTGCTGGAATCAAAGGATGACGGGTTGAGCTGGAATTTTGTCTCGGTAATCGCCGAAGATCCGGCCGGAGAATTTCCTGAAGGTCCTTGCGAAACCGGTATTGAGGTCCTGTCAAATGATGAAATTCTGGCGGTTTATCGCGTTGGAAGCACTTCCCCGATGTTCCAGAAACGTTCGACCGATGGCGGCGCCACCTGGTCGGACGCGGTAAAAATCGCTTCTTACTCCGCCGCCCCCTCTCTGCTGCGCCTGAACGACGGAACTCTGGTCTTGATTGCGGGACGTCCGAGACTTTATCTGATGGTCGATTTCTCCGGAACCGGCAAGCATTGGCAGGATGTCGCGATTTACAACCATCACGCAACCAGTTCCTATGCTTCGGTGCTTGAAACCACGCCCGGCGAACTTCTGGTCATCTATGATGAAAGTGACTTCGGTTCCTGGCGCAATCCCAGCCCGTTTCACCGCATTATGGGTGCCCGCTTCAACCTGGTCAAAGATGACTCCATCCGAGCCGAGGAAGAAGCCGGTCCCGGTCTCTATTCGGCCAAAAACCAAAAATACCCTGAAGACATGAATATACGGCCCATCTACTATAAACGTAAATCCGCTGATCCCAACGGCAAAGCAACGTATGAAATCATCGAAATAGCTGAACGTCCTGACCCGGTCCTCCGGGTCGTGTCGCACGGCGACAACGCACCGGCTAAATTCGCTCATTTCAAATCTCCCGAATTTCCGGAAAACACAACCCGGGCCACCGTCGAATTCGAATTCCGTCTGCTTGACGCCAATGTAAAAACAGCGCAGTTCATGGTCAACAGCATCGTCGAACATAATGGTCAGAACTGGATCGCCTGGGTCTCCTTTGCCCAAGATAAAATCATTTACCTGACGGAAGGGAAAAAACCGGAACATCCTTACAACATCGGACTCGGTTTTCGAAGTTTCATCCTTGAAGCCGACGGCAAAGCGGGGACATACACACTATTCACCGCCAAAGACAAGCAGAAGGTACTGTCCGGCAAGCTGACCAAAACCGAAAATCGCCCCCAGGTACAATTCGGTGACGGAACCAGCACTGTTTACGGCTCGTTCGATCTCTTTTACTTCAGTTGGAAATACGAAAAATAATCATGCGTAAAGAGCTTGCCATTGAGACTTCGCCCCGGACCGGAATTGTCCGCATGGCGGATGCGTATATGCGCCGGGATACCGACAGTCTTGAATTCGGAAACCGACACTATCACCGCCGGGTGGACCTGAGCCGGGGCTATCCGGCAACCGTTTCGCTGGCACACGCGGACGGCCCCGAATACGGCGGGCCGAAAATCAGTTGCGACTGCGGCTTCATCGGCATCAACCGGCCGGGTTATAACGCCACGGCGTACCGGATCATCGAAGTCACCGTGGTGCCGTGCGCCGATGCCGTTTACGACTCCCCGCATCTTCGGATCGGGATTCATTTCACGGATACGGTACAGGAGGTGGAGTTCCTGCGGGAAATCTTCGTCTATCCAGACCTTCCCGCGCACAGCGTCCGGAATTCCATCCGTTCCCGGGTCCTCCCCAATCTGTACTGGAACTACCGCACGGAACTGTCCGGTTCCGGAAACACCGCCCGCTACCCGGATCGCCATCTGGAATCCACCGGCGACTCGCTCCGCCTTGCCGACGGCTTCCACCCGGCCAAGGCGGTGGAGTTCTCCGCCCGGACCGACTACACCGATCAACTGGTCATCGAACACCGGGCCGACGGCCAATCCCGCATGAACGGAAACCTGCTGTATGTGCAGAATGAATCTTCGGCGGGGTTCTGCATATTGCAGGAAGCCATGCCTTCCGCCGAAAAACGGGACTTCGAACCACACGATTTCCGCTGGCAGGACGGTGAAGTCCTGTCCTGTACCTGGGGTATTTCTCCGGCCGAGTTCAAGCTCAATACATGGATGGCCGGTTGCCGCCACTCCCTGATTGTTTTCCGAAGCCGAACGGAAGCCGCCCGCAACCTGCAGGAATACCTGAAGCGCCGTTTCCCGATTCGTCCGCACGAACGGTTCATCACTGTAAATCCCTGGGGTTGCGGACGCTTTCAGAAATTATTCTCGGAAACATTTCTGGAAGATGAAATCGAGGCCGCCGCCAAGTGCGCCGCCGACATCTACCAGATCGACGACTCCTGGCAAAAGGGCGAAAGCCTGATGTCTCTGATGCACAACCATCACATCAAACCGGATTTCTGGGATATCTCCCCGGAGCGTCTGGGACAGGATTCGTTCAGCAACCTGTGCATCTGTGCCCGGCGGCACAACATCGATCTGGCATTGTGGACCGCGCCATCCGCCAATACCGCGTTCAGTGATTGGCGGGCGTTGGCCGGCAAACTGCTGGAGTACCACCGGCGGTACGGCTTCCGCATGATCAAAGTGGACGGCGTACAGCTTCGCTCCTACGAAGCGGAATCCAACCTCGAACAACTGTTGAAAACGCTCCGCGAGGCATCCGGCGGAGCCATTTATTTCAATCTCGACGTGACCAATGGACAGCGGGGCGGTTATTTCCGTTTTCTGGAATACGGCAACATTTTTCTCGAAAACCGCTACGTCAACCTCAAAAACACCATCGGCTATCACCCCGAAAAAACCCTGCGCAGCCTCTGGCGCCTCTCCCGTTATGTCCGTACCGAATCGCTGCAGATCGAGATTCCCGCGCCGGACGACGTCCTGCCGGAATTCTATGAATCCCTGCGACTCGCCAATCCCTGTTGCTATCCGCTCGAATACTGGGCGGCCATCCCGATGTTCGCAAGCCCGCTGCTGTGGTTCGCACCATCCACGGTAAGCCCGGAAACCCGCGAAACCGTTCGACGGATGATGTCTCTGCACCGTTCCATCCGCGACGGTGTTTTTGGCGGGCATGTCTTTCCCGTCGGGGAAGAACCGGACGGCGGCGCCATTACCGGTTTTTATGCCGATCGCGGCTGGCTGCTGGCTTTCCGGGAGGCCGGATGCGGCAGAGACACTATCCAATTGGAACTGCCCGCCTCTATTCCCCGCATCCATCCGGAACTGCTGTCCGGCACCGGATCGCTGGAACAGAATTCCGATGGAATCTCGCTGACGCTCCCGGAGCGTTGCGCCTGCGCTCTTTTTAAACTAAATCCATGAAATAAAGGTTCTAAACAGATGCAAATAAACTGGATAGACTATCTGGTCATCATCGTCTACACCCTGATCGTGCTGGGGATCGGGGTGTATTTTTCCCGCGA
>ENA-UOOH01002217-UOOH01002217.1-fermentation-metagenome-genome-assembly--contig:-NODE-2217-length-17220-cov-8.964463_pt1 | contig 17220 bp, 13 predicted proteins | sample MGYA00245778_ERZ724025 | MGnify/ENA primary metagenome ERZ724025 (study PRJEB28704, sample SAMN03018313) | fermentation metagenome | biome: anthropogenic terrestrial biome; feature: soil; material... | reverse complement strand
TTTCATATAAGCGCCACGATATATTTCAATTTATTGAAATGTGGTGCGAACTGTATTTGTAAATGCAAAAAAGTCTCCCTTTTTTGAAGACTTATTTTATTACTTACTCAACTTTCCCACCTAAAAAGTGGGCCTGAACCTTGATAAATTAATACAAATTTGTTATATACTATATAAAAGTTCCGTCTTCTATGGTATAATAGAAATAGCTAAAAATCCAATAATACCAACGGAAAGAGGGAACTTTTATGAATTCTATTATAACAGATAATTCAAACGCTGAACATGTTATTTCGTCCAAAATTGATACCTTTTTTGCAAACTTTTCAATCGGCAAGCTTTTGAAGAAATCAAATTTCTATAAAGAAGGTGGTTTCCAGTGCGTTGTTGTTCTAAAAGAAATCTTCGGATTGATTTTCTCGGGGAAGAATTTGTTTCGTACATTAAAAATGAATCCGGATGATATTTCATTCAAGAAAAATACTGCATATCGATTTCTCAATTCCAGCTCATTTAACTGATGAAGACTGCTGCTGTTGCTGGTTACACGTATAATTGATGGTATCAATCGGCTAACTTCCGAAGACAGGGCAAGCGTTCTCATTGTAGATGATTCCTTATACGACCGTAGCCGTAGCAAAAAAGTTGAATTGCTTTCAAAGGTTTTTGATCATACAACACACAGGTTCGTTAAGGGCTTTAAAATGCTTAATCTTGGCTGGTCAGACGGAGTCACCTTTTTGCCGGTTGCTTTCTCTCTATTGAGTTCTAGGCAAGAGAAAAGAATCTTATGTCCTGTTGATAGCAAAGTTGATAAGCGTTCTGCTGGGTACAAGAAGAGGGCCGAAGCTACAAAGAATTCCATTGAAACGCTATTAAAACTTCTGGATTCTATCAAAGGTCTGCCTGCAAAATATCTGCTTTTTGACAGTTGGTTTGCGTTCCCTAAAACCATTGCCAATGTTGTAAAACGTAAGCTTGATGTTATCTGCATGATGAGAATCAGTTCGAAGATTCATTATTTTTATCAAGGCGAATGGATGAATCTCAAGGAAATATACAAGCGGATAACACCGACTGCCAAAGGAAATATCATTGGTTCTGTTACAGCAAGCATCCGAGAATCCAAGAGCAATCCAGAGCTTATTGATGTAAAGATTGTTTTCGTTAAGGATCGACACTCAAAGAACTGGCTTGCTGTATTGTCCACAGACACTACCATTAGCAATGAAGAAATTATCAGAATTTACGGCAAACGCTGGGATATTGAGGTTTTCTTCAAGGTCTCCAAGTCATACCTGGCTTTGGCAAAAGAGTTTCAGGGCCGTAGCTATGACATGATGCTTGCACATACTACCATCGTTTTTATGCGATATGCAATGCTTGCTCTGGAATCCAGGAATTCCAATGATCTAAGGACGATAGGCGACCTATTTTTCTATATGTGCGATGAAGTAGAAGATATTAAGTTTTCAGCTTCACTCATACTCGTGATTGAACTGTTAAGAAGCATTCTCAATGAAAATCCCATCATCAGCGAAGAGGTTGCTCATCAGATCATGGACGCATTTATCAGAGCCCTACCAGAGGTATGGACACAAAAACTAAAGTTGAGCGCTTGAATGTATTAATTTCTCAAGGTGCGAGTCAACAATTAGGCTGGGAAAGTTGAGTTTCTAATAAATTCGTAAACCTTTAGCTTTCCAAAGCGATAGAATAAAACAGACTGAAGATTTGCTTTGTACAGATGAATTATTACATTCGTATCAAGCGATGCCTCCATTAATCCATCCCCCTAAACAAATCATCAAAACTTTCCTCTTCTTCATCCGGACTGTCATTTATATTTACATCACTAGGGCTTAAATCAACATAATTAAGGGCTGCAGCCAGACTTGTTTTTGGTATTAATTTTTCGTTATAATTTGTAATAACCCATTTCAAATACACAGTTGGCACCTTTTTTGCCTCAGATGCTTTACAAAGCTTTGTACTGCCACCTATAACGCTTAATAGTTTTGAAGCTGTTTGCTCAATTTTATCATTTTTCAATTTTTCTATAATTGCATTATTTAATATATTTAATGCCTTGAGTCTTATTAAGGTCATATCATAACTTACATTAAATGCTGTTTGAATTCTTGCTATATCTAAACCATCCCAGCTTGCTACGTCTTTATCTTTAAGCTCAAGCCTAATAAATTTTTCAATCTTCTCCATGGGCATCAGTAAACAAGCTGCAAAATAATTTGCTTCTACTTCCAACTCATCTCTTTCAGTAAAATCATCATCTTTTATCAGGGTTATTCCTTGTTCATTTAAATGCAATCTTTGATGTCCAATTTCATGTGCAACAGAAAATATCTCCCTTGATAAAATTAATGAAGAATTTGAAAATACAATTCTTTCAGAATCCTTAATCAGAGCAAAACCCAAAAAAGCTTCTGCACCAATTGGGTATCTAATTGTTCTATATCCCAACTTCTCAGAAGCTTCAAAAATGTCTTTAAAACCATAATCAGTGATATTACACTCATGTCTAACATTCTCAGCATTTATCTCAATAGTGATTTGTCTGTTTTTATTCATTCACTTCAGCCTGCCTAACACTGTTATAAAGTTTACGATGTGCATAAAAAGTATCTAACATATTATTTATAAATAAAAACTTATCCTCTTGTCCATTAACACTATTTCCTCTATACATCGGTTCTTCAACTTTTTCATTGCTAACTGCAGATGTTATTTCCTCAACCTTAGAACATAAAATTCGAGCAATAGCGGATATACTGGCATACGAAATATCTATCAATCCTTTTTCAAGTCTTGCATATTTTTGCCTTGAGCAATTCATTTTTTCAGCAAGCTGTTCTTGAGTAAACCCTTTTGCATCCCTTAAACTTTTAATCCTTGCTCCTAAAACCGCATTCATGATAACACATCCTTTCAATACTATTATACTCTACAATTTATTCTCTAGTCAAATATAATGTTACATTTTAATAACATTTTAATAGTAGTATTTCCTAATTTCAAATTGTTATTCGCTCAATGTTCTAATTTTGTAACATTAAAGTTGTGCGGTTATTCATAAAAAGATTTAACTCCCATTAATGCTTTAACTAATTTAATCGATACAATGCACCATGTTTTTAATATGTGGTGCATTTTTGGAGTAACAGTATTCTTCAAATCACCTTATCCATATATTTAAAATGTATCACATAAAAATCGTCACTGAAATTATCGAGAAGACTTATCAAATCAGTCCCAACATTGTATACATAGTTTTTTATGCAGTAATAGTTTAGGGGGAGTGCGTCTCCTCCAAAAAAACTACTCATTTTGGATAGCGGATCATTAACAATTCTTTTACTGCCTAACAGCGCGAACTCAATATGTCCTTGATTTTCTATATCAACGCATACTGCCCCGTCTAAAAAGGCTACATCGTCTGTATATTCGATATTGTTTAATAAAAATGAAACATATTCACGTTTTTTTAAACCAATAGATTTTTATTTCTTCAAATAACGCCTTTAATCTATAATCAGAAATATTTTTCTCTCGTATCTCAGCTTCATAACCCCGCAGCAGTTCTCTATAATCATACTGAATGCGGCGAAGTGGTTTTATTTCAAACATTTTCCACTCTATATTTATTTTTATAAAAGTTTGCTAAATCAATATATGATGATATGATTCTTACAAGCTTCTGTAAAACCATTATGCAATCATCATTTACATCGGGCAAGGATTGTTCAAAAGTGTAATCTAGAACAGCATGGTATAAATGCGCGGGATTATTGCAAATTAACATTGATGATTCGCGTATGGCGCCCTAACCATTAAGAAAATTATTACCTCTCATCATGTCTCTCCCAACAGAGACACAAGGTTCAATCTTTTAATTACTTACATTTCTGTAATCTCAACTCGTTGTTTTCATAACTTTTTTGACACTACCACACGTTGTAGCACTTATGAACACATTTGTCAATGTTTTAATGAATCATTCGTCACTCACTTATTGCTTTTTCAAGATAGGATGTGACACTCACTATTTGTCACCTCCCAATAAGTCAAACGCAATATTTCCCATAAGACCTAATTCCGGATTATCTGCTGTACCTATTACCGAAATGCGATCAAGAAGAACATTACGATATTCGCATGAGGTTTCAGGCAACAAAACGCAATCGTGACAGGCGGCGTAATTCAAAGAGTTAAATCCCTGCTGCATGGAACTTCCGCAAAGCGGATCGCCGCTACACCACATTGCTTTTTGAAGCATATTTTTAAGAATCGCTTGTAGCCGATTCGGATCTTTTCCAATACTAATCAGTCCTCCAAGACTGCCTTCCGCATCAGAGGTAGAGAGATATATAAGCACACCATGCATTTCCGTTTGATTTGTGCCCTCGTTAAAAGTTGAGTAAATTTTCTCTTTTAAAGATGACGCACTGTAACCACAGTCATCAGCAAGTTGCCTGATAAATAGATGCGCAAATGTATGCATAGCGACATATTCTGGGGAGAACCGTTCGTTCGTAAAGAACGAGTTTTCAAATTCATGTGCCATTTGAGAGTAACGGTCATTTACGGCAATACACCAATCGCCTAATGCGTTAGAATCAAATTTTATGAAAATGCCCTCGCCCAAGAGTTTCACTGCCGGTAACCATTTCTTTTTTTCTGCAGAAAGCGGAGCGAGGCAGGGATTATCTTTAATTCCCCCATCCCATGGTTGTATACGAGTAAACCCTATTAAAGCACTGATAACAGTGAGTTTTTCAACAACAGTTACCGATTCAAGTATGCTTTTAAAGGCAGATGGTACAACAGCTTCAGAAGCCACATATTCGTCAGCCTTTACATTCCCTCTGCAAAGAACATCATATTCTGCTGCAAAAACATCAGCTTCCTTCAGCATTTCTGACGATGCTTTTTTGTCTTTTACCAATTTATATGCAGCAAGCAAATCTTCAATAGTTATTAGATCAGTGGCCTTTGTTAATACCTGTTTTTTTATATATTTACGAATAGCAGTGTCTCCATATTCCTCCATCTCTTGTATATTTTCAAAAGCAGCTTCTATTGCTTGAACAGCTCTTCTGCTCCAAGGGGGGATGGACAATACGCTCATATTTGCCGAAAAATATACGCTGGAAGAAGAACGTAGCCGAGCGGAAACAGTTTCTGCACAATCAGAGTGATAATTGGTACCCAGATGAGGATGATATCCACTGCATGGATATCCGTTTTCGCCGCTGAAAGCGTTCCGAGCAAAAGCGTTAGCCATCCCTCGCCGTGCATGGCATTCTTCACATTCAATCATTAAACTATCAATATCACTTCTGTTGTCGATGTTGAACATTTTCAGCTGGGGATTGGTTTTGCCGCTACTGCACTTATTCCCATGATGAACCCACCATGAGTATGGGAAATCCTCAACATGACCATTCGGACACACCAAAACAAAACGTGACGCCACAAGATGCCCGCCGCATGGCTTCCCGCCCTTTTTAGGGTTGGGTACGAAACAGTTATGCTTTTTTTGCTGATTTCCAAGCTCGCCCGCATCTATTATGTGTTTACAGATTGGGCAATAAAGCTTTCTTGGGAAAATATAAGATTCAACATCATTGCTTTTTCGAAAGCGAATATTTGTTGCCGTTTTAGGTGCGAGGAAAAAGTCTACTCCCGTTAATGCTTGTAGGTTGTTATTGAAAAGTTTTCTGTCTTCCCAATCTTCATCAAGATCATCCCTGTCCCACTTATCAACTCCACCGATAATAACGGTATCTCGAACGAAATCAACAATAGAGCCTATTCCGAACGTAGTAATAAGCTGGCTCTGGCGAACTTCACCGGCATTTTCAGGTTTTTGTTTATTTCCGAACTGACGAGCCATCTCATTTACCTCCTGTTGAAATAGATATTGACTGTGGGATCAACATTGCGTAGAGAGTTTAAAATTTTTGGCAAGCCCAATTCGGAATCCTCTTCAGCGGAGGATAACAAGCTTGGATTCCCATTGTAGCTCTTGTAATAAAGAGTATTTTCATTCTCTTCTGCGACATCTTGCCAATCCCGTACAAACTCATCTAAAATGTCCTGAGCGAATGATAGACTGTCCGGCATAATCTCCCGTACACGCTGTATGATGTATTCTTTTACCTTAATAACAAGAGGGCTATCAGCCTTGAAGTATCGCGCAGCGTCATTTGTAGATAAACCGGGAACAGTTGCACGAACAAGCGCAACAAAGACGCAATGGAGAGCTTTTTCGATGGCTCTCATAGAAAACGGTGTCACGCTTGTCGCTTCTACATAGCGATAAAACGATTTATGGTAATATCCAAACTGCTCGTAGTGAGATTTGTCTCGTGACCTCATATTGTTGTACATCGTCAGCACAAGACCGGGATTTCTTCTTCCGACACGGCTTGTTGCCTGAATATACTCGGCATTACTCTTTGGCTGGTTGTAAACGGTCATAACTCCAAGTCTGTCAATATCTATACCGACCGAAAGCATATTTGAAGCAAGGACATATGAGAAACAAGCGGAATCAGTATAGGAAACTGTTAGCCGATCCAATGTGTCTTTGATTTCCTTAGAACTCTTTCGGCTGGTAAGCTCAGAATGTTCAAACACTTTTACATCAGTAGCTGTGATACCATATTTGTCTGATTCAGCCTTGAAAGTTCTGGCAACCAGATTTCGAATGTGAGTAAATATACGGTCTTGTATGATAGTAGAAGACGCGCCTAAATCTTTCAGAGCGTTGAAATAACCAACAGTAGTAAAATACTGGTCAATTATCTTAGCACCCTTGCCCTGCTTAATAAACATCGCTTTTGTAAAAAACAAAGTTGCGTAAAGACGAATCAGCAAATCGGCTATGCTACCGCCCATTTCACAAAGCCCTACATAAGTTCTCGCCGGACGCTTGCTGGCATCGGCTTGAATGGCAAAAAATGAATCATCGAAGTTGATTCCAGCCGGAGGAAACTGAATTGCATTTCGGTTATACAGATTTTTTATCTGCTCCTTTGCATTCTTTACCGTTGCAGTGGAGGCGATAACTTTGGGTTGTTTCCCAGCTTTTCTACACAAATACTCAATTGCGATTTCATAAATTCCAGAAAGTGAGCCAAGCGGACCGGAAATTAGATGCAATTCGTCCTGAATAATCAACTCTGGCGGAGGGCAGTTAATTCCAAACAGATAACGGGCTCGTTCTTCCCATGTGATTCTCGCAAATTTATCTATCGTGCTTAACAAAAGGGTTGGACGGTTACTGTATATATCATCGTCAACAACATAAATAGGCAAACCGTTGTGGAAATCACAGTTATTATTGTCGGCACAGCTAATATGCATCTCACTATCAATAATTTCATATCCATTTAAATCGATTTTCTGCCCACACCAAGGGCATCTTGCTATTTGAACAGGATTTCCTTCGTAAATCTTTTCATTGGGATTCTCTTTGAGTTTTTGCAGTACTTCCTGTGCCTCAGTAATATGGTTCGGTGTCATACTGCTACCAATCCAAAGCCCGATGCTGATTTCACCACCGGGGATATTGTCTCTTCTGCGAATATATTCACAGGCACAAATTATCGCCATCGCTCTTTCAAATTGCTGTATTGTAAGTAGCCTAAGAGTGTATCGCATGATAACCGTAACGCCGTCGTTTGAACTTGTTCCGGTCAGGCGACGATAGAAAATCGCGAAAGCTGCAACCCCTAAATATGCTTCAGTTTTACCGCCACCGGTAGGAAACCACAGCAAGTCAACCGAGTTCCTATAATTGCTATCCTTATCAACAACATCGGATATTATCTGAAGAATGTAGGCAAGCTGGAACGGATACCAGTTGACATCCTTTCGCTCAACCTTTTTTGTTTTAATTCTTTGCAGAAGCATAGCTTCGTTCATCAAGCCAAACGCTCTCCATGCTTTGTCATTGGCAAGTAACGTCTGAACACCCAGCTTTAACCGCAATATACACTCGTCAACTCTATTCAATACCGTTCGGCTTGCTGCTTTATTACTCCCTGTTAAAGTGGCAGCAATCGTTTCCTGTTTCTTTTTCCATGTTGCATACTCGCTGATAAAACCTTGCAACTCTTCACAGGCGATGTTTTTCTCAGCTGTTGTCCAATAATCAAGGTTTAATATTTTTGTGTTACTTATTGCACCCGGCATCATTTGATAAACCATTTGGATAGGCATGAATTCGCTTCTAACAGCAAAAACGCCATTTTCGTTTTCATCATATTCAACCGAACACCCATGTCCATAGGCATAATTTCTAACATCTCTGTATTGCAATCCGCTAATTTTTTCTTCTTCATCAGTGATAACTGCATTGTTTTGGTACACAGGGAGAAATGGCGAATCAGACGATACTGTGAGCTCACACTGGAATATCGCATTTATATTCTGTTCAGCACCAATTTGAGCGGCAGCAACTATGTTTGTGGCTGTGACTGTAACCAGTTTGCTTCCATCGTCCATAATATGACGCACTGATAATGTTATTTCAAACCCCAGTTTTTTATCTTCAAATACTTGTTTCTTTCCCGGCCGCCTTTGAACTGATACCTGAGGACTCACTACAAACGGAACTCTTGTATATCTGTGTTCAACTCTCTCTTTTTCAATAACTTCGGTTTCGCCAGTTTCAGGATTTTTTCTTTCGGACGGCACCATTTTGTGTTCTTCTTCATGGACATACTTTGCACCTTTAAAAAGAAGATTAAGAATATGAACTTGCGGCGGCAGTGTAATAGAAATGCCCATTGATGTTGGCTTGCGCTTATTAGCATTGCTTATAGAGTCATCGTTACTAATAGTAATGTCCTCTGGTTCCACTTCTTCTGATAATAGTTCAACATCATCAAATGTTAGCTGATTCCTGTCGACGGCAGGTTGGTTTAATCGTCTTGCCCACAGGATTCCGCAGGTATAAGTATTCAGAGGTTCAACATTTACCAGAACCTCGTTTTCTTCAACCGCACCAATTAAATCGCGCCGCAAACAAGAGCGAATCTCACTAATAGCGTCATAATACTCTTTAAAACCGCTCATCTCCTACTCCACCTCACTTTATTGTATCCCAGTCCGAATATAAGTTAGGTACCCTATCGCTACGGACAATAGGTTGTGGTTCTTCATAATTCCAGTCAATTTTCGGGAAGCCGGATAGTTCTATACCGAGCCAGAATTTAGTGGCTCGGAAATATGTAGAAACATTGTCAGGAAACTTGTCCGGCGTTACCGTGATGATGTTTGTAACAAATACAGGTGACAAAAACGGTGGCGGATTTGAAGTCCTGACATTTGCCTTTGCTATTCCCCAAAACTCGTTATATAAGCTGGAATCAAGGGAGCCGATCACTCTACCTTTATGTTGAACATGATAAACGCTACCTGTCAGGACGAGTTGTAATTCATCACCAACAGAAATTGATTCTGCAATATACTCTTGTGTTTCTATTGCCTTGTCAAGATCACCGGCAACGAAACCGGCACTAAAGACATCCTTGGGTAATCCAACAACAAGATTACTGCAGTGATTATTTCCCCAGCGAGCTTTGTGAAAACCTAATCCTGCCCAACGAACTTGATTTGTACCGCTTTTCCTTAAATACTGTTTTTTCTTCTTAAGTTTGTTTAATTCCTTTTTAGCTCTTGTGCAGCCAACATACCATACGCGAGCCTCTTCGGTATCTGTAGCATTAGGCGAAAATCCACTGTCCAGCAAATAGACGCAATCAAACTCTCTGCCTTTAGCTTTATGAATAGTGGATACTGTGAGCAAGGATTCATCAGAGTTTAATAACAATGCCGGCATTTTTGTTGTCGGTTTGCAGAGAGCAGCAGATAGTTTTTCAATCTCAATAAAAGGCTTTTTATCACCATAGATTAATTCGGAAAGAGCTTCGTAGCATCGTGTAGCCTTATCTTTATCATCAGCAACCCGTCCACAATACCTTGTGACAAAAACTGCTTCGGATATGCGGGAATCAGCCTTATAATCCCAGAAGCAGTCTGCTATCCAACGGTTCAAAGAGGATATCTGTCCTACACTGCGCAACAAAATATGTTGGACGCTGTTCTTGTGAAGCAGATGGCTTATATACTCAGCCTCGCCGTTGTTACGGCAAAGTATAGCTGTCTTTTTAACAATATGAGAAAAGTCAATGCTCTCAATTTTTCCTGCGTTATGAATATTGCCAAGTTCGTTCTCTATAAGTGAATTCACATCGGATGGATCATCAAACTCTAGCAAGGCGCATCGCATATCATCAGACAATCTTGCAAGGCTGATGATTTGCCGCTGGTTTCCGGTAAGCTCATATTTGATAACATCTTCCGGATGAAGTAAATCAAGCCTTTTGTAGAATTCAACAGAGTTTACACTCGCCCCGTCGCGGCAATCATAATCATAAATCGCTTGGCATTTATCGCCGAGCAACAGGTATCCGCCGGTTAATGCGCTGAGAATATTTAGCGTCATCAAAGCACGTTCATTTACGAGATCTTGAAGCTCATCAACAATAACATACTTAAAGTTTGAAAAATCCTCTTTATCAAATTTCTCGTTGAACAGATGAATTCTGCCATTATAGTCCAGATGAGCAAATTGGGCTTCAATTGTTGAAAGATAGCTTGTAGCGAGGGAATCAAGTGTGCATATATCGATGTTCCGTGCTAAATATGGTAGAGTTCCATTAGACATTCCGATTTTTAAACGGTTTAAAATCTCATTTTTTGCAGCGTTTGTATAGGCAAGAACTAATACACTGGAAAAATCATTAACCAGCTCATTGCTAATAATATGTTCAATTCTTTTGATAACCATGTATGTTTTACCGCTTCCAGGCGCGGCGTTAACAAGAATCCTGTTATTGATTGGGGCTTCTATTATTGCCGACGGTTCAGCAATTTTCGTAAATTCTTCAGGCCTAACAAATTCTTTGAAATCTTCAATTATTGATTCTTCAGGAACAGTTTCAACTGGCTCCTCATCAACTATTTCTTTTTCTGTGAAAACTTCCTCAATATTTTCAATTTCAAGCCACTCATATGAAAGCACAGGGCTTCTCTCTTCGATAGTTTCAATAGGAGCAGCAATAACCCTTGTAAATTTTGCTCTTCCCGCACAGTTAGGATCTGGACAAAGGCTGTATTCACATCGCCCCTCATAATCAATGCGGTTATTAGTTCTAACTAAACCATGAGATGCTTGACCATCCCGTGCATAACTGCACGAACAGCCTGCTTCTTTTATCCTAATCTGCCAATGGGTTAGATGCAAAGAACTTAATGTAAATGAGCAGTATCTGTTATAAACCTCAATTATCATATTTCGTCCGGTTATCTGATGGACATACTCAATATCGCGCTGAATATCATCATTCACACGAACATAAATATTACTGGCTATTGTAATATTCGATTTCACTTCAGTGCGCCTCCTTGTTATTCTAATCCAGATATGTCGTAATAAAAAGTGAGCTTGTTGATTTCAACATCAACCGGCTTGCTGTGCTGTCTATCGCCCATAGAATTATTAGACAACTGAATCCTCGCTATCTGGTCATCATCAATCCGAGCGGAAAGCCGGATGATTTCATTTAAATAACCTTTCGTGTGTACGGTAGCTCTCTCAAACATAATCCCGTCTTCGTTTGCAAAGTTGAAATGAGCATCTTGCGTATCTTCTGTAAGAGAAAAACTTAGCGAATGTATTTCAGAACCTACGCCGTGTTCTCTTTCTTTTAGGATCGGGAAAATTGAGCCGTCGCTAAGATACAGCCCAAGCGAATTATTCAACTTGAAGTTGCCACCGATGATTTGCATAAGGGCAGCACCTTCAGCTGTTGACCATTGCGGTTTTTCAGGCAGAATTACTTGGCTGTCCTTAAAAATGCTTGTTATTGCTTCCTCGTATGAGAACAGGTTGCTACTGCCGCCAACGATTACGATTGCATCTATACTTGCCGGTTTAAGGTTAGCTCTACCAAGTGCGGTGTCAATTGCTTTCAGAATCCGGCTCTTAATAATGGGCTCAACTACTCCTTTAAACAAATCAACACTAACAGTGATGGTTTTTGTTCCGTAATCGCCGTAATTCATGACCGTTAGGTCATACTCATCATCTGTTTCTGATATTTCTATTTTTGCTCTTTCACAGCGAGCTACAAGAAGATCACGGTTAATCGGACTCATGTCGTCAAACGACATTGGATTACTTACACCTGACTTTTTAACTATTTTTGCATGAATGTGCTTTGCAAGGGTGATATCAATATCATCTCCGCCGACCCGCTCTCCAAAAACAGCTGTCTCAGTTATTGAATTCTTTTTTAGTTCCAAAATGCTAATATCAAAGGTTCCACCGCCCCAGTCAAGAACCATTACTTTTGAAAAAGCTTGTCCTTTCTTGCGATTCGCAAAATACGCAGCTGTTGATTCAGACAAAAAGCAATTCACTTTAATGCCAGCTTTTTCTGCTGCAATGCGGAGTTCCCGACGAGCTTCTGGAGAGAAATCAATAGGGAATGAAAGCCCAGCTTCTGTGATGTCAATGCGGTATTTCTGCAATATGTACTCTTTGACTGAAGATAAAAACTGTATCGTGATTTCTGTTGCCGAATAACGGTTGGTGCCAACAATAAATTCTTTATCTGTGCCCAGATATGATTTCATGGAAGTAAAAATATCATAATCGGAGGACAGTTCTTCGCGGTGATCTCTTACGTCACGACCAAATTTCATTGTTTCACCGCTATTGTGTGGAATAGCAACAATAGACGAGAACGGATACTCGCCGCTTTCCCCAAGGTTGACGGTTCTGTACCCATGCTCGTCGTTGAGTAACTGCACAACAGCTGTGTTCGTTGTACCGAAATCTATCCCGATAAAACTGCCCTTTTGCATAATTCTCCACCTTTACTCACAAGTAATTCCGAACCGCTTCAATAATTTGAAGATTCGGGTTAGCGTAGACCGATACGCCTCAAACAAATCCTGACTGCATTCGCTACTCTTTGTACCCATGAAATCAGAATAATCCAGCTTCAAAGCTTCGGAAATATCGTTCTTCAGAGTTACAAGTTCCTGATTCTTTGATATTTCATCCATATTGAGCGATGTGCGAAGACGGTCTGTTAAATCGGAAACTTGTGCTTCCGATGATGAAAGCTCATCCTTAGATTTTTTTAATTCAAGTGAAGCCGTGCTGAGTTGCTTCTCTTTTTCCCGAAGCATTGCCTGTGCGGCGGCAATCTCAGCATCCTTTTTTTGCACCTGCAACGAGAGCGAATCAATAGCCGTTCGGTTCTCTGTCAACTTCCGCAATGCGCTTAGTATTTCTGACTGAGTGGTTTCGATTTTTGCAAGAGAACCTTGTGGAATTTGCGCCACGGTGCTTTTAGGTTTTTCATCCTCATTTACAAGAGGCGTAAGTGCTTGTTCTTCTTTTTTTGCAGTTTTAGATTGAGAAGCCGCAGCAGATGATACAGTTGACGCTTCGGCTGTCAGCGTTACAGTCCTGTCAACGACCGCGTCCAAGAAGCGTTCAAATCTACGCTTGTCAAATGATTTTGCCTCAAAGGAATCCGCATTAACGACTTCAAAAAGCTTTTGGATGAAAGAAAGACCGTTTGCATCAATGATAGTTTTCTTGAAATTATTCTTACAGCCTTCGGCAAATTGGCTTCCACTTTCAGAACGTAAGAGAATGCAGTTAAAAATCGAAAAAGCAAGCTCATATTTTGCAGCTTTTGTCAATGACAGAACGCTTCCGAAGCCTTTCGGATAAAGAACGTTCTGTGGCTTCTCCTTTTGAAATTGTTCGTTTGCACGAAACGCTCCAACAATCGCTGTCAGTTGCTCATCGCTTAGCTCCGTTGCGGCTTGGTTAAAATATGTGGAGCAAGCAGAGTAATGAAGTTTCATAAGATACTCAACTACCTGCTTTGCATTGTTTATGTCATCAGACAGTTTCAAAAGGATGGCAACTGCTTTCTTGCGGTTGTCCTTACTTAAGTCCTTTTTAGAACAGATTTCATTCAATACTTGTAAAGCTTCCAATGCGCTTTCCTCCATTAACTGATTTTTAGTTCACTGCGGTCATATCCACACAGATTAAGTATACGCTCACAACAGGTTATAATTTCCCCGCTTGTCTTGTTTTTTACTACTATTAATCCATTTGATAGTTTATAGGATTCGCTTGATTCTCCACGCTCATCCAGCCATAATACTGGGTTCCCATTTATTTGTAGTGATTTTTTTACGCCAATAGCAAGCGTCTTGTAAGGTTTCTTTAATATCATAGCTTCGCAAAGCTTGACGAGAACATCGTCCCAACCTGCTACAGAATACGTTCTTCCAAGTAGTGAGAAACCGTTCGGTACATCTGAATCAACATATTCACTTGAATAAACTGGTTCCGGAAGAAAAGGTTTTTCTGTGGTATCAAATTGGGGAGACTGAATCGATTCCGTCAGTTGAGGTTCAGACTTAGGCAGAGTTTTATCATTAGCATTTTGTGTATTCAGGCTGTTAAACCAGCAGTCAAAATACTCTCTGTCTTGCCGGTACCACTGGCTACAAAACAAAAGTTTCGTTGTGCCAGGCTTAAAGACTTCAGCCCAATAGCGGTTCTTTCCATTTTCTGCTCTAGTTTGCTCACTTAAGTAATCTCTTTCAGAGAACACTTTGGCAAACGGATAATTTAGATTGAGGACTCGTTTGCTCCATATTTTATCCTGCCACAAAAGCAATTCATTTTCGGACGGTTGGAAATCTGTTTCACATAGCTCTCTAAGTTTGCTTCGGATATAATAGCCAACTTTAACTTGCTCAGAAACAGCTTCTTCTAATTGCAGAGGCTCAACAATCTGAATTGGGGATTCTGAAATTGGTTGCTCACCGGAGCTTTCTTCAATTTGGTTATTTAATGAGTTATACCAAGTATCAAAATACGGTAAATATATTGAAGCCCAACCACTGTAAATTAAAAGTGTAATCTCACCAAACTTGAATCTATCTTTGACCCAGTAACACCGTGGTGTCCCAGCAATAGAAGTTTGTTTCAGAATATCTTTGTTTTCATCATATATTCTGGCAAACTGATGTGGGAGACCAAGAATTCTCCTGCTCCACATAGAGTCTTGTAGATTTTTCAGTTGATCTTCCGAGAACGCAAAGCCACTTCTGCTCAATTGATATAATTTTTGACGGACATACTCACCTGCACTACTATAGGGAGTGTCTTCAGTGCTTCGATCAGGTTCCGGAGCCTGAATCGTTTCTGCTTCTTCAGGTTCAGATTCTTTTTTTGCAACAATCTGTGGAACAACCGCCTGTTTGATAGATGCCTTATCTGAAACGAGAAACGAATTGGAGATTTCGCTCTGCACTGCTACAAGACTTTCAGTCCATTTCCTTAATTGCTGGATTTTAGCACGAGCATCGAACATGACCACTTTAGCTTCGGCCATGTCTTCGATATCAATTGCGGCATCATACCGTTTTTTCTCTTCTTGCACTTTTATGCGCAACGCATCAATCAGGGCATTTATTTGAAGTTCTATTTCATTTGACACGCCAGCACCTCCAAGTATTATTTATAGACGGTTATTTTGCCTGTGGTTCACCCATATTTTTCTTTTCATGAACGAAAATGTCTTATGTTTTGTAATCGAATAATTCGCATAGTCTACTCAATGTGTTATAGTCAACGCGCTTTGACCTGTTATAAAATAACTCTGTTATCGCGCTTCTACTTATACCCGTCTTCTCAAAAACATCTTGAATGTTGTACCGTTTCTCACCCATTAGTGTTGACAGACGATACGTAATCGCCATTTGATTTCCTCCATTCTCAGCTTTTCCTATACAGTATAACTTATTTCGAGGCAAATTTAAACAGGAAATGCTACAAAATATTTGCTTAGCTGTCCAATTGTAGAACATCCGCCTTTAAGGCGCCTTTTTTCGCTTAGAGTTTTGTTTCATAGTGCGGACAGCTTTCTAAATACCCCTTTTTACGCATACGGTTATTATGAATACCATTTTAAGGGGAAACTTTATGAACTACGACAAAATCCCGTAATCATTGCGCCTGCGCGGGTACTTCTGCACTTGGCGTTACGACGAGCGGGGCGGCAAAAAGACGAAAGTGCCGTTCAACCAAGTGAGCGGCGGCGGAGCGGAGACAAACCGCAAAAACAGCTTCTGTGAATTTGACACTGCTGTTCAGACTATTTCGCAGTATGACGGCATTGGCTTTTTGATTGCAGACGGTTTGTTTGTGATTGACCTTGACCATTGCTTTAATCGGACGGAGCGCTTAACCCGGAAACCGTCCAAATCGTAGAGAAATTCAATGGCTGCTATATGCAACGGTCGCCCGGCACAAGCGGTTTTCACATTATCGGCTATGCGCCGGATTTCAAATTCGACAAGTCAGAATACTGTATGAACAATGGCTCTTGGCGTAGAAGTATATATTTCCGTCAATACCAACTGCCTTATAACCATCACCGACAATGTTTACTGCAGCGGCGATATTCTCAATAAATCAGTGGAATTGCAGGAATTTCTTGACCTGTTCATGCTTAAAACTTCGACAGAACTTGTGAATTTATCAGCAACCGGAGAGTCATATTTATCGAATGATGAAGTTAGAAAAAAAACCACCTATGCCTGTAATGGCAATAACTTTTAAATACTATGAAGTGGCGATTTTAGTCACTATTCTTCGCAAAGAGAAGCAGATTTGGCACTTTACCTTTTGGACTAACCGGGATATTTCACAAATGGACAGATTGTTCCGTCCGGGTTGTTCCGTGAAAAGTGGGATCGGCAACAGGTAGGTTCTATATACGGTCTTATTACTCTGCAAAAAGCAGCAGGTGAAACAAAGGATGTTTACCATATTCCGAAAAAACAGCGGGTTTCAACCAGCACCAGAAAACCAAATTTAACAATAAGACACCACAATATATTGTATGTAGGCTTAGATTCCGTAGTTAGTTATACAGATTTGGCACCACATATGGGCACGTTCAGAGCGAAAATGCACCACTCGCCTTCAAAAATCCTTGATTTACGGGGCTTTCAGGGCATAAAAAAACGATACCGCAGAAAGATACATTGTATCAATCTGCGGTATCTGTTATGGTC
>ENA-UOOH01002213-UOOH01002213.1-fermentation-metagenome-genome-assembly--contig:-NODE-2213-length-17245-cov-6.388889_pt1 | contig 17245 bp, 16 predicted proteins | sample MGYA00245778_ERZ724025 | MGnify/ENA primary metagenome ERZ724025 (study PRJEB28704, sample SAMN03018313) | fermentation metagenome | biome: anthropogenic terrestrial biome; feature: soil; material... | reverse complement strand
GGCAATACTCAAAAACGACTTCCCCACAACCTACTGCCTTTCCCCTGTTTTGGCCACCAGGGTGCGGGCGCCTGCCAGAGAGGCCCCAATACCCACTTCCATAGCTACCTTTTCATTTGGCGCCCATTCCGCGTAGATCCCCGGATAACGGGAAAATTGCTCTAAGATTTCAGTGCTCGGTGTACCCGGATAGGCGGCGGCCACCTTGACGCCGGACTCATAGGCGGCCCTGGCGATGGCCTCGTTACCGGAAAGAAGTTCCTTCAAAAAATTCACCTCCGAAAGTTAATTTCACTTATAGAAAAAGCCGGCGCGGAAGTTTCTGGCCACCGAACCAGCATTTATAACCATGGCGTAGAGCAATTAAAAGAACCGGACCACTACTAGTTTAACAAAGGGTGAACCAAAGGGCAACGCAAAGATGAGGTTCACTTAAAAGGTATTTTCGGCCGGTTGTCGATAACCCTCTTGGCCTTGCCCGTGCTTATGATCAACATATTGTCTGTGGATCATCTTCCAGTGCTGTAGGCCTCTTTCTGATCCAGAACCACGCTTTTACCGCTAATCCCGGGCGTGCCGAAAACCCGGTTAAGATGCCTCTCCGGGAACGGCTTAGTAATCAGGCTCACCAGGGGGACCACCACCAGGGGAACTAGCATGGAAACTGAGCCGACCAGGGGAATGACACCGGCGTCAAGCTTGTAATACAGAGAAAAAACAATCGATATAGACAAGCCGGTGATAGCCCCGGCCCAGGCGCCCGCGCGGGTAACCCCCTTCCAGAAAAGGCCGAGGACGTAAGGCGCCAGGAATGCGCCTGAAATGGTTCCCCAGGACATGGCCATCAGGCTCAGGATTATGGTCGGTTTTTTCAGGGCCATGGCCAGGGAAAGGCCAATAAAGATCACGCAGAACAGCCGCATTAAAGGCACGCCCCGGCGGGCGGCCAGCCCCGGCTTTAAGGCCTTGAGCAGGTCAATGGCAACGGAAGAGCTGGAAACCAGGACCAGGGAAGCCAGTGTGGACATGGAAGCGGAAAGCACTAAAAGCAGAATGATTGCAACCCCTGTTTCGGGCAGGGTGGTGTTGATAATTTGGGGCATGATCAGGTCCGGGTTTGGTTTTCCGGCCGCGTCCAGTGGCATCGTCTCAAAAAAGAGGCGGCCCAGTGAACCCGTAAAGTAAGCCCCAAAGGTTACAACCAGGGCAAAAAAGGAGGAAACAAGCATGGCCGGCCGGATGGATTTTTCGTCCTTGATGGCGTAAAACTTCTGGACCATCTGGGGCAACCCAAACACCCCGAGGCTGGTCAGAATTACCAGCCCGGCCAGAGAAAGCAGGCCCGGCGGTCCTACGGGGGTAACCAGTTGTGGATTAATCTGGGACAGTTTATGAATCCCGGACGCCAGACCGCCCACCTGGGGAGAACCCACAACATAGTACAGCAGCATAAACACGCCGAAAATCATAACGGTTCCCTGGATAAAATCGGTCAGGGCCACCGCCCTGTATCCTCCCATCACCAGGTAGACACCGGTCAGCAGGCACATCGCCAGCGTCGCGTAGAGGTAAGGGATGCCCAGGACCTGCTCAAAAAGATAGCTGAGTCCCATATATACCCCTGCTGAATAAGGCACCAGGAAAATAAAAATGACCAGCGCGGCAAAGATTTTCATCCCCCGGCTATCATAGCGGGCTTCCAAAAACTCCGGCATTGTCATGGCGTTCAACCGCGCGGTCATCTGCCGCGTCCTTCTGGCCAACAACCACCAGGCCAGAAGACTGCCCAGGAAAGTATTGCCTATGACAATCCAGAGATCAGAAAGTCCAAATCCCCAGCCCACCTTGCCGGCATACCCGATAAAAATGACCGCCGAAAAATACGTGGTGCCATAGGCAAAGGCTGATAACCAGGGACCGACCGTCCTGCCACCGAGGAAAAAGTCACTTACCGTGCAAGTCTTACGCATGCTGGTGTAACCACTGTAAACCATCACTGAAACAAATAGCAATAAAAGTACCCATTTAATCATCCTGCCGTCCTACCGTCCTTCCAATTAACATTTGTCTAACCTTTTTATAAATGTAGTATATTCTATAAGGATTGACATTTTCCTTCTTTGATTGGTTCCAGTTTTCCGAAAGATGCCTTCAGAACTCTTCCACGCCCCAGCCTGCGCTTTAAAAATTGATTCATTCGCTTAAAGGCCTCGGTCAGGTCATTGACCGAAGTAGCGTACGAACAGCGGATAAAGCCCTCTCCCTGCCCGCCGAAGGCGTTGCCGGGCACTACCGCCACCCTGGCCTCTTTCAATAGCTGTTCGGCAAATTCCTCCGAAGAAAGCCCGGTCATTTGGATTTCTGGAAAAGCGTAAAACGCGCCGCCAGGCTCAAAACAGGGCAAACCCATTTCCTCGAAGGCATGGAGGACGAGACGTCTGCGCTGACGATACTGCTCAATCATCTTTTTCATCTCGTTCTTACCGTTTTTCAAGGCTTCTAACGCGGCAATTTGGGCCGTTATAGGAGCGCAAAGCATGGTGTACTGGTGAATTTTCTTCATAGCTGCAATAAAGTCAGGGTTCCCCGCCGCATACCCAACCCGCCATCCGGTCATGGCATAGGATTTGGAAAAACCGTTCAACAAAATGGTGCGATCACGCATACCGGGCAGGGAGGATACACAGGTGTGCTCACCAACGTAGGTTAGCTTCTCATAAATTTCATCGGAGATCACGATCAGGTCATGCGCCTTCACGACTTCCATAATCTCAAGCAGACGCTCCCGGGAGATCGTTGCTCCGGTGGGATTGTTTGGATAACACAGGAGTAAAACCTTCGTTGCCGGTGTGATGGCCTTTTCTACCATCTCCGCAGTCACCTGAAATCCATTTTCCACAGAGGTTTTCAAATACACCGGCTTGCCGCCGGCCAGGGTGATGCAGGGGGCGTAGGACACATAGGATGGTTCGGGTATTAAAACCTCATCCCCCGGGGACAAAATAGTGCGCAAGGCAAGGTCCAGGCCTTCGCTAACCCCCACGGTAATTAAAATCTCATTTTTGGGGTTATAGGTGATCCGGTGGGTTTCCGCCAGGTCCCGGGCAATTTCCTCTCTTAATTCCAGCAGTCCGTTGTTGGACGTGTACATGGTGTAACCCTTTTCCAGGGAGTAGACACAGGCCTCCCGGATATGCCAGGGCGTCACAAAATCGGGCTCACCGACACCCAGGGAAATAACACCCTTCATTTCGGTGGCAAGGTCAAAGAAACGCCTGATCCCGGAGGGGGGGATGTCCCGCACTACGGGGTTAATCCGGTCCTGCCAGTTTACCGGCGCTGTCATGGGGTCACCACCAGCCTTCGATCAGATTCCATGTCTTCAACAATGGTTCCGTGATATTTGTATGTTTTGAGAACAAAATGTGTACATGTACTTATAACATTCTCGATGGTTGCAAGCTTGTGTGATACAAAATGAGCCACTTCTTTCATCGTGCGGCCGTTAATCATCACGGCCAGGTCGTACGCGCCCGACATCAGGCGGACACTGCCCACCTCGGGGAAGCGGTAGATGCGCTCGGCCATCGCGTCAAAACCAACTTCGCGCTGCGGGCTGAGCTTGACTTCGATAATAGCCGACACCCTTTCTTCCTCAAGTTTATCCCAGTTAATCAGGGTAAAGTAACCCAGGATAATCTTTTTTTCTTCCATCTCCTTAATTGTACGGGCCACTTCTTCTTCATCCCGGTTCAGCATCACGGCAATCTGCCCGGGAGTAAGCCTGGCGTCGGACTGTAGAAGCTCCAGGATCTCCTTCATCTGTCATCCCCCTTTATGCTAAAAAGCGAAAATAAAAAACCCGCCCTATCAAAGGGACGGGAATAAACTCGCGGTACCACCCTAATTGGCCCATGAAGCAATGCCTCATGGCCCTCTTAAGCCCTGTAACGGGGGCAGACCGGCTGTCGCTTACTCTCTTTTGCAGAACAAGATTTCGGCGTGCGGCGTCCGGGGCGGCACAGGCGTCTTTCTCACCGGGCTCACACCAATCTCCGGCTCGCTGCTGATTAAACAACGCCATTCTTCCCCATCATTGCCGATTTGCGATAATTGAAGAAATTATAGCACGGTCCCCTAGAGCTGTCAACAGGTAAAGTGTGGGGCGGGGCGCCGATAACTGCCGCACCCGCCCTATCAATGAATGGCCACGGATCGAGACATCATTACATGGTCAGCGTACCATTTTCCGTTTCAATGAGTTTCAATACATTTTCTTCCCGCCCGTTCTGGGCGTTGACATAAATCAGGAAGGTTTCATCCCCGAGCCGTCCCTGAAACTCGTAAGTCAATCTTTCATCCGATGCCCCCACAGGTATAAGCGCCAGTTTTCCGCCGGTTACTTCCAGGCGTGGATTAATGGTTGCCCTGGCCTGCTCTTGCGAAATCCTTTCCTTCGGCAAGTCGCGCTGCCGGTGGGACATCAAGTAGCCGGTGGTCTCAGCCCCGACCACCTCCCCGTTATCCAGGGCTACGGTTACTTTTACCAGGTCCGGGTAAAGGATAACATCGTCCTGTGTCGCGGCAAAGTTAAAAGTAACTGTGTTTTCCTGCTGCATGAAATAGGTGGGACGCATATCTTCAAAACCCCGGTCTTTTAAAAACTGGACAGCTTTCTGCCGGGCTTCGTCAATACTAATGACCTGGCCTCCCGGTAGACGCGACTGGAGCAGCCAGATCACCCTGCCGCCCTGCCTGGTTAGGTCCAACAGCGTCTTGTTCCCGGCGTTCCCCTCACCGGCGGAAACCTCCACCCGGTAGGCCGGGATGCGGCCATTGGTATCCCCGGTAAGGGCCGCCCGGTATTCCAGGTCCGGCCGCTTGTCCACAAAAGCAAGGGCCCGGTTTTTTGCCTCTTCCCGATCAACTTCAGCCTGCCCGCTTAAAGCCCTGGGCTCGGTTTTCTCCAGGTGCTCCGAAAAGGGGCCGTCGTAAATCAGGGTGGGATAGCGCTGCATCCGCCGGTCCAACGCCTGGAGGTCAGTCCGGGCTACATTGCCGGGGGTTTCCTGCAGGTTTTTGCGGACCTGGCGCACTAGTTCGCTGAAATAGAAGTTGTTCTGGGCCACTTTATAACTCATGCCCTGCAGTTCCTTGTTCAGGTCTACGGACTGCCGGTAGAGATTATTTAGATTATCCCACTGATTTGTTTCAATGACCTCCCCCCGACTGACCTGCCTGGCCAGGCTGTCCGCGTAGTCCCCAACCTGGGTCAGGAATTTGGAAGTCCGTGTTGCCAGTGAATCGACCAGGGGCAGTTGGCCCAGGTTGGACTGTGCAAAAGCAGCCTGCTGGCGGAGATCCATCAGGAGTGAAAGGTCAAGGCGCGGGTCGGCGGCGACCATACTCTTGGACAGGAGCACCTCAAGGCTTTGGACCTGGTCGGTCAGATCAAAAAAAGCCCGCTGGTACTTGTTGTCCAAAAAAATTTCGGTGTTGCGGTTGGCCAACCGCTGGGTGTTGCCCCAGATCCCAATGGCGCCCATAACCATAAGCCCGAGGACCGTCGGTATGATCCATTTTCTCATAAGCGATATCCCCCCTTAGTGTGCAAAGACATGGTTACCGATTTGCGTTGCAATATCCCTTGACCAAACCCACGGGTTAACCGGCTTGGTCGGGTTCCAAAAAAAGAGCGAGCCGCCTGTGGGGTCATAACCGCTCAGGGCCATTTCTGCGGCCCGAATTGAATCCTGGGAAAGAGGTCTGTAAGCCTGTCCGTTGCTGATTGATTCAAAAGCGTGATCCTGGTAAATAACGCCGCTGATCGTGCGTGGAAAGGCAGAACTCTTGGTCCGGTTGGCAATGACCGCCCCGACCGCCACCTTTCCCGTGAACGGCTCATCCGCAGCCTCTCCCTCGATCACATGAGCCAACAGGGTTACCTCGCCCCTGTCTGTGGCGGCGCCCCTGGAAACGGCGGGGGCTGCCTCCGGCGCGTTTAAGCCCAATGCAGCCGTTGTATCCCGGCCCACCGCGCCGTCCGGATTGATTCCATTATTGCGCTGAAATATTTGTACAGCGCGAAATGTTTCGCCTTCGTAGACCCCGTCCTGCGGCCCGTTATAGTACCCCCACTGGCTCAGTTTTTGCTGCACGCGCAAAACGTCATCTCCCCTGCTTCCCCAGTAAATAGAGGAGTCCTGTGCCGCCGCCTGCCGCCATTGCAGGGATGCGCCGGCGATTAACAGGGCCAGCAGGCAGGCTGCGTAAAAAATAAGTCTCTTTGAAGAAAGATGTTTTGAATTGATAATCCTCACCTCCTGGCAATTTATATATATTTTTTCTCCTATACCCTTTTTTATGTGGGCTTTAAAAAAACAAAAAAACCCGCCCCGCAATGGGTACAGGCTTGTTTTAGCGCTAACGAGAAAAATTCGCTTTACGTCGTGGCCGGCCGCTTATACTTTTTAGCAACAGGAAAAAACACAGCCCGTCAAATATGGTTCGCGGTCTGTGTCCGTTTCTTCATAAAGACATCATTCCCGGGCCAGGATCACGGCCAACATCTTAAAATGCAAACAACAACACCGGTGCTGAACCGGAACTAAACGCATCCGGTCGGCTTGGGCAGACCGGCAATTTTACAGGCTCCTTTAGCCGGGCCGGTTGGGAACAACTCATAAACTCGCTTCAGGCTGAAGCCTGTCTCCTTGCAGAGCTTGCGAATCATCGGGGCAATTTGGTTCTCATTATAGTATTCATGCAGGAAGTAAATTATTTTCCAGTGCTCTTCGGTTAAATCAGAAATCCCTTCCTTCGCGGCAAAAGTGCGGGCAACCTCTTCCGTCCAGTCCTCGGGATCGATGATGAACCCGTCCTCGTCCAACTCAATTTCTTTACCGTTAACATTAAGATAAGGCATCTTTATACTGCACCTCCAACATGTAACCTTTAAACAAAAGCAGCATCCTAAAGAACGCTTGCTCAATAAATATCTAAGGAATACACTTACCCTACGATAAAAGATAATATCACGTTCGGCCTTTGGAGTCAACGCAGATGGAATTCCGAAGGTGTCAACTTGTTGTGGATGCCAGGGGGACGGTTCTTCTCTTGACACCCTGGCTGTGTGTCCGACAAACCCGCGCTCTCGGCATGTAAAATTCAAAATAGTACAAAGGCCGCAAGGTAATATGCTAATTAGCAACTCTGCGGCCTTTACCTCATCTGTCTACTAAAAATTCGCAGTTACTTATGGTACGGTTCACCCCTGTTTATCTTAAACCAGCGGTATATTTGCTCCAGTAAAATTAGCCGCATCAGCTGGTGCGGGAAGGTAAATTTTGAAAATGAGAGTCTCATCGCAGCGCGGTCGAGGATACCTCGGGAAAGCCCCAGGGAGCCGCCAATAACAAAGGTAATGTCGCCCCTGCCGTTCAGCGCCAGCTTGTTGAGTACATCGGCCATCTGCTCGGAGGAACGCACCTCCCCATTCAAATCAAGGGCGATCAGGTAGGTGTTCGGGCGCAGCCGCTTTAATAGGCGCTCTCCCTCTTTTTCCTTGATTTTTTCCCGGCTGGAGGGCGCCAGACTTTCCGTAAAGCCCCCATCGTCCACCTCGACCACGTCAACCCTGGCGTGGGCGTTGAGTCTTTTGAGGTATTCCGCCGCTCCTTGGACCAGGTATTTTTCCTTGAGACGGCCTGCGGCCAGCACCGTTACATGAAACATTTTTCCCTCACTAAAAAAGCGTGTTTCCACGCTTATTTTCTCCAGATGGACGCTCCTAAAGACCTCAGCTTGTCCTCCAGTTTATGGTAGCCCCTGTCTATAAAACCGGCGTTGCAGATCTCCGTTTCCCCTGCGGCCATCAAGCCGGCCACGATCAAGGCGGCGCCGGCACGCAGGTCGGTGGCCTTGACCTGGGTACCCTGGAGGGAGGGAACCCCCTCGATTACCGCCATCCGGCCCTCTACTTTGACCCTGGCGCCCATACGCTTAAGTTCATCGGCAACCATGAACCGGTTTTCAAAAATATTTTCCACCACCATACTGGTACCAGGAACAACAGCGAGCATGGCCATCAACTGGGACTGCATATCGGTAGGAAAACCGGGATAAGGCATGGTTTTGATATCAATGGCCCGCAGGGGTTTTTCGGCGCACACCCGCAGGGTGTCCCCGTCCTCCAGCACTTCTACATTAGCCTCGCGCAGCTTGGCGCTTAGCGGCTGCAGGTGAATCGGGATCAGGTTTTCCAGGGTGACATCTCCCCCGGTGGCTGCCGTAGCGACCATAAAGGTCCCTGCCTCGATCCGGTCAGGTATAATTGGATAGCGCACACCCCCTTCAAGGAAGGGGGCCCCGTCAATCTTAATCACATCGGTACCGGCGCCCCGCACTTTGGCGCCCAGGGTATTCAGGAAATTCGCCAGGTCCACGATTTCCGGTTCCTTGGCTGCGTTTTCGATGAGCGTCTGCCCATCAGCCAGACAGGCCGCCATCATGATGTTTTCAGTAGCGCCCACACTGGGAAAGTCCAGGTAAATTTGAGCCCCTTGCAGGCGGCCCGAGACACTGCCCCGAATGCAGCCGCGTTCCAGAGAAAGATCCGCCCCGAGTCCGGCGAGACCCTTAAAATGCAAATCCATCGGCCGGATTCCGATGTTGCAACCGCCTGGAAGCGCCACCTGGACCCGCCCGAACCTGGCCAGTATGGGCCCCAGGAGGAGGTTTGAAGCCCTCAGTTGTTTAACAAGCTGGTAAGGGGCTCCGACAATCACTTCTTCGGGTGGTTTAATCCTCAGAGTATCGGAGTTTTCCCACTTCGCGGTCGCCCCGAGGCTGTTTATAATTCCAATCATTACCCGTACATCGCTGATTTCTGGAACATTTTCCAGCACAATCTCGTTCCTAGAAAGAAAGGTGGCGCACAAAACAGCCAAAGAGGCGTTCTTGGCGCCGTTAATCTTTATCCTGCCACGGAGAGGCTTTCCTCCGGCGATGACAATTTTGTCCATTAAAGTCCTCCTAAAAGCCTATTAGTGCTGCGGAAAAATAAAAAATCTATAAAGACTATTCGTCCTAAAAACTTTTATTCCTGCACCCCCGGCAAGGATCGTGATACATGCTGCAAGATTTCTTATTTATTTTAGGTTCAAGACCCACTCCTGCCAGCACGCCTCAAACTGGATCTCGTTTAGATGCAGCACCTTCTCCATAGCCTGGCTGAAGCTGTGGCCAAGGCCCAGTTCTTTAATCATATGATCCAGGGCAGCCTCCCCGTAATGGTTGACGATGTACTGCACCGCAGCAAACGATTGGCTGTAGGCGCGGGTCTGGTTGGGAAGTTGATCAAAATCCAGGTTCAGTTCTTGTATGGAATAAAGGGGCGGTTTTAGTGAGCCCGTCGCATCACTAAAGGTAAAGCCTGTCAGTTTGTATTCCTCATACTGCGCCACACCCTCGGTAAACCAGCGGGGGTAATTGCCTCCTGTGAGATAATCCACCATCAAGTGGGTCAGCTCGTGGGCCATCGGCCCGGATGATACAAAGACTTCTTTGACCCGGGACGCCTCTGTTTCATCCACCCAGGCCTTGGGAGAGAGCACCCGGATAACCCCTGCCCAGTAAACACCCATGGCGCTTTCGCTGGCTTCCCAGCCAAAACTCTCATTGAGCTCTTGCCTTGAGGAATAAAGGATGATGGGTATCTTGCCGCGCGGTGTGCAGTTAAAATCTTCTGTTACAGGTTGATAAAACAGCTCTGCCGTTTCCAGAACCAGCTGCGCCTCAAGCCGGTCCTCCGGCATATACTTCACAAAAAAATGCTCGGACGTTAGTTTGGACATATTCCAGGAACTAATGATCGCATGTATTTTGACCAGTTCACGGACGGTCCCATAGCAGTAAAACTTGGCTCCGACCGGGATTCTCCACAGGATGGACAGAAGCAGCACAAAGACGGCCGCTATAATCTTGGCGATACGGCTCCGTGTCAAACCTGGACTTGGGCCGGAAATATTCTTCACGGTGTCTTGAACTTTGGACTGCATGGCTTCCTCCCCGCCAGTTAATCAATCAGTCTAATTATAAGGCGGGGGACAAGACCTTCATAGCGGTAATTACTTCTTAAAAGAAAAACCCGCGGACAAGTGGGGGATTCCCGCCGCCTTGTCCCGGGTCTTTGTCTTTACGCCTGACCTGTTACTGGGCTGAGGCCTTCTTCCATTCGTCAATGGCCTGTCTGGCCTTTTCAACGTCCGGCCCTTCCTTGGCAAGGGCAATAAACGTTTCCATCTCCCGAATGGCCGAAGCGTAGTCCTTCTTGCCTGTGCCCAGGATAATGCTGTACAAGTAGTGGGCGCTCTTATTGTTCGGGTCTCTCTGGATTAAATCCTGCAACTGCGCTATGGCCGGGTCATACTGACTGCTGTAGTAATAAATCGTGGCAATGTTGATCCGGGCTTCGGTGTTATTCGGATCAAGGCCCAAAACCTGTTCGTAAGTTTTAACGGCCTGATCCGGCTGACCGGAATAGATATAGGTTTCAGCCAAATCCATCAAGACAACCTTATCGCCGGGATTCGCTCTGGCCTTGTCTTCCAGGTTAGAAAGTTTCTCCTGAAGCGTCTGCTGCGAATAATCATCTCCGGTAGCCCCGCTGTTACCCGGCTGTTTTTGAAAAAGGCCGGCCATCGGAATGACCAGACCGATGGCAATCAAGAGGGTCACTGTTATGAAAATGACTCTACGAAGCTTATTTTTTTTAACGGATTTTCGAATAAACAAACCTATCACCTCAAAGATATTATAGCACTGCCGTGCCTGTTGGCAAGCATTTTTACATGAAAAGCTTTAGTGAAACAGGCAGGGCATCTTCCGCTGATTTCAAAAAAGCCGCCCGGACACTCAATCCGGGCGGTAGGCAGGCACAAATAAATGGTCTATACAGCCGAATCAACGATAAATTTGAAGGGTCCTTACTTTAGGGCAAGTAGTTTGCCGGATTACGCGGCGCCCCCCCGATTAGGACTTCAAAGTGGAGGTGAGGGCCGTCTGAGCGCCCGGTGGAGCCCACCAGGCCAATTTGCTCTCCGCGCTCCACCGCTTCCCCGCAGTTAACCTGAATGGCTGAAAGGTGGGCATAGAGGGTTACGAGGCCTGACCCGTGGGAAATCTCCACGGTGTTGCCGTAACCACCTTGCCAGCCGGCATAGATAACAGTCCCGCCGGCGACAGCCTCGGCTGAACTGCCGTAGCCCGCACCAATATCCACACCTTCGTGCATCCGGCCGCCGCGCATTCCGAAGGGGGAAACAATCCCGCCGGAACAGGGCCTTCCCAAACGCACCGAACCGCCCCGGGACGCAAGCATGGTTATGGAGCCTTTTGCCACAACTTCTGTCTTGGGTTCACAGATGATGCTCTCGCCTAGAACTTCTCTTTCCGTTTCCAGGCCATTCTCCCGGACAATCCGGTATGTAATGGTTCGCTTTCCGGGTTCACCCTTGCAGATAACCTGCTTTTCTCCAAAGAGGAGGCTGTCATCCTTCTGGACCTCCACGGGATAGGGTATTTCTTCATCCAGGGTTACCTGGCGGGTTGCGACGACGGTAATCAGCGGGGATTCCTTGCTCAGGCACAATACCTGGTCGATGCTCAAGTTTTCCGGATCCATGCCGGGGTTGGAAATGAGGATTTGGTCAATGTCCACCTTCGCGGCCCGAGCAATATCCCAAAGCGTATCGCCGTCCTGGACTTTGTACTGCAAGATCTTGTTGGTTCCCAAGAGGACAAGCTTCTTGGCCGATTCTAGATCTATGATCCTGTTAATATCGGCAGATCCCTCGGCCAGCTCGATTTGTTCCTTAAATAACGGCTCTTCGCCTGCTTCCAGCGGGTATAGCTGTTTCAGCCAGGCCAGTAAATTTTCGGCATCTTCCTTTTGTTTTAAAAAAACCATGGCTTTCCCGTTTATTAATATGGATGTACAGGACGCCTTAAAGGTGAGGGCTTCATTCAGTCTTTTCGTTAAGGCTTCCTGATCCAGCAATTCTTCTTGTTTTGCCCGGATTCCCCTGTAGGATATTTTTTCTGTTACAGCTACAGGCTGGCCGGCCTGATCCGATTTGTACCTGGTTAGTTCACCTAGGGCCTCCCTGGCGCTTTTCTCGCCATCTGCAACGGCAATCATTTTACCGTCCGCCATGACGGCGCAGGCATTCCCGCCGAACACGGCGTAAGCCGAAAGGGCAAGGATAAAATAAAGTACAACCCCCAGCCCTACCCGCCGATATACCGGTTGCCTGGACAGCCACTGTCGAACAACGGCGATAAAGGCAAACCTTTCTGGCCCCTGAAGGCGCCGCAATCCTTCAAACCTTGGCGGCAAACTCGTCAGCTCCTTTCATGAAACAGGCTTTTGCGTTTAAATTTGTTTAAAAAGGGAACTTTGGTGGTAAAAAAGGGAAAAACGCTGGTTCATTATATCACAACTCGGCCGGGCGGTAAAACAACTCTTTTCGCAGCATGTCGGAAAAAATGGCCCATAATAGCCGGATTAGGGAAATATTTTGCTCGTTTGGCAAGTAAGTCCTCCTTTGGCAGGCAACTGTCACCGGCTTTCCCTTACCTTTAGGTAAAGGGCGCATTCCAGCCTTTTTCGGGCCAGGACACAGCCCTGTTCCTGAGGCCTGTAAATGGATCCGTTTACCGCCTCGGCGTTGGCGTGACAGCCGCCGCTGCAGTAAAATTTGGCCCAGCAGCCGGCGCAGCCCTCCTTGTTGTAGACATGCGCCCGCCGGAAAGCAGCCACCAGGCCCGGCTCCACCCTACCGTCAGACACGTTACCCATCAAGTACTCGCTTCTGCCTACAAACTGGTGGCAGGGATACAAATCTCCATTTGGCGCAACGGCCAGGTATTCGTGCCCCGCTCCGCATCCCGTAAGACGTTTCAGCAAGCAGGGCCCTCCCTCCAGGTCGATGTTAAAGTGAAAGAAATCCAGCGGCCTGCCGGCCTCCCTGCGCAGCAGCAATTCCCTGGTCAACTGCTCGTATTGGGAAAGAACCATGGGCAGGTCCTCCTGGCGGATGGCGTAGCCGGCTTCCTTCGGCGCAACCACCGGCTCCATCGACAAATGCTTAAAGCCCAGCTCGGCCATATGCAGTACATCACTGCAAAAGTCCAAATTATGGCGGGTAAACGTGCCGCGAATGATGTAGTTCGAGTTGTCCCGGGAATTAACAAAACGCTTTATCCTGGTTTTAACTGCTTCATAGGACCCCGCCCCGCCCGGGGTAGGCCGCATGGCGTCGTGTACCTCCTGCCTCCCGTCCAGACTGAGCACCACGCTGATTTTGTGATCGTTGAGAAATTGTGTAACTTCCCTGTTTAATAGAAGGGCATTGGTGGTAACCGTAAATTTGAACGCCTTACCTCTTTCTCCAGCCCGTTGCTGTCCGTAAAACACCAATTCCTTTAATACATTAAAATTTAAAAGGGGCTCCCCCCCAAAAAAATCTATCTCAAGATGTTTCCTGCCCCCCGAACGCTCGATCAGGAAGTCAATGGCCGCGCGCCCTGTTTCCAGCGGCATCAGTTGATCATCCCCGCCGAAGCGCCCCTGCCCGGCAAAGCAATAGCGGCAGTTCAGGTTGCAGGAATGGGCCAGGTGAAGGCAAAGCGCCTTGGTTACAACCTCCCCGCGTGGAGCGTATTGCCCCTGGCAGGGGTCCGGACTGAAGAGCAGGCCGGATTGTTCCAATTCCTTTATTTCTTTGAGTGCCCCGGCAACCTCTTCGGGGTCATAGCGGCCCCGGGTCCTGTCAATCAATTCGGAATCCGTCACCAGTCGGTATCCCTCCAACAGTTCCCAGGCCAGTTCATCCACCTCGTGGACGACTCCGCTATGAACGTCTAAAACAATTCTCGTTCCGTCAAATATAAACTTGTGCAGCAATTTTTATCCTCCCAATCAAAGAAGAGCCTCATCCCAACGGGACAAGGCTCTTTTTACTCTGAATGCTCTTTTGAACAAACCTGATTGCCCACCGTGCAGGAAGTTTTGCAGGCAGACTGGCAGGACGTCTGACACTCGCCGCAGCCGCGTTCCTTAACATTAGAAAGCTGCGTTTTATTTACTGTTTTAATATGTTTTCCTATGGTTACCACCCCCTCCTCCAAAACATTATAAATGATCAAGGGAGCCGGCGCAACCGCATCAAGGTATAAAAAACCGCTCTTTTCGCTCAAGAAGCACAGCATTCTCAGCTTGAAGAGGGGCATGTGCCCAGGTTAAACAACTGGAAGCAGCCCACCTCGCCCACCGGGGTTAAGTTTCCCAACATAACGGTCCCTACCAAACCTGGAGAAATATCGTCTGATTTCTACAATATGTATTGTTTAGTCCTTATCTTTTTGATACTATAGTGGAGGGCGATAAAAATGAAGTTTCTTGAGTATTTACCGAAATTTAAGTTCCTTAATAACTTAAAATTTTTTGTCAACTATATGATTTCCGGGTTTGCTAACGGAGGCAGTTGGAAACTGGACAGGATCGTAGAGCTGGACAACCGCGAGACACGCAAAATCATGATTAGGCACATGTCCACTTACGAAGAGCTCTTCTCCTGGCAAGAGAGAGCACAGCATTAACTGTATTCAATAACTTACGGAGTTTCTTTTTGTTGGACATATGGTTCTATCCCTGTTGATGACGCTAACCATAAAGAATTAGGAACAACCCTCTTGCAACAGCAGCAGGGTAAAAAACATCCTAAAATACAGGGTGTTTTTTTATTTATACCAACCCACAACTCAAACACCCTTTCCACTGCTCAAGCTCTATCCAGCTTTACTGGGCGGCCCTTGACAAACCATTAATCCGTAAACTATATTAATAAGTAATAATTAAGTAATATTGTTTTCAGAAAGATTCATTTATGGTCGGCTTTTAAAAAGATTTCAAAAGGAGGTGCTGTTCCATGAGAATACTGGCGGAGTTTTTCCCGGAATTTGCTGAGAAGCTTGATGAAATTGACGCGCTGTATCAGGAAAAGAGGTTCATTGACGAAAAAACTTATCAATTCATTTGCTTCGCGCTGTCCATCAAGGGCCGCTCCAAGCCCTGTGTCCTGAAGCATTTCAAAGGCGCCCTGGAGGCTGGAGCTACCGTGCAGGAACTGGCCTATATCCTTGCTCTCACCATGCGTGAGGCCGCAGGCGCTGACGACTGCTGGACGCACGACGTACTCGACAACTGGAAAGAAATCCTGGCCGGCAAGATCAGCTGCGAATGCCAGAAGTAATCCAAAGAGAGAACGGGGCTGGCTGAACTAGTCCCGTTCTCTCTTTGGATTATAATTTGTGTTTCTAGCCAAAGATTGCGCCGAAAATCATCCCGCCCACGGTGGACAGTAAGATTACCAGGGAGATGAACACAGCCGTTTTTTTATTCCCCAGTACCTGCCGGATTACGAGCATGCTGGGCAGGCTCAGGGCAGGCCCGGCTAAAAGGAGAGAAAGGGCGGGCCCCTTGCCCATACCGCTGCCCAAAAGGCCCTGTAGGATGGGCACCTCGGTCAGAGTAGCAAAATACATAAAGGCGCCTACAACAGAAGCGAGAAGATTGGCGGTGAACGAGTTGCCGCCTACCAGGGTGGCGATGTACCTGGCCGGGATGATCCCGGTATCCGCGTACGGGCTTCCCATTAAAAAGCCGGCCACAAGTACGCCGCCTAATAACAGCGGGAAAATTTGCTTGGCAAAGCCCCAGGTTGAATCCACCCAGTAACCTATTTCGTCCTTATCAAACCAGAGTTTTAGCATGACGGCCAGTGCCACCAGGAAAAATACGGCCAAATACCAGTGCACTTCGTATACCGCGTTGAAAAATCCCACTTGCTGCGGCGGCTTGCCCCAGGCGGCGAAGATTAAAATCAACACCAGCGTGGCAAAATAAACGGCGTACTGTCCCAATGATCGCCTGTCTTCCGGGGGCGCCGGCATATTCAGCGCCGCCGCCTCTTTTTCCTTCTCTTCCCCTAAGAATAAAAAGTGCATGATCAGACCAATGATGATGGAAAACAGCACCGCTCCGACCGCCCTGGCTACTCCCAACTCAAACCCCAGCACGCGGGCGGTGAGAATAATAGCAAGCACGTTAATGGCCGGTCCGGCATAAAGGAAGGTCACGGCCGGACCAATGCCGGCACCGCGCTTATAGATCCCGGCAAAAAGCGGCAGGACCGTGCAGGAACAAACCGCCAGAACCGTACCGGAAACCGAGGCAACGCTGTAGGACAAGATTTTGTTTGCTCCGGCGCCAAAATATTTTAATACAGAGGCCTGCGAAACAAAGACCGCAATGGCGCCGGCAATGAAAAACGCCGGCACCAGGCAGGTCAGGACGTGATTCCGGGCATAATCCTGAAGCATATAAAACGCTTCCAAGATGGCCGTCTGCACCCGCGGGTTTTGAAGCGGGAGATAAAAGGCAATTAAAAACACTCCCACCATCAGCAGAAATATGTTACGCTCTTTCACATCAATACAACTCCCTTCACGATCCTATTAGTTAATAAAATATTTTTATTTGCCGGAACACCACTCAAAGTCTTCTTGTAGACCGAAATGAATTACCTAATGTAAATAACCTGTGTAAGATGATCTATCTCAAACCGTCACGCAGACCTCCATAAACACATGTTCATAAACATCGGGTCGACCACCTATATTAGTAAACAATAATATCATCATATACTGAATATATTATAGACTTGAGTAAACAAAGCGTCAACCTCTCGATCAAATTATTTTTTAGTTGTCACGTTGCTGATGAAGGCCATTGGCAGCAAAAAGCAGGAGGTTGAGGCAGCTATAAAATAACTAGATATAACCATATATAAGGCTATAAAAACCATTGACACCAAACACTCATTCGATTACAATAATAGCAGGAGATGGTATCAATGGAAAAACTATTAACCTCCCATCAAGTAGCAAGGCTATTAAACGTTTGGCCTGAAACACTAAGAAGATGGGAAAAAGAAGGGAAATTAAAACCACTGCGTACACCCGGCGGCCATAGAAGATACAAGGAATCTCAGATTAAAATACTACTTGGAGAAAACCAAAATTTAAACAACATGAACAAAAAGTGTATTATCTATGCCAGGGTATCCACAGTGAAAACAACAGCGATAGGGATAATCCCGGAACTCACAACTGAACAAAAAGA
>ENA-UOOH01002209-UOOH01002209.1-fermentation-metagenome-genome-assembly--contig:-NODE-2209-length-17272-cov-51.493640_pt1 | contig 17272 bp, 15 predicted proteins | sample MGYA00245778_ERZ724025 | MGnify/ENA primary metagenome ERZ724025 (study PRJEB28704, sample SAMN03018313) | fermentation metagenome | biome: anthropogenic terrestrial biome; feature: soil... | reverse complement strand
CGCGCTGATCTACACCCTCGTCATCTTCTTCGTCGTCTCCTCGCTCCTCCCCGTCCTCGGGACGATGGCTGCAGACGCTTTCGCAGGCGACCCCCCCGAACCGCCCAATGTGGATTACTCGCGGACCTTTGTCACCGGGGGCGGATCTGTTACCGCCGTGAGGAGCGTCGCGGTAAACGATCCCCAGGCACCCCAGGAAGACACCGACCCTGAGTGGAAGGCATACGAAGAAGAACTGCAAACCTACTATGAAAAACTGAGACTCATCAACGACGTCTCAAGCATCCTCTCGCCGCAGATGAACTACTACCGGGTCGCGATGGCGGTGACGAACCCCAGCCTCTCCACGATGATATACTCGGCCTATAGTCCGGAGATGCCGGAGGAGACGCCCGGGCTTGCCGACGCCCTCGGCCAGGTCTGGATGAACATCGCCGCGCTCATCGTCTTCCCGTCGGTCTTCTTCGCCGCGACCTATGTAAAGTTCATGAGAATGGATATCAGGTGAGATCATGAAATCAGTCAGAAAGTCAGGTATATGCATCCTCCTCACACTCCTCCTCCTGGCGGCCCCGGTCGTACCCGCGGCGGCGGCCCCACAGGAAGGGACACTGCCGACGGATATCCGGTGCGATTTCCCCGGTGAACTGGTCGAAGCGGGCGACACCGCCATCTTCAACCTTGCAATCACGAACCAGGGAGATACCGGGACGTGCCTCCTCAACTACTGGACCTTCCGGGGCGCCGACGGCTGGAAGATCCGGTTTGAGGATGGGGAGCGCGAAGTCTACAGAATGCTGCTTCCGGCCGGTGAGACAAAGACCGTCAAGCTGGTGGTGGAGACCTCCGGCCAGGCCGAGGTTGGGGAGTACCCCCTCCGGGTCGGCGCCGGGGAGGGGACGATCTGGCTCTACGTCAAGGTCACGAAGACTCACAGCGGTGAGACCGGGACCATCGAGGCCACCGTGGTGGACAAGGAAGGAAACGTGGTGAAGGGCGCCGATATCGGCGTCTATGATAAGGATACCCAGGTCGAGGGGATGCTGACGACCGCCGAGGGCAAGGTCTCCATCGGCGCCCCGATGGGGACCTACACCGTCAAGGTCACGAAGCCCGGCTACCGGCCGTGGGAAAAGAAGAACGTCGAGGTCCGGATCGGCCAGAAGACCGACCTCGGGATCGTGCCGCTTGAAAAAGAGAACTTCTTTGCCGAGATCCGGGTGAAGTCTCCCTCGAAGATGGTGTCTATCGGCACGAACCCGCAGTACGAGATGATCCTGAAGAACACCGGCAGAAACGACGATACGTATGCTCTCTCCGTTCTGGGCCTCCCCGAGCAGTGGTACGGTCGGTTCAAGGAGAGTCAGGATGCTACCCAGGAGATCTCGGAGATCTACATCCCGTCCGGTGAGGAAAAGACCCTCTACCTCGATCTCATCCCGCCCTACTCGGTCGACGTCGGGGAGTACAACGTCACGCTGGTGATAGATTCCGCCGCCCGGCAGTATGAAGAGAACCTGACGCTCCGGCTCCGGGGGTCTTACGACCTGCGGACCTACGCCAAGAGTTATCGCCACGAGATCAACCGCGGCGATACCCTCACGTTCGATATGACGGTCTCCAACATCGGAACCGGAGGGACATTGACGAACCTCGGTGTCAACATGAGCGCACCGGAAGGGTGGCGGGTGACCGTCGACCCGGCGTCGGTCGCGAGCCTTGAGCCCGGCGAACGGGCGACGGTGCAGGTGACGGTGGTCCCGCCGGCCGATATCGTCGCCGGAGAGTACAAGATTGTCTCCAAGGTGAAGGGCGATCAGGCCGAAGGGGAGGACGAGTACCGGATTGTCGTGAAAGAACAGTCCTACGTCGCGGTGTTCGGCCTCATCGTGATGATCGGGGTCGGTGCGGGGCTCTATTACATGTTCCGCAAGTACGGCCGGCGGTAACGGCCGGGACCCCCCGACCTTCTTCCTTTTTTCGGACTACCGGTCCGTCACTCGATATACGAGAGGACTTTTCGTTTCATCGGACCTTTGCTTGCGATGGTGCTGTAGGCCCACCGGGCAACCCTGCCGAAGAGGTCCTGCCGGCTCAACTCCAGAAAGATGGTGACCGCGGGGTTGAATTTCGCTTTGAAGAGGTTTAAGTTCTCGTTGTTCGCCCCGACGTTCTCCATCCGCCGGTATCCCGCCGCCTTCGCCTGCTGGAGGAGGAGCCACTGCAGAAACTCGTTGCCGGGCGTCGCGGTCAGCTTTGGGGCCCCCATCCACAGGGTGAAGTCCTTATACTCCTGGGTGGCCTGCACGCCCGTCACTGCACCGGAATCGTCGTAGAGGTAGTAGATCCCGAGGCCGTCGGGATACGCCCGGTAGAGGTCCTCAAAGTAGGCCCGGCTGATCATCGGGATGTTCATCTCCGGCTCGCTGAACCGCTCCGCGATGGTTTTGTAGAAGATCGAGAGGTCGGTGCTTTTCTCGAGGCGGTAGCCGTCCTTCTCCACTTTTCGGATCTTGGTCCGAAGGTTCGAGGAGAAGCCGTTCCAGATCTCGGAGAGCGGCGGCTCGAGGTCGATGACGTACGAGAAGTGGATCCGGGTATCGTAGCCCCCCCGGAGGAATTGCCGGACGTCGATGAACCCCGGGACCTGGGTTATGGCAAGGTAGTTCGGGGTCAGCACCGCCAGTTCGTCCTCAAATTGTTGCGCGACTTCTTTGAGCATCGACTCCTTCTTGCTCTGCTTGGCGGTGTCGTAGCGGCGGCCCATGACGAACCCGAGATACGGTATCACCGACTGGAGGGGAGGTGGGGAGAGGAGGATGCTGATCCCGTGCATCTGCCTCTCGAAGAGCGGAAGGATGCAGATCAACTCGTTGCCCTTGAAGACCCCGTAGGGGAGGAACGTAAAGCCGGTATGCTTCCCGGTAATCTTCATAAACTCCCACTTATGGAAGAGACATCCAGTGGCGCTCTCGTCTACAAACGTATCCCAGACATTCCCGTCATCGATAACCTCCATCGTCATGCTCCCGCTCCATGCCCCGGTGTATGTGCCGGCGCTGATGGAGTATCCCTGACCATTAATATACGTTTCTCCGGCGGGGACCGGTTTCTCTCGTTGCCGTGAGCCCGGGCGGCCGGGCGGTCCCCCCTCCCCCCGGCACCTCCATGGAATCACAATCTTCAAATTACCCGGGACACCACATAAATTGCGTATCTGTCCGGTAGAGAGAGGGCCCGTCCACGTACGGAGGGCCGAGCGGCGATGCTCACGGATGTGAACCCGTGCCCCTATCGGCGGCAAAACGCGCTCTCCGGCATAGTAAAGGCTGCAGTGCGTGTGAAAAACGACCGGCGTTGAGGAGTTGAGAAGAGGAATGCAGGTTCGGGTCAGGGTTTTTGCCCGGTTGCGGGAGGCCATCGGGGGGGACCTCACGCTGGAGGTCCCCGGGGGAGCGACGATGAGCCGGCTGCTTGAGGCGGTCGGGGCAACTTCGGAGCAAGCAAAGAATGCGCTCTTTGACGAGAACGGGGAACTCCGGGGATACGTGATACTGATGCACAACGGCCGGCGCGTGCGGCGTGCGGAGGCCGCGTCGCTCACCCTTGCCGACGGGGACGAGGTCGCCCTCTTCCCGCCGGTGGCGGGCGGATAACGGGGGTTGTCAAGCATGATCAGCGTAACCAGAGAGGATTTCGACGTAAACGCCGTGATCGGCCGGGTGAAGCGGCCCGATATGGGCGCCCTGGTCACCTTTCTCGGCGTCGTCCGGGACGACGACGGGACCGAGGAGATGGAACTTGAGGCCTATGAGGACGTTGCGGCGAAGGAACTCACGGCAATCCGGGACGAGGCGTTTGAGAAGTTCCCGGTCGAGGCCGTTGAGGTCATCCACCGGGTAGGAAGGCTCCGGGTCGGGGAGAACATCCTTCTCATCGTCGTCGGCGCCGGTCATCGGAAGGAGGCGTTTCGCGCCTGCGAGTATGTCATCGAGCGGATCAAGCAGAGCGTGCCGATCTGGAAGAAAGAGATCGGGAAAGACGGGGAGCGCTGGGTTCCGGGCGAATCGTCCGGGGGCGACGCATGATCCGGCTGCAGTCGTGCCGGAAGGCCTACGCAAAAGAGACCCAGCGCACGGTCCCACCCGAGGAGACGCTCCGCCGGGCGCGGGCGCGCCTCCCGGCGGCGGGGATCACCCGGGTCGCCGACATCACGAACCTCGACCGGATCGGGATCCCGGTCTTCTCAAGCATCCGGCCGACCGCCGAGGCGGGCGCGATATCGGTCTACAACGGCAAAGGCGCCACCCCGATCGAGGCTGAAGTCTCGGCGGTGATGGAGGGGCTCGAGCGCTATTCGGGCGAGATTGGCGACCGGGAGACCGTCGTCGGGAGGTACAGCGAGGTCTCGGCCCGGCAGACGGCGCTCGACCCGGCGGACCTGATCCTCCCCGAACGGGTCCCGGCCGATATGGCGGTTCCCTGGGTGGAGGGCTACGATATCGTGCAGGATGAAGAGGTGCTCGTCCCGGCTCATGCGGTCTTTCATCCCCTGCCGGCGACCTACGGCCGCCTCTTTCGGACCAACACCAACGGGCTCGCGTCGGGCAACACCCCCGAAGAGGCGACCTTCCACGCCCTGATGGAGGTCGTCGAGCGCGATTCCTGGTCGCTTGTGGAGGCGACCCGGAACACCGGCCCCCGGATCGGTGGGATCGCCGATGGGCTCGCCGCCGACCTGCTCGCGAAGTTCGCGGCCGCCGGCGTCGAGGTCACCCTCAAGGACATCAGGAGCGACATCGGCGTCCCCACTGTGGCCGCGGTTGCCGACGACGTGGTCCTCAAGGACCCGACGCTCCTCACGATCGGCATGGGGTCGCACACGAGCGCCGGGATAGCGGTCCTCCGGGCGCTCACGGAGGTCGCCCAGAGCCGGCTGACCCAGATCCACGGCGCACGGGAGGATACCGATACGGCGGACGTCAGGAAGCGGATCGGCTATGAGCGGACGAAACGGCTGAACCGGCACTGGTTCGCGGAGAACGGGACGGTCGAATTTTCGGCCCTGCCGTCGTTTGACAGCGACGACTTCCTCACCGACATCCGCCGCGTCACCGACCGGCTCGGTGCGGCCGGTCTCTCCCGGGTGATCGTGGTCGACCTCACCCGGCCGGAGATCGGCATCCCGGTCGTCCGGGTGATCGTGCCGGGGCTGGAGATGTACGCAATGGACCAGGACCGGATGGGGAGGAGGTGCCATGACGCGCGGAGTCGTCGTCTTCCTCGGTCCCAGCTGTGACCGCGCGACCGCCCGAGCGGTCCTGGACGCCGATTACCGCCCGCCGGCAAAGCGTGGCGATATAACCCGGGCCGTGGACGACGGGGCCCGGATCGTCGGGCTCATCGACGGCGTCTTCTTCCAGGACTGCGCCGTCGCCCACCGGGAGGTTCTCGCCGCGCTCCGGGCCGGGGTGCGGGTCGTCGGCGCCTCCAGTATGGGAGCGCTCCGGGCCGCGGAACTCGACAGCCTCGGGATGGAGGGCGTTGGGGAGATCTACCGGGCCTACCGGGAAGGGAGGTTCGTCGCCGACGACGAAGTGGCGCTCCTCTTCGACCCGGAGACATTCGTGCCGCTCTCCGAGCCGCTCGTGAACATCCGGGCGACCCTGCAGCAGGCATTCTCGTGCGGGGTGATCGACGCCGATACGGCCGGTGCGCTCCTTGCCGCGGCCCGGGGGCTCTACTTCCCGGAGCGGACCTACGATGCGGTCGTCGAGGCGGCGGAAGGGAAGGCGGACCCGGAAGAACTCGCCCGTTTTTTGGCGTTTGCCGGTGAGCATGCCGTCGACCGGAAGCGCGAGGACGCACTGATGGCTCTTGAATACATCAGAGACCTCGCCAAAAAGATGCCGTAGCGAAGCGTCGGTTCCCTCTATGGTTGAGCGGCTCTTTGCTCTCTCCCTTTCTCCGGATTGCCGGCAATTACGTGATCCTCTATCGTAACGTTCATATGTGTAAAAAATAACAAACATCTGTTGACATTATCTTTCAGTACCCTTCCCGAACTTGCGCGCCTCTTTTCTCTGCTCGGGAACGAGCAGCGGCTCGCCATACTCCGGGCAATCGCGACCGAGGAGAAGTACGCCCGCGAGATCGCCGAAGAACTCGGACTATCGCGGCCGCTGGTCGCGATATACCTGCGGCAGCTCGAAAAGTTCGGGCTCGCGGAGGGGATCAGCAGGTCGTCGGACGAACCGCCGTACCTCCGGAGGTGCTACCGGGCGGTGCCGTTCGAGCTTGAGCTGGACCTGAACGTGATTCTGTCATTGAAGAGGTCGTAAGATGCAACAGGAACGATGGAAACTCTTTCTGAAGGCGCTGTGGGGCGCCGTCATCGCACTGCTCGTGATCAGCCTTCTCGCCGGCGCAATTGGCGGTTCAGAGTTCTGGAATACCATGCTCGCCGGGTCCTTCTTTGTTATCATACAGCTTGCTGTCCTGACGCTGCTCTTCATCATTATTGTGCGGCTCAAGGAGTGGATCGAGGGGCAGGTGGCGAGTATGGCGGGCCGGAAGGGTGCCGATGCCGAACTGCAGGCTCTGCGGCAGTCGCTGGACCGGATCGAGGCAAAGGTGGACCGGATCGAGAAGGTCTTGAACGAGATTCCGGAGTAATTCGTCCCGGAGGGGTCGGTCGGTCGGTAAAAAAATGTGTGGTATTCTGAGGGACGTGCAGTAACACGCCAGAGAGAGGCTCGGGTCCAGGCATGGTCCTGCCACGGGTGATGCCTGGCCACATATCAGTATGAGTTTGATCTATAATAATTTTACCAATTATGATATATTTTTTCATTCGTAATATCGTGGGCTGCGGTACCGGCCGTGCCCCGTCCGTCTAACGAGAGGTGTTCACCCAGCCACGCGATACGGTCGCGGCGGGCTTCATCGTTCAGGCTGTGGCCCGCGTCGTACCACTTGAGCGACTTCGGGCTCCCCGCCCGCTCGAAGAACTCACGGGACTGCTCCTCGGTGACGAACTCATCCCGGAGGCCGGACTCAAAGAGGAGAGCGGTGGGGGCGGCCCGGCCGACCCAGGCGGCCGGATCGATCTCCGCGAGCGTCCGGCGATACCGCGCGAGGTTCTCGCCCCGGAGGGCGGGCATGTTCAGGACGGCGACATCGGCAAACCTCCCGGTGCCCGCCATCAGGACGGCGGCCGCGAGCCGCTCCTCGACGCCGGCGAGCACCGCACCTATGAGCGCACCCATGCTATGGCCCACAAACCCGATCCGGTCCGGGTCGATATCCGGCCGCGCTGCGAGGAGATCGATCCCCCGGCGGAGGCCGATCACCGTCTGCAGGTGCTCCCGCACGGCGCCTTCCGGGTCCGCAAGAGCCCGGCCCCAGGCCGCGGCCCCGTCGCCGGCCCAGGGAGCGTCGACCAGCAGGGAGACCGCCCCCATCCTGGCAAGGGTCATGGCTTCGCCGAGAAACGTGGTCCGGCTCCCCGGCGCCGGGTGGAGGAAGATGACGGCGGCGGATTGAGACGGACCGGGGACCGGCTTCACCAGGTAGGCGCGGACCCATCGCTCCGGGGCGGCCCGGTACTCCAGGTCGCGGATCGCCGCGTCGGTACCGGTCATCCTGACATCAACCGGTTTCCCTGCGTCGTAGTCGAAGAGAGACCGCAGATCTTCGGTGGAGTTATCCATGCTGCACCTTCCGATCTCTTCCTCGCGCAGAGACAGATAAACCCGGCGGCTGCTCTACCCCGAATGGAAGGTTTTTCTACCCGGGCACCCATCCTTTCAGAGGTGAGACTATGGCGATTGACTGGTACAATGAGTTTGTTGACCTTGACCACACCCCCGGCCCGGACGAACTTGTAGCCCTTTACTACTTCGAACCGGCAGCGGGGATCAGCAAGGAGGAGGCGGTCGGGAGGGTCGCCTCGGAGAGTTCGACCGGGACCTGGACCACGCTCTTTACCATGCCGCCCCGGATGCGGGACCTCCAGGCGAAGGCGTTCTCGATCGAGGGGAACTACGTCAAGATCGCCTATCCCCTCGGCCTCTGGGAGGAGGGGAACGCTGCCCAGCTCCTGAGCGGCATCGCCGGGAATGTCTTCGGCATGAAAGCGCTTAGCGACCTCCGGCTGATCGATGCCGCACTTCCGGCCGAATACATCCGGCATTTTGCGGGACCGCACTTCGGAATGGAGGGCATCCGGGACATGATGAAAGTGCACGGCAGACCGCTCACGGGAGCGGTCCCGAAGCCCAAGGTCGGCTTCACGGCGGAAGAGCATGCACAGGTCGCGTACGAGACCTGGATGGGTGGGTTCGACTTCGTGAAGGACGACGAGAACCTGACGTCCCTCTCGTTCAACCGGTTCGAGGACCGTGTTCGGGCAATGACGAAGATGCGGGACCGGGCCGAGCGGGAGACCGGCGACGTGAAGTCCGCGTTCATCAACATCACGGCCGAGACGGAGACGATGAAGAAGCGGGCGCAGATGCTTGCGGACAACGGCTGGAACTACGCGATGATCGACGTCGTGGTCGCCGGAACCTCCGCCGTTGCGACCCTTCGGGACTACTGTTCCGACCTCGGGCTTGCCATCCACGCCCACCGGGCGATGCATGCGGCCTTCGACCGGGACGCAAAGCACGGGATCACGATGCAGTTCCTCGCGAAGATCATGCGCCTTATCGGCGTCTCGCAGATCCACACCGGGACCGCGGTCGGAAAACTGGTCGGCACGCGGGCGGAGGCCACCGTGCTTGCCGATGTGCTCCGGGAGAAGCATACGAATGCGGTGGAGCACATGGCCCTCGACCAGGACTGGGGCGCGATCAAGAGCGCGTTTCCCGTCTCGTCGGGCGGGCTCCACCCCGGCCTGGTTCCGGACGTGCTCGATATCTACGGCACCGAACTCGTCCTCCTCGTCAGCGGCGGCATCCACGGCCACCCGAAGGGCACGCGGGCGGGTGCAAAGGCCGTCATGCAGGCGATGGAAGCCTGGAAGGACGGCGAGACCCTCGACGAGAAGGCAAAGAAGGCTCCGGAACTCAGGGAGGCGCTGGAGAAGTGGGGGTATTATAAGCCGAAGTGAAGCCGTATCCCGACGATCTCGCGGAACCGCCCGGGTGCGGGAAGAGGGGCATGTTTCTCAACTCCCCGGCGGCATCCCGTCGGGAGGTCCCTCCCTACCCCGCCGCGCCGCCCCGGCGAGTCGCACGAGCCCCTCCCGGAACTCATCGATGTAGCCCTGCATCGAGAGGCTGCCCTCCGGGAACGGGCAGTCGATATCGTAGAGCCGCTCGATCATCGGGTCGGAGGGGAGCAGGTCGACGGCGACCCCGGTCTTCTCCGACGCTTCCACCATTGCCTTCCGGAACGGCCCGATGCAGTAGGCGAGCCGTTGCCGGTAGGTGTCCCGTGTCTTCTCGAGGTAGCCCGTCAGCCGGTAGACCTCGATCCGGTGGAAATCCCGCCGGATACGCTCGTCCGTGGTCTTGCCGAGCATGTAGTGGTAGTTCTGGTAAGGGTACATGCACTCGAGTTCCGCGGGGACGGTCCCGCAGGTGCCGAATATGACGATATGGTAGTCTTCTGGGTCCAGGACGCCGTCGATTATCCGCCGGAAGAGTTTGTGGCTCGGGCTCTGGCTGTAGGGTTTCCGCACGCTGCAGGGGAGGAAGAGGCCGATCTCCTTTGGTGCTACCCGATATTCATCGATGATGAACCGGTATGCGTCCTCAAACTCCTTCCGGTAAAACGGGGGGTCGAATATCTCGATCCGCTCCCCGTGCCGGTCCTGCACGACCTCGACGACCCGCGGGGAAGCATCCGTGCTCCTTCTCTCCACTGCCCCGATCCTCCGGATGAAAAGTTGGACGGGAAAGGGCAAAAAACCGACGTGATCCGATCGGTTCTATCGGGGCGAATCGGTCTCCCTGCGAACGGCCCCGGCACTGAAAACAATGCCATGATACCTCCTCTTACTCAGATCCCGCCATTTAACGGGGTATCCATCGGAACCCGATTGCCGGAGTCCTCCTATCTGGATTTCCTGCAGGGATCAAAAGAGAAAACATATATGCCAAACCGGCAATACTTTATTGTTCACCCATATACGAACAAATTATGTGGCCCCTCCTCAAACCGGAAGGCTGCAGAAAGAACAAGGAGAAATCAGCTATGGATTCCGAAGACTTCCAGAAGATCATTACATTCGCTATCGATAGCGAAGTTGAGTCGTACACCTTCTACAAGTCGGTGTCCGAGAGGGTAAAGGATGCAAGCCTGAAGACGCTCTTCCTTGACCTGGCCAACGAAGAGAAGGGCCACCGGGAGTACCTGCAGGGCCTGCTGGTCCGCGGCGCTAAAGAGATGCACTTTATAGCGGCCCGCGACTACAAGGTCACCGACGCCATGGACGAGCCTGCGCTCTCGGTCGACATGAAGCCGCTCGACGGTCTGCTCCTCGCCATCAAGAAGGAACTGGAGGCGGCCCAGATGTATACCCGGCTTGCCGCAGCCTCTGCGGATGCAGGACAGAAGATGGTCTTTGAGCAGCTCGCAAACATGGAGAAGGGACACAAGGCCCGGCTCGAAGACATCTATACGAATATGGCGTATCCTGAGGCGTGGTAATCACCACCGCCTCACAACACTCTCGCTTTCTCTCTCCTTCGTAAGGCGGGCCTGGTTCGGGTCTCGCGTCATCCATTCCATTTAAAAGTAGGGGTCGGCAAACGGCTATGAGGTAAGAATACAAACAGATCCAGCACGCACCAATGAAGAAGATCGTCATCAAGGGGGCGCGGGAGCACAACCTCAACGACATCACCGTCGAACTCCCGCGAGACCGGCTCATCGTCCTCACCGGCGTATCCGGGTCGGGAAAATCCACGCTTGCATTCGACACCATCTACGCCGAAGGGCAGCGGCGCTACGTGGAGTCGCTCTCCGCCTACGCACGGCAGTTCCTCGGACTGATGCGAAAACCGGACGTCGACAGCATCGACGGACTCTCGCCCGCCATCTCCATCGAGCAGAAGACGACGTCCAAAAATCCCCGGAGCACCGTCGGCACGGTCACCGAGATCTACGACTACCTCCGGCTTCTCTTTGCCCGGATAGGGACGCCGTTCTGCCCGGAGCACCACATCCCCATCGAGGCCCAGTCGCCGGAGAGGATTGCCGATCGTATCGCCTCCGTCATGACCGGGACCGTCACCATCCTCGCCCCGGTCGTCCGGCAGAAGAAGGGGACCTACCAGCAACTCTTCAAAGACCTCGACCGTGAAGGCTATACCCGGGTCCGGGTCGACGGCGAGACCCGGCGGACCGACGAGGAGATCGCCCTCGACCGCTACCGGAAGCACGACATCGAGGTGGTCGTCGACCGGCTGTCCGTCGACGAGCGCTCGAGACTCGTTGAAGCGATCGAGAACGCCCTTGCAAAGTCCGGGGGCCTCGTCATCGCCGTCGACGCCGATGGGCGCGAGGAGACCTGCTCGTCGCTCATGGCCTGCCCGGTCTGCGGGATCGCGTTCGAGGAACTCCAGCCCCGGATGTTCTCCTTCAACAGCCCGTTCGGCGCCTGTGAGGCGTGCAACGGCCTCGGCATCAGGATGGAGTTCGACCCCGACCTGATCATCCCGGACCGGACCAAGTCCATCGCCGACGGCGCCGTCGCGCTCTACCGGAACTTCCTCGACGGCTACCGCAACCAGTACCTCAGCGCCGTCGCAAAGCACTTCGGGTTCTCGGTCTTAACGCCGATCAAGGACCTCACCGAACGGCAGTATCAGGCGCTGATGTTCGGGTCGCCGGAGCAGCTTCGCATCTCCATGCAGATGAAGAACGGGGACGCGTGGTCGCATTCCGGAGCATGGGAGGGCCTCGTCCCGCAGTCCGAGCGGCTCTACCGCCAGACGCAGTCTGAGTACCGCCGCCACGAGCTCGAAAAATTCATGCGGGTCCTCCCCTGCCCGAAGTGCGGGGGCAAACGGCTCAAAGAGAAGGTGCTCGCCGTGAAGGTGGCGGGGAGGTCCATCGTCGAGGTCACCGACCTCTCCATCACGGATGCGCTCGCGTTCTTCCGGACCCTGGACCTCACGGCGAGCCAGCGCGAGATTGCAAAGCAGGTTTTAAAAGAGATCATCGCCCGGCTTGAGTTCCTGGACCAGGTCGGGGTCGGCTACCTGACCCTCTCGCGGAGCGCCGGGAGCCTCTCGGGCGGGGAAGCGCAGAGGATACGCCTTGCAACGCAGATCGGGTCGAACCTGACGGGAGTCCTCTACGTCCTCGACGAACCCTCCATCGGGCTGCACCAGCGGGATAACCGGAAACTCCTCGAGACCCTGCAGCACCTCCGCGACCTCGGCAACACCCTCGTCGTGGTGGAGCACGACGAGGAGACGATCCGGAGCGCCGACTGGGTCGTGGACATGGGCCCGGGGGCCGGGCTTCACGGCGGCGACGTCGTCGCCGAAGGGCCGCCCGACGCCATCGCGAGAAACCCGGCCTCGATCACGGGCCGGTATCTCTCCGGCGACCTCAAGATCGAGGTCCCCGCCTCCCGCCGACGGAGCGACCGGTTCATCCGCCTTACGGGCTGCCGGGGAAACAACTTAAAAAGTATCGATGTCGCCATCCCCATAGGCGTCCTGACGGTCGTCACCGGGGTCTCAGGGTCGGGAAAGTCCACGCTCATCTACGAGACGCTCTACCGGGCGCTGATGCAACGGCTGTATTACTCAAAGGAGACTCCGGCGGAGTACGAGGACCTTGCGCTCGACGCTGAGATCGACCGGGTGATCGTCATCGACCAGAGCCCAATCGGGCGGACGCCGCGCTCGAACCCGGCGACCTACACCAAGGTCTTCGACGATATCAGGAAGGTCTTTGCCGAGACGAAAGAGGCGAAGGTCCGGGGCTACAAGCCCGGCCGGTTCTCGTTCAACACCAAAGGCGGGCGATGCGAGGCCTGCCAGGGCGAAGGGCTCATCAAGATCGAGATGAACTTCCTCCCCGACGTCTACGTCGAGTGCGAGGAGTGCAAGGGGACCCGCTACAACCACGAGACCCTGGAGGTGAAGTATCGGGGCCGGTCCATCGCCGATGTCCTCGACATGAGCGTCGAGGAGGCGCTTTCCCTCTTCGAGAACGTCCCCTCCATCAGGAACCGGCTCGAGACGCTCACGCAGGTGGGGCTCGGCTACATCAAACTCGGCCAGAGTTCCACCACCCTCTCGGGCGGCGAAGCGCAGCGGATCAAACTGACCCGCGAACTCTCAAAACGGGCCACGGGGAAGACGATCTACCTCCTCGACGAACCGACGACCGGCCTCCATTTCCACGACGTGAAGAACCTGATCGCCGTCCTCGACGACCTGGTGGCCCGGGGGAACACGATGGTGGTGATCGAGCACAACCTGGACGTCATCAAGTCCGCCGACTACATCATCGACCTCGGCCCCGAAGGCGGGGACGCCGGCGGCGAGATCGTCGCGACGGGAACTCCGGAGGAGGTTGCGGCGGTCGATGAGAGTTACACCGGAGCGTTCCTGAAAGAGATACTCAAGAAACCATGATCGACCTCCAGAGCCTCCCTGCCGAACCCGGGTGCTACCTCTTCTCCGACGATGAGGGCACCATCATCTACGTCGGAAAGGCAAAGAACCTGAGACGTCGGGTCTCGAGTTACTTCTCCCGGCACGACCTCGACCCGAAGACCCAGAGCCTCGTCGCCGCCATCGCCGGGCTCGACTTCATCGTCACCGACACCGAGGTCGAGGCGTTCATTCTTGAGAACACGCTGATCAAGAAGCACCAGCCGAAGTACAACATCGACCTCAAGGACGCGAAGAGTTACGCCTACATCCACGTCACCGACGAGCCCTACCCGCGGGTCCACGTCGCCCGGGGGCCCGATGGAAACGGCCGGTACTACGGCCCGTTCGTCTCCGCGCGGGAGCGCGACGACCTTCTCCGCCTCTTGAAATCGCTCTTCGGCCTCCGCTCCTGCAGGCGCCTCCCCCGGCGGGCATGTCTCCGGGCCCACATCGGCTCGTGCAGCGCCCCCTGCACCGGGGCCATCGGCGAAGACGACTACCGGGAGCGGGTCCGGAGGGCCGAGGCGGTCCTGAAGGGGGATATCGCCGGGCTCATCCGGACGCTCCGTGAGGAGATGACGGCTTCCGCAAAGCGGCAGGAGTACGAGCGGGCGATGGAACGCCGCGACCAGATCGCGGCCCTCGAGGGGCTGCGGGAGCGCCAGCATGTGGACCGGCAGAAGGCGTATAATGAGGATATCGTCAACTATATCGCAAGCGAAGGGACCGTCTCCCTCATGCTCTTCAACGTCGACCGGGGAACGCTCTCGGGGAAGCACGAGTATACTTTCGACGAGACGGACGGGTTCCTCGAGGAGTTCCTCGCCCGCTACTACGCGGACCACGACCCCCCGGAGGAGGTGATCCTGCCTACGCCCGTGGACGATGCGGTCGTGGCCTACCTCTCCCACCTCCGGGGCGGCAGGGTCCGGGTGGTCGTTCCGCAACGGGGAGAGAAGAAGAACCTGCTCGACCTTGTCCGAAAGAACGTCGAGATCGCCTTCTTCGGCGACCGGATCAAACTGGACGAACTGAAACGCCGCCTGCACCTCCCGTCTCTTCCCGTCGCGATCGAGTGCTTCGATATCTCCCACCTCTCCGGGACGGCAATGGTGGGTTCGATGGTCCGGTTCCTCCGGGGGAAGCCCGATAAGCGGAACTACCGGCGGTTCCGGATACGGACGGTCGAAGGCGTCGACGACTTCGCCGCCATCGCCGAGGTGGTCCGCCGGCGCTATACGCGGCTGCAGAAGGAGGGCGGCGACCTCCCCGACCTGATCCTCATCGACGGCGGGAAGGGGCAGCTTGCGGCGGCCTGTGCGGTGCTCGAAGAACTCGGGATCAAGGCTCCGATTGCGGCCATCGCCAAGCGCGAGGAGGAAGTCTTCGTGCCGGGCTTCTCGTGGCCCCTGCCGCTTGACCGGCATGAGAAGGCGTCACTCTTCATCCAGGAGATCCGCGACGAGGCGCACCGGTTCGCGATCACCTACCACAGAACCCTCCGGAAGAAGACGGTGAGACCATGACGGCATTTCAACTTAAGGCAGACTTTGCGCCCCGGGGCTCGCAGCCCGAAGCGATCCGGCAACTCACCGCCGGGCTTTCGCGCGGCGAGCGGTTCCAGACCCTCCTCGGCGTCACGGGGTCGGGAAAGACCTTCACGATAGCAAACGTCGTCGAGGCGGTCCAGAAGCCCACCCTTGTCATCGCGCACAACAAGACCCTCGCGGCCCAGCTCTACAACGAGTTTCGGTCGTTCTTCCCGGAGAACCGGGTGGAGTACTTCGTCTCCTACTACGACTACTACCAGCCAGAGTCCTACATTGCAAAGCGCGACCTCTACATCGAAAAAGACGCCCAGATCAACCCGAAGATCGAGCAGATGCGGCTTGCGGCCACGGCATCGCTGCTCTCCCGCCCCGACACCATCGTGGTCGCCTCGGTCTCCTGCATCTACGGCCTCGGGAACCCCGCGAACTTCCGGGGGATGGGGTTCGAGGTGAAGGTCCGGGACCGGATGCGGCGGGACGATATCATCCGGCACCTCGTCGATATCCAGTTCGAGCGAAACGAGATGGAACTTGCACCAGGCCGGTTCCGGGCTCGCGGCGACACCATCGACCTTGTCCCCGGCTACTTCAACAACATCATCCGTATCGAGCTCTTCGGAGACGAGGTCGACCGGATAAGCGAGATCGATAAGGTCTCCGGCCGGCGGCTTGAGTCGATGGACTATTTCTTCGTCTACCCGGCCCGGCACTTCGTCGTCCCGGAGGAGGAGAAGGAGCGGGCGATAGCCTCCATCGAGCAGGAACTCGAAGAATGGCTCCCGGGCCTCGGCATGATCGAGGCGCACCGTCTGCGGCAGCGGACCCTCTACGACGTCGATATGATCCGGGAGACCGGGACCTGCAAGGGAATCGAGAACTACTCCCGCCACTTCGACGGAAGAAAGGCCGGGGAGAAGCCGTACTGCCTGCTGGACTACTTCCCGGAGGACTTCCTGATGGTGATCGACGAGAGCCACCAGACCCTGCCCCAGGTCCGCGGCATGTACCACGGCGACTACTCGCGGAAGAAGTCCCTCGTGGACTACGGGTTCCGGCTCCCGTCGGCGTTCGACAACCGGCCGCTGAAGTTCGACGAGTTCTCGGGCTACATGCGAAACGTCATCTTCGTCTCGGCGACCCCCGGGGACTACGAACTCCGGCGTTCAAGCGTCGCGGAGCAGATCATCCGGCCGACGGGGCTCGTGGACCCGGCGGTCGAGGTCCGGCCGATCGAGGGCCAGATCCCGAACGTTATCGCCGAGATCCGCGCCACCATCGACCGCGGCGACCGGGTGCTGCTGACGACGCTCACAAAACGGCTCGCTGAAGAACTCTCGGAATACCTTGCCGACCAGGGGATCAAGACCCGCTACCTTCATTCCGAGATCGATACCCTCGAGCGGACCGAGATCATCCGTCAGCTCCGCCTCGGCAAATACGACGTCCTTGTCGGGATCAACCTCCTGCGGGAGGGCCTCGACATCCCGGAGGTCGGGTTCGTGGGGATTCTCGACGCCGATAAGGAGGGGTTCCTCCGCGACGCCAGGAGCCTGATCCAGACCATCGGGCGGGCCGCCCGGAACGCAAACGCGAAGGTCGTGCTCTACGCCGATACGATGACCGACTCTATCAAGAAGGCGCTTGCCGAGACCGGGCGGCGGCGCACGATGCAGCTCGAATACAACGCCCGGCACGGCATCACGCCGCAGACGATCAAGAAGCCTATCCAGGAGAAGGAAGTCGATATCACCGATATAAAGCACGTCCCGAGATCGGAGATCCCGAACGTGGTCATCGAGCTCGAGGCCGAGATGCGGGACGCTGCGGAACGCCTGGATTTCGAACGGGCGATTGCGCTCCGGGATACGATCAAGAGGCTGCAGGAGGGGCGGCGATAAGAATTTGCGAATTTTTCCCGGATGAGGGCAACGGGGAGGAGTGCGCCCTCCGGACTTTCCCCGGAGGATAGAATCGCCAGGACACCGGGAAAGCCGGATGCAGTGGACCGTGGAGGATTCGCCATTAGGGGGTGGGGATAGGCGACGTTCCTCCGGAACGGAGCACGAACACCGAAGGTGCGCAAGCCCGGTGGAA